>MDTD01198808.1_pt1 | contig 47398 bp, 32 predicted proteins | sample 811221 | NCBI WGS metagenome assembly MDTD01 (sample SAMN05326646, study PRJNA326480) | marine metagenome | isolation source: seawater | place: Pacific Ocean: South West | collected 2011 | reverse complement strand
TTTAGCCCTTAAAGGTTTCAAATTCATATTTCTCCATGAATTCGTCATACTCTTCCTGAAAGCTCTTTTTGCTATGATGTTGTTCCTGTTGGTTGATGTAGTTTCTAACTGCTTTAACCGCCCAAACTGCATGAACCCAGATCTTAATGAAGGGCATGTGATAAAATTAGTGGCTAAAGCCACTATATGTAAATCTATTGGCCCCGGGCTAAAGCCCGAGGCAATAGATTATGCTAAAACATCTGGTAGCAAACTAAAGTTTGTGGCGGCAAGCCAAAACCTGTGATAGAAAGCCAAAACATTGTAAAGAAATTTGGGGATTTGTGATTAGTCGAATATAAATTGTGAGTTTTTTACGGGATCTACGAGTCCGCAGACTTTATTCAGAATGGCTTCAGTTAAAATGGGGCTTTAGTCCCTAAAGGTTTCAAATAAATAGCCAAACAGAACTGTAAAAGAATGACTCGAGCCATTTAGTCTATGTTGTGTGACATCAAGTTATCCGTAGACTTATTGCGGATAACTATTTATATCGTCATAAAATCTAACGTAATTATTTAAGATTTACGATTCAGTCATTAGATGTAGCTGCTGCAACCGAGCAACATAGCAAGGTTTTGAGCAGGAGCAGAGGCGGATAGCGATTTTACTTCCCCATGTAAGCAAACAAATCCCGGATCTCCTGGTCGGAAAGCGGTTCGAGGAGTCTTTCGGGCATGATAGAAGTTTTTTGAGCCTCCATTTTTTTAATCTCTGATGATGACAGAGTGAGTTCTGTTCCTACAATAGGCTGTATGGTTACATTGCCTCCACTTTGATCCATGATGGTACCCATGATTATCTGGCCATCAGTCTTTTCAATTAAATAATTCACATAACCTTCCCGGATGTCCGCATTTGGATTCACGATGTTGAGCGTGAGATACTCCAGGTCGTCTCTGTCATATCCCGTCAGTTCCGGTCCTATATTTCCCCCTTCACCGAATAATCGATGACAGCTTCCACAACTTTGCTGGTAAATGAGCTTTCCGGCTTTCGGGTCTCCCTTTTTTAGAGACAGTGCCCTGCGTACACGCTCCATTTCCCGTTTCATTTCATCAGCTGATGTGATTTTAACTTCCGGCCAATGGGTATCTACCAGCTTGATAAGCTTAAGGTTGTTAAGCATTTTTATTTGTTTCAGGATGTCGGCAGGGACTTCTTCTTTTCTGATTTCCCTGGTGACAAAGATTTTATCCATCAATTCATTTGCCCACCTGGCCCTACTTGCAAAGAGGCTCAAGCTGGCGTTTCTCAGATCTAAATCGGCCCTGATCTTATGCTGATAGGCATTGGCGATGGACTTGCCTATATCTGGGTCTTCGTAATGCTTCAGTGATTGGATGCTTGCAAGTCTTAAAGCGGTAGAGTATTCCTGGCCTTCGGCTATCTTGAGCAGTACCGGTATAGATACAGGTTGGTTGATTTCTCCAAAAATGCGGATGTAGGATAATCTTTCCTTTATAGAAGCCTGCTGGTTGGTTATTATTCCCAGTGCTTCGGTGATGGCTTGAGTTGAATTTTGCCTCATCGCCAGCGCCAGCCTTCCTTCCCCGTATTTTCCTTGATATTGCTCAATGATGCCAGCCAGATTTGCAGGAAGTTCAGCCAGGTCCCTGCCTCGTAACCCTTCCAGCAAACCATCCATAAGGATTTGTTTTGTGTCATCAGTAGGTGAAAGCTCAAACAGCAGGGCACAGGCGTTGTAATGCTCAAGGCCTCCTTCCAGTGCATACCTTTGAATCAAACGAGAAAGGATAAATTCCTTTACCATTGGTTGGGTCCAGTATTTTTCATCTTCAAATAATGTCAGTAAGCTTTCTCTGGAACTGACGGATTTAGACTCTACAGCCCACCAAATGAATAGTTGATTGTCCTTATCGTGAGCTGTGGATTCATTTCTCAGTAAGCTGGAAATGATGGGTATAGCATCCTGTCCGGTCAATCGTTTAGCGGTAGATGCCAGTTGACTGATGACCTCGAGATGATTTTCTGATGCAGCTAGCTCTGCCAACTTATGAGCGATAGCAGGTGGTAACTCAGGCTCATTTTTATCTGATATTAACCGAACAGCCCAAAGTCTAACATACGGATCCTGATGATCCAGGGCATCAAGTGCCACTTCCGGTTCAAGTCCTGCTGTCAGGTTAATCGCCCATAGTGCTTCTAGTGCAGATTGAGCATCTCCATTGGCTAACATGTCCTTTAATATGGGCAATACCGACTTGTCCTTTCTATCACCAATCAGCCTCAGTGCCTGCTGTCGAAACCATTTGTTCTTGTGAGAGAGCAGGCTTACCAGTTCCTCACTGGAATACGTACTCAAATCAAACACCTCAATCCCGGTTTCGTTTTTATTGCTCAGGCGATAGACCCTCCCGGTACTTTTGTTCCAGGTGTCCCGTGGATCAACGTGTGAAAGTCGGCTATCATTCCAATCTGCTATGTAGATGCTTCCATCCGGACCCGCTTTAATATCCACGGGTCTGAACCAGTGATCTTTCGTCTCGAGTATGATACCTTCATCAATATTTGAAAAGGTGGATCCCTGTTCTTTCAGCCTGGTGACCTGTACAAAATTTTGCAGGGGGTTGATGGCTATTATCTTATTGTCATAAACTTCAGGCAAGCTTCCTCCTTCATATTTTATCCAGGCATGCGTAAACCGGGTTCGCTCCCCGGTCAGGTCCATACCTTTGATATATCCCAAAGCATAGGGATTGGTAAGGGCTCCGTGTTTGCCCCAGTTCTTTTGATAGTAGCCGCCCTGTTTGTAATAAAACCCCCTGGCACTGCCGTTGTCTCCTGAATAGACTCGTCCCTTGGCATCGATTTCCACATGGAAGGTGTTTCCACCCCCTTCCGCAAAAATCTCGAAAACCCGGGTCTCTGGGTGATATCTCCATATGGCCTGTCCTTTGAAATGAACGTTTTTGGATGCTTTTGAAGTGATGGTGGCATGTGTGGTACTTCCCTGCGCTCCGTAAAGCCATCCATCTGGTCCCCACCGCAGGCTGTTGGCCACAGCATGTGTGTCCTCCAACCCAAAGCCCGATAGGTGAACTTCCGGCTGCCCATCGGGAATCCCATTTCCATCCGGATCGGGATAGGCAACCAGATAGGGTGGTGTCAATACCCATATATAGTTCCTTCCAAGACAGACACCTGTAGCTATGTTTAGCCCTGTGATGGCATCAGTTGATTTATCGTAGGTTCCATTTCCATCCGTATCCTCGAAAATGGTGATCTTATCTGCACCACGGATGCCTTTTGGTGGTGGTGCCGGAACTTTATCAAAGACAGCTCTTATGTGGTTGTCAATATCGATAATTTTGACTCCTTCGGGGTATGGATACTGGTTATACTGGACTACCCACAGCCTTCCCCGATGATCAAAATTAATTTCTACAGGTTGATGGATTTGAGGCTCAGACAACACCAGGTCCAGCTTAAGGTCATCTACCACTTTAAAATTTTGAAGTGCTTTCTCGGGTGGCGTAACCTCTGAGTCATCAGACTGGGCTCCCCGGCCTTCAAAGGCTTCCATGTAGGCTTTTACTTCCTCATTGCCTGCTATTTCATGCAGAGGAACATTTCTGGCAGACTCATTTTTTTCCGAGCATCCAAAAAGGGCTAGGGTAGAGAGCAGGAAAAGTATGGCGGGATGGCCATTGGCTGTTAATGAAAACTTAATAGACATCAATATTCGGGGTATGTAATGCAAGTGGATTGATATTCTACCTCTAAAAGTAGTTTAAATTATCTGAAGGGAATTCGACCCTACGCCCTCAATTCAGCACATTGTGGAAATGCTGGAGCAGCCAGTTCCAGATCTCTTCTGGCTTGTTGAGGGTTTGTATTTGGGGATACTGGTTGTTGAGGGAAACGATGATGCGGTCGTAGGTGGAGGAGTCGATATCGTAGATTTTGCATAGCTGGGTCTTGACAGTATCATTCTCGATGTATCGGTCAAAGTAATGGGTCTCAGCGCTGGACTCCAGGGCATTTCCATATTTCCGTTGCTCTTTGGCGTCCTTGCTGAAGGCTGTGATGGGTCCGTAAAGGGTAAGCCCCACGCCGCCACTCTCTCCCGGACCGAGTGACCCGGGTTTGATGGGGTCCTTATCCGATTTTGCCAGGCCAATATCCATGGACTCGGCCTGATAGTTAAACGGGACCTTGAAATAGGGATCGGAATAGATGGTGATAGACGGCAAAAGCAGGGAATCCTCTGTCAGGGTCACCTTTAAGTAATTGACGAGGTGGACGGACTCTACCACCAGCGTCTCTTTCATAAAGCCCACGAAGGAAAATGTGATGGTATCGCCTTTTCGGGCCAGCAGGTTAAACTTACCGTTCATGTTGCTGACCTGACCAAGATTCAGATCCGTATTGGTAGCGTGCGCAAATCCAAGGGGATTCTCTTCCTGGTCCACAATGATCCCCTCAACATATTGCTGGGCCTTGAGCTGACCAGCACATAAGGCAATCAAGACGATTAATGGAAGATATTGCTTCATTTGAGATACGAAATTATGCATTTAGCATCATGCTTTCAGGTTTTTAACATTTTTTGGGATGCTGTAAGCCTGGTTATGAAAGTATTAAGAATTGATGAATCCCCATCAAAACGAGGTAATGGCTATCGCAAATTCAATTAAATCTTTAAATTGGACCTGCTAACACTTACCAATCTATCCAATGTTCAGAATCAGTCATTTATTCATTTTATCCGCATTAATATTTGTAGCCTGTGCTCCGGAGAAGCCAGAAGAATCGAAAAAGTGGTACAAAGGAAACTTACATACCCATTCCTTCTGGAGCGATGGCAATGACTTTCCAGAGATGATCATGGACTGGTACAAAACACATGATTATAATTTCATTGTATTATCAGATCACAATACACTGGCCGAAGGCGACAAATGGAAAGGCTTTCCGGAAGACAAATTGTTTATCTATGAGAAATACCTGGCCAAATATGGAGAAGAGTGGATTGAGACCCGAAAGGATAGTGCTGGCACTTTGGAAGTAAAGCTCAAAACCCTGGCCGAGTACCGACCGCTATTTGAGGAAAAAGGCGAATTCCTGATTATTCAGTCCGAAGAGATCACAGACAGGTTTGAAGACAAACACATTCACATCAATGTCACAAACATTCAGGAGCTGATTGAGCCTCAGGGAGGAAGTTCAGTGTCTGATGTGATGCAAAACAACATTGACAAGGTGCTGGAGCAAAGGGAAGAGCTGGATGTACCCATGTTCCCACATATCAACCATCCGAACTTTATCTGGTCAATCACCCCGGATGACATGATCCAACTGTCAGGAGAAAGATTTTTCGAGGTATATAATGGACATCCAATGGTCCACAATTATGGTGACTCCCTGCGTCCGGGGATGGAGGCATTGTGGGATCTTGTACAGACAGCCTATTTGAGAGACGGAAAGCCGAGCATCTATGGACTGGCTGTCGACGATGCACATTCCTATCACAATTTTGGGCCCAAGGACAGTAATCCTGGTCGGGGATGGGTAATGGTTTATACAGATGTCTTAACCCCTGAAAATATTGTGGAAGCCATGGAAGCAGGCGATTTCTATGCCACTACCGGAGTGACCATGAAAGACATTTCTTTTGACGGGAAGACACTCAGTGTGGAGGTAGAACCGGAAGAAGGTGTTACTTATAAAATCCAGTTTTTTGGATCCAGAGAAACCAGTGACGGCATAGAAACCGGTGCTTTTTTCGAGGAAGCTGATGGCGTTTACGCAAAATATTCGTTGAAGGATGGAGACCTGTATGTGAGGGCCAAAGTGATTAGCTCAAGGCCAAAGGAAAATCCTTACCAGGCCGGGGACATGGAAGTGGCCTGGACGCAACCGGTGCTGTCAGAATAAGGATCCCTGCTTTACCAGGGCTCCTTCCAGCTCGAGCAGGTATTTCTTACGCCAGACCTTTCCACCATACCCGACCATTTCACCATTGCTTCCGATGATGCGGTGGCAGGGAATGATGATCGCTAGTCGGTTGTCACCATTGGCCTTGGCCATGGCACGAATGGCTTTTGGGTTGCCCAATAGCTCCGATTGGTAATGATAGGATCTTACTTTGCCGTAGGGGATCTTCAGCAACGATTCCCAGACTTTTACCTGGAAGGGGGAGCCCGGATAAATGATCGGTACGTCAAATGACTGGCGTCCTTCATGGAAATATTCCGCTAATTCTGTTTCAAGCTGAGCAAACAATGGATGATTGTCCGTTATAGTTTCAGCATTTAGCTGCTGCCTGATCCGGTCCCATTGTAGTGGTAGCATCCGGCGATCGTGAAATTCCAGCAGGCAGATGCCTTCGTCCACTGCTCCTGCCATCATTTCTCCTATGGGTGTTTCGATTGTTTTGGTGGAAATGGATTGCATTAGTTAGGTTTTTTGGTGGAAGCCATGGATTGCACGCATATAAATTTAGTTCATTAAGTACTAGTTGTTAAAGTAATCCGGAACCTTTATAGCCACCAATGTACACCTTAGTGACTTCGGGCCTTTGTGGCAAAGAAAGATATTCAAAGACCTCAAAAAAAATCAATCCGTGACCAACTGATATTGATTCATCTCCTGATCCCAACTGGTATAGTCATTTAAGAGAGATTCCAATAATTCCGGACGAGTTGTGCTCAGGTCTTCCTTTTCACCGAGGTCCTTGTTCAGATCAAACAACAGCGTATCACTTTTTGTCAATAACAATTTCATATCACCGGACCTAATAGCTCTCTGTCCACGATATCGCCAGTAAAGGTTACGCTCATGCCCCAACTCCTCACCAAATAACCTTTTGGAAAAATCAATCCCATCAAACTTTTGCTGATCAATTTCAATGTTGGCCATTGAACTGAGGGTAGGCAACAGATCAAAACTCATCAGCAGATCATCCGATACGTCAGGTCGGATCTTTCCTTTCCAATAGGCGATGGCTGGTACACGATGTCCTCCCTCATACAGTGTGCCCTTGGTGCCATTGAGTGGCCCATTGTCACCATACTGCTGATAGCCGCCATTGTCAGACAGGAAGAAGATCAGCGTGTTTTCCAGTAGCTGCATTGACTCAAGCGACAACAAAAGCAACCCAATGCTCTCATCCATGGCTTCTACCATGTCCTTATATGCTCGTTCCCGGTCTTCCACCGGTCCCAGGTAGGTGAATTCCCTGTCGGGGTACCGAAAAGCCGGGTCGTTTCTTCCCTGAAAAGGCACATGAGGTGCTTCGTGTGGCAAGTAAAGGAAAAATGGCCTGTCCTTGTTTTTTCTGGCAAAATCAATAGCATGCTTCCCGATCAGGTCGGTGACGTATCCATTTTCAGCCAGGCTGTCCAATCCATCATACCAGTCATAGATGCCTGCATTGTCATAATGACTCTTATAGTCGATGTTACCACTCAGATACCCGATAAATTCATCAAAACCCTGATGTACCGGGTTGTATTGTTTTTCATACCCCAGATGCCATTTGCCCATCATTCCGGTGGCATACCCAGCGGACTTAAAGACCTCTGCCATGGTGGTAAATGCAGTATCGAGCCCAACTTTTCGGGTTTCGCCTTTCACATATATCACCCCTTCAAGTCCTGATTTCTGTTGGTATAGTCCGGTCATCAAAGCCGCCCGGGTAGGAGAGCATACAGCACCATTGGAATGGAAATCCGTGAACCTTAATCCATTTTTGGCCAATCGGTCCAGGTAGGGTGTTTTGATCCGGGTATTGCCATAACAGCCCAGGTCTCCATAACCCAGGTCATCGGCCATGATCAGAATGATATTTGGAGGCCTTGTTTCGTTATTTTCAACACAGGTATAAAACAGGAATGATATTCCCAGTAGGATCAGGGTTAGGTTAAATTTCATTAGAAGATTATTTGATGATGGCGATCCAGTCTCCTTTTCCGGGTGAAGCAATGGTTGCCTTGTTGTTGGTAATTGATAATGATGCTGGTTCGGTCCATAGGTTGTTCATCACGTCCACCCATTCGATAGCAAGTGATGTGCTGGTTCCGGTATTGAGTGAAATCTCGCCTCCATCGTTAAAATACAGGGCAAATTCCTTCCCATTGGAGCGGCAATAGGCTTCATTCTCCTCCCGGTCTTCAAGCCGTTCATTCGAAGGTTTGGCATCGAACCAATCTATTTTATCCGTTGCTTCACGAACTGACTTTACCACTGCCTGTGCCTGTAGGTTGAGCCCAATACCTGATGGTGGCCGATGGAAGCGAACACTGGCACAGCCGGCAAATACATTTTGAATGAAGTTTTCAATCCCTTCTTCATCGCTGGTAAATCTCCTGGTGGCACTGCCATAGATCTTCACATTATTCACAGGCCTTAAATGGCCCAGTGATCTCAGGCGATCAATTTGAGCCAAAGCATTATCCCAATGCTTCTGGCCGGTGTTGTGGTTGTTTTGAGAGATATCTACAAAGTCATAGATCTCCGGATGATCGAACGTTTCGAAATGAAATGCATGATCCAGGTTATGCGGATCCCACATCTCTGTACAATAAACGGTCTTGCCCTTGAGCTGCGCAGCTTTTTTGATGTATTCGGCCCAGAACCTGCCCCAATCGGCACTTACCGAGGTTTCATTGTCCATACAGTAAAGCACATGATCATAGTTGAGGCTATAAGAAAGTAATCTATCGACGAATTTCTGCTGATAGTAAAGTGGCCGGTGAAGAGACATTTGCGTAGGCACGGACCGGAAGAAATTGTTTTCCGTGAAAACGGGGTGAGTAGAAACCAACGTGTCCAGTTTGTCTCTGCGGGCATTGAGGTTTTTGTTGTTCTTAGGATTGAAGGGATTAGCTGACCAGTTTTCGCGATAGAAATCAAAGGTGGCCCATACTTCTATCTGCACTATGATGTCCCGCTTGTTGGTTTCGTCAAGGAAAGTCTCAAACCTCTGCCAATACTCCTCATTAAACACATTCAGGTCATACAAGCCGTCTTCCATCAGCTCGAATGGCCAGACATTTCCTGAATCCCTGGATGACATGGTATTCCGCACGTAGTTGCCACCATTTTGCTTCAGAAGCTCCAGGTGTTCGACAACCCCATTCATTTGAAAAAGGTTGTCATCATCACTGGCACCCAGCAATAGCATTTCCTGACCATGATAGGTCCAGAATTGTTGGTGATCCTTGCCCGGATGTATTCCCTTTAGCTCAGTCTGCCCTGAAGGGGGCATGCAGGCAAAAAGTAATACAAACAAGCCGATAAGGGGTGGGGTTGGGTTTTTCATCTTTGGGTTGATAAGTTACAGGGTATATTTCCTGCCTTTGTTCTGCTCTTTGAGCCAGTCTACGAGCGGCTCAAAGTATTTGACCATGGCCGTGGCATTGAGTGGCTCTCCCGTAGCATCTTTCAATACATCCTGCCAGTCTTTAGTAGCGCCGGGCTGCATGATTTCTTTTAGGAAATCCCCGACCGCGGTAGCTCCATAATAGTTGGTTTCACGGGGGTCCTGTTTCAGGATATTTTCTGCAATGTGTTGATGCAGCTGAAATAGGATGATGTAGGACAGGGCATAATCATAATATTGAGCCGGATCATTGTTGATATGTGTTTTGGTACAGGCATCGCAGTATTCCTCATCCCGATCATCCGGTGGTACGATTCCTTGATATTTCTTCACGATTTCCCACCATTTGGCATTGAATTGATCTTTAGGTAACCCATCCACATAAAGTGCCTTTTCAAAATTGCTCATAGTGCCAGCTGCAAACGGAATGAAGACGGCATAGTCCATGGCTTCAGCCAGTAGTTTTTGGATGTTGTCAGATTTTGAATTTTGATCAATCAATCCTCTACCAACGAGATAAGGTTTTTGCAGGGCTGCGGCGCCCATCATAGACCCAATGGCTTCATGGAATGCCCTGTTGGCACCACCTCTGAGAAGGGGAGGCACATCCGGGTTGGTATAAGAGATGTAATAATAAATATGGCCCAGCTCATGATTGGAGGTTTGAAACCACTTTTCATTGGGTTCTACACTCATCAGGCTTCTCACATCATCTTTTAGGTCCATGTGCCAGGCAGAGGCGTGATTGTTCTTTTTGACTGCAGAGTCTGGTGGGTAAGGGTAGAGACTGGACTTTTCCCAAAAAGTATCCGGTAATTCAGGAAAACCCAGACTGACGTAGAGCTTTTCTCCTTCTTTCACAATCCATTCGGGGCTTTTATTGGCCAGCGCACTGTCAATGTCAATCCCTTCCACCTTGATCATGGGTCCCCAGTCCTGCCCCCAGCGGTTGGGTGCCCAATGGGCTGGCAGATAGTCGGGCACTTCTGAAACGCCATATTGCCGGGCTAGCTCATATCTTGCATAAGTATGTAACTCACGGTACAATGGAAGTAGCTCCTCATGAAGCTTTTCCATCATATCCATCATTTCTTCTGTGGTCAGTCCGTACTCGGAAACCTGGTAGGTGAAGTAATCATTATATCCAAGGGCCTGCACCGTCTGATTGCGCAGATTTCTTAGGTTTTCCAGCCCATCTTTTAATTCAGGACCAACTTCTTTGCTTGACTTCCATGCAGCCAGGCGTTCATTCAGGTTTTTGTTGTGATAAAGGATGTTGTCTATCTCGTTGGTGCTTACCTCTTTACCATTCAGGGTATAGGTGAATCCATACAAAGTCTCCGTCTGAGCGATGTCAGCCTTGATCTTTTCTTTCACAAGGTCCTCTACTGTCTGTGGGTTGCTTCCCGCACTATACAGAATGGCTTCCAATTGGCGTACCTGAAGATCCGTAAGCTGGTCCTTGCTTTCCAGAAATTTCCGGGTCTTTTCGATGTTATCGATACTCCCCATGAAGGATGCCAATGCCTCATCGGCCTTTTTGGATTCATAGGCATTCATGGTATCACCTTCTACTATCTGGGTATTTGTTTTCCAGGCTGCCTCAGCCGATGCATAATACAGGCCCAAAAGTTCTTCCGTATAACCATCAATATATTGCTGAGCATCCTCTTTTACATCCACACAAGTATGAAAGATTAAAGCCAGTGCTAACAGCTGGCTATAGATTATAAGTTTATTGATTTTCATAGACTATTGTTAAATGGTTTAATTCCCGCTGCCGGATTGTTTATGCTATGAGTTCGTTTTTGGGCCGGTGGCAGTTAGGGATCACTAATTTAATCCAAAAGGTCCTGAAGTAGCAAAGGCACAAAGACAAACATTATTTGAATGTCATTGTGCCTTTCTGTTCATTATCAGATGGTAATTATTTAACAATGATTCTTGAAGTCATCTCATTTCCGTCTTCAGAAACCATTTTCATCAGGTACAATCCGTTTTGCAATCCGTTCATGTCCACTTCTACATTTCTAAATCCAACTTCAGAAGTGTTAGGTTGGTAAATATTTGAAGTACCCGTCAGGCTGATTACCTGAATGTCTTTCACCTGGAAAGGTTTTTCACCTTCGATGGTTACTTTACCCTGAGTCACCACTGTAGGGTATACGTTGAAAGTGTTTTCTGTTTGACCCATGTTAGTTTCTACACGGATGGCATTGAAAACCTCATACTGACCATCGAAGTCAACCTGAGTCAATCTGTAGTACTCAACTTCACTTTTGTAAGTATCGTCTTCGAAAGTATATTCAATTACTTCAGTTGAGTTTCCGTTTCCCTCGATTCGGGCGATCTCATAAAATTCAACTCCATCTTCAGATCTTTCTAACGAGAAGTATTCGTTATTCACTTCAGTAGCCGTTGACCAGGTGATCTTTACATTTTTTTCGAAAGTGGCATCGAAAGAAAGCAATTCAACAGGTAAGGTAGAATATGAACAACCTCCAAGGCAGTCAGGATAAGTTCTTGAGTTACCAAAGATGGTAGCACCGCCTTTGTTTTTGATGCCATTAGGAGCATATAGAATTCCCATACCATCAATTACTCCTTCACCTTTATTTTCGTTTTCAGTGCCATTTAAGATTAATTCCCCGTCGATGGTGATAATGCTACCTGCCTTATTTTCAAATTTTCCATTCACAATAACGATAACACCAGCAGGAATCTTAAGCGTTGCAGCACTTTTGAGCTTAAGCTCAGTAATAGTAAAAGTTCCGATACCTCCAATGGTCACGTCATCTCCATTCAATTCAATATCACCAGCAGAACCTGGAGCAATATAGGTCTGTGCATGTGCAGCAGACACTGACACTGTCATGATGATTAAGATTAAGATTGATTTAAGAGATTTCATTACCTGAACTGTTGAATTACTTATAGTAGGTAAGTATGCAATTCACGTACCAGGCGTAGGTAATTTCCCTATATGATCGATGAATGGGTATTAATCATCTATAAGTGGATATCTTAAGATTGTGAATGGGTCAAAATCAACGATTGATTGATTTTGAAGCCAATTTTTGGTGTTTTTCGAGAGCGAAAACGCTTAAGTTCAGAAGTGTTTTACAAGATCTCCCAATTCAGGATATAAGAGGCTGTACTTCTTTTTTCATTCAAAACCATGCTGGTTTGGTAAGGTCCGCCCTCTTTTTCATCTACTTTCATGGTGAAAGTACCCAGATGGTCATTTGGCGATAAGTAATCGAAGTCCCAAAGCTCAATGACCATGGGCTCATTGACATTCTTGTGCTCGAAAGTGATACCGATGTCCTTTTTCTCTTCATTATCAACAGACTTGTAGATGCCCTCAGGCCAGATTTTCTTTCCTTTATATTTCAGGAAGACCTCATCTTTGTCTATCTCGTCATTGAGGATGCATATCAGGTGGTTGAGCTGGATAGTGGGCATGGCAGTGCTGTTTTGGTTAAAATTATATCAAAAGTTCAAATCTGCCCGTCTTGATCCGGGTTAAATGATCGGTAGGGAGTATATACTCATACACCCAACAGGGTAGTGTCGGTCCGTTTGCTACGTGCACAGGTCGTACTCTCCTGTGATAATTGGCATCGTGTCTCTTATAATTGGGTAGGGCTAGCTCATATTCATCCATTTCCTCAAAAAAGACTTTTTGTTCTCTGACCAAATAAACTTCGCCATATGTTCTGTGTTTTCTGCTGTTGTCATACACCAGTCCCGGGAATCCCGCCACTCTATAGAGGTGTGCATACATAAATCCATCACCTAAATATTCCACAGGCATGTCCGGAACACCTAATTCTTTGATGAGTCTGTTTTTTCTCATCAGGTACCCATATACAAACAGATAATTGGCATTTATTTTCGACATTGGTAGGAAAATGTGATAATAGTCGCACTAAAATAATGATTTACGCTTATCAATTGGTGAACCTTTATATCTTTGAAATCTTCGTTTTTCCGTAATAAAATTATATGTCTTTAAAGGTAGCGATTGGTGTAGATATTGGAGGTACACTCACCAAGGTTGGGATTGTTGATCTGAATGGAAATATGTATGGTCATACAGAGTTTCCAACGCAAAAAGGAAAGGATTTTAAGCAGTTTCTCGATAAGCTTGTACAAACTTATACTCAGCTGATAGAAAAATCATCTGTGGAGCTGGAAGTGGTAGGAATGGGTGTAGGAGCTCCTAATGCCAATTATTACCGGGGGACCATCGAGCATCCGGCTAATCTCAAATGGAAAGGAATACTCAGGGTGACTGAGGAATTGCAGAAACGCTTTGACAAACCTGTGCATATCACCAATGATGCCAATGCAGCAGCTATTGGTGAAATGATTTATGGTGAAGCCAAAGGCATGCAGGATTTCATTGTCATTACGCTAGGCACAGGATTGGGTTCCGGAGTGGTTAGCAATGGTAAGTTGATCTACGGTTATGATTCTCAGGCCGCAGAGTTGGGCCATATTGTCATTGACTACAATGGCCGATGGACCGGACTTGATCGCAGAGGAGGGCTGGAAGCATATGTATCGTCCACCGGATTAAAAAGAAATGTATTCTTCCTGCTATGCGATTCTCTCAAAGACAGTGTTTTAAGGGATTATTCTTTCAATGACTTACATGGTGAGATCATCACCAAAGCTGCGGAGGAAGGTGACCCGATAGCTATTGAAGCTTATGAGTTGACAGGAAAATATTTAGGTCAGGCACTAGCCAACTTCACAACATTCTCGCATCCGGAAGCGTTCTTCCTACTTGGAGGGCTGGCGAAGGCAGGTAAATGGATATTTGAACCTACCAAGAGATATATGGAAGAATATCTTCTGCCATTTTACAAGGATAAAGTGAAGCTGTTGCCTTCCGGAATGATGGATAAGAATGCTGCAATTCTTGGTGCCGCCGCACTTGTATGGGATCATCAAAGGCGTTAAGTTCAACCTTAATTGGGAACGATATTTGAGCAAACCTATTTCAGGAAAGGTATGTTAAATATCTAATAAATTATTTGCTAATTAATTACATTTAGGTAATGAATAAGTTATTGTTAGTACTGTTTTCCCTGGTAGTGGGGTGGGGATATCTGGAGCCATCCAGTAATGATAAAGCCGCAGGAGCCATTGAGTTGCTTCGCTCTGATACCCTGGAAATGCTTCGCCCGAAGCAGGAGCATCCCGCTGAGACAAAGGCCATTGTCGATTTATTGACCAGGTACCATTACAAAAAGAAGTGGCTGAATGACTCTATTTCCTCGGAGGTTTTTGATAACTATTTAAATGCATTAGACCCTAACAAAGCTAATTTCCTGAAGAGTGATATTGAATTCTTATCAAAATATAGACATCAACTTGACGATGAACTGCTTGATGGTAAGCTTGACTTTGCCTTTCAGGTGTTTTCAATATATAGAGAGCGATCTTTGGAAAGACTGGATTACCTGGATGTCTTATTGGCCAAAGAGTTTGACTGGTCTGCCAATGAAGAGTTAGAGATTGAGCGAGAAGATTGGTTGCAGTCCAGGGAAGACCTTAATGAGCTATGGAGGAAGATCATCAAAAATCAGGCGCTAAGCTACAAGCTGACAGGGCAGGACTGGGACCATATTGTAGAATCATTGCTCAAACGATACGCCAGGGTTCGCAAATCAGTGTATCAGTACAACAGTGAGGATGTGTACCAGACCTACATGAATGCTTTTACCAGCACATATGATCCGCATACTGATTATTTCTCACCGATCGCCAAAGAGAATTTCCAGATTGACATGAGTGCATCCCTGGAAGGGATTGGTGCCAGACTTACCCAACAGCTCGACTATACCAAAGTGGAAGACGTCATCCCGGGTGGACCTGCCTTTAAGAGCAAGCAATTGCAGAAGAATGACCGGATCATTGGAGTTGCGCAAGGTGATAGTGGTGTATTTGAAGATGTGATCGGCTGGAGAATCGATGATGTGGTACAAAAAATCAGGGGCCCCAAAGGATCGGTGGTCAGGCTTCAGGTATTGAAACATGATAAAGACATCAACGCACTGCCTGATACTGTCAGGATTGTGAGAGATAAGATCAAGCTGGAAGAATCTACCGCTCAGTCGCAGATGATTCCAATCATCGAAAATGGCGAAACTTTTAAACTTGGAGTGATCACGATTCCTCAATTCTACATTGATTTTGAGGAGATGCACCAGGGCAAAGAAGACTATACCAGTACCACTCGGGATGTTAAGAGACTAATCGCTGAGCTGCAAGAGGACGGCATGGATGGTTTATTGATCGATCTTCGCTTCAATGGGGGTGGTTCGTTACAGGAGGCTGTAGAACTCACAGGGTTGTTTATCAATGAAGGTCCGGTGGTGCAGGTGCGGGACACTTATGATTCGGTAGACATTTATGTGGATGAAAATCCGGGTTATTACTATGAGGGGCCTCTCGCAGTATTAACCAACCGGTATAGTGCGTCGGCATCAGAAATCTTTTCAGGCGCCATTCAGGACTATAGACGTGGTATCATACTGGGTGAAAATACCTTTGGAAAAGGAACTGTTCAGAACCTGATCGACCTTGATTTGTATTTGAGAAATTCTGGTGTGGAGTTGGGACAACTAAAAATGACACTGGCGAAATTTTATCGGGTCACAGGTAGCAGTACGCAACATATTGGGGTAGCCCCTGACATTGCATTTCCATCTCCTTATGATGATGAAGCTTTTGGTGAAAGCAACATGTCTAATGCGCTGCCCTGGGATGAGATCAAGACAACTAATTTCAAAAAAGAGAATACCATCTCAGACGATTTGATGGCCAGTTTGAAAAAGTTGTATGAAAAACACCTTAAAACTGATGAAGACCTGAGGACCCTTGCCGAAGACGTAGAACGGATCAAGGAAGACAAGTACATCAAATCAATTTCTCTCAACTATGAGGAACGGCTGAAAGAACAACAGGCTGAAAACGCCAGTAATGATCTTTCAACTACCATCGATATCAATGAATTGGGGGAAGAAAAAATGGAAGTTGATAGCATAGCCAAGAAGTTATCCGAAGATCCTTATCTGAAAGAAAGCTTAAGGCTACTGGCTACTTTGACAAAATCCAAAATAGGCTAATATTCTGTTTGCCACTGAGGAAACCTTTGAATGTTCTTTTGGTCTTTGATCAAAAGAATGCTCATGTTTCGGATTATTGGTTTACTACTGTGTCTAATGCTGCTTCATGATGCCCAAAGTCAAAGGAGGCTGGCATATCATGAATTCGAAGCTGAGAATATATCAAAGATCCACCTATATGGATCATTTTGTGATGTGAAGATCTCTCATGACCCAAAAATCAGGTTTTTGGGAGAAATTGAAGGAAGTGGTCGCCCAGACGATTTCACGATATCTTCCGATCTGAGCACTTCAGGTACACTGGTGATTCATGTAAGGCACCGGGGAAGAAAGTCGAATTATATCAGTAAGGCTCGCATTCAACTTCATATTCCTAAGGGAATTTTGCTGAATATTGACAACACAACAGGAGATATTAAAGGAGATAACCTGATCTCGGGTACGTATCATTTTAAATCATCAAGTGGAGATGTTAGCCTGTCCGAAGTCATAGGAGACCTCCGGGTAGAAACCACTTCCGGAGACATCTCTATTGAGAATCTTCAGGGAGAAGCACAATTTAGGTCTACCAGCGGTGATAAATATATCGGTAATGTTCAGGGAACGGTCAGGGCTTCAGGGACTTCTGGCTCAACCTATCTACACAACATCATCGGCCCTGTCCACCTATCATCCACTTCCGGCAATGTAACCCTTAGGGAGATTAAGGGCCGGGTTGAAGTCACATCAACATCCGGCAACATTTATACCCGTCAATTGTTGATTACAGGTGATTCGAAATTTGCGCTCATCTCAGGCAATCTGAAGATAGACCTGAGCAACCCACATGACGACTTTAAATTTCAATTGATGACCGGTTCCGGAACAATCAGCGTGAATGGAAATGCATTTAAAAGGCAGTACCTGGAAGGCGACGGACCTATCGTCATAGATGCTGCCACTGGTAGTGGAAATCTGGATTTACACTTTTAGTGGAGGTACCCTTTGTTTTAATACTTCAAATGAGCATTTTTGTTAGCATTGCATTGAATTTTTTGTATCACCTTTTTTCAATCCTATGCGACCTTACATCAGCCCTGAGACCCGTCTCAATGAGCTAACCTTTCGTGCCATTATACTGGGGGCACTATTATCAGTAATTCTTGGAGCAGCCAATGCTTATTTCGGTTTATTTTCCGGACTCACCGTTTCAGCGTCTATACCAGCTGCTGTGATATCCATGGCTATTCTAAAAGCCTTCAAGGATGCCAACATCCTGGAAAATAACATGGTTCAGACAGCAGCCTCGGCCGGAGAATCCTTGGCCGCCGGAGTTATTTTCACCATACCGGCCCTGGTCATCATGGGGTACTGGCAGGAATTTAATTATATCGAAACCACATTTATTTCCATCTGTGGTGGCGTGCTTGGAGTACTTTTTACTATTCCGCTCAGAAAAGCTTTGATCGTTGAAGAAAACCTGATGTTTCCGGAAGGCGTAGCCACAGCGGAGGTGCTGAAGTCCGGTGAGACAGGTGGAAAATCAGTCATGTACCTGGTATATGGTGCTTTGATGGGAGGGATCTTCAAGTTTGGATATGAGGCCCTCAATCTCTGGAATGGAATATTCGAGCGAGCCACGATCCTCAACCAAAAATTGTATCTGTACTTTAGTCTGAACCTTTCACCAGCCCTGGTGGCTGTGGGGTACATAGTAGGACTCAATATTGCTACCCTTGTTTTCTTGGGTGGGGTGATCACCTGGTGGCTAGCGATTCCTGCCTATGTATGGATCAATGGATTTGAATCCGTAGCCAATGAACTGATTGCAGCCGGAAAATTTACGAGCATTGATCAAATACATGCCGAAGCGCTGGGGATCAGTTTATGGAGCGTTAAAATGAGGTTTCTGGGTGTTGGATCAATGATCGTTGGTGGTATATGGGCAGTGCTGAACTTACGAGGTGCCCTCGTTACTTCTTTCAAAGCAGGTGTAGAGGCTTTCAAAAAGGGCGCTCAAAAGATAAGTGATACAGCCAGGACTGAGCTGGATACACCCATGTCGTGGGTGATCATTGGGATCGGTATTCTGATTATTCCTATCTTTTTCATCTATGTCTCGATCATTGAGGATGTTCCGATTACCCTGTTTATGGCACTGATCATGATATTTGCCGGTTTTCTGTTTTCTGCCGTAGCCGGTTATATGGCTGGTTTGGTTGGTTCGTCAAACAACCCCATCTCCGGTGTGACCATTGCCACCATATTATCTACCTCACTCTTGCTTTTGCTGTTGATGGGTTCCGGTGGGGCTATCAGTGGCGCAGCAGGAGCGATTCTTGTTGGTGCTGTAGTATGTTGTGCTGCAGCCATAGCAGGAGACAACATGCAGGACCTTAAAGCTGGTTACATATTAGGTGCGACACCCAGGAATCAGCAGATCATGCAGATGATTGGGGTAATTGCCGGAGCGCTGCTCATCGCACCTGTGTTGAACCTGCTCCTGGCTTCAAAAGGTATTGGAAGTCCAACTGCCGAACATCCCAATCCGTTGACTGCTCCTCAGGCTACTTTGATGATGAGTGTAGCGACCGGGATTTTCGGAGGTGAGCTTCCCTGGACGATCATCACCATCGGAGGATGCATCGGGATTTTGATCATCATCACAGATCTTTATTTAAAGAAAAGAGGGTCTACGTTTAGGATGCCAGTGCTGGCAGTGGCTGTAGGGCTTTATTTACCCTTCGAGTTGGATAGCTCGATATTTGTCGGAGGATTGATTGCCTGGGCATTGGATCGCAGCTTTAGGAAGAACAAGGTTTCCACGGAGTTAAAAGATTCTGCATCAAACAGTGGATTACTCATTGCCTCAGGTTTAATAACCGGAGAAGCCTTGATGGGCATTCTCATCGCTCTTTTGGCGACTTTTGGATGGAGTGTATCGCTTACGGATGAACCATGGGGAGGAAGTCTCCCGGGATTGGTATTGCTTTTCCTGATACTCATTTATCTATACCGAACAGTTAATTCAATTAGTAAAAAGAAGTAGCCAATTGACAGTAAATCATTAATGGATCAAAAGGATCGGTTTACCAATCGTTGGGGGATTATCCTGGCCTCATTGGGCATGGCCATAGGGGCAGGGAATTTATGGCGTTTTCCCAGGCTGGCTGGTCAATACGGTGGTTCGTTCATCCTGTTGTGGATACTGTTTCTGTTAATCTGGTCTATTCCGCTGTTGCTTTCCGAATTTGCCATCGGCAAGAAATTTAAGCATGGGGTGATACATTCCATGAGCAAGGTGACTTCACCCGGAATGACATGGATGGGCTTTTTTATTGCCATGTGCACCCTGGGAATTGCATTTTACTATTCGGTGGTCACGGCCTGGTCTATGCAATATTTATTTCTGGCTATCGGGAATGTCATAGATACTTTCCAGGGGATTTCCTTTGCCGACACCCTTCAGCAACAGCCCGATTTCCTGCAGAGCCAATGGATGTCAATCTCTAACGCCAACTGGACCACCATCGCAATGTTTGTTGTCGTCATTCTGGCGGGTGTTTTCATGCTGGTGAAAGGAATAAGAGAAGGGCTCGAAAGAGTGAACAAGGTTTTAATACCCACACTTTTTGTGTTGCTGATCGTCATCATTTTTACCGCCTTGTCTATTGAGAATGGTGTTCTGAGGCTGGAATACATGTTTACTTTCAAAGTAGAATACCTGAAAGAGCCCAAAGTATGGATTGAAGCATTATCGCAGTCTGCCTGGAGTACCGGGGCAGGGTGGGGGCTGCTGATGACCATCTCAGCCTATTCCAGAAAGCAAGAAGATGTTACACTCAATACTTTCATAGGGGCATTTGGAAATAATACAGCCTCGCTGATTGCTGGCATGGCTATTCTGCCCGCGGTATTTGCTTTGGCACCTACCGAAGCTGAAGCGATCAGTTATTTGCAGCAAGGTAATCAGGCACTTACCTTCAATGTGATTCCTGATTTGTTTGCCAGAATCCCGGCTGGGGAATATATGGCAGTACTGTTTTTCCTGACCTTGCTGTTTGCAGCTTTTAGTTCTTTTCTTCCGATGATTGAGCTCTTTATTAGTAACATTGTAGACTTTGGGATCCCAAGAAGGAAAACCACGCTGTTGATTATTGTAGCTTTTATAGCTTTTGGCTTTCCGTCAGCTTATAACCTGGATTTTTTTACAAATCAGGACTGGGTTTGGGGGCTGGGGTTGATTTTGAGCGGGTTCTTTATTTTGTTTGCCGTTGTTAAATACAACCCCCTCAGGTTTAAAGCTGAACTGATCGATCTTGATTCGGACTTAAGGGTAAACAAGTGGTATTTTGCCAGTTGCATTTATCTCAATATACCCCTGGCACTGGGGCTGATTTACTGGTGGATGTCTCAGGGATACAGTGAATATCCCTGGTTTACCGAATCGGGAGGGTGGAATGTTTTTGATGTTTATAGCAATGCCACCATCGTCACGCAATGGGGGAGTGTGCTTCTTGTAGGAATAGTTCTAAATAAATATATATACCAAAAAATGGTGGCAGGAAAATGACCTATTCGGCTATCATATCAATGATAATCATTCTGGGGTTTACCTTCGGTGGCTTCCTGTATTTTATCATATTGGCAATAAGGAATAATAAATAGATAATTGGATATAATGGATAAAATCGACTCACTCAATCAGGTAGCAGAATTTCATAAGACCTTTCACCATCCGGTATTAGAAAAGCCAACCATCCCTGATGAGAAGCGCTGTGAATTGCGCGTGTCCCTCATTGCTGAAGAGCTGAAAGAACTGCAGGAAGCTATTGAGGACAAAGACATTGTAGAGATCGCAGATGCACTCTGTGATATCCAATATGTATTGTCCGGCGCAGTGCTTGAATTTGGACTGGGTGAAAAGTTTGTGCAACTATTTGATGAGGTTCAGCGATCAAATATGAGTAAAGCATGTAATTCTGAAGAAGAAGCTCAGGCTACAGTAGAATACTATGAAAAGGAACGTAAAACAGCCTGTTATTATAGAAAGGAAGACGGAAAGTACCTTGTGTTTAGGAAAGGGGATAACAAAACGCTTAAGTCAATCAACTACTCTCCTGCAGATCTCAAAAAGATCCTTGATAACTAATTAAGGTATAAGTAGCGTAAGCGTAGTTGCAGTATTATTTCTCAATTCTACCAGTTTCTGAATAGTGTTATCATCCTCACATCCAAAAAATGACATTAAACACATGTAGGTAAAGCAAGATAGCAGTAAGCGAGTGATCTTTTTGTTTTTCATAAGAAATCCTATGATACTTTAGCTGATTATTAACGAATTAAGAATAATATTATCTCAAACGCAAAGTAACATAGGATAATTGACATTACAATGAAAATGTGCCGCTATTTTTTAAATTATCTTAACAAGATATGCCATGTTTTTTTCTCCGTCTTCATCATACCCAACTAAAACATCATCTTCTAGGATCCAATGATCAATATCTACATCATTTTTACCATCATTTATTAATAGAAATCCCTTGTCATTGATGATCCATTCACTGTATTCAACTTCTTTTTCATCGAAGGCTTCTACAATGACCCTAAGTTTTCCATCCTTCTGAAAATCCATATAAATATCCACCTCATCCAAAATGGCTGAAGCAAAACCTTCTATTGAGCTCAGGATCAATTTGCCAAGAAATTCATCGTCATTGTCATCCAATTCTTCTTTAGCCTTTTCAAATCCTTCTTCCAGGTTGATGACCATTTTCCATTGACCGATCAGGTCTTTTTCCTTGATTTTCTTTTGGGCATTGCCTGTAAAAGCAATGATCATGAACAGAGATAGGAGAAACGTAAACTTTTTCATGGCTTTCAATATTATGTAATACAAGGTACTATAGTAGGCATACTGTGTTGTTTGTATAAAGGTTGCCGATTTATAGGTATTCTGTCGTAAAACTTGATGAGCGGTAAATGAGAATACCTTATTCTTAAAGCATTTCCATCCTTTGTTTATTAATTTTGCCCTCTAATTTGAATTTCTATGTTTGATAATTTAAGTGTTAAGCTAGACAGGGCTTTCAAGACCTTAAAGGGACAGGGTACCATTACCGAGATCAATGTTGCGGCTACGGTTAAAGAGATACGAAGAGCACTTATTGATGCTGACGTAAACTATAAGGTTGCTAAAGAGGTTACCGATACCATCAAGGAAAAGGCTTTGGGGCGTGATGTACTTATTGCAGTATCGCCAGGTCAGCTACTCACGAAAATTGTAGCAGAGGAACTAACCCTGTTGATGGGGGAGAGCAATGTGCCTATCAACCTGGATGGGAACCCCAATACCATTCTGATCTCCGGTTTGCAAGGTTCCGGTAAGACCACGTTTAGTGGTAAGCTGGCCAACCATTTAAAGAAGCAGGGAAGAACTGTTCTGCTTGTTGCCTGTGACGTCTACCGTCCGGCTGCGATTGATCAGCTGAAGGTTTTAGGTGAGCAGGTAGATGTGGAGGTCTATACCGAGCCGGAGGAGAAAAACCCGATAAAAATTGCTGAAAATGCTGTGAAGTATGCCAAGCAGAATGGTAAACGAACAGTGATCATAGATACGGCTGGTCGATTGGCGGTAGATGAGGCCATGATGAATGAGATATCAGCCATCAAGCAAAACATCAATCCTTCAGAGACACTGTTTGTCGTGGACTCCATGACCGGTCAGGATGCTGTCAATACTGCCAAAACCTTCAACGAAAGGCTCAGCTTTGATGGCGTTGTATTGACCAAACTGGATGGTGATACCCGTGGTGGTGCAGCCTTATCCATTCGCAAGGAGGTAACCAAGCCGATCAAATATATCAGTACAGGGGAGAAGATGGACGCCATTGACATCTTCTATCCTGACAGGATGGCCAAACGGATCCTTGGAATGGGTGATGTGCTATCTCTTGTAGAGAAAGCGCAGCAAACCTTCGATGAAGATGAAGCCAGGAGGATCAACAAAAAGATCAAGAAAAACCAGTTTGGTCTGGATGATTTTCTTTCCCAGATGGAGCAAATCAAAAAGATGGGTAGCATGAAGGATCTCCTGGGGATGATCCCCGGAGTAGGTAAGGCTATCAAAGATGTGGATATCGATGATGATTCACTCAAGCCCATTGAAGCCATCATTAAGTCAATGACTCCAAAAGAGCGTGAGATGCCAGACATCATCAACGGTAGCAGAAAACAGCGTATCGCAAAGGGGAGTGGTACGGATGTAAACCAGGTAAATCAGCTGCTCAAACAATTCGGTCAGATGAAGAAGATGATGAAGACCATGAATAAAATGGGAGGTGCCAAAGCACTATCAGGAATGCTTCGCCAATAAGTAATTATCGCTCTTCTTGCCAACAAAAAAAGAAACCCCTGAAAACTTCAGGGGTTGTATTTATATGTCTTCAAGGAAATAAATCCTTAGTATATCACCTGTAGCATACTGCATTGATGGCTTCAATAGTCCTTTTCACATTAGGAAGGATCTCTTCAATCAATGTAGGGGCATATGGAAGCGGCAGGTCACGGTTGTTGATCCTATGCACGGGAGCATCCAGGAAGTCGAATGCATGTCGCTGTACATAATGACTCAATTCTGATGCAATAGATGACAAAGGCCATGCTTCTTCCACGATTACCAGCCTGTTGGTTTTCTTTACGGATTCGATCACAGTAGCATAGTCAATAGGTCGTACAGTTCTAAGGTCAATCACTTCTACGCTAACACCCTCTTTTTCCATTTCAGCGGCTGATTCGTTGGCTACCTTCATGAATTTACCGAAAGAAACAAGCGTTACATCAGTTCCTTCTTTCACTATTTTGGCTTCTCCAATCGGAATCAGGTATTCTTCCTCAGGAACTTCTCCTTTGTCACCATACATCAACTCCGACTCCATGAAGATAACAGGATCGTCGTCTCTGATAGAAGACTTAAGTAGTCCTTTAGCGTCATAAGGGTTGGAAGGTACCACTACCTTGAGACCAGGAGTGTTTGCATACCAGTTTTCAAAGTTTTGTGAATGCTGGGAGCTCAATTGTCCGGCATTTCCGGTAGGTCCTCTGAATACGATCGGTACTTTAAATTGACCACCTGACATGGACATCATTTTGGCAGCACCGTTTATAATTTGATCTATGGCCACCAAAGAGAAATTGAAGGTCATGAATTCGATGATTGGTCGTAGGTCGTTCATGGCAGCACCTATACCTAAACCAGTAAAGCCTAATTCAGAGATTGGGGTGTCAATTACGCGATCAGGACCAAATTCATCGAGCATCCCCTGGCTCACTTTATAAGCTCCATTATATTCTGCAACTTCTTCTCCCATCAAAAAGATGGCAGGGTCACGTCGCATTTCTTCACTCATTGCTTCTCCAAGGGCTTCTCTAAATTGAATTTCTCTCATAGTAAACGATGTTTTCAGGGCGCTAAATTAATCTATATAAAATAAAAAAGCCCTCCCGAAAGGAGAGCTTTTTTGAATGTTTTTGAGAAATGATTGATTATCTCACTGCTTCTGCAACTGCGTCTGCAAAGTTTGCAAAAGACAAGTCGTTCAATGCTTTTTCTTTCAATGAAGCATCTTTACTAACTGCTTGCTTAAGGTTTGATCCAAGACCCTGAGCATTGTTTTGTTTAGCGCTAGCGATGGCTTTTAGATAGTAAGCATCAGCAGATAATTTTTCACTGTCAGTTACTCCACTCAAAGTAGTTTGAGCATCACCGTAATCACCAGTCAATAAGCTTGTAAGACCTTTATCGAAGGTTACTTCAGGACTTGCTTCAGCTGAAGCGAAAGAAGCTTTTGCCTCTTCGTAGTCACCACTCATCAATTGAAGTGAACCTTTCATGCCTTTCAATTTGGCAGATACCATGTTGGAAGGAGAAGCACCCATTGCACCGTCGATGGCTTCAGAAGCACTTTCTTTATCACCTTGAAGCATTGCTGCAGCAGCCATGTTAGTTTGAACAATAGCTGATTTTTGTTTATTAGCAGCAATTTCAAGTTGAGTGATTGCGTCCTGAATCAATTTAGAATCGCCAGTCATTTTAGCTTTTTCAAGCAAAGTAGCGCCCAGGTTGTTGTGAGCTCTCCAGTCACCTGATTTAGTAGCTGTTTTGTAGATAGCTTCTTTCTCATCCAAAGAAGGAGTAAGCGTAGCTGAGAATAAGAACTCATTCATAGTCAATGAATCCATAGAAACATTACCACTTACGATACCTTTAGACAATACAGCGATTTTAGCATTAGGCTTCTTAACAACTACTGTAAGGATCTCAGTTTTTGCAGATCGCAATCCAGGATAGATATCCTTAAATACCTGCTTATAAGTAGAAAGTTTTTGTAATTGCTTTTCCTTGTCAACAAATGTTCCTGAACCGTTGATGATGTTTGTCCATTCACTCTTCTCACTTGAAGAGATACCATCATATGCAGATAAAGCTGCTTTAAATTCGCTCCAGTCCTGAATTACAGGCTTAAGAATAAAGTTGATTTCATCAGCAATGTCCTTGTAGTCATATCGGCTCATTTGCTTTCTGTAGAAGTCTTCGATGGCTTTCGCTCTGTCATTAGAAAGATCAGAGTTGATAGTCTCAGAACCTTCAGGAGAGTGAGTACCAGTGATTGTAACAGTTCTGGTTACGTTTTTCTCAGCAATAAAAGCTGTCATGTTTTTTGTCTTCTCACTGTTTGAAGTACCATCGGTAGACAATCTTGGGTTGATCCTTGATCTTCCCTGCTCAAAGTAGAAGTTGATGTTTGTAGGCTCCAACTCTTCTTTGTCATTATATCCATGGTCTGCAAGTGCAGTTAAAACAACTGGTTTAGCGAATGCAGAAGTAGTTACAAGTCCTTTTGCTACTTCCATTCTAGGAGAAGTTTTAGATTTTCCACTGGCTGTGATGGTAGCAACTCCTTCTACATACAAAGTACCCGGGTTCATACCATCCTGGTAAGGAAAAGAGAAATTTTCAGATTTTCTTGACGTAGAGCTGCTACTGTTAGGAAAATCTTCTGCTTTGAAATCCACAGATCCCACTGCAACTTCCTGATCACCATATTGATAGATCGTATTGATAGTATACATGGTTCCTGAGGGAAGCATTTTAGGAGGAAGAACTGCCGACATAGTGAATGGCACTTCATCTCCTTTTAATTCTAGTGGATTAGGATCAATCGTTAGATCCTGATCAGATGCTAATTTGATCATCTTGCCCAGCTTACAACCCGAGAAGATCATAGCTACTGCAAGCATGGCTATAGCGAAGTTAAGTTTTTTCATGTGGATCATCTTTTTGAATTTTTGAGATACAAAATTGGTGAATTTTAACATTAGATTTTTACAATATTACTTAAAAAATAGTTTCTTCTGAACCATATATAACAAATTCAAGGGCCATAGTGTTATCTTTGCAACAAAACAGGAGTTTTCGATGCAGGAATTAATTGAAAAATATGCATTCGGTGTATGCACCAGACTTGGAGAGAAATTTCGTATTCCGACGTCCAGCATACGTTTATCCTTCATTTATGCGTCATTTTTAACTTTTGGCTCACCTATTATTCTTTATCTGGCATTGGCTTTCATCATGAACTTTCGCAAAATGCTAAGGAGACGAAACAATACCATCTGGTATTATTAAAGTTTAGAAAACTTATTTTTTCTGCCAATATAGTAAAGAATTAGTATCCATTTATTACCTCCCAACCTACGGGGAACACGTTTTGGCTTATTTCTTTTCCTGAAATGGAGGCTAATGGATCGATAGAAGTCCTGATTTGCCCGCATTATCGCTTTAAAATGATCCCAGGACCACATACTGATGGCAGCCAATATGTCCAGGCCGACTCTCATCATCAATACGAAAACCAGGTGAGGTAAGGGAAGATTTTTACATAATACAATGAGACTGTTCCGGAAATTTAGATAGGTCTTGTTTGATGAACCATATTTAAGTGTACCACCGCCGACATGGTATACAACCGACTGAGGAAGACAAATGGCTTTTTTATCCTCCTGGTAGATCCTCCAGCAGAGATCAATCTCTTCCATGTGAGCGAAAAAATCTATATCAAATCCCCCAAGTGCCTGAAAAGTAGACGTACGGACCATCATACACGCTCCGGAAGTCCATAGCACATCTATTGGATCATCATACTGGCCAAGGTCCTCTTCTGTCTGGTGTAAAATCCGTCCCCGACAAAAAGGATAGCCCAGGAAATCAACAAAACCACCGGCTGCTCCGGCATGTTCAAATTGATCTTTATTATTGTATGACAATACTTTTGGCTGACAGGCCACATATTGGGGATGGTCATCCAAAAATCGAAGCATGGGTTCTATCCAATTTTCCGTGACCTCCACATCGGAGTTTAACAAAATGTAATATTCCGAATCAATTTGCTCGAGGCCCAGGTTATACCCTTCGGCAAATCCGTGGTTTTCTTTCAGCTGAATTGTATTTACTGCTTCCTGTGTCTCCAGAAATTTCAAAGAATCATCCGTAGATCCATTGTCAATGACATAGATGGAGGCAAGAGGACTCCATTGAATCAGCGTAGGCAGGAATTTCTTTAAGTGATCGGCTCCGTTGTAGTTAAGGATTGCTACAGCGACTCTACTCACCTTACATTAGGTTATTAAGGTCCAGACCCGGGATGTTAGGCATCACACCTTCAGTGGCCTTCTTCAGATATTCTCTCGCCTTTACTTCTACAGATTGGATGGCTAAATTCACAGCAGCTATGACAAGATCCTGCATCATTTCTGCATCATCTTTGTTGATGAGGGAGGGGTCAATCTGGAGAGAAACGACCTCTTTGCGTCCGTTGACGACTACCTTTACAAGCCCTCCACCAGATTCAGCTTCAGCGGTCACTGACCCCAGTTCCTCCTGAGCTTTCTTCATTTTTTCCTGGACCTCTTTGACCTTGCCCATCATTTTCATCATATCAAACATATCGGACTCTATTTTTTTATTAATGCAAACGTACCAACTTGTACGAGTTCTTCGCCATCAGGGCTGGTAAATTTAATCTCATAGGTATATGATCCTTCGGGTGCCGGTTCGTCATTAATAAAGCCGTTCCAGCCAAGACTTAAGTTGTCAGTGAAGTGGATCTGTTGCCCCCAGCGATTAAAAATACTAACTTCTGCGCTATTGTTGTCCAAACCAAAGAATTCAAGCCTGTCATTCAGGCCATCATTATTGGGTGTGAAAGCAGTTGGTACATAAATACGATATATAAAGCGAGTGGTTACTTCATTGGAGTAAACAGGGTCGCTCACTTCAGCAAACCAATGGCGAGATCTGATATGTTGTATACTGCCAATGTTAGCAGATAGTCTGATCTGTTGATCAAAATTTACTACTTCTACCACAGTGCTGTCCTCGCTGTAGAAGATCAGTTCCCGCGCGGTTTCTGACAGCTCGTTGATGGGGTCTTCCAGTTCGAGCCTGATTTCATTGACTTCATAGTTTCTGTCTGTGATGGAAAGAAATGGTGGCATGACGACTGCCGAATCAAGAATTGATTCACAACTATCGATCATGACCAGTCTGTAGGTATTGTTTCCGGCAGAAGGGTAGGTAGTGGATGCGTTGATTGTGTCAATGGATGAATTAACACTGATGTTTTTGGCGATGACATCCTGAAAAGATTGATTGCTGAAAACAATCGCTACCCGACTACCAGCATAGCTGGCATAGGCATTGGAGAGGTACTCAAATTGTGAAGCTGGTATGGTGCCGCAGTAATCGTTCCCATTGATGATGGTGTTTGAGCATGCCTCGACTGTGTTGATTCTTAAGCAATAATCAAGAAAACCGGGATTGTCCACGTCTCTAATCGTTATCGGACTGGAAATAGGCCCCTCGTAGAGGGTAGTATAAGCACCGTTGTTGAAGGCAATCTCTACCTGGTATTTGACATTGGGTAGTACTGTGCCATTCACGGTGACATCAAAAAGCGTCCCACATGTTTGTGTCAAAGTTGCACTGCTAACATTGGCAGGAACTATGGAATTGTTGAGCACAATTGACTTGAAGGTGCTGCCACAGTTTGGGTAGGAATCGTTATAAAATCCTTCAACGAGTACCTGCACATTGTTTGTCGGGTAGGTGAATGTAGGGAAGGGGTCACCAGGGATATAGTCTATCGAGTCATTGTTGGTGAAGTGGATTCTATAAAAATCATAGATACTTTCTGTGATGTCCACCTGTACGGTCTGAGATCCACATTCATAGATTTCAAATTGAGGTGAAGTGTTTGGCAATACTTCGAAAATAAGTGTGTCGGTTTTGGGAGTCACAGTTTCCTGGGTCAGCTGGACGATCTGATAGATTCCGGGATCAGTGTAGGTGTAGAATGTATCGTTGACGTCAAAAAGGCCTTGTATATAATAATATGAATTGGTAAATCCCGAAAAGGTGGGTGATGTGGTAACTGAGACAGTAACCCCTTCACATCCCCGCTGATAAGCTATGGAGAACCGTCCAAGCTGACTGGTATTCTGTGCCTGAGAAGCCCAATGCATGAGCATCAGCATCAATATGCCATATTTTCTCAGAATTGATTGCATGAATTACTAAGGAAACGTAATGATAAGATGATTATTCGGCCTTTAATAGCTTTATCAGCTCTGAAAGTGCCAAAGAATGCTGCTGACCTGTTTTCATCTGTTTCACTGTGTATACCCTGGTTTTTACCTCTTCTTCACCGATGACTATAACGTAAGGTATATCGATTTTATTAGCGTAGTTAAACTGCTTATTTATTTTAGCCAGATCCGGGAACAACATGGCCGGGATCTGGTTTGCCCTGAGTTCACTGAGCAGGTCCATTCCATGCACAAAAGATTTTTCGTCGAAATGAGTAATCAGAGCCTGTGCGCTTACTTTGAGGCTATCCGGGAAGAGCCCCTTTTCTTCCAATACGTCGTATATCCTGTCAAGGCCAAAGGAAATGCCAATCCCTGATACGTCCGGGAGACCAAATACACCCGTAAGGTCATCATACCTGCCACCTCCACAGATGCTTCCAATCTTTACGTCCTGGGCCACCACTTCAAAGATGATGCCTGTATAGTAGTTGAGACCACGGGCAAGACTTAGATCCAGGGATACGTTTTCACCGGAGTCTTTCAAATACCTGAAGTAGGTTTTCACTGTTTCTATACCAGGATTTTCCGGTAGTAAGGCTTCGATGCCTTCCAGCTTTTGCATATTATTCCAGTCCTGGCCCAATAAATCAAACAATTGGACGAGCTTTTCTGCATCTGCTCCCAGGTTATTCAACTCTTCGGTTACTTTTTCATGGCCAATTTTATCCAGCTTATCTAATGCGGTGCAAAATTGGATTTCTTTTGTGGCCAGCCCACACCATTGAGCGAGCCCAAACAATAATTCCCTATGATTGATCTTGATAAGATAGTTGGGATATCCCAAACTCTTAAAGACATCTTGTATGAGCCTGGTGAGTTCCACCTCGCTAAATACTCCTTTGGTGCCAATGATATCGGCATCACATTGATAAAACTCTCTATATCTGCCTTTTTGAGGCTTATCGGCACGCCAAACAGGTTGGATTTGAAACCGCCTGAATGGGAAAGCCAGGTCATTTCTGTTCTGAACCACAAATCTTGCAAAAGGGACGGTAAGGTCATACCTGAGTCCTTTTTCAGCTATGGATGGAAGAACATGTTGACTGCCTTGCTCAAAGTCTTCCTGGGAAACTTTCTGAAGATAGTCCCCCGAATTCAGGATTTTAAACAACAATTTGTCACCTTCTTCGCCATATTTCCCCATCAAAACAGATAAATTTTCCATGGCTGGTGTCTCAATCTGAGAGAACCCATAGTTGAGAAAATGGGCCTTTATGCTGCTTATGATATGATTTCGCTTCGCCGATTCTGCCGGACCGAAATCTCTTGTGCCTTTTGGTGTGTTAGGTTTTTTGTTTGACATGAACAAATTTTGGACAAAACTAACTAAAAGCGTAGATTTGCGCTCGTTTACAAGGAAATCATCTAGAAATGGCTGTTACCAGATTAGAAAGAAAATTAAAGAGAGACCGAGCAAAGTCTAAGCGTAGGATTGCAACAATGAAAAGGTTGAATGCAATGCCTCCAGTGAAAAATATTGATATCGAGGCGATCAAAGCTGAGTTTGAGCAGAAGAAGGAGGCACCAGCCAAAAAAGCTGAGGAACCTAAAGCAGAAGCTCCAAAAGCAGCGGCTAAAACTGAAGCAAAAGCTGAAGTAGCTGAGCCAAAAGAAGCTCCAGCAAAGAAGGAAGTTGCAACCAAAGAAAAAGCAGCTCCAAAAGCGAAAGCTACCAAAAAAGCTGAGCCTAAGGCTAAAGCAGAGAAGCCAGCGAAAAAAGAAGATAAGTAATTGGTCATATGTAGCCTGCAATCTTGTAGGCTACCATTCCAATCCATTCTTTGATAAGCATGCTCCAGTTAGCCAGGGCATGCGGACTTGGTAAGATCCAGGCAATATCCCACGCAACATAGCTACTCCTAAAATCTACGGGGTAGGGGACCACGTGGATCTTTTCTTTTGCAAAGCAAGCCAGAGACCTTCGCATATGGAAGGCCGAGGTGATCAACAGATGCTTTCTGTCCTCCAACGAATATTGTTTTAAGACTGCTGCTGTATTTGCAGCATTTTCATGGGTATTTCTCGAATTGTATTCAATGATGATGTCTTCTTCAGGGAATCCATTGGTGATCAGGAAAGATTTAAGTACCTCACTTTCTTTGAATTCCTGATCCAGAATTGAACCTGAGCCCCCGGTAATCAGGATCTTCCGAATGAATCCCTGCTTGTATAAGACCATGGCTTCAGTAAATCGGTCTCCTGCTTCACCAACATGCATTTGATCTTCCAGGTCCGGATTATGGCTCAATGCTCCCGTCAGTACGATCCCAACTTCCATCAGTGGGAGGTTTTCTTTTGGTGAGGCCGATCGTTCCCAATTATGCATCACATAGTTGCATAGCAAAGGGTTTGAGAAAATCACAAAAACGAGGATCCCTGCTCCCAGAAAAGCTTTTGAGCGTTTCCTGAAAAACAATCCACAGAGCAACAAAATGAAGACCCACAATATCGGTTGAATTATGAAATTGAGAATCTTGGAAAGAAAGAAGAACATATGATTAGCGTCTTTTCAACCCCGAAAGTAATATTTTTAGCCAGTTGAAGTAAAGGGCAATAAACATAATGATTGTCATCACCCATATCACTACAATATTAAAAATAGGGGTTGGATATAAGTTTCCAAACAGTTGTTTTTGGGGCTGGAAAAACTGTGCTCTAAAATCCAGGGCATGATCAGTGAATTCCGGATCCATATAGATAGGGTAGATCTTTTGGATCAGGTGATTGTTATGCTCAAGTATCCTGTGTTCTGTTGCCGTATTTTTCACCATGAAGCTGATGGCTTCATTTTCATGGTCTCTGCGAAGCTCATTCAGCATGGCTTCCTTCTCAGGCGTAGAGGTAAGACTTTTGAGTAAGTCATTTTTCTCGCCATTCGCTGCATTGAAGCGCTGATAATAATATCTTTTCAGGTCTGAAATAAACTTTATCGCTTCGTCATGCACTGTAGGTGTAAAGGCATCCCCGTTCAATGAATCCAGTTCTGGGAAATGGTTGAAACCAATCTTAGACAGCTCTTTGGTGAATTCATTTTTTACAGTTTTTAACCGGTATAGCGCATCTTTCTTTTCTTTATCCGTCCCACTGCGGAGGTGATGGTTGGCGTACTCTAGATCTGCCGTCAGTCGTGGCAGCAGGTAAGTGGTTTTAAATTCAGACTCTGCCAAGATCTTGTCCTGTGGATAAAACTGACTGGCAAAATCATTGTTGACAAACTGATGAACAGCCAGCCCTTCAAAAGCCCATCGGGAGGTCATAATCTCTCCGATCATGGGCACCTTGTCTTCTGTTGTGATTAATGGGTTTAGTTTGTCAAAGCTCACAACCACACCACTCAGGATGATCTGAGGGATAATCAGTAAAGGGATCAGAATATAAACAGTCACTGCAGATTTGAAGGCAGCTGAGATGATGAGCCCAAGTGTATTGGCAAAGCATGAGACAGAAAATAAAGTGAGCCAGAAAACGAGGGTCATGCCTTTTACTCCCATGATCAATTCACCCAGTATCACAAAGGATAGTGTCTGTATAGCAGAAAGGGTAAATAGTATGAATACCTTTGAAAAGAGATAGCTCAGCCTGCTCAGATGTAGGAATTCTTCGCGCTTCAATACCTTCCTGTCCCTGATAATTTCCTCGGCACTGACCGTGAGGCCCATAAATAACGCCACAATCACACTCATGAAGAAGAACACAGGAATGTTTAGGTTTTCTTTGAAGTGGTAGACAGCCGTATCTTCAGGCATGTACCTGATAATGAAAGATAGCAGGATAGCCAACAAAGGCCCTTCCAGCAAATTGATGGTCAGATACTGGCGATTGGTAATCTTTGACTTAAAATCCCGGATGGTAAAAGTCTTCCATTGGCTTAGCTTGCTCGGAATCTCAGAGGTCTTTTGGGGTGTGGCGTCAGCTTCGGTAATTTCAGTAGCTTCAAGATGTTCCTGATATATCTGCCACCATTCTTCAGGAGTAATTTTTCGCTTTTTAGTGAAGTTACCAAACTCATTAACCACTTTGGATTCTATGATATTGAAGATCTGCTCAGGACCATTGTTTCGTCCCTGATCCACGATTTTAACGGCTCTTTTGAAATAGGGGACCGCTTCAGCTGGGTTACCATAGTAGATCTGGTAACCACCTACGTCCAGAATCAGCAGGTTGTCAAACATCCGGAAGATCTCTGCAGACGGTTGATGGATCACCACAAAAACGAGTTTCCCCTTCAGGGCCAACTCTTTCAACAGGTCCATGATATTTTCAGAATCCCGGGATGACAGGCCACTCGTAGGCTCATCTACAAACAAAACCGATGGCTCTCTCAATAGTTCCAACCCGATGTTCAATCTTTTCCTTTGTCCGCCTGAAATAGTCTTGTCGAGTGGGGATCCGACTTTCAGGTTTCTGGTTTCGAATAACCCCAGCGACTCCAGGGTATGATTAACAAGTTCTTTTAGTTGTTGATCACCCAGGTTTTTGAAGCACAGCTTGGCAGCAAAATACAGGTTGTCAAAAACAGTTAACTCCTCAATGAGCAGGTCATCCTGCGGGACATATCCAATAACACCTTCAACCTTTTTCTTTTCGCGATGGATGTCAATACTGTTGATTCTTACTTCTCCTTTGGTTGGTGTTTCGTTCCCATTCAACACATTCAACAGCGTGGATTTTCCTGCACCACTACCACCCATCAGAGCGATGAGTTTGCCAGACTCTTCCTGCACATTAATGTTGAACAGTCCTGTCTTCCCGTTTCTGAACTTGAAAGAGACGTCTTTGGCAACAAAGGTGAGCTTGTGTTCATCAGACAGGTCTCTGAATAAGCCAACCACCTCTGAATGATAGATGGCTGAATTTTGGAACTTGATTGCACTCCCGGTACTGAAATTATAGATCTTGTCTGTCCTCATGATCTCCCCATTCAGCAGGATGTTTTTCTCACCCATATATTTCAGGAAGTAAAGATCTACTTCGGGGATATTCAGTACGAATATAAAGCCATCTACTTCTTCATTGATCAGGTGTTTACATGCTGGATTTATTGGTTGCTTACCATCGTCAATAATGAGTACGCTCGATGAAGTGATTTTACTTCTTTCCTGATGTATAATGAAAGCCTTGATCAGATCAATGATATCCTTGGGGACATTCAGGAAGTCACCAATCATGTACAACAATTGGTTTTCGCGTTCTGTGACCACGCCATCTGCTGCGATGAGGATAACGAGGTTGAGAATGACCACTACCTTTTGCTGAGCAGTTTGCTCAAAATTGATCTGGTCGCAGATCTTTTTAATGTTTTTTGAGAGGTCTACATTCTGTTCTTCAGAAACCAGCTTGTTAAAGATTTGCATGTATTTCCTGGCAGTCTCCTGGTCTACAGATTCTCTCAGGAAGTTTTGAATGAATGTGCGTTCCTCTTCGGAAACAGCATCTTCTGAAGCGACAATTGCCAGGAGTCTTAGGATTGCATTGAGAACTTCTTCACTCATTTTCAGTCATTAGGGTTAGGCGGAAAAACAAAAAGCATTGAAAAAATATTCAATGCTTTTGTTCGATTTAGAATAGGTTGGTTGTCAAAGTTTTATCCCACTATTTCGGAGCGGATACGCTTTACTTCTATGGTGATGTCCAGCAGCATATCCTGAGTCAGGATGAAATCACCGGTATTCTCAGCGATTTTCTTTTCTATCTCAGCAAGGTCTCCGTCATAAAGCAGTTTCAGGATCTTCAACTCCTCCATCATTTCCAAAATGGTTTCATCATGAGGAATGTCTTCGAGGAGCGCAATGATGTCTATAAGCGGCTTCTCCTGATCCAATACAATTTTTACAAGAGGCTCAAGGATAAGATTTCTGTTGTCTTCATCCAGGATGTCGGTAGGGTAGGTCTCAATCACCTTTACAGCCAGGTATAAGCCTTCAACGAAAGATCCCGTAAGGATCAAAGCACCTACATTGAGTCTTTCCGCTTCATTCAGGTTTCTCCCTGCTTCATCAATGGCTTTGTCAATCATTGAAGATAAAGTGTCTTTGTTGCCTTCGCTCTCCTGGAATTTGGTGATCATCTGATTGTTGAAAATGGAAGAAACTCCAAGTGTTTCAGAGAGTTTCTGACATGCTTCCAGATAATCCAAAGATTTTTGTACCTGCTCATAAGAGATCAGGTAGCCCATATCCGTGGCGTATACACCCAGGTTAAGAGCGGCTTTATCCTCATCGTTTTGATAAGATGCACTTTTTGATAGACCATTGATCAGGTCTTCATTGTAATCTGCGGCGGCAGCTTGTAAAGTGTATGGCACTTCTGATGGATTAGGAAGTTCTGCCAGTACTTTATCGATATCAGCAACCAATTTTTCTTTGGAAGCTGAAAATTCAACAGCATCTGCTTTTGATCCTTTGCCAGAACCACCACATCCCATCAAAAAGAAAATGGAAAGAATTATACAGGAAGAATAGAATGATGTGAGTTTCATGTGTGTAATAATTGATTTTTAATCGACATATGGAATTCGCATGAAAACATTACTTCTACTCCAGACGTTTTTATCAAATTTTGATAGCCATCGCTGGTTGTTGTTTCCATAATCATGCTCATTTCATGTGAGTAATAATTGATTTTTGAGGGCACATGTAATTCGTCTCGCCAGAGGCGAAACTCATTTCATCTACAAGTTAGGTTTTATTTATTCCCAATTTTAATCTTTTTTTAAGTGGCATTGAAATTTAGTAAGAAGATTTTCAAACTTTGTTGGAACAAATCAGGAACATTTGTAGGAGATGAGCGGAATTAGCTATTCAAGTCTAAGAGCAGGACACAAATATTGGGCAGTCAATTTTGGAGAGAAAATTGAATTTGAAATTTTGGAAGTACTCTACCCGTTGGACTTTGTGATCAAAGACCTGGCTACCCTGGAGAAGTATAAGCTCTCAGACCTGACCCGTTATGGTAAGGGTCAGGACTTTGAAATCAGGGACTTAATTTAACTCGAAATAGCTGTGCTGCTTGGATGGCAGGCTGGAAACACCCATGAGGTGGGTATCTAGTGCTCTGGCAGCTTCTCTACCCTCAGAGATGGCCCATACCACCAATGACTGGCCACGACGCATATCACCGGCAACAAATACGTTGCTTTGGCTGGTCTGGTAATCTTTGGCTTTTACATTGCCACGCTCATCAAGTTCAAGGCCTAACTGCTCAATCATGCCGGCTTTTTGCGGATGCAGGAAACCTGCAGCGATAAGTGCAAGCTCACACGGCACTACCCGCTCTGAACCTTCGATTTCGGAAAAACCTTTGTCACCCCACTCAATGTCTACCAGCTTGATGCCTGTAAGCTCTCCCTGGTCGTTTCCAAGGAATTCTTTAGTCAGGATAGACCACTTTCTGTCGCTACCTTCTTCATGGCTGGAAGAAGTGCGCAGGATCATGGGCCACTCCGGCCATGGATTCGTAATAGACCTGTTTTTTGGAGGTTTGTCCAGGATCTCAATCTGAGTGATGGATTTGGCCTTGTGTCTGTTGGACGTACCGATACAGTCAGAACCCGTATCACCACCTCCGATGACCACGACATTTTTGCCTGTGGCCAAAATTTCTTTTACCGGACGTCCCTCATGGTTTTTAAGGACCTCATCTTCCTGAGAAACCCGTTTGTTTTGCTGGCTAAGAAAATCCATCGCAAAGTGGATGCCTTTCAGGTCTCTGCCCGGGATAGGAATATCTCTTGGTATGGTAGAACCACCGCAAAGGATAATGGCGTCGTGAGCAGACTGGATCTCTTCCACACTCACATTGTTTCCAACATCAGCGTTGGTTTTGAATTTCACACCTTCTTGTTCCATGAGGTTGACTCTACGGTCCACAACCCACTTCTCCAGTTTGAAGTCCGGGATACCAAATCTGAGGAGACCTCCGATTTTGCTAGCCCTTTCGTAGATAGTCACCTCGTGTCCTGCCTGATTCAGCTGATCTGCAGCTGCAATACCTGCCGGTCCGGATCCGATAACAGCTACTTTTTTACCTGTTCTGGTTTCAGGAATCCTGGGTTTTACAAGCCCCAGCTCATAAGCCTTTTCGATGATCTCTTTTTCGATCAACTCAATGGCGACAGGATCCTTGTTGATGCCCAATACACACGAACCTTCGCATGGGGCAGGGCAGATGCGACCCGTAAACTCAGGGAAGTTGTTTGTCGACTTTAAGATCTTATAGGCAGCTTCCCAGTCTTTGTTGTAGACAGCATCGTTGAAATCAGGGATTTGATTACCCAATGGGCATCCCTGATGACAGAAGGGAATCCCACAGTCCATGCATCGTGCAGCCTGTTTATTGGTCTTATCCTCTGAAAAAGGTTCGTAAACCTCTTTGTAGTCGTCGATTCTCTTATGTGGATCCCGCGATTGGGGAAGTTCTCTTTTGTATTTTAAAAATCCTTCTACGTCTGCCATTTAAGCTACTTTTTCTTGTTCCTCCAATTTTCTTTCTTCCAATACCCTTTTCAGGTCATTTGGCATTACTTTGATAAAGTATTTAGCCATGCTTTCCCAATCGTCGAGTATTAGTTTGCCCAGCTTGCTACCGGTATATTCTACGTGGTTTGTGATCTCCTCATGGATGTATTTAAGGTCGTCTTCAGCGAGTGATTCCAGACCAACCATCTCCATGTTTACTTTTTCAGGGAATTCATTCTTCTGATCGAAGATATAGGCCATGCCACCGGACATACCAGCAGCGAAGTTATTTCCGGTCTCTCCAAGGACGATCACCTTACCACCGGTCATATATTCACATCCATGGTCACCGATTCCTTCTATCACAGTTTCGGCACCGGAGTTTCTCACACAGAAACGTTCACCCGCCATTCCACTGATGTAGGCTTTTCCTGAAGTGGCTCCATAAAAGGCCACGTTACCGATGATGATGTTTTCATGGGCCTTCAGCGTAGATTCCTTAGGAAGTTTGATCACCAGGTTTCCACCCGACAATCCCTTACCGCAGTAGTCATTGGCTTCACCTTCCAGCTCGAAATTCACACCAGGGGCAAGGAACGCGCCGAAGCTCTGTCCTGCAGAACCTTTAAATCCTACAGTGATTTTCGATAGGCCCAGGCCTTTGCTTCCATGAAGCTTGGAGATCTCATGTGAGAGCATTGCTCCGACTGACCGGTCGGTATTTTTGATGTTATAAACTTTGTTGTTTTCTCCCTTTTTCAGGTAATCCCTGATAAGCTTTCTGTCCAACACTTTTTCCAGTCCGTGATCCTGTTCAAACTGGTTGTATTCACCGTATGAGCTAGGAACACTTACTTTGTTCAGGATAGGGGAGAAATCAATTCTTTTCAGTTTCCAGTGTTCGATATCCGGTTTTACCTTGAGTACCTGAGACTGACCCACCATTTCATTGATGGTTCTGAATCCAAGCTCCGCCATGATCTCTCTCAGTTCCTGAGCGATGAACGTGAAGAAGTTCACTACATGGTCAGGATTTCCGGTAAACAGTTTTCTGAGCTCAGGTCGCTGTGTAGCAATACCCACAGGGCAGGTATTCAGGTGACACTTTCGCATCATGATACATCCTTCAACGATTAGCGCTGATGTACTGAAACCATATTCTTCAGCACCTAGAAGCGTAGCGATGGCCACATCTCTTCCGGTCATCAGCTTGCCATCTGTTTGGAGTACTACCCGGCTTCTCAGGTTGTTTTTCAACAGGGTCTGATGGGCTTCGGATAATCCAATTTCCCATGGCAGTCCGGCATGTCGGATAGAAGAGATCGGTGAAGCACCGGTTCCTCCGTCGGCTCCGGAAATCAGGATTACGTCAGCTTTTGCCTTAGAAACCCCGGAGGCGATGGTTCCAACACCAGCCTCAGCTACCAGCTTCACATTGATCCTGGCATGCCTGTTGGCATTTTTCAGGTCATAGATCAGCTGTTTCAGATCCTCAATAGAATAAATATCGTGGTGTGGGGGAGGTGAAATCAATCCAACGCCCGGAGTAGAATGTCTTACTTTAGCAATCCATGCATCTACTTTATGTCCTGGCAATTGGCCACCTTCTCCAGGCTTGGCACCCTGGGCAATTTTGATCTGAAGCTCGGCAGCTTCTTTCAGGTAGTTGCTGGTAACACCAAACCTACCGGAAGCCACCTGTTTGATGGCTGATCTTTCCCAGTCACCATTGGGTTTCCTCTCAAAACGAATTTCGTCTTCACCACCTTCTCCACTGTTGCTCTTGCCCCCGATTCTGTTCATCGCAATGGCGAGGGTAGAGTGGGCCTCGTGAGAAATGGATCCAAAAGACATGGCCCCGGTAGCAAAACGTTTTAATATTTTTTCGACAGGCTCAACTTCACTCAAAGGAACAGACTGTCGCTTTTTAAACTCGAACAGACTGCGGATGGTGATGTTTCTTTCCTGATGCTGATCAATCTGCTCAGAAAATTTCTTAAAAAGGTTGTAGTCGTTCAGCCTGGTAGATTTTTGCAGCAGATGGATTGTTTCCGGATTTAGCAGGTGAACTTCACCATTCCTTTTCCATTGGAAATAACCACCCACCTCGAGTAACCTGTCATAAGTTTTGTATGCAGCATTGTGTTTGATCAATGCCTCTTTCTCCAGGTCATCGAAGGTCAGACCATCGAGACGACTGATGGTTCCCTTAAAGCACTTTTCAACAACCTCAGAACCCAGTCCGAGACATTCGAAGATCTGCGCGCTCTGATAGGACTGTAGTGTGGAAATTCCCATTTTGGAAAGGATCTTCAACAGTCCTGAACCAACACCTTTAGCAAAGTTCTCGAAATAGTATTCTACTGACTGGCTGTTGTCCAGTTTGTTGTTTTTATGAAGATCCCTGATGGTTTGATAAACCTTGAAAGGATAGATAGCACTGGCACCATAACCGATGATGGTAGCAAAATGGTGAGTCTCCCACGCATCACCAGCTTCAACAACCAGCCCTGCTTTTGTGCGGATGTTATTTTTCACCAGGTGGTGATGGATGCCTCCTGTGGCCAACAATGCCGGAATTGGAACCCTTACCTCATCAACATTTCTGTTGCTGATAATGATGATCTTTTTCTTGTTGTCAACTGCCTTTTTCGCAATGGCACAGATCTTATTGATGGCTTCTGAAAGCGACGCTTTTTGCGGATCGAATGTGGCATCGATGATTTCATAATCAAAACCATATTCCTTCAGGTGTGTGAGCTTAAAGAAATCTTCTTTTGACAACACCGGGTGAGAAATGTGGATCTGTTTGGTGTGATCGGCTGTTTCATCCAACACGTTGAGAGATTCACCCACCCTTGTAAACAGTGACATGACCAATCGCTCCCTGATGGGGTCGATAGGAGGGTTACTTACCTGGGCAAAGAATTGCTTAAAGTAATTGGATACATGCTGGCTCTGTTGAGACAATACGGCCAAAGGAGCATCGGCACCCATGGAGCCAACGGGTTCCTTGCCTTGCTCAGCAATGGCTTTAACGATCAGCTTAATGTCTTCCTGGGTGTAGCCGTAAGCTTTGAGTTGCTTAATCTGTGTATCTGGATCCAGCTCTACCAGATCCATTTCTGCTTCAGGGAGCATGTGTAGCTTGATCCTTTTTTCTTTGATCCAGTCGTAGTATGGTTTATTCTCTACGATATATCGTTTGATCTCTTCATCTTTCAGTACCCGGTTATTGGGAAGGTCTGCCCAGATCATTTTACCTGGTTGTAATCGACCTTTTTCCAATACGTTTTCAGGCTGAATATTGAGCACACCTGCTTCTGATGCCATGATCAGGTAACCATCTTTGGTGATACAGTACCTGGCGGGTCTCAACCCGTTTCTATCCAGGGTGGCTCCAACCTGAACACCATTGGTGAAGAACAAGGCTGCTGGTCCGTCCCATGGCTCCATAAGTGAAGCATGGTACTTGTAGAATGCCTTTTTCATGGTATCCATCTTGGAATTGTCCTGCCATGCCTCCGGCACGAGCATCATCATGACATGTGGCAATGGCCGGCCACCCATGCGCAACAATTCAACAAGCGCATCAAGGTTGGCTGAATCCGAATTCTTTGGATTAGTCACTGGGAGCAACCATTGCAGCTCCTGCTCAGTGAAGAGCGGAGAGGACATGGCAGCTTCCTTGGATTTCATTTTGGTGACGTTACCACGGATGGTGTTGATTTCTCCATTGTGAGCAATGTACCTGAAAGGTTGTGCCAACCGCCAATTAGGGAAGGTATTGGTAGAAAATCGTGAGTGGACGATGGCAATAGCAGACTTTGTGCTCTTGTTTTGAAGGTCGTAGTAGTATTTTTTTACCTGGTCGGTTTTTAGCTGTCCTTTATAGACGATTGTTCGCGTAGAAAAGCTGCAGATATAAAAGTCGTCATTTTCACCGGAAACTGCTTTTTTGATCTCGTTGGTTGCGTAATGATTGAGGACAAAAAGCTTGCGGTCCAGCTCATCCTGCGTCAACTTATCTTTTGGGGTAACGAATACCTGCTCCACTGTAGGTTCAACTGCTTTGGATTCATGCCCGGGAACCTTCTCATCAATGGGTACATGTCTGTATGCATTCAGGTTGAGTCCCAGGTTATCGATGCACTTGTTAAGTATTTTTCTGCAGGCTTCCCGAATCTTATAATTTTTTGGAAAAAAGATCATTCCAACTCCATAAGAGCCTTTTTTGGGGAGCTCGATAGCATACTTTAACAACTCTTCTTTGAAGAGCTGATGAGGAATTTGAATGAGGATACCAGCTCCGTCACCGGTGTTTTCATCACTTCCTGTGGCACCCCGATGCTCCATGTGCTCGAGCATGGTAAGCGCGTCATTTACTATCTTATGTGACTCCTTGTTGTTGATGTTGGCAATACAACCTACACCACACGAATCGTGCTCAAATTCCTCTCGGTATAGACCCTTCTCCTGCATATTGTATCCTTTCAGTTTAATCAATGGTTAAGCGTAGCAAAATTACTTCAAATTGACTGCTATTTAAAATAAAATTTCATTCATGGCCCCTTTTGACAAATAGAATTATCAAAAAATCAAAGTATGTTCATTTTAACATCTCAAATTTGATATTATGCAATATTTTAAAAGATAATTATGAATTTGTCAAGTATCCGGGCACTTTAAATTAATTGATCATTGCTAACTAACTAACTAATTGATCTTTATTGTGATATATTATGAAATTGTCCTATATTTTATTACAAATTCGACAGAAATTATGATAAAAGAAATATCAGGAATGTGTATTTTTGACACAATTCAGTTACTAACCGCCAAATTAAAACCAAAGAGCTGAATAATATAAGCCACCCATACTATCAGGAATAAGTTTCATTCTTCGTGCAAAAGTGACAACTTATCGATTTGATTGTAATATTTTTATAATAATTATGATTTTTGTAATGTTCTGAAGTTTGCAATTTTTAAATATGCATTCACCGATCTGATTATGAAACAGTTATATCCGGCACTCATTCTGATTTTTATCTCTTGTTACTCAGCATTGGGACAAAGCTCAGTGGGTATCAATACATCAACCCCCAACACAAACGCAGTTCTCGAACTCGTATCACCAACAAACAACCAGGGATTTCTTATTCCAAGATTAACTACTGCCCAAAGACAAGCCATGTCGCTGAGTGGTACTGATCAAGGTATGATGGTTTATGATATCAACCTCAACCAATTCTGGCACTGGGATAGTGATGAATGGAAAGCCGGTCTTGGTGTGCTGGATCAAACCACTGCATCAGGAGACCTGAACGGTACATTTCCTGAGGTATATATTAATGATGGTGCGGTAGGCACCGATGAATTGACTGATGTGGCTGGCAACGTAGGTACTTTTGGTTCTTCAAATGATTCAACTATTCTTGAAATTACTGTTGATGTGGATGGTCGGGTGACAGCAGTTGTTGAGAAGTCTGTCAGGGTAGGAACAGCCAATATTTACGATGCATCTATTTTAAATCAGGACATCGCAAACACGACAATAACGATCGCTAAACTAAATCCGGAAGGAAATACAGACAAGGTTTTAGCCATAGATGGCACGGGTTTGGTTTACTGGGAGGACATATCGGCTTTTACATCCTCAGACCTTCCTACAGACTACATGTATATAGGAAACGCTGCAGGGGTAGCCCAGGGTTTGCCCGTAAGTGGAGACGTCACAGTATCAGATGCGGGCACGGCGGTAGATATTCAGATAAGGCCGGATGTGGTGAGTACACTTGAAATTGTGGATGAAACCATTCAAAGCGTAGATATCATGGATGGAGGAGTGGCGGAAGCAGACATTGCTGCAGCGGCTGTCACCGAGCAAAAGATTGGCGTTGATGCCGTAACTGCTGCCAAGATTAATCCTGATGTGGCAGGGGAAGCCTTAATCCCCAATGCCACCACAGGCGCTTTGGATGTCAATGCCGGGAATGGTTTGTTAGTTGCAGCAGACTCTGTAGAGATTGATCTTGAAGATATTGATGGTGATGGGATCGTAGCTGATCTAACAAATAAAGAACTGGATGTCAATGTGGATGAATCTACGTTGACCATAGCTTCAGATGTGGTTCAGGTAAAGGATTTGGGGATTACAAATGAAAAGATTGCATTTGCAACCATCAATGCTGAAGCCAAAATTTCTAATATCAATTTCAATACCACTTTGCCTTATTTAAATAGGGTACTAACCATAAATGAAGGATCAGAAGTTGAGTGGACTACCCTTGGAAACTCCAGGGTATTAGCTACAAATGCATCTGGCGAAATATTTGGAAAACCTTTATCAGATTTTGCAACAAACAATCTCCCTTCAGGATCCGTATTCGTAGGGGATGGTGCGGGCAATGCCCAGCCATTATTTGCTGCAAATGCCAACCAGGTACTGGTAGGTAATGGGACTTCATTGACCTCAGTTCCCTTATTAGGTGATGTGAATATTGTTTCCCCTGACGGTACGGTTGCAATTCAGGACAACGCTGTTCAGGGAAATGACATCGATGCGACCAATAATAATCTAAACATAGCTGGAACGCAATTGATAAGCCTGACTACCTCAAATGCTTCAGCTCAGGCCATACAGTTGGATGCTTCAGGGGGAGCAATCGACATCGGAGGAAACCAGGGTGTATTGATCGATGCGGATAACAATAACATAGACCTTGATGCGATTGCAGGATCTGTCAATATTGATGCCAACCAAAATATTACCCTGACTTCCAACAATGTTGCCTTAAACCCTACCACCAATGCCAATATCACCACTACAAGTGGTGATATCATCCTTACATCAGGTGACGGGATATCCATGACGGGTACAACAGGATCCAGCTTTACTACTTCATCTGGAGATATAGATATCAATGCCGCCGGTCAGCTGGACCTGGATGGAGGTACTACAGTCGTCATCGATGGAGCTACTGGTGTAGCCATCAACAGTACTGCTAATGATGTAGATATTACAGCAGATGACAATGTGAATATTACGGGTACGAATGCGGCTGTAAATATTTCAGGAAACACCAATGTTGACCTTACTTCCAGTACAGGAGATATCACACTTACTTCAGGTGATGAAGTGTTAATCAGTTCTACTAATCAAACAACTATTGATGGAACAGTCGTCAGCATAGATGGGACAGACAATACGAACTTTTCTATGGCTGCCAATGATGCGGCAGATAAAGCAGTTACTATTAATTCAACAAACCTTGGAGGGTTGGCGGATGTAGACATTACTGCCCAGGACGATATTAATCTGACGGCAGGTGGAAATGTAAACATATCAGGAGGTCTTACAATTGATGACCTGGATGTAGATGGCCTTACCCAGCTTGATGAAACACAAATCAACACGACAGATGGTCCATTGGACGTCACTGGTAATGGCGGAGTATCCATTTCACAGGATGCCTCAAACATAGACCTTTCGACCACCACATCTGGAGACATTACGGCCAATTCGATAGACAATGTAGATATTGATGCAGGAAGTGCGGTTAATATTGATGCAGGAGCAACATCAAACTTCACAACTTCTGCAGGTGACATTGACATCAATGCAGCCGGACAACTTGATTTAGATGGTGGTACCACAGTTGCCATTGATGGAGCATCCGGTGTTACCATCAACAGTACAGCTAATGATGTAGATATTACAGGAGCTGCGAATGCGACAACTACGGCTACAACTGGAACAGCAACTTTAACAGCGACAGCAGGAGAGGTTGATCTTACTGCAGGTACTCTGGTAGACATCAATGCCGGATCAGTTGTTGATATTGATGGAGCTACAGGCGTAGCCATCAACAGTACTGCTAATGATGTAGACATTACAGCAGATGACAATGTGAATATTACGGGCACAAATGCGGATGTAAATATTTCAGGAAACACCAATGTTGACCTTACTTCCAGTACAGGAGATATCACACTTACTTCAGGTGATGAGGTGTTAATCAGTTCTACTAATCAAACAACTATTGACGGAACAGTCGTCAGCATAGATGGAACAGACAATACGAATCTTTCTATGGCTGCCAATGATGCGGCAGATAAAGCAGTGACTATTAATTCAACAAACCTTGGAGGGTTGGCAGATGTAGACATTACTGCCCAGGATGATATTAATCTGACAGCAGGTGGAAATGTGAATATATCAGGAGGTATTTCGCTTGATGACCTGGATGTAGATGGTCTTACCCAGCTTGATGAAACACAAATCAACACGACAGATGGTCCATTGGACGTCACTGGTAATGGCGGAGTATCCATTTCACAGGGTGCCTCAAACATAGACCTTGCGACCACCACATCTGGAGATATTACTGCCAATTCGATAGACAATGTAGATATTGATGCAGGAAGTGCGGTTAATATTGACGCAGGAGCAACATCAAACTTCACAACTTCTGCAGGTGACATTGACATCAATGCAGCCGGACAACTTGATTTAGATGGTGGTACCACAGTGGCAATTGATGGAGCATCCGGTGTTACCATCAACAGCACAGCTAATGACGTTGACATTACAGGAGCTGCGAATGCGACAACTATGGCTACGACTGGAACAGCAACTTTAACAGCGACAGCAGGAGAGGTTGATCTTACTGCAGGTACTCTGGTAGACATCAATGCCGGATCAGTTGTTGATATTGATG
>MDTD01195400.1_pt1 | contig 47467 bp, 36 predicted proteins | sample 811221 | NCBI WGS metagenome assembly MDTD01 (sample SAMN05326646, study PRJNA326480) | marine metagenome | isolation source: seawater | place: Pacific Ocean: South West | collected 2011 | reverse complement strand
GCGTGGCCCGTCGTCGCGACGGTGGTGACGACGATCTGCGCGTTCCTGCCGCTCGCGCTGATCGAGGGGCGGATCGGGGACATGCTGGGCGTGATGCCGGTGATCGTGGGCTGCGCACTGCTTGTCTCGCTGATCGAGAGCCTGTTCATTCTGCCCTGCCACATGGGGCACAGCCTCAAGCACGCCGACAAGGTGCACCGCGAGCACCGTGAGGGCTGGTTCACGCGGATGGAGGATCGGCTGGACCGGCGCCGGGACCAGCTCTTCACGAGGTTGATCGCGCCGGCGTATGTCCGGCTGCTCCGGGTGCTGCTGCGAGCTCGCTACACAACGGTCGCGTGCGCGATGGCGCTGGTGATCGCCTCGATCGGGCTCATCGCGGGAGGGCAGCTCGAGTTCATCTTCCTCGAGAGCGACGACGCGGAGACGGTGACGATCGAGCTGCAGATGCCGGTGGGAACCTCGCTCGAGGAGACGGACCGCGTCACGCGTCGGCTCGAGGACGCGGTGCGGCAGCAGGACGAGGTGCGGTCGTTCTTCACGATCGTCGGGCAGGTGCAGTCGATGATGGGCGAGGGGCCCAGCAGCGCGGGCACGAACCGGGCCCAGCTCGTGCTCGAACTCGAACCGGTCGAGTTCCGGGATCGCACGAGCGAACAGGTCATCCAGTCGATCCGTGAGGCGACCGGGGAGCTCAGCGGGGTCAAGAGCCTGAGGCTCGCGGGAGTCTCGGGCGGGCCCGAGGGCGTGGCGCTGAGCTTCACGCTCACCGGGGGGGCGGACCAGGAGACGCTCGACCGGGCGGCGAGTGAGGTCATGGACTTGATGGCCTCCTACGAGGGCGTCGTGGACATCGCGACCGACAGCGAGGCGGGGCAAAGGGAACTCCGGTTCACGCTCCGCGAGGGTGCCCGCGAACTGGGCTTAACGCGGGCGAGCCTGGGCAGACAGATCCAGGGCATGGTGTTCGGGCTCGAGGCGTTCACCTTCGCGGGCGTGCGCGAGGATGTCGATGTTCGGGTGATGATGCCCGAGCGGGTGCGTCGGAGTCTCGCGGCGATCGAGAACCAGTTCGTGATCACTCCCGACGGTCGGGCGGTGCCGCTGCGGGAGGTCGCGCGGATCGAGGAAGCGCAGGCGTACGCGACGATCCGCCGCCTCGACGGGGAGCGCTCCGTCACGGTCTCAGCGGATGTCAACCGGGCGGTCGCGAACCCCGACGAGATCGCGTCGAGCCTGCAGGCGCAGTTCCCCGAGATCGAGGCGGCGTACGGAGATGTGGAGATCGTCGCGCGCGGTCGGCAGAAGGACATGGCCGAATCGTTCGCGACCCTGCCGCTCGGATTCCTGACCGCGGCGGGGCTGATCTATGTCACCCTCGCGTGGCTGTTCCGGAGCTATGCGCAGCCTCTGGTGGTGATGAGCGCGATCCCATTCGCGACGGTCGGGATGATCTGGGGACACCTGCTGCTGGGCTACTCGATGACCTTCCTGAGCCTGATCGGGTTCGTGGCGCTGTCGGGGATCGTCGTCAACGACTCGCTGATCTTCATGGAGTTCTTCAACGAGGAACGACGGGCGGGCATGAGCGTGTTCGACTCGGCCCTGGAGGCGGGGCGGGCTCGTGTCCGGGCGATCCTGCTCACGACGATCACGACGGTGCTGGGTCTGCTGCCTTTGATGCTCGAACAGAGCTTCCAGGCGAGGTTCCTGATCCCGATGGCGATCACGATCGCGTTCGGGCTGATGAGCGCGACGGGGATCATCCTGATCGTGCTGCCCTGCCTGCTGATGATCCTGCAGGACATCAAGCGCACCGTCTACCGACTCTGGACGGGTCGGGCCCCCACTCCCGACGAGACGCCCGAGGACGCGGAACTCGCGACGGCGGGCTGAATCACCGCGTACGGGGACTCGCAGCCGCATAAAAAAACCCCGCCTGTATCGAGGCGGGGTGCGTGGACGAAGTTGTTCGAGGACCCATCAGCGGCGGCGGCGTGCCGACAGGAAACCGCCCGCGGCGAGCAGGGTGAACGCGCCGGGCGCGGGCACGACCGTGATGCTCATCGCGTTGAGGTAGCCGCTGCCTCCGTTGGCGCCGGCGAAACCGATGTAGATGATGCCGTCGGCATCCGCTGTGAGACCCGTGAGGCTGGCGGTGGTGTCCTCGTTGTGGAGCCAGGGCATCGCGGCGTCCATGACATCGAGGTCAACCGAGTCGAGCGCGGTGGAGAAGGACCCGTCGGTGTACGCGGTGTAGCGGCTGGTCGCGTCGTCGCTGAACTTGTGGGAGCCGAAGAAGGTCAGGTCGTAGGTCTTGCCGGCCTCGAGGCCCTGGATCTGGAAGGTCGACGAGACATAGTAGTCGTAGACCGCTTCATCGACGCCGAGCAGCCCGAGCGCTGCGGCGTTGTAGACCGTCGCGCCGGGGTCCTGATCCGCGCCGGAGGGACCGTTGAAGTAGTCGGTGCCGGTGGCGCTGCTGAAGCCGAAGTTGATGCCCGAGCCGACGCCGTCGGTGTTGAGCAGGTCGGTGTAGAACGCGCCGCTCCAGACGCTGTTCCACGAGTTGCCGTTGCTGTCGACGCCGCCGGGAACGCTGGCGCCGCGGAAGCTGATGTCGTTGCCGAAGTCGATGAGCACGACTTCTGCGCTGGCCATGCCGGCCGCGACGGCGAGCAGGGCGGCGGTGGTGATGGTCTTCATCTCGTCCTCCGAATCTGGTGTGCTCTCTCTGACGGCGCCGAGCGGCCCGCCCACGATGCCGGCTGGATCGATACAGCCTCTCGGGATAATAAAGCACTTGTGCTATAGTTTGCAAGAGCCGCGCACAAACTACGCGAAAAATCTGCCGCCGCTCCGACAGACCGAGATTTGATCGGTTTATAGACGGGTCCAACAAGCCGTTCTCGGCCGAACGGCACGATATATCAGAGGGCGGTTCGGACCTCGAGCAGTTCGGGGAAGAACCGGTGATCGATCATTTGTCGGAGGAAGGGCACACCCGACGACCCTCCGGTGCCGGTCTTGTACCCGATGATGCGTTCGACGACGCGCATATGCCGGTAGCGCCAGAGGCCGAACTGTTCTTCGACATCGACGAGTTTCTCGGCCATCTCGTAGGCGTCCCAGTGCTGCTCGGGGTGGGTGTAGACGGTCTTGAAGACCTCGACGACGCCGGGATGGGAGGTGTGGGGTTCGGCGAGGTCGCGGCTGAGGATTTCGTCGGGGACGGGCAGGCCGCGGGTCGCGAGGTGGCGGAGGAACGCGTCGTAAATGCTCGGGCCTTCGAGAGCGGCGGTGAGCGTGCGGACGGCGTCGGGGTCGTGCCGGTGGACATGGATCATGCGTCGGTCCTTGTTGCCCAGCAGAAACTCAACGGTTCGGTACTGGACGCTCTGGAAGCCCGACGCGCTGCCCAGCACACCGCGGAACTGGACATACTCGCTGGGGGTGAGGGTGGCGAGGACGGACCACTGGTCGAGCATGACGGACTGGACATGCTTGACGCGTGCGAGGATCTTGAAGCAGGGCTCGAGGTTGCCGGCCTGGACGAAGCGGATCGCGGCGGTGAGCTCGTGGATGATCTGCTTGAGCCAGAGCTCCATGGTCTGATGCACGATGATGAAGAGCATCTCGTCGTGGTGCTCACCGCCCTCGCCCTTGACGGCCGACAGCGGGTGCTGGGCGTCGAGGATCTTTGCCAGATCGAGGTAGCCCGAATAGGTCATCCGGTCGGCGTGGTCGGTGACGATCGTGGATTCGAGTTCGCGCATGCGTGTGTGCTCCTCGTCGCACTGTATCGGGGAGACGGGAGGTGCCGTGGGGTGTCGCTCTCGATGCACAGGGGGAGCACGGCCGGGACGGCCGTGGCACACGGGGGGCGTGCGAGGACTGAGCGGTGATCAGCGGACGCCGCCCGTCGCGGCGACGATCGCGGCGGCCGCGCCGCCAGCGGCGAGCAGGGCCAGCACGAGCAGGGTGATCTTGATCCAGGAGTATGGGGCCTCCCCCACCACTTTCCCGGTCTGCCCGTGGATGAGGACGGTGTAGGTCTTCTGCTTGAAGCGGTACTGGAGGGACCAGACGGGGAGGAGGACATGCTTCCAATGCACGCCGGAGATCGCGTTGCGGACGCGGAGTCGACGCTGCGTATCGCCCGGTACATCGCCCGAGCAGCGGCGGCGTTGCTCGGTCTCGACGAGGTGCTGCGCGGACACCCAGCCCGTCTCGAGGTCGACGCGGTATTCCTCGGCGCGCCAGCCCGCGAGGTATTCGGGCCGGTACGGTACCAGAGCTCGGAGGTCGTAGGTCCCGAGTTTCTGGACGAGATCGTGAGGACGGCCGAGCGATGCTGGGACGAGGATGTCGTCGTAGGCGTCGTTCCGCGTACCCCACTTCGGAACCCAGCGGACTTTTCGAACGCGACGCGTACGCCGGACCCGCCGGTTGTTGACGGTCGTCCAGTACGACTGGGTGACCCAGTAGTAGTAGCCCGCGTCGGCGGACCACTCGCTGAAGACGCGGCAGTCGTAGGTCCAGAAGGGGGCGTACACGCCGACCGCGTCGAACTTCTTGAGTCGTCTTAACGCGTTGGGGCGGAACCATCGCGAAGTGATCCACTTCCGGAACGCACGCTCGACATCGCCCTTGCCGACATCGAGGGGGATGAGCGATTCGGGGCGGATGGCGTTGCGGTTCGCGGCCTGGTCGAGCACGCTGGGGGAGCCGCAGTAGACGCAGCGGTCGGCGGTGGCGTCGGTGTCGAGGCTGACATCGGCGCCGCAGGTGTTGCAGTGGGCGACGCGCCGTTCGAGGCCCAGCCCGCGGGCGGCGGCGCCCGCCTCCTCGATCGGTCGTTCGAGAATGGTGCCCTCGGCCCGGGGGACGGGGACCATGTGTTCGCAATACGCGCAGCGGAGGGCGTCGGTGTCGGGGTCCCAGCGCATGCTTGCGCCGCAGTTGCCGCAGTCGAACTGCAGATCGCGAGCAACATCGGACGCGAGTTCGTCGGGCGTTTCATCGATCAGGTCGACGCGGGCGGGGCCACCGGGTGCGGCATCCCCGTCCGCGAGATCGTCGTCAGATGGGTCTAGAGAGAACGAACGCGGCTCGAGGGGCGCGCCGGGGCGGATCGCGTCGCCGCGGTCGCTGTGGTCTGGCGTATCTCGCCCGTTGGTCATCGCGTCGGGTCCTCATTCTCCATCGACGGGGTCCGTCCCGAAGGCCGCTCGTGCTGAAACCGCGGGTCGGGGGTGGCCAAGAAGGCTACGGGTGTTGCTCGGGAGTTGCCGCGCCGTTTTTCAGGGGGGGAGCGGTCCGGGTCAGCGCGAGCCGGGGATGGTCCATCGGTACACAGTACACTGAACGAACGCGGGCTCGGACCGCTGTCATCGGTGCGCGAACCAGCGCAGGAAGGGGAACGGACGATGGGGATCGGGGACTGGTTCAAGCGCGGCGTGCGGGAGATGATGGTCGCGCGTCCGGACGACGCGAAGCCGCATGTGGTGTGGAAGCACCCGGATCCGACGATCCCGCTGAAGAGCCAATTGACAGTCGAGGCGGACGAGCAGGCGGTGTTCTTCCGCGACGGTCGGGCGATCGCGACGCTGTCGGCAGGGCGGCACACGCTGGACACGATGACCCTGCCGTTCCTGAGCGACCTGGTGGACCGGTACACGGGCGGGGATGTCTTCATCGCGGAGGTGTTCTTCGTCAGCATCCGCGAGTTCCCGGGGGTGAAGTTCGGGGGGCGGATCGGGCATGTGGAGGACCCGAAGAGCGGGATCCCGGTCGAGACGATGGTGCACGGGGAGTTCAGCTTCAAGGTGACCGACCCGGAGCGGCTGATCGTGGGCCTGGTGGGGATGGGGCGGACCGAGTCGTACCTCGTGCGTTCGTGGATGAAGGAGCAGGTGCTCAAGGTGATCCGGGACCGGATCGCGGAGCTGCTGGTCAAGAACAAGTGGCCGCTGCTCGATGTGACGAGCGGCGCGTACACCGAGGAGCTCGAGCGGCAGGTGCTCGACGGGATCGGGACGCATGTCGCGGACTACGGGATCGAGGTCGTGCGACTGGGCAACTTCACGATCGCGATCGACGAGCAGGACGCGGAGAACCTCAAGGAGCTCTACACCGACGCGGCCTACCTGAAGACGGTGGGCGGCGTGGAGGGCTACCAGCGGTTCGCGGCGGGCAAGGCGATGATGGGCGCCGGCGAGGGGATGGCCAAGGGTGGCGTCGGGGACGGCTCCGGAGGCGGCGGCGCCCTGATGGGCGGCGCGGGCCTGGGCGTGGGCTTCGGGCTCGCGCAGATGCTCGTGAACGACAACCGGGGGGGGCAGGTGCTCACCCCCGCAGCGGCGGGCGTCGTGTGCGCCGCGTGCCACAGCGCGGTGCCGCCCGGGAAATTCTGCAGCGCATGCGGGGCGACGCTGACGAGCCGCGAGGCGGACTCGCCCGCGGGGGCGTTCTGCACCGGGTGCGGGAGCCCGCTGGCGGCGGACGCGAAATTCTGCGGGCAGTGCGGGACGGCGCGGGGGTGAATGCATGCCGGGGATTACCGTTCGCACGGCCGGTTCTCTGTTGCGATGCCTCGGGTTTCTGACCGTGATCGGTCTGGGTGGGCGGGTGTCCGCCCAGGTGTGCCATGGCGTGCCGCAGGCGTTCAACGACGATCTGTATGCCATTGAGAAGCAGAGGCTGATCGAGCTGGTTTGGTCGATCTACGACCGCCCTCTCGAATCGGGCGAACTGATTGAACACGAGCGTCTGCAACGGATCGACTCGGTCTTCGCGTCGGACTTCTACGCGATCATGGACACGGTGGACATCAACGGGATGTACGACCTGCTGCCGAGGCGCGACACACGGGACTTCCGGTGCATCTTCGCGGCGGTTGAGGTCTGGTCGCGTGCACCGTCGGATCTGTGGCGAAGGAGCCGGCTCTGGCAAAGCCTTGAAGATGACGAGTTTTTTCGCTCCGAGACTGAACGGTACTTCCGCTTGAGGCCTCAGGAGATACTTGACCCGGAGGCAGAGATCGCCGCGAAGGAGTTCGCGATTGGTCAGGGTTGGGGAGTTGATTTCTACGGAGATCTGATGTTCTTTGAACCGCCCCGGCGGACGCAGCGGACCTTCGAGAAGAGCCTGGCGTTCGTTGTTCGCAATGTGCTCCGGCAGATGGGGCCGACAGAGATCGCCCGGCTGCTGGCGATTGCCGACAACGCGACGCCAGAAAAACGCGAGATCTTGCTCGATTTGGTGTGTCGCCACGAGGCATCCCTGGTGGATCGGGACAACTGACTTTCCGGGCTTCCGGCCGCTCCGCGGGGGCGGGTGCCCCACTACCATCGAGACGGACCCGTCCCGCCCGCCCGGCGTGCACCGGGGGGCCCCTGGCCTCGTGAGGATGATCGCCCGATGAAGCCCGCATTCAGCACCGTCGCCTGCCCGGACTGGACCCTGGACCGCATCGTGCCCTTCGCGAGCGAGGCGGGCTACGCGGGGATCGAACTCCGCACCTTCGGGCAGACCGGGGGCGGGCAGAGCGGATCGGACCTCGCGTGCGAGCCGTGCTTTACGGATGGGGGCAAGCTTCGGGAGATGTTCGAGGGCGAGGGCGTGGAGGCGGCGTGCCTGGCGACCTCGATCCGGTATGACCAAGTCGTCTTCCCCCCCGTCATCGGGCGGGTGATCGGGGACTTCGAGGCCCCGGTGCGGGAGACCAAGCGGGCGGTCGCGACGGCGGCCTCGCTGGAGTGCCCGTTCGTGCGCGTGTTCGGGTTCGAACTCGAGCACGAGAGCCGCAGCGCGGGGCTGCCCCGGATCCTGCAGCGGCTGGAGCTGGCGGCGACGACGGCGCGGCACACAGGCGTGCGGATCCTGATCGAGAACGGGGGCTCGTTCCCGACCGCGAAGGATCTGCGGGAGCTGATCGACCGGGTGGGCTCGCCCTACCTCGCGGCGGCGTACAACCCCGCGGTGGCGGTGATGGCGGAGGAGGACCCCTCGGAGGGCATCCGGACGCTGCGCGGGCTGCTCGAGGTCGTGAAGCTGCGCGACCTGAAGACGGGCGACCGGGAGACCGGCACGCCGGCTCGCCCGGTGCCGCTGGGCGAGGGGGACCTCGACCTGGGCGGACTGGGCTTCGCGGGCTTCGTCGGGAAGCTGGCGGACGCGGGCTACGAGGGCTGGATCTCGTACGAGTACGACCGCCTGTGGTGGCGCGACGCGCCGGAGCCGGCGGAGGTCCTGCGCGACGCGGCGGCGAAGATCTACCGCTGGGCGGGCGGCCCGATGAGCGAGCTCGAGAGCCGCAAGTTCGCGGTGGCGTGAGGCGCCCGTGTCGGGCGCGACACAGCTGATCCTGGAGATGTGTGCCGATGCGGGCTTTGCACTCGCGGGGGTGTGCGATTGCGCGCCCAGCGAGCGGGCGGACGAGCTGCGGGCGTGGCTCGCGGCGGGCAAGCAGGGCTCGATGGAGTGGCTCGCGACGCACGCGGACCTGCGGGCGGACCCGGGGCGGCTGCTGGACGGTGCACGCTCGATCGTGATGGTCGCGGACCTGTACGCGACGCGAGGGGTGGACAACGCGGAGGCGCCCGAGGCGGGGCGGGGACGCGTCGCGCGATACGCCCGCGGGGATGACTATCACACCGCGATCAAAGCGCGGCTGCACGCGATCTGCGATGCGCTCCGCGAGCGGTTCCCGGGTGAGGCGTTCCGGGCGTTCGTCGACACGGCGCCGGTGCCGGAACGGGAACTCGCGGCGCGCGCGGGCCTGGGGTGGATCGGCAAGCACACGCTGCTGATCCATCCGCGGCTGGGGTCGTGGCTGCTGCTGGGCGGGTTCCTGACGACGATGGACCTCAAGCCGGCAACGGAGACGGTGGCGGACCACTGCGGCTCGTGCACGCGCTGCATCGAGGCGTGCCCGACGGACGCGATCACGCCGTATTCGGTGGATGCACGACGGTGCATCAGTTACCTGACGATCGAGCGGCGCGAGGCGATCGCGGCGGAGTTTCACGGGGCGATCGGGGACTGGATCTTCGGGTGCGACATCTGCCAGGAGGTGTGCCCCCACAACTCTCCCCGGGACCCGGCGGTGCTGGGCGACGCTGGGGCGACGGTCCCGGACCGCTACGCAAACCGGCCCGGTTCGTTCGACCTGCTGGAGGTGCTGGGATGGGATGCGGAGGCGCGCGCCGCGGAGCTCAAGGGGACGGCGATGAAGCGGGCGACGCTGGCGATGTGGCACCGGAACGCGGCGATCGCGGCGGGGAACGACGGGTCGATCCCGCGGGACGCCGTCGAGCGGGCGATCGCGGTGCGCGAGGACGCAGGCGGGTAAGTATCAGGCGGCAGCGGCGGGACGGCGGGTGAGCGTGAACCGGATCGCGGCGAGGACGATGACCAGGCCGACGCCGGGGAAGAGCCAGACCTCGTCGCGGCCGACGGCGCCGAGCCAGAGAAACGGTCCGGCGAGCACGCACGCGGCTGTCGTCCACGCGATGGTACCTCGATCCAGGTCCGCGCGTCGGCGGGTCGTCATGAGCATCCAAGCGGGGAAGACGAGCCCGTATGCGCCGAGGAAGAGTCGGTAGGCGAGTTCGTGAGAGGTGATGGGGCTCGTGAAACCCGGAAGATCGAGCGTTCCGTCCGTTGTCACGGCGTCAACCGCGAACATCGCGAGACCGATGAGCAGGCCCGCGACCGCCGGGGCGATGACACACGGGAGCATCCCCGGGCGGGCGGTTTCGGGGGTGAGTTCCCGGGAGATGCCGCCATCGACGCCGAGGCGGCGGACCGCCGCAATATGTGCACAGCAGGTGAACATCGCCTGCGCCCCGAAGTGGCATCCGATCGCGATGTCGAGCCACGAGCCGAGGATAAAGAACGGCGCCTCGCTCGGGGTCCAGATCGCCCTGCCCCGCGTCGCGATCAGAATGGTCGCAAGGAAGAAGACGAAAAACCCGAGCGTGAACGCGAGAACAGGGCGGCGGGCGTGCTGGCACGCTCGGTTGAAAGTCAGATCGAGGTAGGGGCAGAGCAGAAAGCCCAGCCCCGTCACCATCGCGAGACCGGCGACGGCGATCAGTTCCGCGCTGCCGACGACACCGACGGGGAAGGCGACGAGCAGGACCCCGAGCGTGAACGAGAAGAAGAGGGTGACGAGCGCGGGGAACCAGTCCACGCGTCGGCGGGCGGCGATCGCGTTGCCCACCAGCGAGGCCCCGACCACAATTCCGCCGATGGTCCCGGGCTTGCTCTCCGTCCAGCCCAAGCCAGCACGCCAGATGATGAAGTACGCGTGGAAAGCGATCGTCACGGCGCTGAACGCGAGCATCATCGTCCGCCGCGTCGCAACGAATCGCTTTGAGCGGTCCGTGTCCCGCAGGAGCCACCCAACCGAGGCGGCCCCGACGACATTCGGGATCAGGAACGCGAAGAAGAACGGCACCCCGCCGTCACGGACCATCAGCGTCGGGAGGTACATCCCGATGCACCAGGTCCAGGAAACGGCGAGAAAGAGGGCCCAGGCGAGCGTGTTCATCCACGCATTGTTGCCGATGCGGGGGCCGCGTGACGGGCGGCGTCCCTTTCGGCTGCACTCGCGTCGGCCTCGGGCTCATCGGGCACGAGCAGATGGGACGGAGGCTTCTCACCCAGCCCCGCCTTCCGCTCGCCGAAGGGCGAGAGAAACCAGCCCCGGAGCGTCTCGGTGTCCTCATCGGTGAAACCGTCCAGCCCGAAGTCGACCGACTCCGCGTGTCGGCGCGAGCGCATCGTGCCGAACAGGCGGTCCCAGATGCTGAGAACCGCGGAGTAGTTGCTGTCGGTCTCAGGCTGCCAGCGTGAATGGTGGATCCAGTGCATGCGCGGGGTGACGATGACCCAGCGGATCCAGCGGTCGAGCGCCGGGGGCATGCGCAGATCGGCGTGGTGGAACATCGCGACCGGCATCAGCACGAGGTGATACAGCAAGACCTGGGGCAAGTTGAACCCGAACAGCGCGATCACGGGGATCGGCGCGAGGCAGGTGAAGCAGACCTCGATCGTGTGGAACCGCATCGCGGCGGTCGCCTCCATCCGCGTCGCGTTGTGATGCACGCTGTGCAGGCGCCACAGCAGCGGCATCTTGTGCGCCGCGATGTGCATCGCGTACTGCGTGAGATCGAGTACGAGAAACGCAATCACGAACGAGAACGCTGGGTGGACGGGCATCCATCGCAGGAGGCCGAACCCGCTCCGCTCACAGACCACGATCACCCCGGCAACGGCGAGCGCCATCGCAGCGCCGACGCCCCCGTTGATCGCCGCGAGCAGCAGATGACGCGCACGCTGCCCCCGCGCTTCCCGCCAGCCTTCGAAGGCCGGCATCAATCCCTCGATGATCCAGAGCGCCCCGAGCGCGGCCGCGTAGACCGGCACGGTGATCGTGTCGAGAACTTCCTGCACGGGTCAACCACCCACTCGTTCCGAGAACCCCTGTGTGTTCGAATCGCGACCGTCCGCTCGCTCGCGTGGGGCTGCGGACGACCTCGGGGATCACACCTTCGGTGACGCGGTGCCCGCGGATTCATCCGATGCCGCGCTGACCTTTGTGCGCTCGGCCTTCGCCTTGTGGTGCGCTTTGGGCGTGACATGGAATGTCGCGGTCGCGCGACCGACACGCTTCTCACGGTTCTTGAGACGCTGGAGACGGGCCTCTCGCGAGAGCTTCCCGCCCTCGGTCCCGTCCGCGTCCCGCGCTTCGCTGCGCCGCTTGCGCTTGCGTTCTTTCTTGATCTCCTTCCCGACCTTGTCACCCACCATGGTCGGGAGAATCTGCACGATGTCCATGTCGATGACGATGTTGAACTCCCCGCCCTCCGCGACGAGCGCGTGGATGTCGTCCTTGGGCTTGATGCGGTACTCCGCGGGCCCGAAGCAAGGGCGGAGGAATTTGTACTCGAGGTGCTTGCAGACGACGGTGTAGTCGCCGCCGCACACACCGAAGACATACATACCGCCCGCGATCTCGCTGTTGCCCAGCAGGGCGGCGCCCGCCATCGCGTTGTACCAGTTCTTGTTGAAGCGCGTAAACGGAAGCGTCGCGGCGAAGGTGCGCTCATCCTTGCGACGCATCCTGATGCCGCTGCGGAACGCGTAGGGCAACCAGATCAGGCTGGTGACGCGGTGCCAGAAGTTGTTCTTCGAACTCAGGCGGCTGACGAACGCCTCCATCTTGTCGAACAGCGATTTCTTCGGCGCCGACGAGGCCGCGTTGATGCGCGCAGCCTGCTCCATGCCGGTCTCGGCACTGGCCTCGGTCCTCTCGGGGGCGGATGGCACGCTCGTCGTCATCTGCGCTCAGTCTAGGGGGCGGGAGGCCCGTTCGGGCAAGTCCCGAACGCGTCTCCGCGTACGGTCAGAGCCCCGCGGCCGCGGCGGCGGATTCGTCTTCCGTCAGGTCAAACCATCCCTTGTCGTTCCTCGCGACCCGGCGACACGGATTCCCGGGCTCGTGATCGAGCACGAGGAGCCAATCGCGTTCCGCGGCCTCCGTGAGCAGCCAGTGCTTGGAGATCATACTTGTGTAGGGCTCGACATCGTACGACAGACTGAAAGCCTGCCCCGCGTGCCACGCGGTGGGCATGACATCAGGCGTGAACACGACCGTGCGCCCCTCGGTGTCATTGAAGAGCACGGCCTGCTGACCCCAGGTGTGCCCGGGCGTCAGAAAGACGCGCACACCCGGCAGCACCTCGGTCATCCGCTCCTCGACGCTCGTCTTGGGCAATTCGTCCCGCGAGGGCTTGCGGTTGAGCGGGAAGGGACGCTGGCTCTCGACCAGGCGCAGCCGGGGGCGCCCGTCGGGCAGCGTCGCGAGCGCCTTGTCCTCGAACGGGAGGATGTGGTCACGGTAGTAGGTCCGCGTCATCAAGGCGTCGTTGTTCCGCGCATCGAGCCACTCCCGCTTCTGCACGATCAACTCGGCATTGGGAAAGGTGAGTTTCACGCGCGGCTCGTCTCCGCTCGCGGCCCCGGGCTTGGTCGCCTCCCAGTCGGGCGTTTCGCCCTCCCGACAGCGACGCGTCAGCCCTCCGGCGTGGTCGAAATGGAGGTGGCTCACGATCGTGGCGCTGATGTCATCGGTCGTGAAGGCCGGATCCGACCGCGAACCGGCCTCGTTGACCGCGGTCTCGATTGTGCGCCCGTCGAGCCCGAAGATCTCGGTCATCTTGGCGTCGAGCTTGTCCCCCGTGCCCGCCTCGATGAGGTACCGCTTCGGCGGCTCATCCGCGCCCTCTGCGGGCACGGACTCGAGCAGGATGCAGTTGTGCTGGAGCTCGATTCGGTTGCGGTCGTCGGGCGACGCGAATCGGGTCCACACCGTGCGCGGGATCACGCCGAACATGCCGCCCCCGTCGAGGAGGAAGCGTCCCGCTCGCAGGAGCGTCCAGCGGTAGCGCACGCCCGCAGACGATTCGGGGGGATCAACAACAACACCGGTTTCGGGGTTCTGTGTCATGCACCGCATCCTACGGCTCGCGGCGCGGATAGCGTGCCCCAATCGAGTCCAGCCCGTTCGCGGCGCATCAGAAAGGATCCCATGCATCGCTCGCTCCTGATCGCTTTGCTCCCGCTTCTCATCCTGAGCACGATGGCCGCCCCGCACGCCCCGGCTCAAACAGACCGGGAGGAGGGAACCCTCCGGATCGCGGTGAAGCCCGCCGAACCCTTCGTGATCGAGACGGAGAGCGGGGTGGAGGGCATCAGCATCGAACTCTGGCGCCGGATCGCGGAGCGGCAGAATCTCGTGTACGAATTCGAGACCACGACGCTCGAGGGCCTGCTCGACGGGGTCTCATCGGGGCGCTTCGCGGCGGGGGTTGCCGCGACGACCGTGACTGCGGAGCGCGAGGCGCTCATGGACTTCACGCATCCGTTCTTCAACGGGGGCCTCGCGATCGCGGTTCCCGACGAGGGGTCGGGCCTCTCGGTGACAGGCATGCTGCGAAAACTCGTCTCGCCCGGATTTGTGACCGCCGTGGCGCTGCTCAGCGTCGTGCTGTTGGGAGTCGGGCTGTTCGTCTGGATCGCGGAACGGCGGGCAAACCCGGACCAGTTCGGGGGGAGCCCGATCAAGGGATTGGGGAGCGGTTTCTGGTTCAGCGCCGTGACGATGACAACCGTGGGGTACGGCGACAAAGCCCCGGTCAGCCCGCTCGGACGCTTCTTCGCGCTGGTCTGGATGTTCGCCTCGATCATCATCATCTCGTTCTTCACGGGCGCGATCGCGAGCGCGTTCACCACATCTCAGTTGGAGGGACGCGTCACGGGCCCCAAGGACCTGCCCCGAGCGGAAGTCGGCGCCGTGGAGGGCTCGGCGGCGGAGGCCTCGCTCCGAACCCGCGGCGTGCGCCCGATCCGGTTCACAACCGTCGACGAGGGCCTGGACGCCCTCGCTTCGGGCGAACTCGACGCGTTCGTGCACGACGAGCCGATTCTGCTGTATCGCGTTCAGCAGGCACACGCGGGCGAGATCCATGTGTTGGAAGCGACCTTCGAGCCGCAGCCGTACGCGATCGCGCTCCCGCCGGGGAGCGCGCTGCGCGAGGCGATCAATCTCGCGCTGCTGGAGACGATCACGAGCGAGGACTGGAGCGAGGTCGTCGATCGGTATCTCGCGGGAGAATGAGCGTCCCCCCCGCTCCGCGTTGCGGACTCTGCTCGGGGCGGATAACCTGAGGTGGACGACTTGGTGCCCGGGGCGTTCCCGGGTGAAAAGGGAAGTGTGGTGACCGATCGCGCGTGCGCACGATCGGGAATCCACCGCGGACGCGCCGCCGTGACGGGCGGATCGGGACGTGCACCGTTCCCGATCACGAAGATCGCTTTGTGGGCCACTCCCCGGCTTTCGCTCGGGGGGGAAGGCTGCGATCGGGGCCCGGAGCCGGAAGACCTGCCAAGCGATCGACCACGGGGCCCTCGCGATCATGGGGCGCCGCGGGCCCGGCGACCGATCCCCGCTTGCCGCCACCCCGCCGCACCACCCCCGCGACCGACCCCGATGGGCAAGGACTCTGGGGATGCCCCGCGCGATTCGGGGCGGAGACAGCATGGATCGCGAAAAGCCCCGAGCGGCGCACACAGGCGCGTCGCGGGCCCACGGATGTTGGAGTGCCTGCCTCAGATTGCTCGTCGCGTCGGGCGCATTCGGCGCGTGTTCTGTCGCGTGCGCACAGAGCGATGTCGCCTGGGCGAGCCGAGTCGTTTTCGGCGTGCACGAGGGGGAGGCGGTGTACGAGCCGGGAAACGGGACACCGTTGACCTTCGGCCCGTTCGCGCCGTCGAACCCGCTGTGGCAGGATCCCGCGTCGGTGCTCGGAAAGCCCAATACGCTCGACTACGACGACCTCGAGGGCTTCGGGCCCGTTCCGGGCGGATTCGCGGGCGGCCCGATGCGTCGGGTGCACCTCGCGTGGAGCGCGTGGCAATGGGGCTCGAACGACCCGACACAACTCGGGGATCGCCCGGGCTGGCTCGATGGGCGTCGGCAGAACGGCGTCGGCCTCGGCCCCGGGAGTCAACTCGTGGTGGAGTTCGACGAACCCATCGAGAACAACCCCCAGACCGGTGCGGGGCACCGGGGCATTGATCTGATCGTGCACGGGAACGCCTCGTTTACCGCGGCGGGCGCCATCGCGCGGGACGCGGATCTGCGCACCGTGGTGCTCAGCGGGGGCGTGATCGCCGAGCCTTTGGAAATCGCGGTCGCCCAGGATCCGGGCGGCCCGTGGTTCATCGCGGATGTCCAGGGGGATGCGCTGTTTCCCACGCATCCCTGGGCGTGGGCGGAGGGCACCTGGACCGGGGCGGAGCAGGACTGGGGGAACCCGGTCGACCCGGGGCTCGCCCTCTCGGATTTCGAGGGGTTGAGTGTTGCCGAAGCAATCGCGCTGTACGGCTCATCGGCCGGTGGAGCGGGGGTCGATCTCGACCGCCTGACCGATGCATCCGGCGCCCCGTCGTCGCTCCCTTGGGCGAGGTTTGTCCGCTTCCGCGACCCCGCTGGAAACGGGGGAGAGATCTGCGCGGTGGCGGATGTGCCCGGCTCTCCGGGTTGCGGTATCGCGGATCTTGAACCCCCTTTCGGGGTACTCGATCTGTCGGACATCGCCTCGTTCGTCGGAGCGTTTGCATCGGGCGATCCGCTCGCGGATCTGGCGCCCCCTGCTGGGGTGCTGGATCTTGCCGACATCACCGCGTTCGTGGACGCCTTCACTCGGGGGTGCCCCTGATGCGCGTTCGGGCGGGCTTCACGCTGATCGAGATGTTGGTGGTGATCACCGCGATCGCGCTGCTCGTGGGGATTCTGCTTCCGGCGCTCGCGGGTGCGCGCACGGCGGCGTCCCGCGTGCTGTGCCTGAGCAATCAGCGGCAGATGATGCTCGCGGCAACGCTCTACACGGACGCGCACGGGGGGCATTTCATGCCGGCGCTCTACACAGACTTCGCACGAGAGCCGGCGCGTCGGGTCGCGTGGGACTACGCCGAGGTGTACACCTCGCGAGGGGTTCGGATCGAGCCCGGCCCGCTCTGGGCGGGGACAGACGCGGGCGACGCGATGCAGTGCCCCTCGATGATGGGCGGTGACAACTGGACGCTCGCGAGCAGCGGGTCGGGGCGCGAGCCCCGGACGGGGTACAACTACAACACCAGCTATCTGGGCGGCCCCACGGTCGGGCCGGACCCAGCCCACCCCTCCGGTGACGGGCCCCGCTGGGGCATCGATGGCGAGCCCTTGTCGATCACCGCGCGGCTCGGTGAGGTCGGAGACCCCTCGTGGACGGTTGTCTTCGGTGATGGCGGATTCAGCACACTCGACGGTGTCCTGGGTGCGAACAAGTTCATGCGGGCGCCGCGACGGGGGACGCGGGATAGCGATGTCGGGCGGGCGGCTCACGGCGCGGGTGCGCAGGCGTTCCTGCACGGCGGCATGAGCAACGCGGTGCTGGCGGACGGTCACGCGCGCTCGTTTCGAACCGCTCATCGGGAAACCTACCCCGAAGCGGTGCCGTTGCTGTTAACCGGCACGGGGTTCCTGAGCGCGGGTAACGGGCTCTACGACCTCTCGGCGGGACGCTGAGGCGGGATCGGGATCGCAAGGGACGGCTTGCCGTGCCCCGCTCGCGGCCTATTATGGAAGCCGACCTGTTTGGGTCTGGGGCGTATAGCTCAGTTGGCTAGAGCGCTGCTGTCACATAGCAGAGGTCCAATTCGACGGGTTCAGGCAAAAGCAGACTCCGCTACCCGGAGTCGCAAATGCCGACCGTCGCTGAAGTCGCTGAGACCCTCGAGACCCTGACAAGTCGAGACTTCCGCTACCGCTCCCGCCTGTTCGTTGAGCAGTTCGGCAGCCGTCCCATCGAAGACCTGACGGTCCTCGATCTGATCGGCTACCGAGAGAAGATCAACAAGCGGTACGGGCAGGCGTGGACGGGCAGGGATTACCTCAACGCCGCGAAAAAGATTCTGCGTTGGTCGGCCTCGGTCGGGCTCCGCCCGCCCATCGACCTGTCCGCCGTCAAGGACATCAAGCCGAAGCAACGACCCAAGGACACCTGGAGCCCGGAGCAGGTCCGCAAGCTGCTGAGCATCGCCAAGACCTCCGATCACCGGGTCGAAGCGTTCATGCGGCTTCAGTACCTAGCCGCCCTCCGTCCATCAGAGACGCTCCGGCTGGCGGCGGGCGAGTACGAGCGGCTCAGCGAGTCTGTCGTCTGCATGGAGCAGAGCAAGACGGATCTGCCCCGGTACGTGGTGCTGTCGGATGCGGCGATGATCGCCCTGCTCGAAGCCAAGCAGGCCAAGCCCAAGCGGAAAGGCCGGAGCAAGACGAGCGTTCCATGGGCGCATTGCTCGGCCTACGGCAAGGCGTGCTACATGGCGACCGGACACCGCCCCCACCGCCTTCGGCATTCGGCTGCGACAAGCCTGCTCCGGCATGGGGTCAGCAGGCAGGATGTTGACCTGCTCCTCGGGCATGCCGTTGGCAATCGGATCAGCCTGACGTATATGCAGGTCCAGGCGGCGGAGTATGAGCGGTTACTGCCGGCCGCAGAGAGGCTGGCCGGAGATATCCGCCAGTGAGACGGGGCAACCTCCTGACCCCCTGTTTTGGCTGGCATCGGAGACTTTCGAGCAGTGGCTTGCAGTTTTCAGAGCGACCGGTACGCTATTGGGGTCGCTCGCCAATAAGCCACGAAAGAAGAGGGGAACGAATGAAGCAGTTCGAAACGGGAACTCCCCGTGTTATCGCAGCCATGCTGCTGGTGCCGATCACTGCAGCGTCTGCTCAGCCGGTCGGGAGGGATTTCAACAACGACGGCACTCTCGATTATCCGGTATCGATCACCGAGTACAACGAAACAACTCTTCCGAAAGGCGCGGCGAGACTTTGGTCCGGCGCCTCGAAACAGGCCATTCAAACGATCGTCGCGAGCGACCCCAACACGCTGTTTGGATTCAGCATTGAGTCAGCGGGGGATATCGACGGTGACGGATTCGATGATGTTGTAGTTGGCGAACCCCTTTGGGGAACTCCAGATGCATGGGAGGGCCGGGTCCATGTCTTCAGTGGACAAGACGGCTCAAACCTCATGACCGTCACCGGCCCGTATCCAGAGATCGGGCTAGGCCGCTACGTCACGGGAGTAGGCGACTGGAATGGAGATGGAACAAACGACATCGCTGCATCAGGATGGATAACAGTTGATCTTTTTGCATCTGGCTCAACTGACGATGGATTTGGAGTTGTTTTTATTTTCTCTGGATTAGATGGATCTGCTCTAGCTGAAATAACTGATGTATCCGCCACACATGGCTTTGGATACGGGCTGTTTCCGCTCGGCGATATCAACTCGGATGGCCGATCTGACCTGGCTGTCACAGATCCGATTGCCGCTGGACTTAGTGGCACCTCGGCTTCCGGAGCGATCTACATCTTTCATGGACTCGGCCCCAGTAATCAAGTACTTGACTTCTCTGATACCGCTAGCACGATTCTCAATGGTGACCCAACTCTGAGGCTCTATGGTGCACAGATCGACTCGATGCACCCGAACCGCTGGATGAGCAATCAGGCAACTATGCAGGTGCTGTCGCTAACGGATACAGATAACGAAGGAGGAGTATGCTCGTCTGAGTTTATCGCCGAGGTAGTAGCCGCAGACGGAACCCTTGCAGGCAACAAGGGGACACGCTCACAACTGATCGACCCGGGCGATATCGATATTAATGGCGTGGTTGATGCAGACGATGTTGTCGCTTCTGTAGGACAGTACGGGACGTCTCCCAATGCAAGCGGCGTCATGCCAGTTGCCGATATTAACAAGGATGGCTTGGTAGATGACATCGACATTGCCACAGTCCTCCAAGGATTCGGCGCCTCTTCCAATATATTCGAAGACCTTTGGCGTGACGACCGCCTAAGGTCTATTGCCGGCGGCTCCGCGGGCTTTGGCTCACGGCCCAATGGGTCGAACATTTCACCTGCCGGCGGATTTAGCGCCCACCCCATCGACGATGATTGCATCCAGCAAAATGCTGGGCCATCTGGATCACTGAGCGCCATACCATACTTACTAGGCCTGGAGCTTGGCATTAACTGCGCGAGGTGCCCCTCTTGTGGAGCCCCCGATTCCGAAGACTGTTACGAATGCGAAGACGTAGGACGGCTGAGCGGAGGCGAAATCGATATCGACAAACGACAGCCTATGCCAGGCGAGACTGTTACTATCGATATCTCACGACTCGAACTTCGCGGGGGAAAGAACAAATGCGTTCCTTCATGCGGGGCAGATGGGCGCGAATGCCCACGATCAACCGGAGACTACTGGCCTTGGCGGCTTGAAAAATGGGTAAATGATGAATGGCAAGAGGTTTCTCCTCGCCCATCGACAACTGACATTGCCGGAAACAAAAAGCGCTTCCAATGGAGCGGCGAAGCCTGTACTCGTTGGCGCGTGGTTGTTGAACTAACCATCCACGCCCCCAGCCCCCCAGATCAAGGTAATTGCGAAGACGAGGAGTTCTATCGCGACATCGAGTTTGAATTCGCTAACTTTAAGCTAGAATCACAAACACTTCTACCTTGGGCCGACGACTGCGATTTGACATTTAACAGCAATACTGCATCGCATCAAGCTTTTAGAAGAACAACAATTGGACTCAGAGAGAAAGTAAAGATCCAGTCCGAATCCGGCGACGTGATCGATGCATACGACGCATCGGGGCCAGGCAACCCTCTCATTTCATCGCCACCTGGCAGAAGATCTGTTACACTGACGGCCGGTACCAAACCCGGAGTAAATCGTGTAACTGTAACGATAAATGACTGCACCAGAACAATAGATTTCAATGTTATTGAGCCCGATTCGATTGAGTTCCAAGGATTTGCCGAAAGCCATGCAGACGGAACACCCAATGCAATTGCTTTTGGATGTTATCAACTGAAACCAACAACAGTTTGCTTTGATGCACTCCGGATGAGAGAGGGCACATCGCAGTTACCTTCCATATCTGGTGAATTTTCTCAATGGGTTAACTGTGCACCAAATGCTCCGGGAATAAACTACTACTACTCTCGCCATGACACCTGGACATGGCAGAATGTGAATCGAAAGAACTATATACAGAGGGCAGATGCAGCGAGTGCCTACCTATCGGGGCCCGCTCCATGCAACCCTCAGGGCTACCAGTTCGGACGTGCTGAAATCCTGGGGATAGAGATCGAGTACAGGGTTGATAACCAACCAGCAGTTCTCTTCGACTATGCTGATTCTGTCGCTGAAATCAATAGCTCTGGATCGATGCGCATCAATAAGACGGCGCGGCAGGGCGGCACACTTTACCAGACGCAATGGTTTCCCATCAATACTGGCAATCCCTATACACCATATTCCGCCTGCCCAAATGCAAATTGCCCGTGAGGTATTACGCCATGAAGTTCGTTTTAGTATCTATTTTTGTCGCCATAAGCGCTTCCAGTACGCTTTACCATCCAGTTGATCGCAAGCAAATCTCTATAGAGGATTCACTGGATTATGACGCCATCTATTATGAAGCAACCCAATCCACCTCCGGAATAGCATATGCTGCACACCTCCTTGAAATTAGGTACCGCTTAATAGTAGGCGAAGTCATTCTAGCTCCACCCCCCCCCGATCTCGGCGAACTTGTGGAGGTCCAGTGGGATTCGCTCCCAATACCGCTTAGAGCCCATGCAGCGTTCTCTGATGCAAGCAAGAGCGTCTTCGGCCCAGTTCCGTTGGGTGTCGAAGGGGTGAGTCGCACAAAGCTTGAGTTGGCACGTACCCTGCTTGCATTGGAGATGTTGTCTGAGATAAATGAATACATGCAACGCTATGAATCGCCCCGGGAAACTAGGTACTACTATCTATTGGCAGAGAACCGAGAGCCGAATGAAGCCAATCTGGTCATTGCAAGTCGCGGCGCTCAGTTGCCAGCCAGTGAAATCGAAGCCGCAAAAACCAAAGCGGCAGAAAACGCCGTGCATAATCTGCAAGTAGAATCGGCGAGATCCGTTGGCTTGATGACTAGAGAGTATCTAGAGTACCCGAAGTACTTTATCTCGAATCTGGAAAACGATGATAAGATGCGTATACTTGATATGATTGAAGACGGACGCATTAAAAACCTTCCTTTTTGCGAAGAGTTCCGGCCGTTGCTGCAGAAGTAGTTCGTCTATTTATTCGGGAGAAATTAGACAGAGCCCCGAGACTTCAGATCCAGCCCGACCGCCCGGCAGAGCTTCTCCAAGCGGTCAGAGTCCAGCCTCTTCCGGCCCGTCAGGTAGTTCTGCATGACAACCCTCTCGCTCTCCGTCCATCCCTGACGGCGGCACAACTCCCGCAGCGGTACCCCATGCGCCTCGACCGCCGCCCGTACTACCTCGTGCCACGCCATCCCCAAATCTCCGCGGAAAAAAGAGCGAGCCCCCAAGGCCCGCTCCATCAGGGTAGCCATTGATTACCAGTCAGGCCGTCCAGAAGACGTGGGTGAGCCCATCAATCGTGATCGTCTCAATCTCCCCGTTCATCTCGATGTCCCGAACCCATGCCTCTAGGTCGAAGTACCCGTGCAACTCCTCAGGGACAGAGGACAAGAGCCCGAGTACCGCCGCCAGATCATCCGCATACTCGACCATCCGGCGCCACGACCCCTGATAGTGATCCTCGAAGGACAGCAAGGCAGACGACCAAGGCCCATGCTCGGAGCCCCAACGGGCGAACACCTCGCCGTACCGCTTGACCCCAAGGAACAGAGAACAGACCTCGGAGAACGATTCCCACCGCAGGTCGATAGACGATCCGACCCCTTCCGGACAACGCTGCATGAATCCCTGCAGGACGTTCCCCGCAGCCCAAGAACCTGATCGCCGCCATCGATCCATCGGGCGGCGGAGACGAGTTCGCCTACGCCATCGGCGGTCTGATCCGGGACTCCAAGGGCTGCCGCCTCCATGTCGTGGATGTCGGCGGCTGGAAGAACCTGACGCCCGGCGAGTTGCAGCGGAACCTGCTCGACGTACTCCATGAGCGGGGCGTGCAGCGGATCAAGGTCGAAGAAAACTACCCGGCATCTTCATCGATCCAGAAGCTGGCGACGGAGAGAAACCAGCCTTTGGTGGTCGAGAGCTTCCATGCTCGGGGTGGAAAAGAAGACCGCCTCAAGATGCGGCTCCCGACATTCGTGCATGGCGGGGGCGTCTCGTTCGCCAAGGCCGTCTTGGAGAACGGAGCCACCATCGGGCAGATGGCGGGCCTCCGCACGACGCCAGGTCTACCGGCATTCAAGGACCGGCTCGATGCCTTGGAGATGCTCTGCTCGATCCATGAGCCGCACATCCGGGGCAAGCCGCCCGGAGACGACAAGCCATTCCGACGCTATCCGATTCGCTAACAGAGAGGAGAACCATGAACCCTATACGAATCTTCATCGGGACCGACATCCACAACGTCAAGGCCGAGCAGGCCCTCATCTACTCGATCCGCCGCAACACGACCCGAGAGGTCGAGATTCATCTGATGGATCAGACCCGCAACCGAGGCGAGGAATGGCAGGGGTGGCAGAACACAGGAGCATGGGCTACCTGCTTCTCGTGCTTCCGCTGGGCCATACCCGCCGCCTGCCGCTTCGAGGGACGAGCCATCTACCTTGACAGCGATCAGCTTGTTTTGGGCGACATCGGCGAGTTGTTCGACATCGACATGGAGGGCAAGGCGTTCGCCACCAGCCCGAGCCGGGAGTCATCGGTTGCTGTCTTTGACTGCCAGAAGTTTGCGGGATGGGAGATGTTCAGCCTTGACCACCTGAAAGCCAACGCAGCCAAGACGGGCGAGTATTACCAGTGGCTCAAGGCGCAGGGGGAAGTCTCGTTCTTCCCGCAGGCATGGAACGAGCTTGACGAGTTGAAGGCGGATACCAAGCTCATCCATTACACCAAGCTGCCGACGCAACCGTGGCATCCGAGACCGGACAAGTACGAGTACAAGCCGCATCCCGATCAGGCCGCAGCCGACCTCTGGTTCCGGTACTACGTGGCCAGTTTCGAGGAAGCTTGATTCTGTTCCGCGAAAAGAAAAACCCCGCCATGGAGGCGGGGTTTGAGTAGGCCGTGATGGGCTAAGGACATGATGGAGTCGGCCTACAAATCGTTCGCATTGGCCCGCTGACGGGCTCCATATGCCTTTCGGTTGTTGATGACCTTCGCCCGTAGCTCGTCACGCAGCTTTTCCAGAATGCTCAGGTCGTAGAGCTTGAAGGACCATTCGCAGATCTCGCCGACGAGGGTTGCCCTCTGGTCAAACTCGCTGAGCTTCTTGCTGTTGTACGGGTTTCTCTGTCTTGCTTCTTGCATGGCTGATTCTCCTCTTGTTAGTAGTGCCATTGTGATATATCTAGATTCTGACAGCCCGCTATAGAACCTCCCTCGCCAGTCCGGTTGTTACACAACCGTTACAAAAGGCAGCGTGTTTCGCAAAGGATTGTCTGCGTGAATGGTCGAATGGGTAGACACAGAGACCCATTGTCTACGGCAATCCTCTTGGGCAATCCTCTTGCTGCCTAGTCATCTTCTGAAGCGTTCTACGAGGTCTCGGCGGTCTGAAAAACGGAAACGCTTTTGACCGCTTTCCCAAGGTTTTTCCTATTCCTTCCCCTTGGGAGCAATAAACCATCTCGGCCTCTGTAACAGGAGGCTGAGGTTTTTCAGGCAAGAGACCGATGCATGATTAGGGGTGGTTCCCTCTCGGCATCTACATAGGGAGGAATAGGACAATGCCAACTAACAAGCAGCTATGCCATGAGCGGTACGGAATAGACCATTTCCGTGAGTTCGTCGTGCGTCTGATCGGAGGTCAGAGGAACGGCGTCAAGAGGGACGGCTATCTCTGCTTCCCTCTCTACGGCCAGTTCAGCGTGGATGAGTCGGGCAAGAAGTTCGTCAAGCCTGCAATCACCAAGACCCGCTACAACACGCTCATCTCCCGTAATACCTTTGACTCCAAGCGCAATGCAGACAAGGCCAGACTCAGAGCTTGGATGATCGAGGAGCATCTGATCTCCGGGCGAGAGGAAATCGAGCGGAAGGCTGCCTTCATCAACCGATGCCCCCGCATCGGAAACCGCCGCATTGGCCTGTTCGTCCTCGACGTTGATAACCACACGAACCTCCCCCACGAGCATGTTCTGGAATGCCAAGACCGACTGTCCCAAGTCATCCGGCATCCCATCTACTGGGAGCCATCGACCTCGGGCTCAGGACTGCATGGATACCTGCTGCTCTCGTGGCACGCCAACGCCAGCAATGAGACCATCAGATCAGATATCAGAGTCATCGAATCTCTGCTTGCCCAAATAACAGCAGATTTGAGCGTCAGGTGCAATGAGTTGAGAGGCATGCCGCATCTCATCCATGAAAGAGAAATCGTTGATTCTGGCTATGGAGAATGGGCGAAACTGCCATGCCCCCAATCTGAGGGGGAGATGGCCAGATTCCTTGAGGCGACATCAGAGAGCATGGGATCATATGAGTTCATCCGTCTTCTCTCTTCTTATCTCTCTCAGAACCAGGCTTTTTCCGGGGGCGATGCCCCTCAGGACATCGCCCCCGTTTCCGCCTGCGACGGAAACAGCGGCTTGTCGGAGAGATGCAATACTACCGTAGGTAGTGATAAGCATAAGGGTATTGGGGTTCTAGCAGAAACCAAGACCCATGGCAAGCCTTCCGAGACATGCAAAGAAGCTTTAGCTTCTAAGAAGCATAAGGGTATTGGGGTTCCAGTTCCCAAGACATCTCTGAATGACCTCAGCGGAGAGGCGGATACCTTCGCTCGAACGAGGGGGTTCATCCAACTCTGGCGTCCCAGAAATCCGCACGCCACGATGGAGGATGCATTTCAGGCATACGCCGATGCGGGCTTGATGATCGGGAACTCTGACATCGCATGCTTCAAGCAGTCATGGGATTATTCTGATCGCACCTTCGACCCATCCCAAGCAGGCGGCCAGACAGGAGCGGAGCGGTATCTCCCCCAAGCTCATGCCACCGTCGCCGCCAGACTCGGCACCGCCTCCGCCGAAGCTCTCGAAGAAGAGTACCGAAACCGGGTCAGCAGATACCAGGCAGAGGGATGCAGCCCCTCGACCATCTCCAAGCTCCGCATCCTGAGCCAAGAAAAGCTGGCACAAACGCTGTCTTGCATCATCTACGAGTTGCACTCTATCAGCGAACAAGAATCAACTGTGGGCAAGAAACAGATACAGGCTCTCATGGCATCCGTCTACTCCGTCAACCTCGACAACAAGGAATGGCGAGCCATGCGGGAGTGGTTGGAGGCGCAAGGGATCATCGAGATGACGGCGGAGTATTCCCATGCGGAGAACAAGATCGCCAGCAGATGCCGGAAGTTCCGTCTGCTGGTCGAAGAACATCGAGAGGAGAGAGAAGATGAAGCAGAATCAGAAGGAACAGAGAAAGAGCAGACCGATCGCCAGCAGCCATCTGCCCCCAACGGAGAAGCAGATCGATTTTCTGCTGGCACTCGGGCTGCCCCAAGAACACCTCGCCTACATCGACAGCAGGCGAACGGCGTCCGATGTCATCAGGGAGCTTTTGGCGACGGAGTAGCCAGCGTACCGGCGATCGCCAATCCTCCGCTCTAGGTCAGTTCTGGCTCGGGATCGGAAGCGGGTTCGTTGCGACGAGGCTGTCTCCAGAGAGGACTTCTTGCCAGAGCTTCTCCGGGCACATGCCGTTGCGGCGAGCGAACTCCTCCACGAACTGCTTCGCCGTACCGACGATGGCGGTGATGCAGAGGACCGGTTCATTTGTACTACAGGTAAGTCCATCGTGGATCGGAATGAGCGTATCTTCTGAGGCCGGACCGTCATCGACAGGGGCGGGGATAGCGAACACGATGACTCCGCCATCAGGCAGGTTGTCTGCGATGGCTCGGATCTGGTTGAAGACGCTTTGCGTGGTCATTGGTATTTCCTTTCGCGGGTAAATGGATCAATCATCGAGGCCGTCGAACTCGTCGCCCGGGTTCGGCTGCTTGGGCTGCGGCGGGATCCGGTTCGGGTCCATGATCTTCGGGTTGACGCCCTTTGACCGCTGCTCGCAGGATGCAAGCTGAGCGAACAAGGCATTCACGAAGTCACTGGCTGCTTGAGAAAACACCCCGCCATAGAGGAGTTTCGAGTACTCCTGTTGGAGTTGGAGGCTGTCCATTGCTGCGTAGTCGGCGGGCTCGGGGATCGTGATTGGCTTGGCCATTGCTTGGCTTCCTTCTGAAACATGGGACAGACCGACAACTTCAACGCTGAGGCGTTCGACCTGATCCCGATTGGGTGAAATGCCCGACCCGGCGTGCCCGCCGAGCAGGGCTAGCGGTCAGGCAGACACAGCTACCGACGGCTCCTCGAATGCCACTAGCCGCACCTCTACAACTACGAACTCGTTGCCGATGTCGTCCACGCACTCCTGCTCGTTGACCCGGCAGCGACGACCGTTGATGGTCCAGTACTCGGGAAGCTCCTGCCAGTCCCGAAGCTGCATCCATCCCAACTCCACCGAGATCTCGGCTCCGCCGACGATGGCGTCGGTCAAGACATTCCACGCCTGGTCAACGGCTTGCTCGACGTTCTCCGCCTCAATCTCGCCAGACCACACCCAATCGCTGCTTTCAACTTCGATCTCGTACTTCCGCAACTGCATCACGAAACTCCTGAACATGGGGACAGACCGACAGCCCGGAGGCAGTCGCCTTTTCGTCCCTCGATTTGGTTTAACCCGTGCCGGAGCCGCCCGGCTCCAGGTAGCAGGGGTTGACAGCAGAGTTATACTCGGCGATGACTTCACTCTCAGCACCTGAGAGGAATGCAGAGCCCCAGGTACCGCCCTCATCCAAGGCGATATTCGGGTGCCGCCCGACCCCCAAGTCATCTGCTCGGAGTTCCGTCAATCCTCGATGGATTTTCTGCTCGATTTCGGGCGGTTCCGGAGCAGGTCAACTACCCGTACAGATCAGCGGCCCGAACTTTTTCTGCGGCAATCTGGGATTTTCCGGGCTCGCGTGAATGACGGTCTGTTCCATCCCATCCTCGTCGATCGAGATGGATGGATATCACCCCAGTCACCGTCCATGGCGAGTACGCCGCTCTGCCCCTGAGCCAGAAGAAGAACCAACCTCGCCGCACCTACGCCCTCGTCTCGATCCCGGACGCCGGGCGTGCCCAGCGGAAGCGTTGGAGCATCCAGTCCAACGGCTACGCCTCGTCATCCGTCCGCTGTCCGGACGGATCGTACCGGTCGGTCGTCCTCCACCGCTGGCTCCTCGGCCTCGATGTCGGGGATGGGCAGGTCGTGGATCACCGGAACGGGGTCAGGCTTGACTGCCGCCGTGAGAATCTGAATCTCGTCTCCCCCCGGGCCAACGCTCAGCACCGCCCCGCTGTTTGCGAGCCGACCCGGGGAACATGGCTCGACCCGCAGACCGGCAAATGGCGGGCGTGGTGCCGCAACGGCGAGGGCGGTAAGAGGTATGCGGGATCCCACCGAACCCGGTCGCAGGCTGCCGCCGCCGCCGCCCGGCTCCGCAGGGCCGAGGCCTTCTACGACGGTACGGATCCCGACCCGAACCCGATTGCTTGACTCTGCTCCCGGGCGTATCATCGACCCGCCAGACAAACCTCTAGGGGTCTGCTTCTGGGCCCGTCGGGCGTATAGCTCAGTTGGCTAGAGCGCTGCTGTCACATAGCAGAGGTCACAGGTTCGAGTCCTGTTACGCCCATTTCGAATTTTTTAGTCCGCCAATGTTCCTGCCTCGGGGTTTTCATCTGCCTGCCGACGGGCGGGCCCCGTTGGTCTCGCTGGCTGAAATGAGCGGAAGTTCACAGGGCGGTGACGCGGGCGCTCCGGCGTCTAGTGTCGTTGGCTCGAGGCGAGTTGCGGCCCGCGCGTTCCCGCTTTGGATTCAAAGCGATGGAATGCGGTCGAGATCATCCGAGCGTGCTCCCGAGCGTCAGTCCTTCAGGGCAAGGCCTTATCGCGATTGACTCGTCCGCTTTCAGGGGCAGCCCGAAACAAACGACCCGATGAAGAACTGCAGGTCGGCGAGATCCCATACCCCTCGTGGGACAACGAAGTCGACGCTCTCGTCGTGCATCTGGAACCGCTGGATGAAGGCTTGCAGGTCGGCGAGATCGAGGACATCGTTGTCGGTCAGGTCCGCGTAGCAGGGGCCTTCCCAGGCAACAGCGGCGGCGATGTCGAGCATGCCCGCGCCCCACGCGTCCTCATCGATCCCGGGATTCTGATCGCGGATGTCCACCGCGGTCTGCTGGGCCATTGTCTCTAGATCATCGAAGCGGCGGAGGGTGCCGAGTTGCTTCAGGAGTGCCGCGGTCCCCGCGACCATCGGCGCGGCGGCACTCGTGCCGCTGGCTTCGGCGAATCCTCCCGGGATGGGCCCGACGATGTTCACGCCCGGGGCGGCCATCAGCAGCCGGGTGTTCCCGGAACTTCCCGATCGGTTGGTGAAGTCGGTGAGGGTGCCATCGAGTTGCACGGCCGCGATGCCGGCGGCTTTGTTGTTCCCTGCGGGGAACTCGGGCTGCGCGACCCCTTGGTTCCCTGCGGCGGCGATCGGGATCACCCCGAGCGCCGACGCTTCATCGACGGCCCGTTCCACGATTCGAACCTGGGCGACTGATCCGAGGCTCATGTTGATGACATCGGCCCCGTTCTCGGTCGCGTGATAGATCGCCTTCGCGAGCGTGAACGCGTCGGTGAACCCCTCGTCATTGAGGGCGCGGATCGGCAGAAGCGTCGCATCGGGCGCGATGTACCGGATGATGCCGGCGACCCAGGTTCCATGCCCGACCAGTTCATCCGGGAGGCCCTGATTGTCGTCATTGAGCCCGTTTCCGTCGTCGAGGATATCCGCCGGGCCGTCCACGAACCCGATTGCCGCGGGATGGATATTCGCCTGGAACATCGGATTCGTGGTGTCGATCCCCGTGTCGATGATCGCGACAGTGACTCCCGCGCCCGTCGCGGTTGCCTGCGCCTCGCCGGCACCAATCGTGTTCCAGACGGGCTGATCGGTGAACTCGACGGGGAGCACATTGAAGAAGAGCGAGCCCGTACTCGGCCCGCTGTTTCCCGTGTCGAAGTTGAGTTCGGAGTGGTCGATCTCGGGGTCGGTGAGGAACAGTGCTTCGAATTGCTCATCGGTCAACGCGGGCTGGAACGAGACGAGGTGGATGTTTCGCGACTCGATCGAATCGAGGAGCGAGAATCCGTATCGGTCGAGCACGCCCTGAACCTCAACGCCCGGGAGGAGTTCGAGGATGCCCTCGTCAAACCGGGGTTCTGCGCCGGGCGGGTCGTCGAAATCCGTCGCCGAGACGATCGGTGCACAGAGGCTCAGGGTGAGCAGGGTGGCGGCGATCTGCAATGTGTCGAACGGTGCTCTCATCTCAGGCTCCCAGGTAGATGAAGTTTGACCAGAACGCGGGGTGAATGCCAGCGCAAATCTGAGATCGCTGCGCTGAAACAAGCGCGGCGTGGATCTCGGACGGAGCGGCATCGGGCGCGATGGCCCGATACATCTCCGACATCAACCCGCGGGTGCTCGCGTCGTGAGCGATCCAGAGGCTGACCACGAGGCCTCTTGCGCCGGCGACGAAGAACGCACGACCGAAGCCGTACTGCTCTTCGCTGGTGTCTGTCGAGCTCCGACCGGTCTCGCACCCGCTGAGCACGACGACCGAGCCCGGGATTCTCCATCCGAGGACTTCGCGGACGGTGATCCAGCGGTCGGCGAATTTCAGCCCCGCCGCGAGGGGGTTGTCGGGCGGGAACGCCCCGTGACAGGCGAGGTGCAGCAGGCCCGCTCGGGAGGCGTGGTCGCGGGCGACCGCGGTCGTTGCGCCGTCTCCGACGATGACAGAGGCGTCCGGCATCGCGTCCCGCAGCAGGCTCGCCTCCGCCTCGATTTCCGGCGCGATCCGATCGGGCACCGCGAGGACGGACACGCCGCGACCGGGCATCTCGGGCTGCTGCGAAAGAACCGGAAGAAGGCTCGCGGTGGGCAGAACGGAGATCGCGGCGGACTCCGCCAGGTAACGATCGCCGTCGAAAAGCGCACTGAACGGGATCGTGTGCAACGATCCCGCGGGAACAACGATCATCTCGGTTGCATCACCGACCTGCTCTGCGATCGGGCGCCAAATAAGCGCGTGGAGCGATTCGAGTGCTCTCCGGCAAGCGGCTTGCCGACGGTCCTCACCGGTTCGTGCCGGCCCTCGCATCAGACCCCTCCGGATCTGGAACATCGCGCTGTGGATCGCTTGCTCGATCGCGTCGATCGAACCGAGCTCGGTGCAGGTGAGGGCGCCGTCCCGAATGACGAAAGCCTGAGCGGTGATCCCGTTCTGCCAGTAGCTCACCAACGCGCGGCGGCTGCCGAGATGGGTGCTGATGCGAGCCAGTCCCTCGGGGACACCGAGCATCTCGCGCCCCCGGCTGGAGGCGTGCAGCCGGGTTTCCAGCGCCGACACTCGGTTCTCGGCATCTCGTACCCGCGCGATCCAGTTGTCCCGTTGGCTGCGACCCGTGGTCGGGTCGTGGCTCGTGAAAACAGCGTTCAACTCGGCGCGGGCTTCGGCGAGTTCACGGATCATCGCGCCCTCAGGTGCGGCCTCAGGAAACTCCGCGAACTCGAGTTCATCGGGTTCGCCGACGAGTTCGAGCAGCGTTCGCCCCCGGGCTCGTTCGCTCATCTCGAATGCCTCGGCGGTTGATCCTGATTCAAGGAGCAACTCGATCAGCAGTTCGTACATCGAGCGGTTCTCGCCCAAGAGGCCCGCGCGGAAACGAGAGGCCTGCAAGGTACCCCGCAGCCGCTCGATACATTCGACGGCGCTGCGTCCGTCTCTGATCGCCTCGTCGAGGCGTCCCGCCCGATGATGAATCCTGGCTCGGCGGCCGAACGCTTCGGCGCGGAGGATCGGCAATCCCAATTCCGTTGCGCGTTCCAGGTTCACACTCAGGATGCGGTCCGCCTCTTCGAGCCTGCCTCGGCTCGCGTGGATCGCGGCGGCGAGCAGGTCGCACAGGAACATGTCCGCATCTCGTCCCTCGAGTTTCTGGGCTGCGGCGGCCAGGGCGTTCTCGGCCTCCACGATCGCGCCGGTTGAGAAGTGCAAGGACGCGAGGTGGAGGCGGGCGAGCGCGCCGCCCGCCGCGTTGCCGGCGGCTTCGAACAGCCTGGCGGCCCGATCGAGCGCCTCGCTTGCTTGGGGCGCGTCATACCCCCCGAGCAGGCGTCCGAGGCCGGTCAGGGCCCGGGCTTGCTCCTGCACGGCACCCGCACGCTCGAGCAGTTCGCCTGCGCGCCGGTATCCCTTGATCGCCTCATCGGCGAGGCCCGTCGCGGCGTAGACATCCGCCTGCTCGGTCAGGATTCGACCGAGCTCGCCCGTTGCCTCGTCCGCCTCGAAGAACCGGCGGGCGACTTCGAACTGCTCGATCGCGCCCGCGAGGCGGCCCTGACGACCGAACAGGTCGGCGAGGTTGCCGCGGACGATCGCCGCGGCACGCGTGATGCCGATTGATTCGAAGGTCTCGGCGCTGCTCGTGAACGCCCGCTCCGCTTCGGAGAATCGCCCGATATCAAGCAGAGCCTCCGCGAGACCACTCTCGATCTGCGCCCTGGTCGCGGGGTCGTGCTCCCCCATCGTGAGCGCACGCTCGAACATCTCGATCGCGCGGTGCCCGTCGCCTGACATGCGCGTGACGATCGCGGCGTTCGATAGGGCCTGCACCGCGAGATCGACACGACCCGCGGCAGTGAAGGAACGCTCAGCAGCAAGGGCGGACAGAAGAGCGTCCGAGAGATTCCCGAGCTTGGCCTGGGCGTGCACGAGCGTCATCCACGCCCGCGCGGCTTCGACCTCATCGCTGACCGCCTCGGCGTGACGCACGGCGGTTCGTCCCGCTGCCTCTGCTTCCGTATACCGCGTGGCGTAGTTCAGAGCGTGGGCTCGGACGGCGAAGAACCGGGAGTGGACGCGTTGATCGCGGACACGCGGCATCGTTGCTTCTATTGATCCGAGCGCATCGAAGGCCCCCTCGAGATCACGCACAACGCTCGCACGGATGTCATCGAGCTGCCCGAGAATCGCTTCGGTATCGGCCGGAGCGATTCCTCCGTTCTCCAGATTAATATTCGGATCGGCGTTGCTGTCTCGACTCATGGCATCGCTCCGGCTCGATGCCTCACGGGATCGCCAGCGGGCCTGCTTCGACTCGGACGCCGGATCGCTCGAGGACCATGGTGAACACGCCATCGGGGAGTTCGACCTGCAGGGCACCTTGCTGGTCACTCTGGACCGATGCGATGGCCTCGCTGTCGGCGCCGCGGAGTGCGACCGACCAGGCCCCGGGTTCATCCGCATCGATCTGAGCACGGAGCGTTGAGCGACCGCTCTCGCCGCGCTGGATCTCGATGTCGATCTCGCAGACATCGCACGAGAAGGCGACTTGGGTGATCTCGGCCACGCCTCGGTAGCCCGCGACACTTGGAGTCAGGCGGCTATCAAAGTCGAGGGCGGCAAGAAAGACCCGGAGGCCATCGGTTGCACGGTCTGCGAGTCGGCCGACGAGACCGGGACGGGAGGAGGCAAGCAGGCGCTTTGCCGACTTGATCGCGTCGGACGACAACGCGATTGAGGTCTCCTCTCGCAGGAACGCGGTCAGCGAGCCGAACGCACTGATCTGCTCGGCGATAGCTGGATCGGCCTCTGCGCGCTCCCGGAGTTCCCGCGCTTCGGCATCGGTGAGATCGCCCGCCAGGAACGACGCGATGGTTTCGGGTGTGATTTCGTCCATTAGACAGCCCCTTCGTGGGCACAGGAGCGGCCTGTCCCACGCTGGATACATCGCCGATCAAAATTCACGGCGTCTGAGTGGATCTCGCCTCGGCGTAAATTGTTCGCAACTTGTCAAGGCACCGTCCGCGGGTCGGGCCGATCGAGCCTCGCGGGATGCCCAACGCCTCCGCGATCCGGTCGTAGTCCGGGCGATCCTCACGGAAAAGCAAGAGCAGAAGACCGCGGCAGCGCTCTTCCATCCGGTCGAGTGCCTCGCGCATGAATTGGCGCGACTCAAGGAGATCGGCCTCCATCGGATCGGCCCACGCGATTTCTTCGCTCGAATCATGCCCGCGCGCACGCTTCGCATCGCGAGCGATGCGCCAGGTTTCTCGCTGCGTGGTGCGGATCAGCCACGCCGGAAGGCTCCGGCTGTCTCGGAGAGACTCGAGGTGGCGGACCGCGATCGTCCAAACGGACTGGAATACCTCGTCGCGGAGATCCGCGGGCAGACCGCTGCGGGACGGGATCGAAGCGACGAGACGAGCGTACCGGTCGATGAGCTCGCTCCACGCGTCGTTGTCACCGCGGAGACACGCCTCGATGAGCTGCTCGTCTGGCTTCTCTCCCATCTTCCGATTCATGTGACTCCTCGTGGTCATCCCCTCGGACGAAGTGTACCGCACCCGCTTGTCCGAGTTCACCCCCGGATTTTTTGCTCGTGCTCGTATCCGGAGTCTCGGTTCAGTCTCTTGCCTGCCGAGCCGGGCCGATCGCGTCCGGTCGAGATCCACCCGATTCCGAGCACTCCCCTGCTCAACAGAACTCAAGAAGGAGATTCATCATGACATCGCGTCTTTCCCTCATCGCCGGACTCGCCCTCACCTCGTTCGCTTCGGCGGCGCCGAGCTTCGGAACGCCCGGTTCGCTCTCGACGGCGCAGCGCCCGGGCGGCGTTGCGAGCGCCGATTTCAACGGGGACGGCCTCGCCGACCTCGCGGTCACCGCGGACACGATCGACCGCATCGACATCTTCTTTGGAACCGGGGGCGGCGCGTTCGGTGCACCCACCCCGGTGTTCACCGGCGCGAACTCGGGCCCCGATGCCCTCGTCGCGGCGGATGTGAACGGGGACGGACAGCCCGACCTCGTCGTCGTTCTGAAGAACCAGAACAGCGTCCGGGCATACGAAAACAGCGGCGGTGTCTTCACCGCGGGCTCGTCTGCCCCGACCGGACTGCGCCCGGTCTCGCTGAAGGCCGCGGATATGGACAATGATGGCGATGTCGATTTCGCGGTCGCGAACCGTGACGGCAATTCGTTCTCGATTATCTCGAACACCGCCGGTGCTTTCTCGTCCGCGGAGTTCGCCGCGGGGATCGAGCCCCGTGACGCGGCGCCGATCGACATCGATGCGGACGGCCAGTTCGAGGTCGCGGTCTCGAACAACGATGACCGGACGATCACCGTCCATGCGTCCGGGACCTACGCGATCCAGCAGACGATCGCGGTCAACGCGATCACACGGCCCGAGGGTCTCGCGGTCGCGGACCTGGACGGCGACGGGGACAGCGATCTCGCGGCGGCGCTCTCGGACGATGTCGCCTCCTTCGCGGGTCTGTACTTCAACGGTGGCACGATGCTGGGTGGAGCCCTGAACATCCCGACCAACGGCGCGAATTCCGGCGGCATCGTCGCGGCGGACTTCGATCTCGACGGCGACATGGACCTCGTGACGCTTAATCAAGATTCCAACAGCATCTCGGTTCTCGATAACGCCGCAGGCGCGTTCCAGCCCGGCGTTCCCACGGGCGTGGGCGTGCGCCCTGAGTGGATGGTCGCGGCCGACCTCGACAACAACGGATCGCCCGACCTCGCGGTCACCAACCGGGACAGCAACGACACCTGGACCTTCCTGAGCAACGCTGACAACGGCGGCGGCGGCGGGGACCAGCCCTGCAACGGTGCCGACCTCGCGGCGCCCTTCGGTGTGCTTGATCTGGCCGACATTCAGGCGTTCATCGTCGAGTTCACCGGCGGCTGCCCGTAACCCCTCCGAGGCTCGATGCCCCAGAGCCTCGACTTCCCGAGAAGCAACGCCCCGGACCGGGGCGTTGCTTCGTTTTGCGTCGAACCGTACGAAGAACCCTCGAGATAAACCGGACCCGAATGTATTTCTGGACGCGGTCACCTCTCCTGTTGGCACGCGGGGCATCGTGTCGGTCCCCCACTCTGAACATCTGACCCCCAGGAGATCCGTCATGGCACGCACCCCGATGAAGCGAACGCTGAGTTCCAGAGGAACCGGCGTACTGACCGCGGCGATCGTTGCGGGTCTGTCCGGGACGGCTCATGGGCAGGCGGACTTCTTTGAAGGCTTCGAAGCGGTCGGTGGCGTCGCCTCTGGCGAAGAGGGCCCCAGCGGATTGACCGCGCAGGGGTGGATCTTCCGAAACCAGTCGAGCCCCGCCGTGGGTGCCGCGTGGAGTCCGGGCGACGGATTCGGGGGCGAGCCCTTTGAGGAGAACGGCTACCTGTCATCGTCGGGCAACTCGACCGACTACTTCGGAGGGCAGGTTTCCAATTGGGCGATCCTCCCCGACATCGACGGACTCAGGCCGGGCGACCGAATCACCCTGTGGATCATGGGAGGCGGGGCATTCAGCCAGGATTCATTCTTCGAGATCCGATTCTCTGACACCGGGATGTCGACCGGTTCCGGGCCGTCCTCGACAGGAGACTTCGACCAGGTGCTCTTCAGCGCGGAGCTTCCCATCACGGCACAGGGATACTCACGCGTCACGGCGACCGTCCCCGCAGAAGGGCGGATCGCCCTTCGGTTCAACTCGCCCTGGCTGCAGAACTTCGCGGGCAACGGCGCCTGGCTCTCGCTCGACTCGCTCACCGTCGGACCCGCGGGGTCGGACCCATGCGGTCTCACCCTTCCGGATGTCGGCGAGACCGTCACCTGGACGGCCGGCGGGTCGTACACCGTTTGCCAGGATCTGACGGTCCCCGCAGGGGCAACCCTCCGGATTGAACCCGGCGCGTCGGTGAACATCGAGTCGGGTGCGACGCTTCGTATCGAGGGCGTGCTCGAGGCCGCGGGCATCCCGGGCAACCCCGTCACGCTGAGCGGCTCTAGCGATTTCTCAACCGGCGTCAGCGTCAGCGGCGATGCGTCCGTTGCGTTCGCGAATGTCGGCGTGCGTGTGAGTGTGTCCGGCGAGGACGCATCGCTGATCCTCAGCGATTCAACGGTATCGGCGGGCGCCGAGATCACGGGCGTGCCCGATCTCGTGATCGTCGAGCGCTGCGAGTTTGAGGGTGCGACCCTCGGCGGATTCGGAGGGCTCAACGGTTCGATCCGGATTGTCGATACATCGTTCGCGAGCGGCAGCGCCATAAGCGTTGGAGGCCTTGTGCACCTCGACGGGGTTTCATCGGACGGTGCCCCGATCATGCTGCGCAGTGAGAGTTGGGCGTATCCGACGCTGATCGAGAATGTAACCTCGGTGAACAACACCTCCGGACCCGGCGTGTCCATCGAGGGGCCCAATTACCTTTTCGGGAACGGCGTGACGCTGCAGAACAACCGCACCCCCGTCTCGATGGGGCCCAGCGGAGCGGGTGTCATGCCCGGATCCGTGCTTCCGGCAACGGGCAACACGCTCGACCGGATCGAGGTCCCCGAGTTCCGCCTGGGCAGTTGGCGGGAGTGGGCGAACACCGGCCTGCCGTATGTCGTCAACTCCGGTTTTCCTGCCAACTACGGCGGCAGTCTGACCGTCGAGCCCGGCACGAACATCAAGTTCGGCCCCGGCGCCGGCGCGTTCCTCGTGCTCGATGCGACACTCAACCTCGAGGGCACGCGTGACGAGCCGATCGTGATCGAGTCGCTGCAGCAGGGGGCCGGGCGCTGGTTCGGACTCAAGTGGGTGGACGACTTCGACGCGAAGGCCCGGCACACGATCTTCGACGGGGGCGAGATCACGATCCAATCCGATGGCGGCGTGCTCGATCTCACCCGCTGCACCGTCCGCAATTCGCTGGAGGGCACCGCGAGCGTGACGGGCGGTATCGTCCGCCTGTTCGGCTCGAGCATCATCGACAACGCGGTCGGCATGGTCACCACGACCTCGGGCCGCATCGAGGCGGACGGTGGGATCGCCCCGAGTGTCTTCGAAGGTAACCAACTCGCGATCGAGTACAACAACACCAACGGGCTGCCCTACCTCCGTTACAACTGGTGGGGCGATCCGACCGGGCCCACAAGCCCGCTCTGGCCCGACGGGATGGGGGACCCGGTGCAGGATGTGCACCCGTCCGCGTTCTTCCCCTTCCTCGAGAGTCAGCCCGATATGTCCGACGACTTCCCCGTCGTCGAGATGGAACCGACCTACTTCCTGGCGAACACCGGCGACAAGATCATCCTTCGCTGGCAGAGCAGCGACGACACGCAGATCGTGTCGCACCGGATCGAGTTCGCGGGTGTCGATTTCCCCGATGACTACCGCGTTGTCGCGACCCTTCCCGGGGATGCGACGACATTCGAGTTCGAGGTCCCCGAAGTACTGCCGACGAATCGGTACACCACCGCCTCGGCGATCCGCATCGTCGCGGTCGACTCGGCCGGCCAGGAGTCCTGGGACAAGTCGGTCTTCCGCGTCCCGTACCAGGCCGATTGGAATGTCGTCTACCAGGATGTCAGCGATCCCGGCTCGGTCCATCCCTGGGATACCTACGAGGTCTGCTGGACACCCGGCGGCAACGCCAGCGCATACCTCCTACTCGACGGTGCCCGGCTGAGCAAGTCCAACGGCGGCTCGAACACCGGGTGCCTCCCGATCGGGGCGAAGGCCGCATACGCGAGCACCGACACCGCCCGGAATCTGATCATCACGACCTTCGGCGCGGGTGGGCGCCTCGCCTACTCGTTCAGCGAGTATTTCGAGATCCGTCCCGATCCACGGTTCGGTGATGAAGCGCCGGTTGTGACCGTCTCATCCCCAGCCGCGGGCGGCGCGTACGCCGGCGGAGCCACGATCCCCGTTCGCTGGGATGCCTCCGACGACGAGGGTCTCCGGGCGTTCCGCGTCCAGGCCAGCTACGACGGTGGTCGCACCTGGCACGGCGTCGCGAGTGATCTCCCGGGTGATGCCCGATCGTTCGATTGGCGTCTCCCGGCTTCGACCGGCATCGACGATGTCCGCGTCCGCGTCGTCGCGACCGACCACCGGTTCCAAGATTCGTCCTCGACGGTCGGCCCGCTCGTGATCACGCCCGGCGACGGCGCCAGCGGGTGCAACCCCGCCGATCTCGCCGAGCCTTTCGGCGTCCTCGATCTCGCCGATGTGCAGGCGTTCGTCGGCGGGTTCACGGGGCAGTTGCCCATCGCTGACCTCGACGGGAACGGCGTGTTCGACCTCTCGGATGTGCAGGCCTTTGTCGGGTCATTCACCGCCGGCTGCCCGTGAACGACACCCGGCCCCAGCCGTCTCTCCCTTCTCCCTCGCCCGGTGTCTGCCGACGCCGGGCGGGATTCTCGAACGCTCGATCCAACGCTTTGCAGACAGGAGCATCGCCATGCTCGATCACGGAAACCGAATCTCTCTGACCGTCGCCCTCGCGGGCCTCCCCGTTGTTGCCGCCGCGTCGGCACCGGTGTTCGACACCGCCGTGGGGTATCCGGCGCCGAGCGGCGCGTACGGCCTTGCCGCCGGCGACCTCGATAACGACGGGGCGATCGACCTCATCACCACGAGCAACACCGGATCCCCGAACGACCCGCTCCGGATCTACTGGAACGATGGGTCCGGAGGCTTCGCGACGACCTCGGAGATCACCTCGGGTGACGGTCCGCGGGAGATCGCGCTGGCGGACATGGACGGGGACGGCGACCTGGACCTGTTCGTCTCCAACTACTTCTCCAACGACATGTACTTCATCCCGAACAACGGGAACCGCTCGTTCGCGTCGCCGACCTCCTACGCGACCGGGGGCGGGTGTGAGGGCATCGATACCGGCGACATCGACGGCGACGGCGATGCGGACTTCGTCGCGACCGACCATTTCGGCAGCCGAATCCGGCCCTACCGGAATATCAATGGGCTCGGCTTTTCGTCGGTCGGGCTCTTCGCCGCGGGGAACAACCCCTGGGCCCTCCGCCTCGCGGACATGGACGGAGACGGCGACCTCGACACCGTCGTCACCAGCGAAGAAAGCCCGATGGTCACGATCGCCTCCAACGCGGGGGACGGGACCTTCCCGACCCGGAGCGATCACCCCGTGGGTGAACGCCCGACGGGGCTGGCGATCGCCGATCTCAACGGGGACGGCGCAAACGATATCGTGACCGCCGACTGGGGACCGCTCAGTCCCATCAGCAACACCGTTTCCGTGCTCCTCTCGGACGGCGACGGCGGTTTCCTGCCGCGGGTTGCGTACACCGCGTACGGGCGTCCCGGCTCGGTCGAGATCGGCGACATCAACGCCGACGGCAATCCCGACCTGGTGGTCGCGTGCGAGGCGGACGACGGGTTCGCGGCGCTCCCTGGAAACGGCGATGGGACATTCGGACAGAGCGTCCTCTTCGATCTCGGGACGCAGCCGGGGCGGATCGTTCTCGCGGACCTCGACGGCGATGGTGACCTCGATGTCGCCGCCGCGGGCGATGTGCCGAGCAGTGTGACGGTGTCGATGAACATCACCGGGACACCGGTCGATCCGCGTCCGATCGAGATCGCGTGGCAGGCGTCGTACGACAACTTCTTCCAGCAGGACATCGCCTCGCACCTGGCGATCACGCCGACCGGCACCATCATCACAGCGGGCTCCACTGCGTTCACTTCGAACGAGGAAGACTTCCTCGTGGTCGCGTTCGATCCCGAAGGGAACATGCTGTGGGACCATGTCTATAACGGGGACGGCAACCACTACGACAAGATCAGCCACCTACGGGTGGACGACGCCGGCAACAGCGTCGTGGTCGGTCAGTCCTGGGGCCCCTCGTTCGGTGTGCAGTGGGCGACCATGAAGCTCGACCCGGACGGCAACCGCCTCTGGGTTAATCGCTACGACGGCGGGAACCCCGGGGCGCAGCAGTACCCCCGCGGGATGGAGCTGGCGCCGGACGGGCGGGTCGCGGTTTGCGGCTGGGCCCGTGATGCGTCGTTCACCACGGTTCACTACACGGTCGTGGTCTATGACGCGAACGGGACCACCGTCTTTGAGCGGATGATCCCGGGGACGGAAGGCGTGGACGGCCAGGCGGAGGATGTCGCGTTCGATCCGGATGGGAACATCATCGCCATCGGCGGAATCGACAGCGCGCAGGGTTTCGGGCAGGACACCTACCTGGTCAAGCTCGATCCGACGGGCGATGTGATCTGGTCGCGACGAGGCGGCCCGGTCCGGGGCGACCTCGTGCAGACCGACGCGAGCGGAAACATCTATGCAGCGGCCGGTGGGACGCTCACCAAGCACGCACCGGGTGGCGACGAACTCTGGTCGGTCGGGCTCGGCATGCCCGCGGCGAGCACGATCACGCGCAGGCCCGACGGCTCTCTGCTCGTCTCTGGTGCTTCGGGCGCAGGCGTGCGGCTGATCGCGATCGATCCGGACGGGATGGTGCTGTGGGCAACCCAGTCTCCGGGAAGCATCAGCAGTGCGAATCCCGCTGGTCACCTCGCGGTCGAATCGGACGGAACGGTCGCGGTCCTCGGCCAGATCGGAACCGACCTGGGCGTCTTCCGGCACACTCCGGACGGCGTATTCCTCGACGAGACCCGTGTCGACTCGGGTTCCTCGACCGATTCCCGCGTCGCGATCGCCGCGGCTGGTGACTCGCTGTTTGCACTCGGCACCTACGAGCCCGCGATCGTGAACCGGCGCGATTTCCTGCTCTTCCGTCTCGACGAGGCGCAGGCCGGATGCAACGCGGCCGATCTCGCCGAGCCGACCGGCGTGCTCGACCTGACCGATGTGCAGACCTTTATCGCGGGATTCACGAATCAAGAGCCTGTTGCGGACTTGGACGCGAACGGGCTGTACGACCTCGCTGATGTCCAGTTGTTTGTATCCGCGTTCACCGGCGGATGCCCCTGAATATCCCATCTGATCCGACCTTCTATCGTCGCGTTCTGAACACACGAGAATCGAGGAACACCATGACACGCCTGACGCTCGCATCCATGCTCGCCGCAACAGCCGGCTCCAGCCTCACCCCCGACTTCGTGTTCGCCGCCCCGGGTGATGTGGCCTGGGAGCTCATCCGTCCCAGCAACACGGGCATCCCGGGGGATTACACCCAGGTGATCTTCATCGACGAAGACGACTCTCCGTGGGTCGGTGGATATGTGACCTTCTGGGAAGAGGGCGGCATGGCCCACTTCGACGAGACCAACTGGCGTGTGCTCGGTAATGTCGATTGCAACCAGGTCGTCTCACCACGCTTCAATGATGTTGTCAAGACCAACGACGGCGTCATGTGGATCGCGTCGGACAGCGGCCTGCTCCGCTTCGATCCGACACAGGAGCCTTGGTGCGTCACACGCTATCACGCGGGGAATACCCCGCTCCGTGGCAACCAGATCACCGACCTTGCGATCGCGCCCGATGGATCGCTCTGGATCGCCAACCAGGAGGTCGGGGGATCCTCCGCGGGCGGGCTGGGTCATTTCGACTACATCAACAACACCTGGGAATTCTGGGACACCTCCAACGGGCTCCCCTGGTGGGCGGGCTGGGACTGGGTGGACTCCGTCGCAGTCCAGGCGGACGCCGACGGCGGGCACACCGTCTGGTTCGCTCAGGACAGCATGGGGCTCTGCAGCTTCAAGGACGGGCTCTTCATCTGGTACGGCAGCGCCACGCCGCCAGACCTTGACCCGCTGCCGATCGGGTTGGTCGGCAAGTCAGCCGTCGATGACGCGGGCAATCTGCTCCTCGCGACCGACCGGGGCTTGGCAACGAGATCCGCGGCAGGTGAATACCGATTCCTCGGCGGGCCGCCCTCCTCGGGCACGAGCATCGCGCGCATCAACATGCTTCCGTCCGGCCGGGTCGCCTACGGCACATACGGGGGCGAGGTCTACTTGTGGGATGGCGTGTGGAATCACTTGGGCAACTGGGGCAGCGGCAACCACACCTACGCGATCGCAGAGGAATCGACCGGCGCCATCTGGGCAGGCGGCATCGGGGGCTCCGCGCGGTACGAAAACGGCGCCTGGCAGCGCTACCGCCTCACCAATACCGGCATGCTCGACTTCTTCACGGAAGACATCGCGCTCTCACCGACCGGAGATATCGCGATGACCGCGAACGCCGGGCCCGGCACGGGCGGCTTCGACATCCTCCATCCTGACGGCACCTGGACCAACGCGAACATCGCGACCTACGGCCTTGGTCTACCGTGGCCGTACCCGACGGATAACACCTCTGCTCTTGCATATCGAGACAACGGGAATCTGCTCTTCGCCCCCACCAACAACGGCCTGCGTGAGTACGACGGCACGAGCAGCTTCATTGATCGCATCACCGACGCCTATGGCATCGAGCACATCGCCATCGCGGGGAACGGCCGCGCCTGGGCAACGACCGGACGCGCCGTGGCCTTCGCCGAGGACAACGACGGTGTTTGGAGCGAGCAGTTCGGCTATGCCGACGGCGTACCCGTCGGCGACATGGCCGGCATCGTCGCGGATCCCATTGATCCCACCAAGGTCTTCATCGGCGCTCAATTCGGGATCGCCCACACGGATGGCACAACCTGGGCGATGATCCCACGCGAGTCTTTCGGCCTGACCCTCGACACCCTCGGACACCATCTCTACGCGTTCGATGTCGATGCGAACGGCGCGATCTGGGCCGGGTGCGGCCTCGGGCTGCGACGCTACGACCCTTCGACAGGGACGCTTGTGACCTTCGATACCGGGAACTCACCGATTCCGTCGAACTTCATCTTCGATGTGGAGATCGCGCCCGACGGCTCGGTCTGGATCAGCATGTTCGATCCGAACTTCCCATACCCGGGCGGGGTCGCCCAACTCAAGGAGGGGCAGTGGCGCGTCTGGCAGCAGGGCGCAAGCCCGCTCCCGCACAACCAAATCTGGGACCTCGAATCCCGCATGCTGGCCAACGGCGACTACCAGATCTGGATCGCGTGCGCTTCTGAGGCAATCGCGGTCATCACGGTCGAGGGCGACGGTCCCGCAGGGTGCAACCCAGCCGACCTTGCCGCCCCGCTGGGCATCCTCGACCTCGCGGATGTTCAAGCGTTCGTCGTCGGATTCACCGCGATGGAGCCGATCGCGGATCTCGACGCGAACGGGGTGTTCGATCTCACGGATGTTCAAATGTTCGTGGCGTCTTTCACCAACGGGTGCCCCTGATCGGGGCGAGCGAGGCCCACTTCCCTCTCCGCTGCTCCCGCGGTCTGCTCGGGACAACGCGGTTGCTGGGCGGGTTCCGATCAGTCTTGCTGAGCCGGTGCCGCGCCCAATGCCCCACCCAGGCCGGGGAGCCAGTGGATCGTCATGCGGTCCGCAGCGTTGCGGGTCGCTCGCTCGAGTTCACGCATCAGATCCGGACCCGCACAGAACACCGCGGGAACGATGAGCACATTCTTTCGGCCCTCGCTCTCAAGGGTCGCGAGGACAGCCGGGAGCACGCGCTCGCCAGTCCCTGAAAAGCCTCGCGCAACGCGCACGCGATGGAAGCGGCTCGCTCTGTTGAGCGGGTCGTTCTCCTCGATCGCCGCCCAGGCCTCGATTTGCTCATCATCGAGGTCGTCGGGGAGGAGGAGCACCGTCGTGCCGCCGAACGGTCCGGGGCAGCGTGGCAAGGACTGGGCCACGCTCTCCGCTGTGACGCGATCGTCCAGTCGGATCACGGGTGAATCCTGCGCGGCGTCGCCCACCTCAACAAGAACGAGGGGCTGCCCGTTCGCGGCGCTGCGGCGCAGCGCATAGAGCCTCGACCAGTGCCTCGCTCGCGGCGTGTCGGCCGGAATCGCCACCCGCTCGGCGCTGCCGACCACGCTCGTCTCCGCCTGCGGCAGTTCGAGCGCGGCGCGGAGGCTCGCTTCTTGCCTTCCGTCGCGTCCGATCTTGGGCTTGTCGATGACGCGAAACTCGCTTGAGAGCCCGATCTCGTTGTACGCCTCGATTTCATCACGCCACCACGCTTCGTCCGCGGCTGAACCGGTCACCGCCACAGAAACCGCTCGGTCGGACCCATCGCTGTACTCCGGGAGCGGAAGCGGGAAGTCCTTCAACTTCGCGTAGCGCTTCGGCTCGAATACATGCGTCGCGTGCTCCATCCGATCCCCGAGCAGCGCAATCGCCGCGGCGACCGTGCCGCCCGTGCCCTCACCCGCGACGCACACGCGTTCTGGGTCGATGGGATGGTTCCGCAGCAGGTATCCCCAGACCCGCTCCGTTGCAGCGACGACCGATCCGATATCGGAGGCGAACGAATCCGCCCAGAACCAGCGCCCGCCCTCGCTCTGATCTGGGTAACGGGCGCGGTAAGGCGGCTCCAGCACCGCGATCGCCGCCTCGCCGCCCAGCCGGTCTTTCCACAGGTCCATACCGTCTTCGGAAGTGAGGCCGTCGTCGCCGAGCCAGATGAGCAACGGCACCTCGGCGTCGCTATCGGCCTGATCCGGGAGGTGGAGGCGGTAGTCCAACTTGCGGTCGAGCGCGACGCCCCACACGCCCTCGTTGCGGTCCATCGCGCGGGATTCGGCAACGACCACGAAGTCGGCGACCGGTCTCCCGTCGACCTCCGCAACAGATGGGTTCCGTGAGGGCCGGACATCAATGGTCAACACCCGGGCATCGGGCTTCCGGAGCGAAAACTGCCGGACGGTCCCGTCCCAATACGCGCTGTGGAACGCTCCGTTGATATGCAGGACCGCGGAACCCGGATGGGCGTCGAGCGCGAGAGCGCACGACTCACCCATCGCGTTATCCCAGAGCGTCTGGGTCGAGGTCAGTCGCTGGTCATCGCTGTCGCGTCGCATCATCCCGACATGTCCGCGGATGGTGTTGTCGACCCGCCTCCAATACTCAGGCGAATTCGCGAAGATCTCGGCGGGCACGAGGCGACGCTCGCCCTCGTCCAGGTCGTCGATCACCTCGAGCCCCCCCATCGCGATCCGGCGGATCAGCGGGCGTGGGAAGTTCGACGCGACGACGGGGAATCCTCCCTCGCGGGCGTGCTCGATCAGCGGTCGGTAGGCGCTGCGATACTGACCCCACGCGCGGGCTTGCTCGGTAAACGCGCGCTCGCTGATCGTGCCCGCGAGATACGCGTCGAGCGCGGGCTGCACATCGCGCTCGAACATCTCCATCGCGAGCACGACTTCGCCCCGTCGGCGCTCGAGGAGACCCCGGTAGACCGCGAGCTCCACGCGGTGGGTCGTCTCGTCGATATGAGTCTCACCGAGAAACACAGCGTCCGCGGTCGCGAGCCGATCGAGCATCGCCTCCAGCGTCACGGTCTCGCCTGAGCGGCCGTCAAAGACAGTGATCGCGCGATCGAGCGGCGGCGCGGCCCACGCTGGACGCGGGGCATCTCCGGGCGCCGCGTCCCCACCAGCCGCGACCCCACCCGCGGCAACCGAGATCCCCGCGAAGCCGATGATCGCGAGGCGTAAGCACGAACCGATGCTCCGAGCACGCATGGAAGCTCCCCTCGAAAGGCGTCGAGGGAAGCCTAGGTTCCGGGAGCGAAGACGGAACGCCCACGCCTTCTGAGCCTGGCGGGTATGCCCGACTGAGCGACCGGGGGCGAGATCGTCCTCCCGCGCGAGGCGGTGGCACTGACCTCGCTCGAGCGTTGCAAGGCCCACGCCGCTCGCTGGTTCTCGGCCAAAAAGAAACGCCCGGGGTCTCTCACCCGGGCGCTCCGTAGGACTCGTCAGGCGAGTGGGAATTATTCCTCAACCACGGGGAACTCGCCGCACACGACCGCGTGGGCGATGATGTTCACGCCGTCGCCCGCCCAGTCGAATTCGTAGGTGTACGCGTTCGTGAAGTTGGCGTCGGGCCCGCCCGTGAAGTTGTCGACGATGACATCGAACTGGTCGAGCGCGATCGTGGGCTCACCGGTGTCCATATCGGTCGGGGTGAGCTGGTCACCCGCGTAGAGATGGATCTCGTCCATCTCGTACCCGAAGAAGGTGTTGTACTGGACGAGGACGATGCCGGTGCCCGACGCGCTGTCGTCCACGATGTAGTCGACCCAGACCTCGCCCACCTCGATCGCCTGTGAGATATCGCAGTCCTCGGCGCGGGCGTAGAGCTGGAAGGTGTAGAACTCGCTGAGCTCGCTGCCCGGGATGTTGATCGACCAGCCCCACTGGTCGAAGTCGCCCAGGCCGTCGTTGTCGTTGTCGATGTTCAGGAAGCAGGTGGACGCGGCACGCGGGTCCGCGCTGTAGGCATAGGTCGTCTCGCACTGGGTCAGCACCGGGGGCGGCCCGTCACACACGCACTCGAACGAGGTCGAGAAATAGGTGCCCCACATCCCCCGGCGGCAGCGCCGACGCCGGCTCGAGAACCGCTCTCCGTCCGCCCAAGCGGTCTCGGTTTGATAGCCGCAACCGTTGCCCCGGCGGACCACGGCGTGGGCGGCGATGTAGTAGCTCCGCTCGGGATCCGTCGGACACACGATGTCGAGCGACTCGAGCGGGATGACCACCTGGTACGAGGACTCGCCGTACAGACACTCGTTCTTGAACGGGAACCGCCCGATCCTGGGGTTCCCCCGCCGGGTCTGGGGCATGTCCGCAACATCGACGCCCGCCCACAGGTGGATCTCGTAGAGCCCCCAGTCGTCGATGGTGTTGTAAGTCACGACCAAGTTATCGTCGACGACCTCAACCTCGACCGTGCCCGCCTCGATGTGACGCCCCGCGAAGAGTGTCTGGACCTGGACACCGCTGCCGTCGTCGGTGATGACCTTGGGCTGGGTGGGGTCGCAGTCGCCGGTGTTGCCGCCGCCG
>MDTD01047690.1_pt1 | contig 47504 bp, 44 predicted proteins | sample 811221 | NCBI WGS metagenome assembly MDTD01 (sample SAMN05326646, study PRJNA326480) | marine metagenome | isolation source: seawater | place: Pacific Ocean: South West | collected 2011 | reverse complement strand
ATCAATTTTAGATAAATCTAATTTCTTTATACATACACCATTATCATCCGACCCACTTCCCACAGTTATTTTTGAAGCAATTAATTGTAAAACGCCAGTAATTACAAATAAACTAGGGGGAGCTTATGAAATTCTTAATCAAGGAAAAAATGGATTAATAATTAAAAACGATTTAGTCGAGGAATCCGCTGAAAAGATTTTAGCATATTTGGACAAGAAAAAACAACAAAATAAAAATGTTGAGCAAGCTTTTAATTATGTTTATGATAATTTTTCTCAAAAACAATTTAAAAGAAAAATATTAAATTCAATTGGATAAAAAACTAAAAATTGCGATAATTGGCTCAAGAGGATATCCATATGTTTATTCTGGATATGAAACTTTGGTAAAGGAATTATCTGAGAGATTAGTTAAAAAGGGACATAAGGTTAGAATATATTGTCACATTTCTCTTTTTGAAAAAAAGCCAAAATTAGTTAATGGTGTTGAGTTAGTTTATACACCTTCTATAGAAACTAAATCCTTATCACAATTTATTAATTCTTTTTTCTCTACAATACATTTTTGTTTCTCATCATTTGATGTCGGATTTTATGTTAATTCAGCAAATGGTCCTTTTGGTGTATTAACAAAAATATTTCGAAAAAAAACATGTATAAATGTTGATGGCCTAGAATGGTTACGGCCCAAATGGAAAGGCTTAGGAGCTTTTTACTTTAAGATTGCTTCAAAAATTGGTACTATTTACTTTGATGAGATAATTACTGATTCATTAGAAATGAATAAAATATATTTAAAAAAATTTAATAAAAAATCAACAATAATTGCATACGGTTCTACTATGATCAAAACAATTGAAAAAAAAATACTAAAAAAATATAACCTTCAAAAAAACGAGTACTATTTGATTGTTGGTAGATTAATTCCAGATAATAATTCAAAATTAATTTGTGAAGGGTTTTTAAAATCAAATTCTCAAAAAAAGTTGGTTATTGTTGGTGATGTTCCATATAATGATAGCTACTCTAAAAGTTTAAAATCTTTTAATTCAGATAAAATAATATTTACAGGTTATATAAATTCTCAAAAATTATTATCTCAACTATACATTAATTGTTATTGTTATATACATGGTCATGAATATGGTGGAACTAACCCTACTATGATAAATGCTCTTGATCTGAATTGTAATATTTTAGCTTTAGATACAATTTTTAACAAAGAAATGTTAAAGAACAAATCATCATTATTATTCAAAAAAGATATTAATGACATTAAAAAAAATATCCAAAAAATTGAAGATAAATATTCTGATGAAGTATTTATAAATACAAAATACACATTAGAAAAAAAATATCATTGGGATTATATAGCTAAGCAATATGAGAATGTCTTTAAAAATTTAATTAGATAATGGAAAAATGTATGATAATTTTAAATTCAGGTGAAAGTTATTTGTATCATTTCCTGGAACGTAGTATTGACTTACATCTTCACTGAGTTCCCATTGATAATTTAAACTTCTTATATATGCTAAGTTTGATGAAACCCAAAAATCTTTAAATTTTTTCGTGTAATTAACATGAAAATTAATGTCTTTCCAATATCGTCTATAATCTGAAGATGATTCAAATGCTTCATAATTAAAATCATTGTCTTGGTCAATTATTTCAATCGCTATACCCATCTTTTCTTTGTCTGTTAATTTACTTAAAGAAACATAATGAGAATTACTTCCAGGTCCAATTCCACTTCCAATAACTTCCCCTCTATTTGTATAGCCATCATAAACATATCCATGAAGATACCATGAACTAGCAGACCTTAATAGTCGACCTGCACTTTGTTCCATTTTAGTCCACTCCCAATTAAATAAAAAATCACTAGAATTAATTTTAAAGATTTTATGCAAGCCTAGTGTAACTGCACTACTATGGTCAGAATCTAAAATAAAGTCTCTTATATTTTGTTTGGAATCATTATGATGAAATTCACCATAAAATTCTGCCTTTGAATCTTTCCAAAGCCATTTAAAAAAAAATCCAGCAGCTTGATCAGTTTGCCCTTCATAATCAATATATCTATCAGATTTTCTGAATAGATTATTAAAGACTGGGAAATAACTTGGTTTACCAACCATCCAGGTGTAGGTGCCTTCAACTAATGCGGAATACATTTGTGCCCATCTAATAAAACCTATTGTAAGTCCATCAATCCATTTTGGAGAATAAGAAAGTATTAAACCTTGAAAATATCTCCAGTCATCTGTAGATCCATTTTGATTTATTTTTGGAATATATAATTTAGTCCCTGCATACATCATATCAGTGTTTGGAGGTGTATAACCTGACGATTCTAGTCTTCCACTTACAAGTTGCCATTCAAAATAGCCAATTTTTGTTTTATGAGGTCTACTAGAATTAAATGTAATATGTTTAAAACCTCGTGCATGATTACTCATCATAATACTATTTCTAATAGATGGTCCCCACCATAAATTTTCATTAGAGATACCTAAACTCAAACCCTTAAAATTTAATTTTATGTTTGATTGTCCAATTAATAATTCATTATGTTGTTTATTTCCAAATCTTTCAGGCATATCAATATTGTTCCACGCACTATATCTCCTTGCCCAAATTACTGGATAATGTCCAATCTCACCTTCACCAAAACCTTTAAAATCTTTATTTTCAGAAAATAGATGTTCAGGCTTTATTTGAATACTTAAGGGGCCAATTTCTGAATAAAATCCAAAACTAATGATATGTTGATAACCTCTATTTGGAATCATACTTCCATTATTTCTATTGTATGGATGTCTTTCATTAAATTCTATATTATAATCAATAGGAAGAAGCTTAATTTTTCCTTTCGATTTGAAAAAGTTTAGTATTGTTGGAGCATAATTTTCTTTATCAAAAATTTTTTTTTCAAAATTTAATCCATTTGTGCCAATATCAATTGGTTTTATTGTAAATGAAATATTAGTTTCTAATTGATTATTGAGTACACCAATTCTTAAATAATCACTAATGTAATTTTCATTTAAATTTATTGTCTGTGAATTAATAGAAAAGAGAGGTATTATTAAAAAATAAAAAATGATTTGTTTCATTGATATTTAATTACTCTAATTCTTAAATTGTCAATTGACCAACTTTCATCACATTTTTGTTGTGACACTCCATCTTTATCAATTGCATTAGGCTGATATAATTCATCGTAAATCCTAAAAACAATATTTTTTCCTGAATTTTTAAAGCCTTTTTCAAATTGGTATAAGGTAGTTGGACCACCAAAAAAATTTTGAGAGCATTTAGAGTCTAAATCAGAAATTGCATGGCCAGTCTTTGGATTGTTTTCAAAAGGATAAGATTCAGGGAATGATTGTCTTAGACAATAATTTGGCCAACAAGGACTATTAGAGAATGTAGTAATAAAACTACCAGATGAAGGGTCTTTAAATAGATCCATATCTGGATTGAATTCTATTATCCATTTATCTGCTTTATCATTTTCTTTAAAACCATTAAAATTTCCATCCCATGAACCATGTATATATAAGTCAAATGATACAAAAACGTAATCATGTTCATCTTTGTCCTCCAAAAATAAAGTAAAGCCATCGTTATTAAAATCACCCAGAACGGTAGAGTTATTAAATCTAGTTAATCCAGCTCCGTCTATATTTGATAAATTATCTGATTCAAAATCATTTTCATAAATCAATTCATTTCTAACCATTTCAGGGTATGAGCATGAATTTATTATAATTAATAATATTATAAGTTTAAAAATTTTATTTTTCACTGTTCAAAAATAAACTAATTAAATTTATTGTAGTAACTGAAAGTGTTTTTTAAACCATCAAAAATATTTATTTTTGGAGACCAATTTAATAGCTGTTTAGCCAAATCAATATTAGGTTTTCTCATTTTTGGATCATTTTCAGGTAAATCAGAATAAATTATTTCGCTCTCATTTGGATTTATTTTTTTTATAATTTCAATTAATTCTATTAAAGAATATTCATCAGGATTGCCGACATTAATTGGTTTGTTATAATTTATATTTAAGCTTTTATATATAGCTTTTATCGTATCATCAATGTAACAGAAAGATCTTGTTTGCTTACCATTTCCAAATACTGTAAATTTTTCACCTTTTATTGATTGATTAATAAATGTGGGAATAACTCTGCCATCATCTTTTCTCATTCTTGGCCCATATGTGTTAAAGAGTCTTAAAATTCTTGTATCAACTGAAAACTTATTATTGTATGCTGTTGTAATAGCTTCTAGATATCTTTTTGCTTCATCGTATACTCCTCTAGGACCAACTGGATTAACATTACCATAATAAGTTTCAGGTTGAGGATGTATTAGTGGATCTCCATATACCTCAGATGTTGAAGCAACCACAACAACAGAATTATTTTTAACCGCTAGGTCCAAAATATTTTTTGTTCCTTCTGACCCTATTTGTAATGTTTTGATTGGGTACTTTAAATAATCAATTGGACTCGCGGGTGATGCAAAATGAAGGATATAATCAATTTTATCCTCAAGTATAATTTTTTCACAAACATCATGATTTATAAATTTAAAATTATCATTATTGAAATTATGTTCAATATTTTTTTTTGATCCGGTTAAAAAGTTGTCAATTCCAATAACTTTATTATCCAATTTTAAAAAAAAATCTAATAAATGAGAACCAATAAAACCTGCAACGCCAGTAATTAAAAAGGTTTTATTCATTATTTTAAAATAAATTTAAATTTTAATATAAATTAAGTACTTTTGTTACTTGATATATGTTAGAAACCATAATTAAATCGAAGACAAGGCTCAATATCTTAATTAAGTTTTTTACAAATATAGCTAATAAAGGGTATTTAAATTCACTTGCTAATGAATTTGGGGAATCAACAAATTCTGTTAGGAAAGAACTTAATAATTTAACAGAAGCTGGATATCTTTTAAAAAAAGTTTTTAAAAATAAAGTACTCTATTCTGCAAATCAGAAACATCCTCTTTTTGATACACTTCAATCAATTGTTCGTAAACATTTAGGTATTGAGGAAATTATTGAAAGAATTTTAAACAATATTGGATCCATTGATAAAATTATTTTGTTGGGTGATTATGCTAGAGGAATAGATAGTGGAACAATTGAAGTTTTAATAATTGGTAAAAAAATTAATAAACAATATTTGGATGTAATTCATCCTAAGATTGAAAAGGAAATCGGACGAAAGATAAATTTTATGATTTCATCGACTGGAACCTCTCAAAAAGGTTTAGTCGTTTTTGAATGATAGTTGAATAAATAATAGTAATTTTGGCACCTCAAATTGTGAGTGTTTTAGCGAAGCTATGAATATAGGTATAATAGGTCAAGGTTTTGTAGGTAATGCAGTTTTTCAAACTTTTAAAAATTTTTATAATGTTTTTACATACGATTTAAAAGACAATCTTTCTAATTCGTCTTTAAATGAAATAAAGAAAAAATGTGAACTTGTATTTATATGTGTTCCAACTCCAATGAATTTGGATGGTTCTTGTGATTCATCAATTGTAGAATCCGTTATTAAGGAATTTTCAGATACTGAGAGTAAAATTTTGATTAATAAATCTACTGTCATTCCTGGAACTACCTCTAAGTTTAATGAAAAATACCCCAAAAATAAAATCATTTTTAACCCCGAGTTTTTGACAGAAAGAAATGCTACAAATGATTTTAGAAATCAAGAAAGAATTATTTTAGGAGGCCCGAGACCAGCAACTGGTATTGTAAAAAGTGTTTTTTCCAAAGTTTTCCCTTTGGCTCATATAATAAAAACTGGATCAAAACATGCTGAAATGATTAAATACTTTACCAATTCCTTTTTGGCAACTAAGGTCTCTTTTGCTAATGAAATTTTTGATATGTGTCAAAAACTAGATTTAGATTATGACAAAGTTATTGAATATTCCCTAGGTGATAAAAGAATAGGTAATTCTCATTTAAATGTTCCTGGTCCAGATGGTGATTTTGGTTTTGGTGGACATTGTTTCCCAAAAGATTTATCTGCAATTATAAAACTTAGTGAAGATTTAGGATCTATAAATAATATTTTAAAATCTGTTATGAAAACTAACGATTTAGTTAGAAGAAACAGAGATTGGGAACAAATGAAAGGAAGAGCAATCAATTAAAACATAATTTATGAGTTATATATTTACATCGGAATCCGTAAGTGAGGGACATCCAGACAAACTTGCCGATCAAATTAGTGATACAATTATTGATAATTACCTAGCATTTGATAAAGACTCCAAAGTTGCTTGTGAAACTTTGGTAACAACAAATTTAGTTGTAATTGCAGGAGAAATTAAATCAAATTCATCAATTGATGAGGAAAAAATTGCTAGACAAGTAATAAAAAAAATCGGGTACAATAAGCCTGAATACTTATTCGATCATAAAAGTTGTGAAGTTAAATCTTTTTTGCATGAACAATCTCCAGATATTAACCAGGGAGTCGATAGAGAAATTGCTGAAAATCAAGGAGCAGGGGATCAAGGAATTATGTTTGGATATGCTTGTAATGAAACTAAAAGTTATATGCCACTGGCGCTTGATTTATCTCACAAGATACTTCAAGAATTAGCAATTTTGAGAAGAGAGTCAAATGAAATTAAATATTTGAGACCTGATTCTAAATCACAGGTCACTTTAGAATACTCTGAACAAAATAAGCCCAAAAAAATTATTGCAATCGTGGTTTCAACTCAACATGATGATTTCGATGATGAGGATAAAATGTTAAATAAAATTAAGGACGACATTATTTCAATTTTGATTCCAAGATTAATAAAAAAATACCCAGAATATGAGTACTTGTTTAATAATGAAATAAAATACCACATTAATCCCACAGGTAAATTTGTCATTGGAGGTCCTCACGGTGATACAGGTTTAACTGGTCGAAAGATAATAGTAGACACATATGGTGGTAAGGGAGCACATGGTGGAGGCGCTTTTTCAGGAAAAGATCCTAGTAAAGTTGACAGAAGTGCTGCCTATGCTACCAGACATATAGCAAAGAATATTGTAGCTGCTGGTATATGTAGCGAGTGTTTAGTTCAAATTGGATATGCAATTGGAGTTGCAAAACCCATGGGTCTATACATTAATACTTTTGGAACATCAAACGTAAATATCAGTGATACTGAAATAGCCAAAATAATTGAAAAATTATTTGATATGAGACCTTTCTTTATTGAGAAAAGACTTAAGTTAAGACAACCTATTTATGCTGAAACAGCATCTTATGGTCATATGGGTAGAGTTCCTAAAACTATAACAAAAAAATTTATTGATAATAACGGAAAAACTATTGAAAAAGAAGTTGAGCTTTTTACGTGGGAAAAGCTTGATTACGTAGAATTATTAAAAGAAAAATTTAAAATATAAATCTATGAACACAAAAAAATACATACCATATAAAGTTAAAGATATCTCCCTAGCTAACTGGGGAAGAAAAGAAATTAAATTAGCTGAAGCTGAAATGCCAGGATTAATGTCTCTGAGAGAAGAGTATGGAGTTTCAAAACCTCTAAAGGGATCCAGAATTGCTGGTTGTCTTCATATGACTATCCAAACTGCAGTTCTTATTGAAACATTAGTTGAACTTGGAGCAGATGTAACATGGAGTTCTTGTAATATTTTTTCAACCCAAGACCATGCTGCAGCTGCTGTAGCAGCAGCTGGAACACCAGTTTATGCATGGAAAGGGATGAATGAAGAGGAATTTAATTGGTGCATTCAACAAACATTATTTTTTGGTGAGGAACAAGAACCATTAAATATGATTTTAGATGATGGAGGAGATTTAACAAACATGGTTTTAGACGATTACCCTGAATTGGTTAAGGGAATCAGAGGATTATCTGAAGAAACAACCACAGGTGTTCATAGATTATATGAAAGGGTTAATAAGGGAACACTACCATTACCAGCGATAAATGTTAATGATTCTGTAACTAAATCTAAGTTTGATAATAAATATGGTTGTCAAGAAAGTGCTGTAGATGCAGTTCGTAGAGCTACTGATATTATGATGGCTGGCAAAAGAGTTCTTGTTGCTGGTTATGGAGATGTAGGTAAAGGTACAGTGGCATCATTCTCTGGTGCTGGTGCTATTGTTACGGTTTCAGAAATTGATCCTATTTGTGCTCTTCAAGCTTCTATGGATGGTTACGAGGTTAAAAAACTAATGTCAGTTATTGGGAATGCTGACATTGTAGTTACTGCAACTGGAAATAAGGATATATTGAGGGAAGAACATTTTCGTATGATGAAGGATAAATGTATTGTGTGTAATATTGGACACTTTGATAATGAAATTGATATGGCTTGGTTAAATAATAATTATGGACATACTAAGTCAGAGATTAAACCACAGGTAGATGTATATAGCTTGGATGGAAAAGAGGTTATTGTTCTTGCCGAAGGAAGGCTTGTAAATCTTGGTTGTGCAACAGGGCACCCAAGTTTTGTAATGAGCAACTCTTTTACCAATCAAACTTTAGCTCAAATTGAACTTTGGGTTAATCATAAATCTTATGATAATAAGGTTTATATGCTACCCAAACACTTAGATGAAAAGGTTGCAAAGCTACATTTAGATAAATTAGGTGTTGAACTAGAAGAGTTAAGTGAGGAACAAGCTAAATATATAGGTGTAGAAGTTAACGGTCCGTTCAAACCGGAATATTATAGATATTAAATGAATATTAAAATAAATGATATTTCAATAGCTATTGTTGGGTTAGGTTATGTTGGATTACCTTTAGCAATTGAATTTGCAAAAAAATTTCCTGTTTTAGGATTCGATATTAATAAAAAAAGAGTTCGGGAATTATCTTCAAAAAAAGATATTACCAATGAAGCAGACTTAGAATCTTTAAGCTCAGTTATGGATGACAGTGGGAGGTCAGGATTGAGATTTACTGATAATCCTGAGGATATTTCAGGATGTAATGTCTATATAATTACAGTACCAACCCCTATTAATCATTTCAAGGCCCCCGATTTGAATCCATTATTATCAGCTTCAAAAATGATAGGTCAAATTCTTAAAAAAAATGATATCGTTATCTATGAATCCACTGTCTATCCAGGTTGTACTGAAGAAGATTGTGTCCCTGTCCTCGAAAAATTTTCAAAATTAAAGTTTAATATAGATTTTTTCTGCGGTTATTCACCTGAGAGAATTAACCCAGGTGATAAGGTTAATACTCTTGTTAAAATAAAAAAAGTAACATCTGGATCTAGCCTTGAGTCTGCTAATTTTGTCGACCAACTTTATTCTGAGATAATAGTTGCAGGAACTCATAAAGCACCAAGTATTAAAGTAGCTGAAGCTTCTAAAGCAATTGAAAATGCTCAAAGAGATTTAAATATTTCTTTTGTTAATGAATTAGCTTTGATCTTTGATTTAATGAATATTGATACTCAAGATGTTCTAGATGCAGCCTCTACGAAGTGGAATTTTTTGAATTTTAAGCCCGGTTTAGTTGGTGGACATTGTATTGGTGTCGATCCATATTATTTAACACATAAAGCACAAAGTTTAGGATATGATCCACAAGTTATTTTATCAGGAAGAAGAGTAAATGATCATATGGGATCATTTATAGCTAATAAGACAATCAAATTATTAATTTCAAAAAAACACAATGTTAATAAGTCAAGTATTTTAATTTTAGGATGTACTTTCAAAGAAGATTGTCCAGATATTAGGAATTCAAAAGTATTTGACATCGTTAATGAATTAAATCAATTTAAAATCAATGTTGATTTATATGATCCACATGTGGATAAAAAAATAGTTTTAAAGGATTTTGGCATCAAATTAATTGATAGAATTATAAGAAAATATAATGCAATTATTTTAGCAGTTCCTCACAAGAAATTCCAAAAAATTAATTTGAAAAAACATTCTATTAATAGTGATACAATTATTTTTGATGTTAAATCAGTTTTAAAAAAATCCCAATCAACATCCAGACTATAATTTTGAATTTATGAAGATAAAAAATTATTATTCAAAATATTTTTCCTCGATTAATGAAGGGTTAAATAACACAATTTATTTTAAAAAAAGTAAAAGTTTAAAGCCCAATATTTTTTTTAATGATATAAAAAATAAATTAATCAAAATTAGATCAAATAAAAATAAAATCTTCTTTTTTGGAAACGGAGCAAGCGCATCTTTTGCTAATCACATGGCTTTAGATTTTTCTAAAAATGGGGAAATTTTATCTCGATCACTTAGTGATAATGCTTTATTATCAGCCTTATCAAATGATTATTCCTATGAGGAAGCAATGACTGAGTTTTTAAAGATTGAAAAGGTTGAAGAAAATGATCTTGTTATAACTATTAGTTCTAGTGGAAATAGTTCTAATATTCTTAATGTTTTGAATTTTTGTAAAAAAAATAAAATAACATCATTAGCATTATCGGGATTAAAAAGAAATAATAAGTCGATTTCATTAGCTGATTATTCGCTTTATGTTCCAATGAGAACTTATGGAATTGTTGAATGTATTCATCAAATATTCTTACACCTTTTTTTAGATGAATCTATGGATATTAGCGAATGGAATATGGACTATCATCAAAACATGAATTCAAAAGAATTCAAATTATAAGAATTAAATTTTTTCAAGTTGAAAGATAAAATAGGTCACTTACTAAAGGATGGTCTGGTTTATGGGGTGGCATTTTCATTACAAAGCTTGTTAGCGATTATACTGCTACCTATACTAACTGATTACTATTCACCAGATCAGTTTGGTGTTTATAATATTATAATACTGGTTAGTATAATTCTTGGTGCGATTTTTTATTTTGGTGCCTCATCTGCACTAGGGAGGTTCTATTATGATGAAGATTCTAATTTTTTTAGAAAACAAATAGTAAGCTCTTCCCTTTTAGTTAGTTTGATTGGCGCAATAATATTGATTGCGATAGGTTATTTTTCACAAAATTATATTTCAAAGTTGTTATTTGATACAAATTTATATTCAAAAGAAATTTTCCTATCACTCACAGCCACTAGTTTTAATTTTCTGGTTGGAGTATTTTCTCTACTAGTTAGATACTTAAAAAAACCTTTATTTTTTTTAATCATAACAATAGTCGGAGCACTTTTAAATTTTTCTATTACATATATACTTCTAGAGTTTTTTGGTTATGATATAATTGCTCCAATTATTGGACAATTAGTGGCAAATATTTTATTATTTCTAGCGCTTTTGATTAAATATTTTAATTTTTTGACTGTTAATATAAACCAGTTTTACATAAAAAAAATATTCAGTTTTGGTTTACCAATAGCATTTGCAAGTTTAGTTTATTATTTTGTTGATGGTGTTGATAGATTTTTAATTAAAGACTTACTTGACATAAAACAAGTTGGTATTTATGCTTTGGCTTACAGTTTAGGAAGAATCATAAATGTTGTCTTAGTATCTCCATTTGGCATGGTATGGGCACCACTAAGAATGGAATACTTTAACGATAAAAACACAGATGCCAAAACCTTTAAAGATTTTTCTAAACTAGTGACATCTTATTATACTATTTTTGGAGTAACATTAATAATTTTTCTAACACTTTTTGGGGAAAATTTATTAAAATTATTTTTTTCTAATCAAGCTTATTTCGATGGATTTAAAATTTTACCCATAATTTTATTCTCGTTTTTTTTATTAGGTTACCAAAATATTCTTGACTTTGGAATATATCAAACTAACAGATCTAAATTTTATTTAATCATCTCAATTTTTTCTCTAATAATTAATATTAGTTTAAACCTTTGGCTAATTCCAATATATGGGATTTTTGCTGCTGCATTTACCACAATGATTACATATCTATTTAATGTAATTACAGTTTATCTAATATCAATGCGATATTATAAAATGTCAATTGATTTTAATAGAATTTTAAATCCAATAATAATTCTTTCTTTAACATATTATTTGCTACTGATTTATAACTTAAGCTTAATTTTAAAGTCATTGATATTTACCTTGTTTCTATTTTGGCTAATTAAGTTTTGGTTATTTTCTAATGAAAAATTGTTATTGAAGAATTATAGTAAATTAGTTTTTAAAAAGTTTAAACTTTAAAATTTGAATAAATGAACAATACATCAATAGGTTCTTGGATAACAACAAATAATATTTCTGTAGTTGAGTTAATGAGTAAGTTTTCTTTTGATTGGTTATGTGTTGATCTTGAACACACAGCTACAGATTACTCAGATTTACTAAGTCTAATTCCAATAATTCAAGCTAATAATAAAAAAGCATATGTCAGAGTTGGTTCAAATGATTCTCAAATAATTAAGAGAGTACTGGATATAGGAGTTGATGGAGTTATTGTTCCAATGATTAATAATGTGAATGACGCAAAAAAGGCTATTAAATCAATCTTTTATCCACCCAAGGGGGACAGAGGCGTAGGTTTATTTAGAGCTCAAGGTTATGGCTTCGATTTTGAGAATTATAGAGATAATAAATCAAATAAAATTGAATTTATTGCTCAAATTGAACATGTTGAAGCTATTAATAATCTCGAATCAATTTTAAGCTTAGATCAAGTTCACGGAACAATAATTGGCCCTTATGATTTGTCAAGCTCCGTAGGTAAAACAGGGCAATTGGATTGTAAAGAATTAACTGATTTAGTAATTAAATATGAAAATATTTCAAAAAAATATGACAAAAAAATGGGCTATCATGTGGTTCCAATCGATTATAAAAAAGTAAAGGAAAAAATATCCATTGGCTATAACTTCATTGCTTTTGGATTTGATTTAAACTTTATGGGTTCCTCAATTAAACATCAACTAGAAAATTTAAAAAAATAATGGAAAATATAGCAATAATTCCTGCTAGAATGTCTGCCACAAGATATCCAGGTAAACCTATGATTCAAATTCTTGGAATACCAATGATTGGGCATTGTTATTATAGAACTAAAATGTCTAGCTCTGTAGATTTAGTATATGTTGCTACTTGTGACGAAGTTATTTTTGAATATATAAACTCAATCGGGGGCAATGCAGTAATGACATCTGATAATCATGAGAGGGCATCTGAAAGAACTGCGGAAGCATTACTAAAAATAGAAGCGCAATTAAAGATTAAATTCAAAAATGTTGTAATGGTTCAGGGAGATGAGCCACTTGTTTTTCCAGACCAAATCGATGATAGTTTAGCAGCCCTTTCTCTTAAAACTGTAAAAGTTTCAAATTTGATGAAGAAGTTAAAATTAATGGAAGATGTAAATAATCCAAATAATGTGAAGGTCGTATTTAATGAAAATTTTAATGCATTGTTTATGTCTAGATCTAAAATTCCCTCTGATACTAAGTATCATGAAATAATAAATTATTATAGACAGTTAGGATTAATTGCATTTACCAGAGAATCTTTGTTAAAATTTATTGAATTAAAACCATCAAAATTGGAAATTATTGAATCAATTGATATGAACAGATTTTTAGAAAATAACATTTCAATTAAAATGATTGAAACTGATTATGAGGTTGATGCAATTGACGTACCAAGTGATTTAATTAGAGTTGAAAAAAAAATGAAAGAAGATTCACTATTTCTGAAATATTGTAATGAAAATTAAAGTAACAACAAACGCATTTTCTAAAAATATTACACTTAGAAAAGAGTTATTAAAATGTTTTCCAAATTCCAAATTTAATGAGTCTGGTAAACGTTTAGCTGACAAAGAATTAATAGATTTTTTATCCACTGCTGATGGGGCAATTATTGGCTTAGAGAGAATTTCGATGGATTTATTAAAGCAACTTCCCAACTTAAAATTTATTTCCAAATACGGAGTTGGACTTGACAATATAGATATTACTGCTTGTGAAAAAAATGACGTGAAGATTGGTTGGAGTGCTGGAGTCAATAAACTTTCTGTCGCAGAGATGACACTGGGATTTATGTTAGATTTATCTAGGAATTTGCAATTAACTTCAAATCAATTAAAAAAAGGATTTTGGAATAAATCTGGTGGCTCGCAATTATCTGGAAAAACTGTTGGAATAATTGGACTAGGACATATTGGGAAAGAGTTAGTAAGGCTACTGAAACCATTTAATTGTAAAATACTCTCTTATGATATTTTAGATCAGTATGAATATTGTAAAAAAGAAAAAGTAATAATAACCTCTCAAAAAGAATTGTTAAAAAATTCAGATATTGTAACAATTCATACTCCATTAACTTCAATTACAAATGGACTAGTTAATAAGTCTTTTTTAAATTCAATGAAAAAAAATAGTTTTCTTATCAATACTGCAAGGGGACCAATTATTATCTTTGAAGATCTAAAATATGCTTTATCAAACTCTATCATTTCAGGTGCAGCAATCGATGTATATGATATTGAACCACCTGAAGATAAAGAACTATTGTCTTTTGAAAATTTAATTTGCACGCCTCATATTGGAGGTAATTCTAATGAATCTGTTATTCTAATGGGACAAAGTGCAATAAATCATTTAAAAACTTTTTTTAATAAAAATAATTTATGAATACATTAAATGTTGGTATTGCTGGATTTGGAGTTGTAGGTAAAAGAAGATTTGATTTTATTAATAGTAACCCAAATCTTAAAGTAGTTGGAGTTTGTGATAAGTATATAAAGAAATCATCATTTAAAAATGATATTTATTATTTCAATGATTACAAAGATCTTTTCACCTTGGAACTAGATATTCTATTTGTTTGTTTAACTAATAACATTGCTGCTGAAGTTACAATTGCTGGTCTAAAAAATGGACTTCACGTTTTTTGTGAGAAACCCCCAGGTATGAATGTTTCTGATATAAATAACGTAATAAAGGAAGAAAAAAAACATCCAGACCTAAAACTTAAATATGGATTTAATCATAGATATCATTATTCAGTAATAAAAGCCAAAGAATTAATTGATTCAGGAGATTTAGGTGACATTATCAATCTTAGAGGATTATATGGAAAAAGTAGAGTAATCCCATTTGATGGGGGTTGGAGATCAGAAAGAAAATTAGCAGGTGGAGGTATTTTATTAGATCAAGGAATTCATATGTTAGACCTGATGAGATTTTTTTGTGGTGAATTCACAGAAGTAAGAAGTTTTGTGTCTAATAGCTATTGGGAACATGATGTTGAAGATAATGCCTACGCTATAATGAAAGATAAAAAAGGTAGAATAGCTATGATTAATTCTTCAGCTACAGAATGGCAGCATAAGTTTAGACTTGAGATTTCTTTAACTAATGGTTACATAAATTTATCAGGAATTTTATCTGGTTCAAAAAGTTATGGTGAAGAAAAAATAACATTTGGTTTCAGAGATCTAGAGTCAAATAATGGACAGATGGAGTCAGTATCCTTGCAATATCTTCAAGATGATTCCTGGAAAAATGAAATTGATGAATTTACTCAGATTATTTTAAATGATTCTAAAGTTAATTCTGGTTCAAGTTTTGATGCACTAGAAACTATGAAACTAGTTTATTCAATATATAATTCAGATCAAGATTGGTCACGTAAATTTAACATAGAAAATTTAATATGATTTTTGATTTTAATAATAAGACTATTTTGATTACAGGGGCAACCAGGGGAATTGGAAAAGAAATAGCTAGTCAACTAACAAAACTTAATGCTAATTTAATTCTTACAGGAACCAAACCTGATCAGATTAAGAAATTAAATCTGGAAAAAACTAGTAAAAACATTCAATATTTTCAATTAAATCCTTTAGATAAAGACTCCTTGAAGGTATTTTTGAAAAATATTTCCAAGTATAAAAAAATTGACGGAATTGTAAATAATGCTGGAATAAATAGATTGAATAATATTAACGAAGCCAACATGTTAGATTATGATGAAATGCTAAATGTTAATTTACGTCTTCCTTTTGAACTAATTAATATTATTTCAAAAAGAATGATAGAAAATAATTTTGGAAGAGTAGTTAATATAGGATCTATATTTGGGGTAATTAGTAAAGCAAAGAGGTCTATTTATTCTACTTCAAAATTTGGGATTCATGGATTAACGGTTGGAGCTTCCAACGACTTAGCTAAATATAATATTTTAGTTAATACAGTATCTCCTGGATTTGTTTTAACAGATTTAACTAGACAAAATCTATCCGATCTAGAGATAAAAAAATTGACAGCTGAGATTCCTGTTAGAAAAATGGCTAATCCAAGTTATATTTCTAATATAGTAATATTCTTACTTAGCGATTATAATAAATACATAACAGGACAAAATATTATTGCAGATGGAGGATTTACAAACACTTAATAAAATCGTTGTAAAATCCAATGTTATTGGTTCATACACTGCTGAATTTGTAAGTGAAATCAAACCTTTTTTAAAAGAACTTTATGAGGATGATAAAAATGTTTTTATTATTGATAAAAAAGTTAATAAACTATATCCTGAATTATTTAATATTTTATTAAAATATAAAAGATACGTATTCATAGAAGTTTCAGAGAGTAATAAAACCATTGATTATTCACAAAAAGTATTAGAAGAATTATTGAAAATTGGTTTGAGAAAAAACTCAACACTAATCGCAGTTGGAGGAGGAATAACACAAGATATTGTTGCTTTTATATCATCCATTGTCTTTAGGGGGGTAGACTGGAAGTTTATCCCCACAACATTACTAGCTCAATGTGACAGCTGTATTGGAAGTAAAAGTTCGATAAATTTCCTTTCATATAAAAATTTAGTTGGAACTTTTAAACCACCATCTCATATTTATATTTTTACTGGTTTTTTACAAAGTTTAACAGAAGATGAAATAAGATCAGGTATTGGTGAAATGTTGCATTATTTTTTAACAGAGGGAATAAAACTTGCTTCTAATTTGGTAAATGATATTCAAAATATTTTAAAGGATAAAAAAGTTCTTGAAAATTATATAAACGAAAGTTTAAGGATAAAGAAAAAAATTATCGAAATTGATGAATATGACGAAACAATAAGACATATTTTTAATTATGGTCACACTTTTGGGCATGCTCTTGAATCAATTACCAAATATAAAATTTCTCATGGTCAAGCTGTAACACTAGGAATTGATTTAGCAAATTTTATTTCTTTTAAATTAGGATATATTAGTGAATCATTATTCTTAAAAATTCATAAAATATTAAATAAAAACAAACCCGAGTTTTATTTTAATAATAATAATATTAAGAGTTATTTAAATGCGCTTTCAAAAGATAAAAAAAATAAGGGAGATTTAATTGGTTGCATTTTATTAAAGAAAATTGGGTTAGTAGAAAAAGAATTCATTAAAAATGATATTAAATTGAAAAAAATTATTTTGGAATATTCAAAAAAATATTAAATGAAAATACAATCACTTTCATATTACTTAAATAATAAATCACCAGTTTATGGTGGATACCCTGAAAAAATAAATATTAAGAGTGCCCGAAAAATAAGTAATGGAGACACTACAAATGAAATGACTTTAAGTTTTAATAATCATGTTTCCACTCATATCGATTTTCCTAAACACTTTTCAGAGAATGGTAAAACTATAAATGATTATGATGCTTCCTTTTGGGTATTTAAAAATGTTGGTTTTTTAAACTGTAGCTTAGAAGACATTGAAAAAAATTTAAATAGATTAGATAATAATATTGAAATTTTAATTTTAAAAACCGATTTTGGAGCTATTAGAGGTTCGGAGCAATATTGGAAAAGTCAGCCTGTTATTCCATCAAGATTGGCAAGTGTTTTTAAAAATAAGTTTAAAAAGTTGAGGGCCTTTGGTTTCGACTTAATTTCACTTACTAGTAAATTAGATAGAGAGGAAGGGAAAAGAGCTCATGTCGAATTTTTAATAAAAAACGACATTCTAATTATTGAAGATATGTCTCTATCAAGATTAAAAAAAACACCTAAAATGGTTGTAGTGAGCCCTTTACTAATTGATAGTGCTGATGGTGTTCCTTGTAATATTTTAAGTTTTTCATAAATGAAAGTAAGAGAAGAAGAAATTCGACCAGAAAAAATTTTTAGTGAGTACCTAAGATTGACTGAAATTGACACAAAAAATTATTTTGAAAATTCAGAAAAAGTTGAAATTAATTGTCCTGCCTGTACACTTAATGATTCAGAAAATTGGGCAAATAAAAATAATTTTCAATATAGGATTTGTAAAAACTGTAAGACTATTTATGTTTCACCTAGACCATTACTTAAATATTTCAATTCATATTATAAGGATTCCCCATCAACAAAATATTGGGCTACAACTTTTTATAAAGTCACTGAAAATGCTAGAAGAGAAAAATTATGGAAACCAAAAGCTAAATTAGTTAAGGAATTGATAATTAAGTATCAAGGGATTAATGAAATTAAATCTTTAATTGATATTGGAGGAGGTTATGCTGTTTTTGATGAGGAGATTTCTAAAATTATGGATATTGATATCACTGTAGTTGAGCCTTCAATTCATCTTGCGAAAATTTGTAGAGGTAAAGGATTTAAAGTTATTGAAAAATTTATGGAGGATATAAAAAACAATGAATTAGAGGATGAAAGAAAATGTTTTGTAAGTTTTGAATTATTTGAACACCTTCATGATCCTAAGAATTTTTTAATCAATCTTAATAATTGCATGAATTCAGGTGATATGCTAATCTTTACTACACTAAGTGGAATGGGCTTAGATATTCAATTACTTGAGGATAATGCCAAAGCTTTATCTCCTCCTCATCATTTAAATTTTTTAAATCCTAAGTCAGTAACAATATTATTAGAGAATTGTGGATTTAATGTACTGGAAGCATCAACACCTGGTAAATTGGATGTTGATATTTTAAATAGAAATAAGGAATTCATTAAAGATAAATTTTGGTTAAATTTTCTAGATTACTCAAATAATGAAGAAAAAGATTTAATGCAGAATTATATATCTAAATCTGGATTGAGCTCCCACATGATGATTACTGTAATAAAAGTATAATGAGAATTATAGATATTTCTGGTTTTGGTCATTCTGGAAAAACAGCAGTTTCTGATTTATTAAGAGAGTTTAAAAATTATGATGTAAGTCATCCTAATTTTGAATTTAATTTATTAAGAATCCAAGGAGGATTGTTAGATCTAAAAAATGGTTTAGTTGATAATTGGTCTCCCATTCGTTCCGACGCATCTATAAGAAGATTTAAAAAACTAATAAAAAAAATTGGCCCTAAGGCTTCTATTTTTAGTCCCAAAACATTGTTTTACTCAAATGGGATGAATTATGATTCATTTTTTAATGAAAAATTTTCAAAAATTTCTTTGAAATACATTGATAGTTTGTATGATTATAAATATAAAGGTGAGTGGCCTTACATTTCTCTAGATGAATCTATAATTTATCTATTTATTAAACGAATTATAAATTATATTTTTAGAATAAAAATTAAACATTCCATTTATGTTACGTCTGGTGATGATTTTATTTTAAAGACGAAAAATTATTTGGATGAATTGTTTATTAATTTTTCAGAAAAAAAATCAGAAAATATTGTTTTGCACAATGCATTTGAGCCATTTAACTCAATTGTGTCTGCTAATTTTTTTAAAAAATCAAAATCCATTGTTGTTATTAGAGATCCTCGTGATATATACTGCAGTACATTAATGAAAAATGAAAATATATTTCAGCCTGATTTTGATCTTAATGATCATCATTCTAAACTAAAAAAAGATTTTTTGCACTCGGAAAATATTAATAATTTTATTAAGCGGCAAAAAATTATATTAAAAAAATTTAATCCAGTAAACAACAAAAATTTGCTAATTATTAATTATGAAAGTCTAATCAAGGATTATGAAAATCAACTTAAAATTATTTACAAGTTTTTGGATGAAAAACCTGAAAATCATGTAATGAAAAAAAAATTTTTCGACCCAAAAAATTCAGTATCAAATATTGATCTTTGGAAAAAATTTCATGATCAAGATTCTGTTTTTATGATTAAAAATGAATTAAAGTTATATTATAAATTTAAAAGTTAAAAAATGAATATTGCACTTATTGGATATGGTTATTGGGGGAAAAACCTCTTAAGAAATATAATGAATCACTCAATTGTTGAAAATATTTTTGTTGCCGAAAAAAATAAAAATGTTTGGGACAAAATAAAAAGCATTAATGATAAAATTTATATCACCGACTCTGCTAAAGAATTAATATTAAATAATAAAATTGATGCCGTCGTAATTGCTACTCCGGTTTTTACTCATTATTCATTATCAAAGTTAGCCTTAGAGAACAATAAGCATGTTTTAGTTGAAAAACCCATGACCTCATCCTCAGATGAATCATCCGAATTAATTAAAATTGCTATTGCAAATAAAAAAATTCTGATGGTTGATCATACATTTCTCTACACAGGCGCTTTAAAAAAGTTAAAAGATTTAATAAATAATAAGAATTATGGTGAACCTAAATATTTTGATTCAACAAGGATAAATTTAGGATTGTTTCAACCTGATATAAATGTTTTGTGGGATTTAGCTCCTCATGATATTTCTATTTTATTTTTTTTAATTCCCTTTAAACCTATTTCTGTTAATGCCACTGGAATTTGTCATACAAATAATGGAATAGAAAATATTGCTTATTTGACTTTAAATTATCAAGAAGATTTTATAGCTCACTTTAATTGCTCATGGTCATCCCCAGTTAAAGTCAGATCAACATTAATAGGTTTTTCTAATAAAATGTTAATGTATAATGATTTAGAGCCATCTGAAAAAATTCGTGAATATAATACATCCTACTCTCATGAAATTGAAAGTAAACATAAAATTTTGGTTGATTATAGATTAGGGGATGTAAATATTCCAAAAATTGATTCATCTGAAGCTTTATTTGGAGTAATTGATGATTTTATCGCTTGTATAATCAATAAGAAAGAACCAGTCTCAAATGCTTCTTTGGGGCATAAAGTTGTTACTATTCTTGAGAAAGCTCAGGAATCTATCAAGCAAAATGGAAAGGAAATTAAATTACATTTATGAAAATTATTTCTAAAAATTCAAGTAAAAAATCTCTTAACAACATAAAAATTGGAAAAAATGTCAAGATTTACGATTATGTAAATGCTTACCAGTGTGAAATAGGTGATAACTCAAAAATTGGTGCTTTTGTAGAAATTCAAAAGGGTTCAATAATTGGAAAAAATTGCAAAGTATCCAGTCATTCATTTATTTGTGAAGGTGTAGAAATTGAAGATAATTGTTTCATTGGTCATGGAGTTATGTTTACAAATGATTTATTTCCAAGAGCAACTAATAAAGATGGAAGTCCTCAGACTGAGAATGATTGGAAATTAATAAAAACTTTTGTTAAAAAAGGAGCATCTATTGGAAGTAATGCAACTATTCTTTGTGGAATAATAATTGGAGAAAATTCGTTGATTGGAGCTGGAAGCGTTGTCACCAAAAATGTACCCAAAAATACTATAGTTGCAGGTAATCCAGCAAAAGAAATAAAAAAAATTAAAATATGATAAACTGTTTAGATTTAAAAGAACAACACAAAAATTTGAAAAAAGAAATATTTGAAGCATTTGAAAAAGTGTATGATAACACTGCATTTTCAGGTGGACCATTTGTAGAAAGTTTTGAAAATAAATTTTCGGATTATATTGGTACAAAATATACTGTGGCTGTTTCTAATGGAACCACTTCTCTTCACCTTTCAATGCTAGCATTAGGTATTAGACCTGGAGATGAGGTAATAATGCCAGCTAATACATTCATAGCTACACCATGGGGTCCTTCTCATGCTGGTGCCAAACCTGTATTCGTAGATTGTGATAAAGATACATGGGAAATAAATCCAAGTGAAATTGAAAAAGCAATTACCAAAAATACAAAGGCAATAATAGGTGTTCATTTATACGGACAACCATTTGATATAGATTCAGTCTTAGAAATATGTAGAACTAATAATTTATTTTTGGTCGAGGATTCTGCACAAGCACAAGGAGCTATTTATAAAGGCAGAAGGGTTGGTTCATTTGGAGATTTGTCATGTTACAGTTTTTACCCTGGAAAAAATTTAGGTGCGTGTGGTGAGGGAGGAGCCATAACAACAAATAATGAATCATATTTTAATAAACTAAGATCTCTAAGAAATCATGGCAGTACTGTAAGATATTATCATGATGAAATTGGTTTTAATTACCGAATGGGCGGATTGGAGGGAGCCTCTTTAGAAATTAAATTAAAATACTTGGATGTTTTTAATAATAAAAGAAAGAATATTGCCAAAAGATATAAAAGTGAGATATATAACCCTTTAATAAAAATGCAGACAGCTTATGACAATACTGAGAGTGTATACCATTTATTTGTTGTTACTACTGAGGAAAAAGACAAATTTGTCAATTATTTAAAATTAAATGGAATTAATCCAGCATTTCATTATCCAGTACCTTGTCATTTACAAAAAGCATATTCCAATTTAGGTTATGTAAAAGGTGATTTTCCAAACTCGGAATATCTTGCAAGTAAATGTGTTTCATTACCAATGTATCCTGAGTTGAAAAATGAACAAGTTGATTATATAATTGATGTAATAAATAAATTTAATGCTGATTGATAAAATTATAAGTTCTGTTAAAAACCTAAAACTTGATTTAAATGGAAAAATTGTTTTAACTGAGGCTGCGTCAGGTCCATATGTTGTAACCCCAATAATTGCAGCACTCTCAGGAGCAAAAGTATATGCCTTTTCGAAAACGACAAAGTATGGATCATTTGATGAAATTAAAAGAGACACAATAGATCTAGCAAAAAAATTAAATGTTGATTCAAAAATTAAAGTAATTGATTCTCTAAATAAAAATATTATATCTAAAGTTGATATTGTTACGAATTCGGGACATCTCAGACCTTTAAACTCAAATTTTTTAAAATATTTGAAGTCCAATTCAGTAATTTCTCTAATGTATGAATCTTGGGAGTTTCGTGAATCAGATCTTGATTTAAATTTTTGTAAAAAAAATGATATAAAGGTTGCTGCAATGAATGAAAGACACCCGGATATAGATGTTTTTAGCTACTTAGGTGATATGGCTATAAAAATGATTTTAGATGCTGGTTTATGTCTAAATAATAATTCATTTGTACTTATTTGTAATAATGATTTTGGCCCATATATTGCAAAAACTCTTTCAAAAAATTGTAAAATGTTAGGAGTCTGTGATTTGAAAAAAAATAAACATAAATACTCAAATCTTAAAATTAATTGGATTGGAAACTTTCCAAACTTTTCAGTTAATAAAAACCTTTCAAGTTGTGAGGCAATAATTTTCACAGCATATCCTTTTACAAAAAGCTGGATTGGTTCAAAAAATAATATAATCGATGTTAAAAAGATTGAAAAAGAATTTAAAAACCCATTCATACTAAGATTTGCTGGTCATATAGATGAAGCTGATTTATTTAGTAATAAAATTAATTTTTATCCAAACAAAGTTTCGCCAGGACATATGGGCATTATCCCCTCAGAAATTGGTTTTGATCCTATAATTAGATTACAATCTGGTGGTTTGAAAGTTGGTCAAGCATTAATTGAAAATAAATCATTATACAATAATGTTAAAATTTATGATTTATTATGAAAAATATAATAGCTATAGGAAGGTCTAAGTATTTATATGATACAATTCAACTTTTAAACAAAAATAATTTTATTATTCATGCAATAATTACTCAAAAACCAAACGATGAATATGAGATAGGAATAGATGATTTTAGGTCTCTAGCATCAAATATAGGATGTGATTTTTACAACGATGATGATAATAATCTTGAATCAATTATTAATATAATTCTTAAGAAAAAAAATATTGATATTGGAATTAGTGTTAACTGGAGATTTAAGATTGAAAAAAAATTAATAAAAAAAATAAAATATGGTATTCTTAATTTTCATTTAGGTAACCTTCCTGATTATAAAGGTAATGCTACTCCAAATTGGTCTATTTTAAACAATGAAAAATTTATTTATTGTAATATTCACAAGATGGAAAATAAATTGGACTCTGGTGATATTATTGCGAGGAAAAAAATATTAATTAAACCAAGAACATACATAGGAGATATTTTGAATGAAGCTGAAAATATTGCCCCTAAATTATTTTTAGATTCTTTGAAATCATTAATTAAAAACTCTAAATATTATAAAATTAAGGGATCAGTTGATGGTATAAGATGTTTTCCAAGAAATTCAAATGATGGTAGGATAAAATGGAATAATTCGGCCTTTGATATATTAAAGCTTATAAGAGCTACATCAACTCCATTTAATGGTGCATATTGTTTTTATAATGATAAAAAAATTAAAATTTGGAAAGCTAGTATTAGAAAATTAAATCAAAAGATCTACGCAATGCCAGGACAAGTCATTGATTTTAATTTAAGAAGTGGACATGTAACAATCAATTGTGGAATAGATTTTTTAGATATAGAATTGATTAGCTATGAGGAAATGAAAATGGTCAATCCCATTAAAGTAATTAAAGGAATTAGAAAACGTCTTGAATAAGAAATTTATATAAATGAAAAAAAATAAACAAACTGTTTTAGTTACTGGTGGAGCTGGTTTTATTGGCTCTCATTTAGTTGATGAACTTTTAGCTTCAGGTTACTCTGTTCATGCTATAGATAACCTATCAAATGGAAGATTAGAGAACTTAAGAGGTGCTTTAAAAAATAATAATTTTAAATTTACTGAAGGAGATATATTAAAGCCAGAGTTATGTGTAAGTGTTTGTGATGGAATCGATTATGTTTTTCATTTGGCATGTTTAGGGGTAAGACACTCAATACATAGCCCTTTCATGAACCATAGAGTAAATGCTGAAGGGACTTTAAATATTTTGGAAGGAGCTAGGATTAATAATATTAAAAAATTTTATTACATCTCAACCTCAGAAATTTATGGAGATATATTAAAATTTCCAATAGATGAATTAGGCCTTCCAGCCCCAAAGACTGTTTATGGATCAAGTAAACTAGCTGGTGAAAATTACGCTATTTCATACTATAAATGTTATGGCCTTAAAACAACTATATTAAGAATATTTAATAATTATGGACCTCGTGCACATCATGAAGCAGATGCAGGAGAAGTTATACCAAGATCAATTGTAAATATTCTGTACGAGAAATCTCCTACTGTTTTTGGTGACGGATCAGTTACTCGAGATTTTTTTTATGTAAAAGATACAGCTCGAGCTTTAACCATGTTTATTGATAAAAATCTTGAAGGTGAAATAATAAATATTGGAACGGGATTAGAAATAACGATGAAGGAATTAATTTTAAAAATAATTAATTTAATGGATAGTAATGTAAAAATAAAATTTTTAGAGGATAGGCCTGCTGATGTTACACGATTATGGGTTAATCCATCAAAATTTAATTCCGTTCTTAATTTTAAATCAAATTATACTTTTGATTCAGGCTTAAGAGAAACTATTGAGTATTATAAATATTTATCTGAAAGCAGAAATCTTTTAAATGATATTACAGTAAAAAATTGGACAAAATGATTAACATCGCTAAACCTTATGTAGGAAAAGAAGAAGCTCAAGCTGCTTATAATACTATAATGTCAGGTTGGATAACACAGGGTCCAAAAGTTTCAGAATTTGAACTAAAATTTGCAAAATATGTTGGATCAAAATATGCTGTTGCAGTTTCAAACTGCACAACTGCTCTACAATTAAGTTTAATTGTTGGAGGGGTTAAAATAAATGATGAAGTTATATGTCCAAGTCTTAGTTATATAGCAACAACCAATTGTATCAAACATATATATGCTAAGCCTGTTTTGGCTGAAATTGATCCAAACACATATAATTTAGATATTGATGATGTAAAAAGTAAAATAACTAATAAAACAAAAGCAATAATATTAGTTCATCAAATGGGTGTGCCAGCAAATATTGAAGATTTTAAAAATATTTGTAGTAAACATAATATATTATTAGTTGAAGATGCTGCATGTGCAATTGGTTCATCATACAATAAAAAGAAAATAGGTTCTCACTCTGATTTGGTATGTTTTTCTTTTCATCCAAGAAAAATAATTAGCACTGGTGATGGAGGAATGATAACTACAAGTAATAAAAAATGGTATGATAGGTTAAGGTTATTACGTCAACACGGAATGTCAATTAATGATAGGGTTAGACATGAATCAAAAAAGGTTGTAAAAGAAAAATATTTAGAGGTTGGTTATAATTTTAGAATGACTGACATTCAAGCTTCTGTCGGAATAGAACAATTAAAAAAACTAGATTTTATTGTAAAAGAAAGAAGAAAAATAGCTCAGAAATATAATATAGCTTTTAGTAAATGTAAGAATATTAGAATTTTAAAAGAAAGCGATATTTCTTTTTTCAATTATCAATCATATCCAATTTATTTGAAAAAAAGTTGCCCAATAAAAAGAGATATTTTAATGCAAAAATTGCTTGACATGGGGATAGCTACAAGAAGAGGTATTATGACTTCACATACAGAACCAGCTTATAAATTGGAAAAAATAGTTTTACCATTATCAGAGGATGCTTCAAAAAATAGTATTATAATTCCTCTATACGTTCCAATGGATAATAAGGAAATAAATTATGTAATAGAATCTTTTTTAAGCTTGGTTTGTGATTAATCATACTTATTTTACATGAATATTACATTTTTTTTTCCATATCAACATATAAGTGGTATTCCAGTTTTATTTTCAAATGTTGCAAATTACTTAGTTAAAAATAGTGAGCATTTTATTAATATTATTGATTATGAAAATGGCGCACTAATAAATAATTGTATTAGTCATGATAGATTAATTTTTAAACCTTTTTATGACTTTAAAAAATGTTATATCGATTATGAAACATTTTTAATTCTTCAAGCAGGATTGCCATATAAATTAAGAAAGGAACTTATAATTAATTCAAAAAATGTTAAAATAATTGAATGGTCTGCATATGAATATAATTTGATTCCTTTCTTGTCAAGATTTACGTTTATTAGAAACCTTCAAATAGCTTCAACCAATTTTTATACTTTTTCCAATTTATTAAACATATCTAAAATAAAGAAAACTAAAAATTGGATAGAATTTTTAATCTCTAAAAAAGCTATTCATTTCATGACTAATTATATATATGAAACACCAAAAAAGTTTTTGAAATTAGATGAAAATTTAACTCCTTCTTTTTTGCCAAATTTTTCATTTGGAGAATTGATTTACGATAAAAATTTAATTGTAAAAAAATCAATTGAGGCAAAATTAATTTTAAATATTGCATGGGTTGGTAGGATAGTAGATTTTAAAGTTCATATTTTAAATTATTCCTTGAGGTCTTTAAGTAAATATTCAGAAAAAAATAAAAGAAAAATAGTTTTTCATGTAATTGGTGATGGTCCAGCGCATAGCTTAATAGAATTCAATTATTCAAATTCATTTTTTAAAATCATTAACGTTGGCAGATTAAATAAAAATAAAATCGATAATTATTTACAAGAAAATATTCATTCAGTTTTTGCCATGGGAACCTCAGCTATTGATGCTGCAAGATTAGGATTGCCAGTTGTTTTGTTGGATCAGTCGTTTACTAAAATAACAAATGATTACGTGTTTAGATATCTTTATAATGCAATTGGATTCGATCTTGGTCATCCGTTAATTAAATCTGATTTTCAAAATAATAATAATTCTATTGATATAATAATAAATGACTTAAGTAATACATATGTCGAAGTTGGTAATAAATGTTATAATTATTTTAAAAATAATCACTCTATAGAAATTGTAATTAATAAACTTTTACAATCATTAAAAAATAATAATTATTATACAATTGATGACATACCAAAAAAAATGAGGATTCAAGGTTTTTTACGTCATTTATATTTATTTTACGTTCAATTTATTAAAAAAAAGTATTACTAATGATTAGATTATCTAAATCTATTATTGACATTAAAGAAGTCAAAGCTGTAGAAGATGTTTTATTAAAAGATGGATATCTAGGTATGGGTTCATATGTTAAGTTATTTGAGGAAAAAATTTCAAAATATCTTAATGTTAATGAATCAAATGTAGTCTGTGTAAACTCAGGAACTGCAGCATTACACTTAGCTGTACAAGCCATAATATGCTCCGATAAAAAAGAAATATTAGTACCATCACTAACTTATTTATCATCATTTCAAGCAATAACAGCTGCTGGTGCTATTCCAATTCCATGTGAAGTTGACTATGAGTCAATGATAATAGATGTTGATGATGCAAAAAAAAGGATTACAAAAGGAACTGCCGCAATTATGCCAGTATGGTATGCTAGTAATACATATAATTATGAAAAAATTTATGAATTTGCAAAATCAAATAATCTTAGAATTATTGAGGATGCTGCTCATGCATTTGGTTGTAGTTTTAAAAATAAAAAAATAGGTTCAATTGGAGATGTAGTATGTTTTTCTTTTGATGGTATAAAAAATATAACATCTGGTGAAGGAGGAGCTATTGTTTCTAATGATTTTGAGTTAATTAACCATTGTAAAGACAGCAGATTATTAGGTGTAAAAAAAGATACTGAGGTAAGATTTAAAGGTGAAAGAAGTTGGGATTTTGATGTCGAAAACCAAGGATTTAGATATCATATGAGTAATATTTTTGCAGCAATTGGAATTGTTCAAATAGAAAAGCTTAAATCAAAGTTTGCGGATAAAAGAAGAGGTTTAATGAATTTATATTTAAAAGAATTAACAGGATTAGAAGAAATAAAATTTCAAAAATTAGATAAAAATTGCTACATAATTCCTCATATTTTCCCAATAAGAATTAAAAATGGAAAAAGAGATAAAATTATTAAAATACTTAATGAAAATAATATTCAAACAGGTCTGCATTATAAGCCAAATCATTTATTATCAAAGTATAAAGTAAATTATAATCTTGAGGTTACAGAAAAAATATATGATGAAATACTAACTTTGCCTTTGCATCCGGGACTTAAGAATCAAGACATAAAAGATATAACTGGAATTTTAAAAAAATATCTTAAATGAATAAATTAAAAAATAAATTATGAAAGTAGTGATTTTAGCAGGTGGTTTTGGAACAAGATTAAGTGAAGAAACAAATCTAAAACCCAAACCAATGGTTGAAATTTCCGGGAAACCAATTCTTTGGCATATAATGAAGGTTTATTCTCATTATGGATTTAATGATTTTGTTATACTTCTTGGATATAAAGGCTATATTATTAAAGAATATTTTGCAAATTATTATTTACATCAAAGCGATGTAACATTTGATTTAAAGAATGATAAAGTTGAAATTATAAACTCCTCAACTGAACCATGGAGAGTTACATTATTGGATACAGGTTTAAACACAATGACTGGAGGAAGAGTTTTAAGAGCCAAAAATATAATTGATAATAAACCTTTTATGTTAACTTATGGTGATGGTGTCGGGGATATTAATATCACTGAACTGATAAGTTTTCATAAAAAGCATGGAAAGTATTTGACTTTAACATCTGCCCAGCCTGATGCAAGATTTGGAGCTTTAGAAATTGATAATAATAGGGTTGTTAGCTTTAAAGAAAAACCTAAAGGAGAAGGAAGTTGGATTAATGCAGGATTTTTTGTTTGTAATCCAGAGGTTTTAAATTATATTAAAAACGGAGATGAAACAATTTTTGAACGTGAACCTCTCGTGAACTTATCAAAAGATGGTCAGATTTATACTTATAAACATAATTCATTTTGGATGCCTATGGATACTTTACGTGATAAAAATATATTGAATACTTTAGTAAATAAAGGTCAGGCACCTTGGATAAAATGGTAATTATGTTTGATGAATATAAAAATAGAAGAGTTTTAGTTACTGGCCATACTGGATTTAAGGGCTCATGGTTAATAACGTGGCTTTTAGAACTTGGTGCAGACGTTGCTGGATTTTCAGATGGAATACCAACAAAGCCATCTCATTTTGAGGCTTTAGGAATTGAAAAAAAAATAAATCATTTTATAGGAGATATTAGAGATTATAATAGTCTAAATATGGCATGTAATCAATTTAAACCGGATATTATATTCCATTTAGCTGCACAACCCTTAGTTAGACAATCTTACAGAGATCCAAAGGAGACTTTTGAAGTAAATGTTTTAGGAACTCTGAATATTATGGAAGTTCTCAAAGAAATGAAAAATACTGTTGCCGCCGCCGTAATTATTACGAGCGATAAAGCATACGAAAATGTTGAGTGGGTGTATGGTTATAAAGAAGATGATAAATTAGGTGGAGATGATCCATATAGTGGATCAAAAGGGGCTGCTGAGTTGGTTATAAAATCATATTTAAAATCATTTTTTAATGATGACAGTGTATATATATCTATTGCTAGGGCAGGAAATGTCATTGGAGGTGGTGATTGGGCAAAAGATAGAATTGTACCTGATTCAATTTTATCTTGGTCAAAAAATGAAATTTTAAAAATTAGAAGCCCATACGCTACTCGTCCATGGCAACATGTTTTAGAACCATTAAGTGGTTATCTTCATCTTGGAATTGAATTACTTAAAAAAAATAAGATTTGTAAAAATGAAGCCTATAATATAGGACCAGACTCAAATGTAAATAAGACAGTTGAGGAGTTATTGATTGAAATGAAAAAACATTGGAAATCGGTTAAATGGGAAATTAATTTACCCAAAGAACCTAAAATGAAGGAGGCAGGTTTATTAAAACTCACATGTGATAAAATAAACAACCACCTGAAATGGTATCCGACATTAAATTTTAATGAAACAATAGAATTTACAGTAAGTTGGTATAAAGCTTATTATTCGAAATCAAATTTAGATATCTATAATTTAACATCAAGTCAAATTTTAGATTACACTTTAAAATCACAGCATAAAAAAAATCAGTGGGCAGTCAAATGACTAAAAAATTGATTAAAGATGTATACATAACTCCATTAAAACAAATTAATGATGAAAGAGGTGGTGTATTTCATATAATGAAAAAAGATTCTAAAAATTTTTATGGGTTTGGAGAAGCATATATTTCTAAGATTAATTATGATATTATTAAAGGTTGGAAATACCATAAAAAGATGAAGCAAAATTTTATTGTAGTTTTTGGACGTATGAAATTAGTACTTTATGATAATAGGCAAAATTCTCCTACTAAGGGTCAAATAAACGAGTTTGAATTGGATGATTCAATTAACTATTGTAGAGTAACGATTCCAGAGCAAATATGGTATAGTTTTAAATGTTTGAAAAAAGAGTATTGTTTGCTATTAAACCTGGCAAATATGCCGCACAATCCAAAAGAATCATTAAATCTAGAAATAGATAACCAAGTAATTCCATATGAGTGGTATTAGTATTTCAGATACAGTCCTAAATACGAAAGGTAAAACCAATTTTAGCATTTTAATTTCTAAAAAAATAATTTATTTTCTTATTCTATTTTCAATAAATTATATTTTTTATTTTACTGATTTATCAACACCCTATATTTTAATTTCATTATTCTTATTTATTGTATTAATGATACTTTCTTCAAATATGACTGTTGATGGAATAATTGAACTTTGGTTATGGTTAATGGTTTTATATCCAAAAAGGAATATTGGAATTGAACACTCAGAATCTTTTATTGAATCTTACTTATTAGAAACTAACACAGTTAATTTTTCATTTTTTTTAACTGTAGTTGTTCCTATGTATATTGCCTCTTATTTGATTGTTGCTTTAAGGAATAATAGAACTATATCACATATTTTTTTATTAATTTTTTTATTTATTTTTCAGCTATTATTATTAGATTTTTTTAAAAATAATATCAAAAATGATTATTTAATAACAACTATTTTTATTTCATTACAATTTCTCATTGTAATTATTATAAATGATAACCTAATATCATTATCAAAGTTAAAATCTGTTTTCTATAAATTAATAATACTATTAAATTCTATTTTCTTTGTTGAATTAATTCTAGTTTTTTTAAATATTATAGGTCCAACTAATTCATTAGATTTTAGAGAAGGTTACAGGAGCATTTATATTGGTTTTGCTACTGAGGTAGGTTTTTGGTCAATGTTAGGAACTTTTGTAGCTCTTCAGAAAATTTTTATTGATAAAAAATTAAAATATCTCTTATTCTTAATAATAACAATTTTTATACAATTTACAACTTTTGACAGAGGAAATCTATATTTATCATTTTTTTTAATTCTCATATATTTATTTTTTTATCGAAAAGATATTTTTATAATTTTCTCTGCATTTTTTGCTCTATTTTCAACTTATTTTTTTAATCTATTATTAAGTAGCAAGTTGTTTAAAATTAAAATGATTCTTGATTCTACTAAAGGAATTTATGCTGATGGACTTTTTGAAATTTTGGGTTTAAACTCCCTGATATACAGATTAGATGTTCAAACAAGATATCTTGACAGAATTTTAGATAATATTTTATTACCAAGTGGATTCTTTACAAATTCAATTAGAAAAAACTCTAATTTTAGTTTTTTCTTCGATGTTGATAATTTTTCTAAGTATTACATTGATTTTGATTCTGAAACTCAGGAAAGTCACTCCCTTTTTATCCAACTTTTCTTTGAACTAGGTTTAATAATTTTCTTGATTCTTATTTTTTATTCAATATATAGATTAAGAAAATTCATTATGCCCTTTGAATCAAAAATAATTTTTTTAATACTAGTTTTGTTTTTTTCTTTTCAATCGCTTCCTAGGTACAGTTTTATTTTTGTTACTATTTATGGTGTTTTTTTATTAAGTAAAAAATCAAATTCACTAATCAATAAATGAAAACTCTTGATCAAAGTTTAGTTACTGTTGTTATAAATTGCTATAATGGTGAAAAATATTTACAAAATGCCTTAGAATCAATTAAGAATCAGACATATCAAAACTTTGAGGTAATTTTCATTGATAATTTTTCCAGTGATAGATCAGCTATAATCTTTAAAGAATTTATGCTAAATGATAATCGATTTATGTATTATAAAACCAAATCAAATTTTAGTCTTGGTGAAGCAAGAAAAATAGGTGTAAACAAAGCTAAAGGAAAATATATTTCATTTTTGGATGTTGATGACATATGGTTTTCAAACAAGTTGTCATTTCAAATTGAAATGATGGAAAACGAAGGGTCTGATCTTTCATATTCATCTTACTATGAATTTAAAAATAGTATTGATATTGAAACTGGTAATATGAAAAAAGTAAATCCTTCATTCAATGTTAAAAATTATTTTGTAAAAAATTTAGATGTTTTTCAAGTATCATTACCAACATTAATTGTTAAGAGTTCAACACTAAAAAAATTTAATTTGAATTTTGACTCAAATATTCAGGTTTCTGAAGAATTTTGTCTTGTTATGCAATTACTTTCTAACCAAGTAAAAGTTTCAGTTTCTAAAATTCCATTAGTAGCATATAGACTTTCTGACAACTCACTTTCAGTTACTGGAATGAAGTATTGGAGTAAAGATAGAAGATACACTTTAGATAAAATACTAAATGACAAACCATATTTAAAAATTAAATATAAAAATGAGCTTAGAGATGCATATTTTAAGGCAGATTATTATGAAGCGTTATATGCTTATGTTAAAGGAAAAAATTTAGAGGCTAGAAGAATAATTAAGAAAGCTGCATTTGCTAAGTTTAATTTTTTTTTAATATATATTCTTTTTCATCCATCACTAGCTTTTATTTTCAGAAATATTTTGATAAGAAAATACGGTAGAAATTTTAATTTTAAATAAGATCTATGTGTGGTATTAGTGGGGGTTATTATAAAGGTAAAGTTAATTTAGATAAAATAGTTGAGGCTACTTCACATAGAGGACCTGATAGCTCTGGATATTTAAGTTTTGATAATTTTTTTCTCTCACACAATAGATTAGCAATTCAAGATCTGTCAGTTAATGGTAATCAACCCATGCATTCAATTGACGAGAATTTTATAATAATATTTAATGGCGAAATTTATAATCACTGGGATCTAAGAAATCAATATTTGAAGGAGTTTCAATTTAGATCATCATCTGACACTGAAACTGTTTTAAATTTATTTATAAAATTTGGAGAAAAATCGGTTGAACTTCTTAATGGCATATTTGCTTTTGCAGTATATAATAAGAGAAGTAAGGATGTTTTCATTGTAAGGGATCAATTTGGGGTAAAACCACTTTATATATATTCTGATGATGAACAATTTATATTTTCATCAGAAATTAAAACTTTTTTAAATTTTGATATTAATAAGTCAATTTCTTATGAATCTCTTACAAATTATATATTAAACTTGTGGTCACCAGGTCAAATGACTCCTTTTAAGTACGTGGAGAAATTGTTGCCTGGTCATTTTATAAAATTTTCTTTAGAAAAAAAAGATAAAAAAGAATTTGTAAATTATTATGATGATAAATTATCTGGGGAATATCTTGAATTTTCGGAGAGTGAAATAATATCAAAACTCGAAAATCTATTAATTAAAGCTGTTAAAAGACAATTGATTTCAGATGTTCCAATTGGTTTTTTTCTATCCGGCGGATTAGATTCAACATTAATTGTTGCAATTGCAAAAAAAATATATCCTGAAAAAAATTTTAAATGCTTCACAATAAATGTGACAGGTTCCGAAAAAGAAGGTTTTGTAAATGACATATATTATGCAAAAAAAGCAGCTGAATATTTAGATGTTGATTTAAAAATTATTGATGGTAATTATGATATATTGAAAGATTTTGATAAAATTATATGGCATTTAGATGAGCCACAGGCTGATCCTGCTCCTATCAACGTATATAACATTTCAAAAGAGGCAAGAAAGCATGGAATTAAGGTTTTACTCGGTGGAACTGCAGCCGATGATATTTTTTCTGGTTACAGAAGGCATAAAGCTTTATTGATTGAACCTTTAATTGAAAAAACACCAATATTATTCAAAAAAATAATAAAATTTGTGGCTTCAAGTATGCCTGTAAATATTCCTTTATTTAGAAGACTGAGGAAGTTAACATCTAATATTGACAGTACTCAATCTGATAGACTTATTGGATATTTTGATTGGATTAATCCAAAAAAAATAAAAGAAATATTTGCTAAATCTCATCATGAAAAATTATCCAAGTATGACTTTCATAAATATTTTAAATCTGTATTGAATTTAACAGAAAATGAAGATAATCTTCTAAATAAAATGCTCCATTTGGAAAAAAAAACTTTTTTAGTTGATCACAACTTGAATTATACAGATAAAATGTCAATGGCAGTTGGAGTTGAAACTAGAGTGCCTTATCTCGATTTAGATCTAGTTGAATTTGTTAAAAAAATTAACCCAACACTCAAGATGAAAGGAAATCAAACTAAGTATATTCTTAAAAAAGTTGCTGAAAAATATTTACCTGATGAAATTATATACAGACCCAAATCTGGCTTTGGGGCACCAGTTAGAAAATGGATTATTAATGACATGAGTGATTTAATTGACACTAAATTATCTAAACAAAAAATTAATAGTCACAAAATTTTTGATTATAATACCATAAAAAAAATGATAAAGGAAAATAAAAATTACAAGTCAGATTATTCTTATAATATTTGGTCAATTCTTTCTATTTCATCTTGGATTGATCAATTCTACATGAAAAATTAAATATGAAACAAATTATTCAATCTTTGAAAACTGGTAAAACTGAAATAGAGAATATACCAGTACCATTAGTTACTAAAGGATCAATTTTAATAAAAACTACTAAAACGTTAGTTTCTGTTGGAACTGAGAAAATGTTAGTTGAGTTTGGTAAGGCCAGTCTAATTTCAAAAGCACGTCAACAACCAGATAAGGTTAAACAGGTGCTTAATAAAATAAAAATGGAAGGACTATTGCCAACCCTCGAGACTGTCTTTAAAAAACTAGAACAACCATTACCTCTCGGTTACTGTAATGTTGGTCAGGTTATTGAGGTTGGTGAAGGAGTTAGTGATTTTAAAATTGGAGATAGAGTGGCTTCTAATGGTCCTCACGCAGAATATGTTTGTGTTCCTAAAAACTTGGCAGTGCACATTCCGGATAACGTTTCGGATGAGGAAGCAACATTTACTATTATTGGATCTATTGCTTTGCAAGGTGTAAGATTATTGAATCCAAATTATGGTGAAACAGTAGTGGTGATAGGTCTAGGCTTAATTGGTTTAATATCAGTACAAATTTTAAATTCTAATGGTTGTAATGTTATTGGAGTTGATGTTGATGACAATAAAATAAAAATTGCTAATAATTTTGGAATTACAACATTCAACTCTAAAAATGGTGATTTAAATAGTTTTGTTAAATCACATACTGAAAATAATGGAGCAGATGGTGTAATAATAACTGCATCATCAAATGATAATAATATAATTTCGCAGTCTGCAAATATTTCAAGAAAAAGAGGAAAAATAATATTAGTTGGTGTTACAGGTCTAAATTTGAAAAGGTCAGATTTTTATGAAAAAGAATTAACTTTTCAAGTCTCATGTTCTTATGGTCCGGGTCGTTATGATGATAATTATGAGCAAAGAGGAATTGATTATCCTTATCCATTTGTTAGATGGACAGAAAAAAGAAATTTCAAGTCAGTTTTAAATGCAATTTCCAAATCAAAATTAAATGTTAAGAATCTTGTGTCAGAAATCGTTGATATTAATGATTATAATAAAATATATGATTCAATAGGTAAAAATAATTCTATAGCATCAATCATAGATTTTTCTAATTCTAAATCTGATGAAAAAAATAAACACTCTGTAAATCTCAATACTAATCCTTTCAAAAAATCAAAAGGTATATTAGGATTTATTGGAGCTGGAAATTTTACAAAAATGACTATGCTCCCAATTTTAAAAAAAATTGGAGTTAACTTTAAATCTATTGCAAGTAAAGGTGGTGTTAATGGAACTTTATTAGCTAAAAAATATAATTTTAATATATCAACTACCGATTATAAAACAGTAATTCAAGATAAAGATATAGATCTTGTTTTTATAACTACTAGACATGATAAGCACTCAAAATTCGTGGTTGAATGTTTAAAACAACAAAAAAATGTTTTTGTTGAAAAGCCACTAGCATTAGATAATAAAGAGTTAGATAATGTTAAGAAGGCTTATGAAAAATCTAGTAAAACAATAAATGTTGGTTTTAACCGAAGGTTTTCTCCACATTCAATTTACATTAAAAAATTTTTAGATAATTCCCCTATTTCTGTGATTGCAACAATGAATGCTGGGATGATACCTTCGGATGTATGGGTTCATGATATGAAGATTGGAGGTGGTAGAATTATTGGAGAAGCATGCCATTTTATTGATCTTATTTCTTTTTTTACTGGATGTAAAATTTCATCTGTTTGTATGAATTCAATTGGAGTTAACCCAATGGAAAATACTGACAATTGCTCAATTTTTTTAAAGTATGAAAATGGATCCATAGGAACTATTAATTATTTTTCTAACGGATCCAAAAAATATCAAAAAGAAAGAATTGAAATTTACAGTCAAGAAAGAACAGCAGTAATTGATAATTTTAAAAAAACAACTGGTTTCGGTTTTAAAAACTTTACAAACTTAAAAACTAAAATAGATAAAGGTCACAGTAACCAATTTAAGTTATTAATTGAAAAGTTGAATAATGGAGGAAGTAGTTTAATTGCTTTTGACGAAATTTTTAATACATCAAAAGCAAGTATTGCAGCTGTTGAAAGTTTAAAAACTAAGGCTTGGGTTAATATTTAATTATGAAATTAATTGATTTAATTGCAGGAGCAAGACCTAATTTTATGAAAATAGCTCCAATTATAAATTCATTATCGGATTTGAAACTTGAAAAAATAAAGTACAGATTAATCCATACTGGTCAGCATTATGATAAAAATATGAGTTCCACCTTTTTTAACCAACTTGGAATTCCCAAACCTACATATAACTTAGAATCTGGAAGTGGTACACAGTCAGAAATCACATCAAAAATCATGTTAAGATATGAAGAATTATTAATAAAAAAACCATGTGATTTATGTGTTGTTGTAGGTGATGTAACATCTACCATGGCATGTTCAATTGTTGCAAAAAAAATGAAAATCAAAGTTGCACATATTGAAGCTGGTATTCGATCAAATGATCTAACTATGCCAGAGGAAATTAATAGAATGGTAACAGATAGTATTACGGATTACTTTTTTACTACTTCTGAAACTGCAAATCAAAATCTAAAAAATCTAGGAATTAGTGAAAATAGAATATTTTTTGTTGGTAATACAATGATTGATTCACTGCTCAGAAATATTAATAATTTCTACAAACCAATTATTTGGGATAAATATAAACTAAAAAAGAATAAATACATTGTTTTAACGCTTCATAGACCTGCAAATGTTGATCAGGAAAAAAGTCTTAAGATGATGCTTGAGTCCATATCTAAAAACGCTGATAACATAAAATTAGTTTTTCCAGTACATCCAAGAACCAGAAATAAATTAGAAAAAATTAAATTAAATGATAAAAATTTAATTTTATCTGATCCTCTTCCTTATTTCGAGTTTAATTTTTTAGTAAAAAATTCTCTTGGAGTAATTACTGATTCTGGGGGAATAACAGAAGAAACTACTGTTCTTGGAATTCCTTGTATAACTGTGAGAGACAATACTGAAAGACCCGAGACCGTAGAAATTGGGACTAATGTTTTAGTTGGAACAAATCCTAATAAAATTAAACCAGTATTAAAAAATATGATATCTGGTGATTGGAAAAAAGGTGGGATTCCTCCTCTTTGGGATGGTAACACAGCAAAAAGAATTGTTAAACATTTTTTAAAAATAATTGAAAATATCTAAACTTATAACTTATTTGAGGCTAGGTATAACTAATGTTTTACTAGTAGGATTTTATAGAACACTTATTAAATATAATTTACATAGTGTTCAAAGAATTAGTGAAAAAAAAATTAATGGAAATTTCTTTAAATACCAAAACACTCCTCATTTATTAGTTAATAGACATAAATTATATAATTATAAAGACCTCGTTGAAGGATTTAGTCCTTTCTCAAACAATTGGATATCATTTAAATCCAATTATCCTAATTGGCATAAAAATTATATCAATGGGAAGGAATCTAAATTAAAGAATGAAAAATGGTGGAAAATTAATGATTTTGATGATAATATTGGAGATATTAAATGTGTATGGGAACTATCACGATTTGATTGGGTCATTAAATTATCTATGTTAGGTGCATCAGGTGAAAAAAAAGCTATCAATTTATTGAATAAAAGACTTAACCATTGGATAAATAATAATCAACCATATAATGGAATAAATTGGAAGTGTGGACAAGAAGCTTCAATTAGAGTAATGCACTTAATCATGTCTGCAATTATTCTCAAACAACATACAAAATCATTAAAACCTTTAACTAGACTAATTGAGATACATTTAAAACGAATAAAACCTACAATTTTTTATGCTATAGGACAGGAAAACAATCATGGAACCTCTGAAGCTGCGGCATTATTTTGTGGTGGACATTTTTTATATGTTAATGGATTAAAAAAATATAAAAGGTATTCAAATATTGGAAGAAAGTGGATTGAGAATAGATCAAATAAGTTATTTTCTAATGATGGATGTTTCAGCCAGTATTCAGTTAACTATCATAGGTTAGTTTTAGATACATATAGTTTTATTGAATCATATAGATTAATAAATAATTTACCTAGATTCTCCTCAAATTTATATTCAAAATTAATTAAAGCAACGGAATGGCTAGAAATTTTGTTAGATTCAAACACAGGTAAAGTTCCAAATATTGGGGCAAATGATGGTTCACTTTTATTCCCTTTTTTTAAGAAAAAATACAATGATTATAGACCCTCAGTTCAGTGGGCTAATTTAGTTTTTAAAAACCAGAAAGTGGGATATTTTGATAATGATGATTTAATTTTTTTTGAAAGTATAAATATAATTAGTGAGGGAGTTAAATATAAGAATGTTTCATTTATTGATAATAAAATTATTTTAGGTAATAATGATGGGTTTTTTATATTTAGAAAGAAAAAAATATTATTAGTTTTTAGAAGACCTGTTTTTAAATTTAGACCATCTCATGCTGATGTCTTTCACATTGATTTAACTGTAGATGGAGAAAATTTTTTAAGAGATGGAGGTAGTTTTTCTTACAATACTGATTACAAAAAAATTGAATATTATAATGGTGTACAATCCCATAATACTATTTCATTTGATGATCGAAATCAGATGAATAAAATTAGTAGGTTTTTATATTCTTCTTGGTTAAAAGAAGATTTTTTTTATCATAAAGATTTGGTTGATTATTATTATATTAAATCATCATATACAGATAACTATGGATCTAGACACGCCAGAAAAATTTATATATATAAAAATCATTTAAAAGTTATTGATGCTGTTGAAAATTTTAAAAATTTTGCTAAAATAAAATGGAGATTGAATCCAATAAAATGGTCAGAAAAAAAATATGAAAAAACCAATAAAATTGAAATTAATTTTAAATCAAATCAAATTAGTGGTGACTTTTTTTTAAAAATGGGTAGTGAATCAAAATTATATAATACTGAGTCAAAAATTACAGAAATTTATAAAAAGATAAAATATCCATCAAAATTTACAACCACAATAAAGTGGTAAAAAAAATAATACTATGAAGATTAATAGCATCAGAAAAAAATATGTGAAATTTATTTATGCTGATCATAATTCCAGTAAAATTGTAACAAGAAAGTTAAATCATTGTTTAGCTAATCTTGATGATAATGAATATGGACTTAACATAGGGTCTGGTGAATCAAATTTTAAAAGCAATGTTAGAAATCTGGATATTTACGATGATGAAAATATTTATTATGTATCATCTGCAGAGAAAATACCAGAAAAAGACAATTTTTTTTCTTTAGTAATATCTCAAGAGTCATTAGAGCACATTAAAAACCCAACTAAAGCATTAAGTGAGATATTCAGAGTTTTAAAAAAGGATGGCATTTTTTACTGTCAGGTTCCATTTATAATAGGTTACCATCCAGGTCCAACTGATTTTTGGAGATTTACAAAAGAGGGAATAATTGAAATTGTGTCATCATGTGGTTTTCACATTTTAGAATCAGGAATTACAGTAGGTGGAGCAACTGGATATTATAGAGTGTCAGTTGAATTTTTTTCTACACTTTTTTCATTGATTATTCCTAAATCATATTATTTGTTAAAAGCTTTATTTTCTTTATTATTTTACCCAATAAAATCACTTGATTATTTTTTTAAATTTTCAAAAGAATCTGATAGAATTGCTGGTGGTTATTACGTTATAGCTAAAAAGAAATAATGAAAATTTTATTAATTCACCAATATTTTCTAAGACATAAAGGTTCAGGAGGATCAAGATTTAATGAAATGGCTAAAATTTGGACTTCACAAGGGCATGAAGTTACAGTTATAGCAGGTATGATTTTTCATAATTCAGGAAAAAAATATAAAGATTTTGAAGGTAAGATTTTTTGTAATGAATCTTTTGATGGAATAAAAATAATTCGGTGTCATGATTCAAATGGTTCACAAAAAAGTTTTTTTAGACGTTTAATTGCCTATTCAATGTTTACTGTAACATCGATTATAGCGGGAATTTTCTATGCTAAAGAAAAATATGATTGTATCATAGTTTCATCTCCCCCATTATTTGTTGGTTTTAGCGGAGTTATAATCTCATTTATTAAAAGAATTCCATTAGTGTTTGAAGTTCGAGACTTATGGCCTGAGTCTGCAATTGATACTGGGGTTTTAAAGAACAAATTATTAATAAAATTTTCATACTTAATTGAAAAATATATATATAATTGTTCTACTTTAATTAATGTTTTAACTCCAGCTTTTTATGATGTAATGATTAAAGAGAAAAAAATTAGTAAATCTAAGCTGTCATATATACCAAACGGTTCTGATTTCAATCTTTCCAAAGTTTCTCTTCAAAAATTTAATAGAACTGAATTTAGAAAAAAAAATAATTTTAATGATTATTTTGTAATTGTATATGTAGGTGCTCATGGAATAGCAAATAATTTGATTCAGTTGATTAGTGCAGCGGAAAGGTTAAAAAAATCTAAGGTTATTTTTCTTCTAATTGGTAATGGCATGGAAAAGAAATCGCTTATACAAGAAGCAAATAAATTACAACTTAAAAATGTAATTTTCATGGATTCTATTTCTAAAGAAAATGTATTTAAATATTTGTCAGCATCTGATGCAGGAATTTCTGTTTTAAAAAAAACTGATACATTTAAAACCATTTACTCAAACAAAACATTTGACTATATGACATGTAAGTTACCTGTTTTAATGGCGATTGATGGTATATCAAAAAAGTTAGTTAATGATGCAAAATGTGGTTATTATATTGAACCCGAAAATTTGGATCATTATGAAAAAGTAATTTTACGACTAATAAATACTAGTAGAGAAGATTTGAAAATAATGGGAAATAATGGCTATAATCATGCAAAAAAACACTTTGACAGAGAAGTACTAGCTAAAAAATTTATATCTAATATTAAAAAAATTTTATAGTAGTGAATATTTTAATTTCATCAGCAGGAAGAAGAGTCTCATTGGTAAAATTTTTTAAAGATGAGCTCATAAAGTTATCTCCAAAATCAAAGTTGTTTACATCAGATCTTAACCCTGAAATGTCATCTGCTTGCAGAATTTCTGATAAATCATTCAAAGTAAAAAAAATTACTCAAAAGGGTGCGGTTGAAGAATTAATAAAAGTCTGTACATCAAATAACATTTCTCTTATTATACCAACAATTGATACCGAACTTTTAATACTTTCAAGAAATAAATTAAAATTTAATTCATTTGGCATAAAAATACTTATTTCAGAAAATGATGTGATAAATTTTTGTAGAGATAAAAGAAAAACACACCATTTTTTTGATAAATTATCCATTCCAAGATGTGAAGAATTCCTTCATGATGAATTAAAGTTCCCTTTGTTTATTAAACCAATTGACGGAAGTATGTCCCGAGGTTTAAAAAAAATTGAAAATGAATCAGAATTGAATATAAAAGATTTGGATGAGAAAAATATGTTTATTGAATTTATTGACTCAAATGATTATGATGAATTTACAATTGATATGTACTTTAATAAAAGTTCAAAGTTGATATGCTTTGTTCCAAGAAAAAGAATTGAAGTGAGGAGTGGAGAAGTCAGTAAATCTAGGACAGATAAAAAGCTTCTTTATGTAAAAGATTTTTTTAAAGAAAAAATAGGATTTAAGGGTTGTATAACATTTCAAATATTTAAACACAAAATTAAAAAAGATATAATTGGAATAGAAATTAATCCCCGGTTTGGAGGAGGCTATCCTCTATCTTATTATTCAGGAGCCAATTATCCTGAATTGATAATTAGAGAATATTTACTTGATGAGAAAATTGATCATTATTTTGAAGATTGGAGGGATAAAGCATTGATGCTTAGATATGATAAAGAAATAATCGTATAATGCTAAAAATTAAAAATAATCAATATTATGTTTTTGATCTTGATGATACTTTATATAAGGAAATTGATTTTTTAAAATCAGCTTATCAATTTATTTCAGAGAAGTTAGAACCATACACTAAATCAAATATATATGATGAGATGATTAATTGCTATTTTCAAAATAAATCAACTTTTGATTATATCAAAGAGAAATATATTTTTCCATTTTCTGTAGAGGATTTAGTAAAAATGTACAGAGAACATCCTCCAAAATTAGATTTACCATCCGAATCAAAAAAAATACTAGATTTTTTAAAAAATAAAAATATTAAAATGGGTTTAATTACAGATGGGAGATCATTGTCTCAGCGAAATAAAATAATTGCTCTAAACATTGAATATTATTTTGAAAAAATAATTATATCAGATGAAATAGGTTATTCAAAACCTTCATTACAAGTTTTTAAAGAATTTAATGACAAAAATTATGAATACTTTTACATTGGTGATAATGTTAGTAAAGATTTTATAACTCCAAATAAAATTGGTTGGAAGACAATTTGTTTAGTTGATGACGGTCAAAATATTCATAAACAAGATTTTAATTTGAAAAGTAATTTTTTACCTCAATACAAAATATCTTCTTTAGATGAAATTTTTTGTCTTAATAATTATTAGATGAAAAGTGATAAAAAAAATATAGACAGATTTATTAATAATCATTTAGGTAAAAAAGTCATTGTTGTTCAGGGTCTTGGATTTGTAGGTGCAGTAATGTCTTTGGTTTGTGCTAATGCTATAAAAGAGGATTATGCAGTAATAGGAGTTGATTTGCCTATTAAAGAATCACTTAAAAAAATTAAAAAAATTAATAGTGGAGTATTCCCGCTGGAGAGCTCAGATACTAAAATTCAAAAATTTTACAATAATTCTAGAAAGAAAAAGAATTTTTATGCTACATATGATGAATATGCTTATTCAAAAGCAGATGTCATTATTGTAGATATTAATTTAGATGTTGAAAAAAAATCAACAAATTTTGGAGATTTAAAGTCATATAATGTAACCCTGGACCCTTTCAAAAGTGCTATTAATTCTATAGCTTTAAACTGCAAAGAGGATGTATTAATTTTAATAGAAACTACTGTTCCCCCCGGAACATGTAAGAAAGTTGTATACCCAATAGTGAGGGATGTTTATAAATCTAGAGGCTTAGACATCTCTAAAGCTTATATTGGTCATTCTTATGAAAGAGTGATGCCTGGACCAAATTATATTGATTCAATTCAAAATTTTTATAGAGTTTATTCAGGCATAAATGAAAGAAGCTCTGATCAAACTGAAAAATTTCTTAGAACGATTATTAAAACAGATGAATATCCACTAACTAGACTTCATTCTACAAATGCTACTGAAATGGCGAAGGTTTTAGAAAATTCATTTAGAGCTATGAATATTGCATTTGTAGTTGAATGGTCTAGATTTGCAGAGGAAGCGGGTATAAATTTTTATGAAGTAATTGATGCAATTAGGATGAGGCCAACTCATAAAAATATTATGTATCCAGGTATTGGTGTAGGAGGATATTGTTTAACTAAAGATCCTTTACTTGCATCATGGTCTAGACAAAACTTATTTAATAGCCCTAACAATCTTGAACAAAGTGAGATGGGCGTTAGAATTAATGATAAAATGCCATGCTTTGCATTTGAATATCTAAAAGGTCAACTTTTGGAATTAAATTATCAAATTAAAAACGTTGCATTATTAGGAGTTTCATATAGAAGTGATGTTGGTGACACAAGGTACTCACCAGTAGAAAATTTTTACCTTAAGCTGCAAAATTTTGCAGAAAACATTCACTTGACAGACCCATACGTAAAATATTGGGATGAACTGCAAAAAGAAATTGTTTTGGATTTTAAGAACATACTATCCAAATCATTAGATCTTGTAATAATAACAACCTCTCATTCTCAATATAAAAGTTCTAAAGTTCTGTTAGATTTACTTATGAAAAAAAATAAAATTTTCATTTACGATACTGTAGGTTTACTAAATGATGATGAAATCAAAATTTTAAGTTCAAAACATATAGTTAGAGTTTTGGGCAGGGGAGATATAAACTAAATTTTATGAAAAAAGTACTTTTATTAGGTGGAGCTGGTTTTATTGGTTTTAATATTGCTAAATATTTAGTAAATAATAAAAATTATGCAATTACTATTGCTGACAATTTTTTTAGAGGCGGAGGTAAAATCGATAAAAATTTATCAGATTTAGTTGAGGATAATAATATTAGTTTGATTGAAGGTGACTTTACAAGTGCAAATTCTTTTGAAATTTTGGAAAACGATTATGATTATGTTTACATGTTAGCTTCTGTAGTTGGTGTTGATTATGTAAATAAAATTCCTCATGAAATAATAAGAATAAATACTGCTTTAATATTTAATACCCTTGAATGGCTTAGATCTAGTGAATGTAAAAAGGTTTTATTTACATCTACCAGTGAATGTTATGCTGGAGCTGTTGAAGCTTTTAATTATAAAATACCAACACCAGAACATGTTCCATTGACGATTAAAGAAATTGGACACCCTAGATTTACGTATGCTGTTACAAAAATGTTAGGTGAATCAGGATTTTTAAATTACGCAAGAAAGTTAGGTTTTGAATGTACAATTGTTAGGTACCACAATGTTTATGGTCCAAGGATGGGGTTTAAGCATGTGATTCCTCACTTAGTTCAAAGATTTAGAAATAATGAAAATCCTTTCAAAATTTATGGACATGATCAAACAAGGTCATTTAATTTTATTGATGATGCTGTAGAGGGTACTGTTAAAGCTATGGAAAATGGAAAGAATGGTGAAATTTATCATATTGGGGATGAAATAGAAATAAGTATTGAAGAACTTACAAGATTTACTGGTAAATTATTAAAATTTGAGGGCTCATATGAGTACGCTCCGACATATCCTGGCTCAGTTGCTCGAAGATGTCCTGATATTTCTAAAGCTAAAAAAGATTTAAATTACATTCCAAAAATTAATTGGGAGATTGGATTAAGAAAAACTGTGGAGTGGTATAATAATTATTTAAATGATAATCCTAATCTTCATGAATCATTTTATGACTCAAAAAAAGATGAAGAATAAAAAAATCATTCCTCTTAGTGTTCCTAATATTTCAGGAAATGAATGGAAATATGTTAAAGATTGTCTAGATACTGGCTGGATATCATCTGTTGGCAGTTATGTCAACGAATTTGAAAAATCTATTGCGAAATATTGCAATGTAAAATATGCTATTGCAACTTCATCAGGAACCACTGCTTTACATACCTCTCTTCGACTTTTAGGTGTAAAAGAAAATGATTATGTCATTATTCCCAATATTACCTTTGTGGCTACAGCCAATGCGGTTAAATATTGTGGGGCAGAACCAATTTTAATAGATGCTGATCCAAATACTTGGCAATTCGATTTAGATTTAATTGAAGACTTCATCAAAAATTCATGTGAAACTAATGCTAAAAATGAATTGTTTTATAAAAAAGATAAAAGAAAAGTAAGTGCTATTATACCTGTTCACATACAGGGTAATATGTGTGATATGAGTCGTTTAATTAGTTTATCTAAAAAATATTCAATTAATATTTTAGAGGATGCTGCTGAAGCATTAGGTTCCTCATTCAAAAAAAAATCAGCAGGAACATTTGGAACATTAGGTTGTT
>MDTD01200018.1_pt1 | contig 47507 bp, 42 predicted proteins | sample 811221 | NCBI WGS metagenome assembly MDTD01 (sample SAMN05326646, study PRJNA326480) | marine metagenome | isolation source: seawater | place: Pacific Ocean: South West | collected 2011 | reverse complement strand
CTTACACGAACATTATGAGCGTCAAAATTACATAACTATTTGATTTATAATGCCATCAAGAACAACGTCGAACCCCCAAGAACATCACTCAATATTCTGGATCTGAGCACCAATCAGTTCACCAAGCTTTCGGCCCCTGGCTTTATTGCCATGAATCCCGGTCAACCGCTCCGCGCCCTTGTTCCAAAAGGTCACTTCATCGTATTGGTTACTGCAGACGATGGCGTCCGGAATCGAGGAAGCCAGCTTCAAGGCGGCTCGCCGTATCATCAGAAGGCGGCGACGATTGAGGTGGTCCATGACCATCTCCGCGAGATCCTGAAGAATCTTCTCCTGGGTAACGGTCAAGGGGGCCCGCGGCACGTAGTCCACCAGACTGACAGCACCAATGCACTGGCCTTCCCGGGTGCGTATCGGCGCGCCGGCGTAGAAGCGGATGCCCGGCACGCCCGCCACCAGAGGGTGATGACGATACGCCGGGTCGTCCCGTGTATCGGGAATCACCAAAACCCGGTTACTCTCCACGGTGTAGGTACAGAAGGAGATTTCGTGGGACACCTCACAGGCATCGAAGCCAGTGCGCGCCTTGAAGTAGTGGGATTCTCTCCCCATGAAACCGATCAACGCGGTGGGCACGGAGAACAACTCCGCCATCAACTGTACGATGCGATCGAATTCCCTTTCCGGTGGCGTCCCAAAGACCCGATAATCGGCAAGCGCGGTCAGGCGCTGAGCTTCATTACCCGAATGGACCGTCATCTTCCTGTTTCCCGACTAAGATCGCCGATCACCAAGCCCATAATGAAAAAAATTACCCTTGAAAGACGGAAAAATTAATCCGGATCGGAAAACGTCGGCGACGCCGTCACGGACCGCTCACTGGCCTGCCGGTAGCAGTCATCCAGTGCCAGGATATAATACTCCAGGCCGCGTCGGGCGGCGGTGAAGGCGCGCTGGCGGGCGGGCTCGTCCACCGCCAGTCTTTTGATCAGTTCCATGGCTTCGTGGGGGTGGGCGTCGTCGTAACTGGCGTGGGCGCGCAGCCAGGCCATGGTGTGGCGGTTGATCTCGGCGCGGCCCTGCTCGGCGTAGTGCTTGACCCCGGCCACCACGCACTGGCTCCATTCACCGGTGGCCCATTCGATGGCCAGGTTGGTGGCGGCAACGCTCTCTTCCAGGGTGCCCTGGTGGCCCGTGGCCCACAGGAACTGGTTAACCGCGTCCATGGCCGGCGGCGGCGTGGTGGTTTCCAGGCGCTCCAGACTCAGCCCGAACCCGGCGGCCCAGTCCTGATACCAATACGCATGGCGCTGCTCGATCTTGATGTTGCCGATCAGCCAATTCTTGGTTTCCTCATGCCCGGGCCGCACGCCGGGCCGGGTCTTGGCCAGGGCCAGTCCCATGTACTTGGGGAAGTTCTCCACCAACGGGTAGAAATGCAGCAGCGCGTCCTGGAAGCGGGCCAGCGACAGGGTGCCGGCGCCCATTTCCTCGAACAGTGGATGCGACACCACCTGGTCCTTGTACGGCACCAGGGCGTCCCAGAAACGCCGCGCCCAGGGGGCGTGCTCGGTGAGTGACAGAGCTTCCTTGTAGCGTGCGACTCCCATGGCGGTGCCTCCGTTGTGCGGATGTCCTTTTTGGGCGCTACCCCGCCGGTTCATGCTAGCGGCGCGGCCGACGCTCCGCCAGGGGTCGACGTCAGGCCTTCAGACCGGCCATCAGGGCCCGGCGGCGGCGGCGCAGCTGGCGCAGTTCGCCGGCCGGCGGATCGCCGTCCCGGCGATAGGCCAGGTACTCGAAGTAACGCCGCCAGTGGCCGGCGCGGCCGGCGGCGCCGGGCCAGCGGCGGGCGGCGGCGGCCTCCAGGGCGGCGGCGGAGTGGCAGTCCGCCACGTTCAGCCCGCGCCGCGCCAGCCCCCGGCGCAGACGCGCGAATTCCCGCTCCAGGGGCCGCGCCGGGGCGTCCCGGCGGCGCGCCAGCACCAGCACCGCGAGCACGGCGGTGACCAGCAGCACGGCGCCGAGCAGGGCCAACGCCACCCGGGTGGGCGTGAAGGCCCCCAGCAACCGCTCGATCAGGGCGCGCTGGTCCTCCTGGCGGTAGCCGAGCACCCATTTCTGCCAGTTGAAGTCCACGTAATCCATCCATTGCTGGACGCGGAACAGCACCGGCAGCCGGCCCAGGGCGCCGGCCACGGCGTCGCCGCCGGCGTCGGCGCGCCCCTCCACCAGGCCGCGCAGGCCCAGCTCGATGCGCTCCGGGGCCACCGCGCCGGTGGGATCCACCCGCACCCAGCGTCCGTTCAGCCACACTTCGGTCCAGGCGTGGGCATCGTACTGGCGGATCTGCAGATAATCGCCGTTGGGCTCACCGCCCTGATAGCCGGCCACCACCCGGGCGGGAATGCCGGCGGCGCGCATCAGGAAGGTGAAGCTGGAGGCGTAGTGCTCGCAGAAGCCGCGCCGGGTGTTGAACAGGAAGCCGTCCACGGTGTCGCCGCTGAGGCGGGGAGGTTCCAGGGTGTAATGGAATGGCTGCTCACGAAAGTAGCGCAGCGCCGCCTGGACCAGTTCGCGGTCGTCGCGGTAGCGCTGGCGCCAGGACGCCGCCAGGTCCCGGGCACGCCGGTTGCCGGTGTCGGGCAGGTCCAGCATCAGACGCCGCTCCGGCCCGTTCAGGTCGAGCCCCTCGGCGGCGGCGGGCACGCTGCGCACCCGGTAGCCGTAGCTGCCGGACACCGGGTTGTCCGCCACCAGGCGCAGATCCCGGGCCAGGCCCTGGCCATCCAGGTCGGTGAACGGCACCGCCAGGGCGTACAGCCAGCGCTGCTGGCTGGGCTCCATGATCACCCGGTATTCCCAGGCCGGCCCCCGATCGGCGGCGCGCAGCCCCCGGTACCAGGGCGGCGCCGGGCCACGCCCGTCGTAGAAGGTGTCCGCGTCGCTCCAGCCCGGCGGGCGTGCCTGGCGCCAGGTCGTGCCGTCGAAATAGGCGTAGGTGAGCCCCCGCCAGTAGCGCTGGTCCGGCGGCGGCGGCGTGCCCTGGAACTGCACCCGGAACGCCAGCTCGCTGGATTCGGTGAGGCGGCTCACCTGCCCCGGCGACATGCTGTCGCTCATGCCGGTGCGCGCCTGGCCGCTGTCCAACTGCATGTTCCACAGCGGCGCCACCCGGGGGACCAGCACGAACAGCACCACCGCCAGGGGCAGCGCCTGTAGCAGCATCGCCGAGGCCACCGTCAGATGCTGGCGCCGGCGGGCGTGGGTATCGCTGTAGTTGATCCCCGCCAGGCTGGCGGTGAGCAAGGTCAGGCAGCCCACCACGTAGAGCGCCGCCAGGGGGCCCCGGTGGAACAGCAGAATGGTGGCGCACACGAAGTAGCCCAGCACGATCAGTACATAGGCATCGCGTTTGCCCACCAGCTCCAGGTATTTGAGCGCGAACAGGCTGGTGATCAGGGCACTGCCCGCCTCCGGGCCGTGCAGGCGGCCAAAGCTGTAGAAGGTGGCGCCCACGGTGGCCAGCAGCAGCCCCAGGCGCACCAGCCGGCCGGGCTGCGCCAGGCGCTGGCGGTCGAGCAGCGCCCGCCAGCCCAGTACCACCACCAGCAGCACCGCCTGCCACCAGGGGCCGCCGCTGAGCTGCGGCAGGGAGGCGGCGATGATCGCCAGGGTGAGCCACAGGCGGGCGTGGCTGGGCACTTGGTAGATGCGCGCCATCAGCCCCCCTTCCCATGGCGGGCAAGCAGGTCCAGGGCCCGCTGGCGTTGCTCGTCGCCCTGCCCCGGCGGCAGCTCGGCGCCGGGCAGGGCCAGGGCGAAGGGCCGGTTTTCCCGGCTCAGGCGCAGCACCCAGTAGCACAGGATCGACAGGCGCTGTTCCAGGGGCAGTTCGTCGGTGCGGTCATAGCGCAGCCACAGGCGGCCGCTGGCCGGTTCCTCGAACAGTTTGACGTTGAGGCCACGGCCCCGGGCATAGCCCTTCCAGTCCACCTGGGACAGGCTGTCGCCGGGCACGTAGCCGCGCAGGCCTCGGAATTCCTCGCTGCCGCTCTGCCCGGCCCGGGCCACCCGGCGCTCCCGGTCACCGCCTTCGGCGGGGCAGTCGGCGCTTTCCTGGGGACGTGGCCAGGCCAGGCATTCCTGGTCCAGGGCGACCAGGGACCAGGCCCGTAGCAGCCCCAGCGGATAGCGGCTTTCCACCCGCAGCCGGGGCGGCACCACCGGCCCCCGGCGGCGCAGCGGCAGGGTCAGCCACAGGCCGGTTTCCTCGCCGGACTCCACGCTCACCTCCTGGGCCGCCTGGTCCAGCCAGCGCAGCCACAGGGCCCGGTGCGGGCGCCGGCGGGCGATCAGCACCACTTCCAGGCTGCCCTGGCCGCCGACGAAGCCGGAGCGGCCGCCGCCGGCGCGCAGCATCAGGCCGGAGAGATTGCGGAAGGTGTGCAGGATGGCCACCACGAACAGGCTCACCATCAGGAAGCACAGGGCCAGGATCAGGTTGTTCTCGTAGTTAACGCCGCCGAAGAACAGCAGCACCGCCACTATCAGATAGAGAACGCCGTAGCCGGTGGGCAGGATGAAAATACGGCGCTGGTCCAGCCGCACCTGGCGGGCGCGGGGAAGACGGCGGTCGAGCCAGCGTTGCCAGGCGTTCTTGACCATGGCGCTCTCCGTCGGGCCGCGGCCGGGGGATCAGCCGCGCACCACGGGCACGGTCTGCAGCAGGGACTGGGTCATGGCGGCCACGCTGCCCCCCTCGCGGGGTTGCAGGCGGTGCTCCGCCACCGACGGCCATACCGCCTGCAGGTCCTCGGGCAGCACATAGTCGCGGTCGTGGATCAGCGCCCAGGCGCGGGCGGCGCGCAGCAGCCCCAGGCCGGCCCGGGGCGAGAGCCCGGCCACCAGGCGGTCGTCGGCGCGGGTGGCTTCCAGCAGGCGCTGCACGTAGTCGAGCAGGTCCCGGGTGGCGCGCACCTTGCCCACGTGGGCGACCAGCTTGACCAGACCGCTGGGCTCGATCACCGGCTTGAGGCGGCGCACCGCCTCGCGCAGGTCACCGCCGGCGAGCAGCTCCATCTCCACCTCCGGGGCCGGGTAGCCCAGGGAAATGCGCATCAGGAAGCGGTCGAGCTGGGATTCCGGCAGCACGAAGGTGCCGGCCTGGGTCACCGGGTTCTGGGTGGCGACCACGAAGAAGGGTTCCGGCAGCGGCCGGGTAAGGCCATCCAGGGTGACCTGCCGCTCCTCCATGGCTTCCAGCAGGGCGCCCTGGGTCTTGGGGGTGGCGCGGTTGATCTCGTCGGCCAGCAGCAACTGGCTGAACACCGGCCCTTCACGAAGGTTGAACGCGCCGCTGTCCGGGTCGAACACGGACACGCCAAGGATGTCGGCGGGCAGCATGTCGCTGGTGAACTGGACGCGCCGGTAATCGAGCCGGAACACCCGCGCCAGGGCATGGGCCAGGGTGGTCTTGCCCATTCCCGGCAGGTCCTCGATGAGCAGGTGACCGCCGGCGAGCATGCAGGCCAGGGCCAGTTTCAGCTGCTCCTGCTTCCCCAGTACCACGCGGCCCACCTGGGCCAGCGCCTTGTCCAGTGCCTGCATAAACCCCCTGCTTTAGAAACCGAGCGCCTTGATCCCCAGCGTCAGGTCCTTTTTGAGATCATCGATGTCTTCCAAGCCTACCGCGATGCGGATCAGGTTTTCCGTGATCCCGGCGCGTTCTTTTTCTTCCGGGTTGACGCGGCCGTGGGTGGTGGAGCCGGGATGGGTAATGGTGGACTTCACGTCACCCAGGTTGGCGGTGATGGACAGCAGTTCGGTGCCGTCGATGAAGCGCCACGCCGCCTGGCGGTCGGCGTTGCCGTCGCTGTCCGCCACCTCGATGGCGAGCACCGCGCCGAAACCGCTCTGCTGACGAGCGGCCAGGGCGTGCTGCGGATGACTTTCCAGGCCGGCGTAGTGCACCCGGGCAATGCCCGGCTGCCGTTCCAGCCAGCGCGCCAGATCCAGGGTATTGGCGGAGTGCGCCTTCATGCGCAGGCCCAGGGTCTCCAGGCCCTTGAGGAACACCCAGGCGTTGAAGGGGCTCATGCTGGGGCCGGCGGAACGCACGAAACCATGCACTTCCTTGATCAGTTCCGCCGGGCCCACCACGGCGCCACCGATGCAGCGGCCCTGCCCGTCCAGATACTTGGTGGCGCTGTGGATCACCAGGTCGGCGCCCAGGGCGATGGGTTTCTGCAGCGCCGGGGTGCAGAAACAGTTGTCGACGATCAGCAGCGCGCCGTTGTCCTGGGCCAGCCTGGCCAGGGCCTCGATGTCGCCCACCTCGGACAGCGGGTTGGACGGCGTTTCCAGGAACAGCACCCGGGTTTCCGGGCGGATCGCCGCCTTCCACTGCGCCAGGTCGTCCAGGTCCACCAGGGTGGTCTCGACGCCGAATTTTTTCAGGTAGCGGTCGTAGACCACGTTGGTGGTGCCGAACACGCTGCGCGAGCTGACGATGTGGTCCCCCGGCGCCAGCAGCGCGAAGAAGGTACTGCTGATAGCGGCCATGCCGGAAGCCAGGGCCTGGCACTGTTCGCCACCCTCCATGGCCGCCAGGCGTTCCTCGAAGGCGCGCACGGTGGGGTTGGTGAAGCGCGAGTAGACGTTGCCCGGCTCGTCGCCGGCGAAACGGGCGGCGGCCTGGGCGGCGCTGTCATAGACGAAGCTGGAGGTGAGGAAGATCGGATCCGTGTGCGACATCTCGTCGGTGCGCAGCTGCGCCCACCGAATGGCCAGGGTGTCGGTGTTGTAGTCGCTCGGATCCGGTCTGTCGCTCATCGTCGTCTCGTTCAGTTCGAGTTGTGAAGGTCGATCACTTCGTTGTCGGCCAGGGCACGGCTCTTTTCCTTGTTTTTCTTGGCGTCGTCACTGCGCCGGGCTTCCAGGTCGTCCAGATAGTACTGATCGATGTTACCGGCCAGGTATTCGCCGTTAAACACCGAGCAATCGAATTGGCTGATGCCGGGATTGCCTTCCTGACAGGCGCTGACCAGATCCTCCAGATCCTGGTAGATCAGATTGTCGGCGCCGATCAATTCGCACACTTCCTGGTCGCTGCGGCCGTGGGCGATCAGTTCCCGGGCGGCGGGCATATCAATGCCGTAAACGTTGGGGAACTTCACCGCCGGCGCCGCCGAAGCGAAGTACACCTTGCGCGCGCCCGCTTCCCGGGCCATCTGGATGATCTCGTGGCAGGTGGTGCCGCGCACGATGGAGTCGTCCACCAGCAGCACGTTCTTGCCGGAGAATTCCAGCTCGATGGCGTTCAGCTTCTGACGCACGGATTTCCGCCGTTGCTGCTGGCCGGGCATGATAAAGGTGCGGCCGATGTAGCGGTTCTTGATGAAGCCTTCCCGGTATTTCAGGTTGAGGCGGTTGGCCATCTGCAGCGCCGAGGTGCGACTGGTGTCCGGGATCGGGATCACCACGTCGATGTCGTGGTCGGCCCATTCCCGCTCGATCTTCTCCGCCAGCTTCTCGCCCATGCGCAGGCGCGCCTTGTAGACGGAGATATCGTCAATGATGGAATCCGGCCGCGCCAGATAAACCTGCTCGAAAATGCAGGGGTTGAGTTGTGGCTGGTCGTAGCAGTGGCGGGTATGCATCTCGCCATCGGCGGTGATGTAGATCGCCTCGCCGGGGGCCAGATCACGTTCCAGGTGGAAGCCCAGGGAGGACAGCGCCACGGACTCGGAGGCCACCATGTATTCCGGGCCGTGCTCGGTGTCCTTCTTGCCGAAGCACACCGGGCGGATGCCGCGCGGATCGCGGAACGCCAGGATGCCGTAGCCGGTGATCATGGCGACCACGGCGTAGGCGCCCTCGGCGCGGCGGTGCACCGCCGCCACGGCATCGAAGATGTCGTCCGGTTCCGGGCGCAGCTTGCCCTTGCCGCGCTCATGGAGTTCGTGGGCGAACACATTGAGCAGCACCTCGGAGTCCGAGGTGGTGTTGATGTGGCGCAGGTCGGAGCGATAGAGGTGCTCGGCCAGGGCCTCGGAGTTGGTCAGGTTGCCGTTGTGCGCCAGCGTGATGCCGTAGGGCGAGTTGACGTAGAACGGCTGAGCTTCCGCGGAGCTGGAGCTGCCGGCGGTGGGGTAACGCACATGGCCGATGCCCATGTTGCCCACCAGCCGGCGCATGTGGCGGTTGCGGAACACGTCCCGCACCATGCCGTTGTCCTTGCGCAGGAACAGCCGGTCCCCGTCACAGGTAACGATGCCGGCGGCGTCCTGTCCCCGGTGCTGCAGAACCGTCAAGGCGTCGTAGATCGCCTGGTTCACGTAGGAGTGGCCGACAATGCCAACAATGCCGCACATTTGCGTATCCTCTAGCTAGCTTCCGCTGACGTTCATGAGATAAGCGATCAGATCCCCGGCGACGCGCCGCGTCCAGTCCTCCAGCATGGCGAAATGCGGGACCAGCATGGACTGCCGCCACCAGGTATCCTGGGCGAAGAGATGGTGGCCCAGGGCCACCAGCACCACCACGACCAAGGCGCCGCGCAGGGCGCCGAATACCATGCCCAACAAACGATCCGTGCCGCTCAGGCCGGTCACCCGGATCAGCTCGCCGAGCAGATGATTGATCAGCGCGCCGACGATCAGGGTGACGGCGAACAGGCCGCCGAACGCCACCGCCAGTCGCACGCTGGGTGTTTCGATGGAATCGGCCAGGAGCACCGTCAAGGCCGGGCTGAACAGGCGTGCCACGATGAAGGCGGCGACCCAGGTCAGCAGGGAAAACGCTTCACGCGTAAAACCGCGTCGCACGCTGATCAGTGCCGATACGGCGATGATGAACAGAATGATGCCGTCTGCCAGATTCATGAACACGCGCGTGGTTGGAACAGGCGGCAAAGTCTACCAGAGCGACCCTTGCCGGCACAGGGCTTTATCGCCTTGGCAAGGCGCTGATTCAAGGCACGAAGGCACGCACCAGGCCGTCCAGGGCGAAGTCCTTGTCGTCGGCCAGCCGCTGGCGCAGGGCCTCGGCGTCGCCACGCTTGATCTCCGGACCGACGAACACCCGCTCCCAGTGGTTGCCGTCCTGGCTCACGGTGCGATGGTAGGCGTTGTAGCCGGCGTCGCGCAGACGGGTAACCAGGGCCTCGGCGTTGGCGGCGTCGCTGAAACTGGCCACCTGCACGGTGAAGCCCGGACGGGGCGCGTCCTGACCGCCCTGCTCCGCCGCCGGCTCGTCGGCCGGCGCGGGAGCGGGCTCCGCCTCGGCGCCGGGCTCCGGGTCCGGTCGGGGCTCGCGGCTTGGCGTCTCGCCGGTGTCCGGCGTGGCCGGGACGTCGTCCAGCGCCCGTTCACCGGCCTCCGCCACGGCCCGCTGTTCGTCGCTGATCTGCTCGTCGGTGGCCGCCTGCTCGCGTTCGCCGATCACCGGCGCCACCTCTGGCTCGTCCATCGCCGGCGGTTCCGGGATCGACATGTCCAGCGCCACGCGCACCTGCTCCGGGCTGCGCAACACCAGCGGCGCCACGATAGCGGCCAGCAGCAGCAACAGCAGCAGACCGATCAGGCGTTGGCGGGTTCGTTGTTGCACCTAGTCATCCTCGTCCATGGCGTTGAGCGCTTCGGCGACGGTGTAGAAGGATCCCACGATCAACACCTGGTCGCCAGCCCCGCAGTCCGCCACCGCCTGTTCCAGGGCCGCCGCGACGCTGTCGAACACCCGCCAGGGGGCGCCGTCCGGCAGCGCCGCGGCGAGGCGCGCCGGCTCCGCCGCCCGGGGCAGGTCCGGGCGCGCCAGGTACCAGTCGGCGGGCCGCTCGGCGAGCAGCCCCAGGGCCGCTTCCACCGGCTTGTCCGCCATCATGCCGATGACCACGCGGCGGCGGCCGGCGCAGGGCGGCAGCCGCTCGCGCAGCCGGGTCAATGCTTCCAGGTTGTGGCCCACGTCGAGCACGCACTGGGCACCGCGCCAGCGGCGCACCTGGCAGCGCCCCACCAGGCCGGTATCGGCGACCCGGTGCGGCAGGTCCGGCGACGGCGGCAGGCCGGCGGCGGCCAGCGCCTGGCAGGCGGTGGCCAGGTTGTCCGAGCCCAGCCGTGCCGGCAGCGGCAAGGGATAGCGGCGCAGGCGCTCGCCGACACGGATCGCCAGGTGAGCGTCGTCGACCCGGTATTCGCGGCCGGCGCGCAGCGGCAGCGCGCCCAGGCGCGCCAGTTCCTGGTCCAGGTTGGCCGGGGCGTCCCGTTCGCCGTACACCAGGGGGCGGCCGGCGCGGCCGATGCCGAGTTTCTCCACCGCCACCTTTTCGCGGGTGTCGCCCAGCCACTCCACGTGGTCCAGCCCCACGGAGGTGACCACCGCCACGTCGGCGTCGATCAGATTGACCGCGTCGAGCCGGCCGCCCAGCCCCACTTCCAGCACCGCCAGATCGGCGCCGCTGTCGCGAAACAGCCACAGGCCGGCCAGGGTGGTGAATTCGAAGTAGGTTAGCGGGGTATCGCCGCGGGCGGCGTCCACCGCCTCGAAGGCACGGCACAGATCCTGGTCGGAGGCCGGGCCGTCGGGCAGCACGATGCGTTCGTTGAAACGCTGCATATGGGGCGAGGTGTAGACGCAGCACCCCTGGCCAGCGGCGCCGGCCAAGGCCTGGATCAGGGCCACCACCGAGCCCTTGCCGTTGGTGCCGGCCACGGTGATCACCGGCATTGGCAGCCGGTCCACGCCGAGGGCCGCGGCCACGCCGCGCAGCCGCTCCAGCCCCAGCTCCATGTCGCTGGGGTGGAGGCGCTCGATGCGGGCGAGCCAGGCATCCAGATTGGGGATCATGCTTCGGCGGTATCGGCCAGCGGGGCCCCGGTGAAGTTGGCGAGCAGCCGGTGCAGGGTGCCGCGCAGGTGCTGACGCTCCACGATCATATCGATGGCGCCGTGCTCGAGCAGGAATTCACTGCGCTGGAAACCTTCCGGCAGCTTCTGGCGCACGGTCTGCTCGATCACCCGGGGGCCGGCGAAACCGATCAGGGCATTGGGCTCGGCCACGTTGATGTCGCCGAGCATGGCCAGGGAGGCGGACACGCCGCCGTAGACCGGATCGGTGAGCACGGAGATGAACGGCAGGCCGGCCTCGCGCAGGCGTTCCAGGGCGGCGGAGGTCTTGGCCATCTGCATCAGGGAGAACAGCGCTTCCTGCATGCGCGCCCCGCCACTGGCGGCGAAGCACACCAGGGGCAGGCGCTGCTCCAGGCAGACGTCCACGGCCCGCACGAAACGTTCGCCCACCACCGAGCCCATGGAGCCCCCCATGAAGCGAAACTCGAACGCCACCGCCACCAATGGCAGGTCGTTGAGCTTGCCCTTCATGGCCACCAGGGCGTCCTTCTCCTGGGTGTCCTTCTGGGCGGCGCCGAGGCGGTCCTTGTACTTCTTGGAGTCTTTGAACTTGAGCCGGTCCACCGGCGCCAGGTCGGCGCCAATCTCGGACATCGGGCCGTCATCAAGGAACATGCGCAACCGCTTGCGGGCCCCCACGCGCAGGTGGTGGTCGCACTTGGGGCAGACTTCCAGGTTGCGTTCCAGCTCCGGCCGGTAAAGCACGCTGTCGCAGCGCGGGCATTTGCGCCACAGCCCCTCGGGGATGTTGTTGCGCCGGCTTTCCTGGGGGCGCCGCACCGCGGGGAGAATCTTTTCCAGCCAGTTATTGCTCATCGTCCGGGCCTTCCTCGAATACTCAGGGCTTGTCCATGGCGGCGCGCATGCCGGCGAGAATCTCCGACACGGCGGCGGTCATGGCCTTGGGATCGTCGGCGTGTTCGGCGACCTGATTGACCAGGGCGCTGCCCACCACCACGCCATCGGCCACGCGGCTCACCGCCCGCGCCGATTGCGCGTCCTTGATACCAAAGCCCACCCCGATGGGCAATTGAGCAAGTTTGCGAATTGTTTCAACCCGGGCCGCCACCTCGTCCACGTTCAGGGAGGCGGAGCCGGTGACGCCCTTGAGCGACACATAGTAGAGGTAGCCGCTGGCGGCCTCGGCGATGCGCCCGATGCGGGTGTCGGTGGTGGTCGGCGCCACCAGGAAGATCAGATCCACGCCGCGCTCCTTGAACAGCGGCGCGATCTCGTCGCATTCCTCCGGCGGCAGGTCCACCAGTAGCACGCCGTCCACGCCCACTTCGGCGCAGGTTTCCGCGAAGCGCTCGTAGCCCATGCACTCCACCGGGTTCAGGTAGCCCATCAGCACCACCGGGGTGGTGTCGTCGCCGCGCCGGAACTCGCGCACCATGGCGAGCACGTCGGGCAGGCCGGTGCCGGCGGCCAGGGCCCGCTCGCAGGCTTTCTGGATCACCGGGCCGTCGGCCATGGGGTCGGAGAACGGCACGCCCAGCTCAATCACGTCGGCGCCCGCCTCCACCATCGAGCGCATCAGCGGCACGGTGATTTCCAGCGCCGGGTCGCCGGCGGTGATGAACGGGATCAGGGCCTTGCGCTGCTGCTCCTTGAGGCGCGCGAAGGTGGTTTCAATACGGCTCATGTTGCGTGTTCTCCCCAATCCTCAGAAGTGAATGCCGTCGATCTCGGCCACGGTCAGGATGTCCTTGTCGCCCCGGCCGGACAGGTTGATGACGATGTCCTGGTCCTTATCCATGGTGGGCGCCAGCTTGCGGGCGTAGGCCAGCGCATGGGCGGACTCCAGGGCCGGCATGATGCCCTCCACCCGGGTCAGCTCACGGAAGGCGGCCAGCGCCTCGGTGTCGTCGGCGGCCACGTAGTTGACCCGGCCGATGTCCTTCAACCAGGCGTGTTCCGGGCCCACCCCGGGGTAATCCAGACCGGCGGACACCGAATGGGTTTCGATAATCTGGCCGTTGTCGTCTTCCATCAGGTAGGTGCGGTTGCCGTGCAGCACGCCGGGCCGGCCGGCGGACAGCGGCGCCGCGTGGCGGCCGGTCTCGACACCGTCACCGGCGGCTTCCACGCCGTACATGGCGACGCCGTCGTCGTCCAGGAACGGATGGAACAGGCCAATGGCGTTGGACCCCCCGCCCACGCAGGCAACCAGGGCGTCGGGCAGCTTGCCGGCCTGGGCCAGGCTTTGCTCGCGGGCCTCGCGGCCGATCACCGACTGGAAGTCGCGCACCAGCATCGGGTACGGGTGCGGGCCGGCCACGGTGCCGATGATGTAGAAGGTGTCGTCCACGTTGGTGACCCAGTCACGCATGGCCTCGTTCATGGCGTCCTTGAGGGTGCGCGAGCCGGAGGTCACCGGGATCACGTCGGCGCCCAGCAGCTTCATGCGGTAGACGTTGAGCTTCTGGCGGCGGATGTCCTCCTCGCCCATGAAGACGTGGCACTCCAGCCCCAAGCGCGCCGCCACCGTGGCGGAGGCCACGCCGTGCTGGCCGGCGCCGGTTTCCGCGATCACCCGCTTCTTGCCCATGTGCTTGGCGAGCAGCGCCTGGCCGATGGTGTTGTTCACCTTGTGGGCGCCGGTGTGGTTGAGGTCTTCGCGCTTGAGCCAGATGCGGGCGCCGCCCAGTTGCCCGGTCCATCGTTCGGCCAGATACAGCGGCGAGGGACGGCCCACGTAGTGCGCCAGGTCGCGATCGAAATCGGCCTGGAATTCGGGGTCGTCCTTGAGCCGGCGATACATGGTCTCCAGCTCGTCGAGGGCGGCCATCAGGGTCTCGGAGACGAAGCGTCCGCCGAACCGTCCGAAATGGCCCCGCTGATCGGGGAAAGCCTGATAGTCAGGACGTTGAGTCACCTGTTACTCCTTCGTCATGGAACTGGGTTCGTCGTGGAACCGGGCGGCGCGGATGAAGGCGGTCACCGCGCCGGGATCCTTGATGCCGCCGAGGCGGCGACCGTCGTCGCCCCGGCACTCCACCCCGCCGCTCACATCCACGGCCCAGGGCCGGGTGGCGCGCACCGCGGCGGCCACGTTGTCCGGGTCCAGGCCGCCGGCGAGGATCAACGGCAGGGCCAGCTCGCCGGGCAGCCGCGACCAGTCGAAGCGCTCGCCGGTGCCGCCGGGGACGCCGGGGACGTAGCTGTCCACCAGCAGGCCACGGGCACCGGCGGCGGCGTAGCGCTCCGCCTCGGCGGCCGGGTCGGCCCCGTCGCGCATACGCAGCGCCTTGATCCAGGGCCGCCGGAAGGCGGCGCCGTAGGCCGGGGATTCATCACCGTGGAACTGCAGCAGATCCAGGGGCACGTCGTCGAGCACCGCGGCCACGGCGTCCGGTGCCGCGTCCACGAACAGCCCCACGGTGGTCACCAGGGGCGGCAGAGCGGCGACGATGCCGGCGGCTTGCCGGGGCGTCACGTAACGGGGGCTGGCCGGGTGGAACACCAGGCCAATGGCGTCGGCCCCGGCGCGGGCGGCGTGCAGGCCGTCCTCGGCGCGGGTGATGCCACAGATTTTAACCCGGGGTGCGTTCATGCGAAATCCATCATAGCAGACCGAGGCGAGCACGGCGTCAATTATGGCCGCCGTCCAGGTCCGCGAGCCACAGCGGGCCACGCGGATGGTCGGGCAGCGGGAAGGCCTCCGGGTAACCGATTTCCACCAGGTAGAGGCCGTAGGGCGGCGCCGTGACGCCCCCCTGGGTGCGGTCGCGGGCTTCCAGAACCTGGCGGGCCCAGTCCGGGTCGCGGTGGCCGGCACCAATGCTCATCAGCACGCCGGCCATGTTGCGCACCATGTGCATCAAAAAGGCGTTGGCTTCCACCTCCAGCACGATCAGCGGCCCGCGACGGTGAATCTGGAACCGGGTCAGGGTTTTCACCGGCGACTTCGCCTGGCAGTGCACGCTGCGGTAGGAGGTGAAATCGTGGGTGCCGACCAGATGCTGGCTGGCCCGGGCCATGGCATCCACGTCCAGGGGGCGGTGGTTCCAGGTCACCTGGCGGCGAAACAGGGCCGGCGGCCGGGGGTGATTGTAGATCACGTAGCGGTAGCAGCGCCGGTGCGCGCTGAAACGGGCGTGGAAATCGTCCTCCACCGGCACCGCCCAGCGAATGGCCACGTCGTCGGGGATGAAGCGGTTGCCGCCCATCACCCAGGCCTTCATGTCCCGGTCCGCGTCGGAATCGAAATGGCACACCTGGCCGGTGGCATGCACGCCGGCGTCGGTGCGCCCGGCGCAGATCAGGGTCACCGGATGGTCGGCCACCCGGGACAGGCCCTTCTCCACCTCTTCCTGAACGGTGCGCACGCCGGGCTGCTGGGTCTGCCAGCCATGAAAGGCGCTGCCGTCGTATTCCACCGCCAGGGCGATTCGCGTCATCTTCGGTCCGCCAAGCCAATAAAAAGGGGGCGATACCTTAAGGCATCGCCCCCGCTTGCACCAGTGGGTCCGGCTAGGATCAGCCCACCCGGGCGAGCAGCTCCTTGGCCTCGCCCTGCTGTTCCTCGCTGCCTTCGGAAAGTACCTCGTTGAGGATATCCCGGGCGCCTTCCGCGTCGCCCATATCGATGTAGGCGCGGGCCAGATCCAGCTTGGTGGCGTTTTCGTCGGTTTCGCCCAGGAAGTCGAAGTCGTCGTCGTCACCGAGCATGTCGTCCCCGCTGTCCAGGTCCGCCGGCGTGGCCGCCACCGTGGTGTCCGGCTCGGCGGGTTCGTCACCGGACGGCGTCGGGGCCGGCTCGTCGGCGGCCACGTAGCCGGCGTCGTCACCGGTGTCCACGTCGGCGGCGGCCAGGGCGTCGTCGTCCTCCAGTTCCAGATCCAGATCGTCCAGGCCATCGTCAGCGGCCAGCGGCGCTTCCGGCTCGGCGGCGGCCTCGGTGCCGGCGGCGACCCGGTCTTCCGGGGCATCGTCGTCACTGAGGTCGAGGTCGTCCAGGGACAGATCCAGGTCGTCCACGTCGGCGCGGGGTTCTTCCAGGCTGTCGCCGGCCACGCGGGTGTCGTCCGCCGGGCTTTCGTCCAGTTCCACGTCCAGGTCGTCCAGTTCCAGGTCGCCGAAGTCGGCGCCGGCGGTGTCGTTTTCCCGGGCGCGCTCGTCGGCGTCGTCCAGGGCCGCCAGTTCATCCTCGGTGAAGGTGGTGTCGCCGCCACTGTCCTCGTCGTCCAGCGTGAAGTCGAAGGCGCCGTCATCCTCCTCGGCGGCGGTTCCCGCGTCCGGCTCGTCCAGCACCAGGTCGTCCAGCTCCAGGGTCTGGTCATCATCACCGCTGGCGGGCCCGGCGTCCTGGTCGTCGTCCAGTTTGAAATCGAAGTCGTCCAGCTCCAGACCGCCCTCGTCCCGGTCCGTGTCCGAGGACGCCAGGGTGTGCTCGCCCTCGTCATAACCATCGGTGGCGTCACCATCGGAGAGGTCCGATGCCAGATCCAGCTCCAGGTCGTCCAGGGACAGTTCCTCTTCCTCCTGGGGGCCGTCTTCCTCGGGATCGTCGGCGATGGCCGCGTATTCCCCGGCGTCACCGGGCTCGCCGCCGAGCCGCTTGATGGCGGCGTCCACGGCGGCGCTGGTGCCGGCGAACATGGCCGCCTGTTGATGGAAACCGTTGTCGTCGTTCATTTCCCGCAGCAGTTCCAGCAGGCGGATCTTCAGATCGCCCCGTTCCGGCGCCTGATTGATCTCGTTGCGCAGGTAATCCACCGCCTGGGGGTACTGACCGTAGGCCACGTAGACGTCGGCGCGCTCCATGGGGTCCATGTGCTCGTCGTCCAGATCCTCCTGGGGCACCGCCTGGGCGTCCGCCGGGCGCTGCTCGTCGTTCTCGGCGCTCATCACCGGGGCGGCGTCGAAGCCGCCGTCGTCATCGTCGAAGCCGGAGTGGTCGTCACCGTCTCCGCCGCCGCCCTGCCGGCGACGCACCGCCAACAGAATGAGCAGCAACAGCACCGCCAGGGCGGCGCCGATATAGAGCAGATTGTCCATGATCAGACCGACGATCCCCCCGCCGTTGTCGTTGCTGGCGGGGGTGGCCGGGGTCGGCTTGGGGGGCGGATTCACCGCCTTGGTATCCGGGGGTGGCCCGCGGTCGCCGCCGGCCTGATCGCCGGCGGGTTCGGTGCCGGCGGCCGCGTCGCCGTCATCGGCGGCCAGGTCGCCGCCATTATTGTCCTCCGGCGCCGCGCCGTCGGAAGGCTTGGCGCCGCCGGCGGTCTCTTCATCCGGCCCGGTGGCGCCGTCGCCGCTCCCGCCGTCCGGCTCCACCGGCATGGGGGTGGCCGGTTCTTCCAGCAATTGCTGGTCCACCTCGGCGCCCTGCTCCTCACTGAGCCGGCGCAGTTCTTCCTGGAGCGCGGCGATCTTCTCGTTGCGCAGTTCCAGCAGCCGCTGGCTGGTTTCCACCTGGCCGTCCAGGTCGCCGACACGACTGCGCAGTTCGTCGTTCTCGCGTTGCAGGCGGTCCAGATTCTCGTCGCGGATCGCCAGCTCGTTCTGCAGCGCGGCGGTGTTGGCCCCACCGCCGTCGCTGCCGGTGCCGTCGCCGTCACGCACCCCCTCGGTGCTGTCCGGCGTGACCAGGGTGACGCGGCCGTCGCCGTCATCGCCGGCGCCGTCGCGGTCCGCCTGCTGGCGGCCGGTGGCGTCCACCGGTGCCCGGGACGGAGCGGTACCGCGCTGATCGCGCAGGCGCTGCCACTCACGGTTTTGCGCCGCCACCCGGGACAGCGCCTCGCGGCTGGACAGGTCGCGCACCTGGCTTTCCGTGGGCAGCCGCAGCACGGCGCCCTCGCGCACCAGGTTCACGTTGTTGTTGATAAAGGCGTCCGGGTTGCGCTCCTGGATCGCCAGCATCATCTGCTGCACGGACACGCCCGCGTTGGGCCGGGTGCGCTCGGCGATGCGCCACATGGTGTCTGAGGCGCCCACCCGGTAGGTCTCCGTGCCGGTGTCGCGGGACGCGGCATCCGCGGCGGACGGCTCGGCGGCGGGCTCTTCGGCGGTGGCCGGCGCGGGCCGGGGCGGCGCCGGTTCCGGGCGCGCCGGACGGGTCGGTCGCGGTTCCGGACGGGCCGCCGGACGCGGCGGCGCCTCGCTGCGCGCCGGCGTCACGGCGCGGTCGGAATCGGCATAGCTGGGCGGGTCGAGCAGCACGGTGTATTCGCGCATCAGCCGGCCGGTGGGCCAGAGGAATTCCACCAGAAAGTCCAGGTAGGGTTCCTGGACCGGTTGCTCGGAGGTGATATGCAGTTGACCGGTGCCGCCGGAGGAATCCAGCGTCACCTCGAAATTCAGGCTGTTGAGGAAGTAGGCGCGTTCCACGCCAGCGGCGTCGAACTGCTCCTGGGACCCCAGTTCCACCAGAATCTGCTCCCGGGACAGATCCCCCAGATCCTGGAGCTCCACGGTCATGTCGAGCGGCTCGTTCAGATAGGAGTTCAACTCATACTCCCCTACCCCCAGTGCAGCTGCCAGCCCGGGCGACATGGCCGCCAGGACGATAAAGCCTATGCCAAGTTTTCGGAGCATTGATCGAACCCTTTACTTATTATCCCGTCCCCGCTCGTGCAGGTCGCAGAAATTATCGCGACGCCGTTCCCGATTGCCCATAACGGCAAGGTGGGATTGTGCAGCAAATTACGGATGACACCTAGAAACTGCGTCACATATTCCCGCTAAGTATTCATCACAGATAGTCTTTTAGCAACGTCTCCACCAGCAGGACCGCATTGTAGGCGGCGCCGGTCTTGATGTTGTCGGCCACGGTCCAGAAGCTGAGCGCGCCCTGGCCGTCGATATCCTCGCGAACCCGGGCCAGCCGCACGCCCAGATCGCCACGGATCTGGGTCACCGGGGAGGCGCTGTCCGCCTCGCCGCCCTCGTCCATCTGCAGGCCCGGCGCCCGCTCCCAGCAGGCCTCCGCCTGGGCCAGCGCCAGCGGCAGGGTGCCCTGCACCACCACGGTCTGGGCGATGCCGTGGAACACCGGCACCTGCACGCAGCTCACGTCCACCGCCAGTTGCGGCTGGGCCAGCACCCGGCGGGTCTCCAGCATCAGCTTGAGCTCCTCGCTGGTGTAGCCGTTGTCCTGGGGGCTGCCGGCCACCGGCAGCAGGTTGAAGGCGTGCTGCGGCTCACCGCCCTCCTCCGCGTCCAGGCCATTGAGCAGCCTGGCGCTTTGCCGGGCCAGCCGCTCCACCCCGTTGCGGCCGGCGGCGGAGGCGCCCTGCAGCTGGGTCACGGAAACCCGCGTCAGATCGCCCAACTCCAGCAGCGGTTTGAGGGCCAGCAGCAGCTGCACGGTGGCCGCGTCCGGCGCCGCCACGATATTACGCTCCCGGGCGGCGCCGAGCTGCTCCTCATTGACCCCGGCGACCACCAGGGGCACGTCCGGCTCGTAACGGAACGCCGGCGACAGATCCAGCACCAGGGCACCGGCGTCCGCGGCCCGGGGCGCCAGTTCCTGGGACACGCGCGCGCCGGCGGCGAACACCGCCAGCTGCACGCGGGAGAAATCGAAATCCTCGGCCTTGCCCACCTTCAGGCCGCGCTTGCCCACCTGAAGTGTCTTGCCGAGGCTGTTGTCGGAGGCCAGAACGAACAACTCGCCGACCGGAAGATTCCGGTCAGCGAGCAGTTCGAGAAAGGCCTCGCCCACCAGGCCGGTGGCACCCACCACGGCCAGATCGACGGTGCTTGTCATCAGTGCTCCATAAGAATGCGCAGCATGCGGCGCAGCGGTTCGGCGGCGCCCCACAGCAGCTGATCGCCGACGGTGAAGGCGTTCAGGAATTCACCGCCCATGTTGAGCTTGCGCAGCCGGCCCACGGGCACGCCCAGGGTACCGGTAACGGCGGTGGGCGTCAGGTCGCGCAGGGTGGCTTCCTTCTCGTTCGGCACCACCTTGACCCAGTCGTTGGCCTGGCCGACCAGGTCATGGACCTCGTCCAGGGGCACGTCCTTGGTCAGCTTCACGGTCAGCGCCTGGGCGTGGCAGCGCATGGCGCCGATGCGCACGCAGGTGCCGTCCAGCGGAATCGGCTGGTCGCCGCGACCGAGAATTTTGTTGGTTTCCGCCTGGGCTTTCCACTCTTCCTTGCTCTGGCCGTTTTCCATTTCCTTGTCGATCCAGGGCAGCAGGGAGCCCGCCAGCGGGAAACCGAAGTGCTCATGGGGCAGCTTGCCGTCACGCATGGTGGCCGCCACCTGGCGGTCGATGTCGAGAATGGCGCTGGACGGGTTGGCCAGCTGCTCGGAAACGTCGCCGTGGATGGCGCCCATCTGCGCGATCAGCTCGCGCATGTTCTGGGCACCGGCTCCGGAGGCCGCCTGGTAGGTCTGGGCGCTGGCCCACTCCACCAGGCCGGCGTTGAACAGGCCGCCCAGGGCCATCAGCATCAGGCTCACGGTGCAGTTGCCGCCCACGTAATCCTTGACGCCCTTGTCCAGGGCCTGGTCGATGACGCCCCGGTTGACCGGGTCCAGCACGATCACGCTGTTGTCCGCCATGCGCAGGGCGGAGGCGGCGTCGATCCAGTAGCCGTCCCAACCGGCTTCGCGCAGCTTGGGGTAAACCTCGTTGGTGTAGTCGCCGCCCTGACAGGTGACGATCACGTCCAGCTGCTTGAGTTCATCGATGCTCTTGGCGTCGCCGAGCACCGGAATGTCCTTGCCCACGTCCGGGCCTTGCTGGCCCACCTGGGAGGTGGAGAAAAATACCGGCTCGATGTCCTTGAAGTCGTTCTCCGCGCGCATGCGGTCCATGAGCACGGAGCCCACCATGCCACGCCAACCTACAAAACCGACTTTCTTCATTGAGTCTGTTCTCCCGAAGAGCGTGCCGCCCTTCTCTATCTTCTATGGATGAACGGGGTGGCGACCCGGCGGTCAGCCGTTGGCCAGTGCCTCGGCGACGGCGGCGCCCATTTCCCCGGTGCTCACCTTGCGGGTGCCCTCGGTGTGAATATCCGCGGTTCGCAGTCCCTGATCCAGCACCTTTTCCACCGCCGCCTCGATGGCGTCGGCCACATCGCCGCGCTGAAGGCTGTAGCGCATCAGCATGGCCAGCGACATGATCGTCGCCAGCGGGTTGGCGAGGCCCTGCCCGGCGATGTCCGGCGCCGAGCCGTGGCAGGGTTCGTAGAGGCCCTTGCGGTTTTCGTCCAGGGACGCGGAGGGCAGCATGCCGATGGAGCCGGTGAGCATGGCGGCTTCATCGGAAAGGATGTCACCGAACAGGTTGCCGGTCACGATGACATCGAAATTCTTGGGCGCGCGCACCAGCTGCATGGCGGCGTTGTCCACGTACATGTGCGACAGCTCGATCTCCGGGTAGGCCTTGGCCTCCTCGGTGACCACTTCCTTCCACAGCTCGGTGACTTCCAGCACATTGGCCTTGTCCACGGAGCACACGCGCTTGCCGCGCTGCATGGCCAGATCGAAGGCGACCCGGGCGATGCGCTTCATTTCCGATTCGGAATACACATAGGTATTGAAGCCCACCCGCTCGCCGTTCTCTTCCTTGATGCCGCGCGGCTGGCCGAAGTAAATGCCGCCGGTGAGCTCGCGCACGATCAGGATGTCCAGGCCGGACACCACTTCCGGCTTGAGGCTGGACGCGCCGGCCAGCTGCGGGAACAGGATCGCCGGGCGCAGGTTGGCGAACAGGCCCAGGGAGGAACGCAGCCGCAGCAGGCCGCGTTCCGGGCGCTTGTCGCGCTCGATGTTGTCCCACTTGGGCCCGCCGATGCTGCCGAACAGGATGGCGTCGGCGGCACGTGCCTTGGCCAGGGTGCCCTCGGGCAGCGGATCGCCTTCGGCGTCGTAGGCGGCGCCGCCCACCAGGCCGTGGTCCAGGTCGATGTCCAGGCCGAAGCGCGCCTTGGCGGCGTCCAGGACCCGCAGGGCTTCGTCCACGATTTCCGGACCGATCCCGTCGCCGGGCAACACCAGAATACTGCTCATTGCGTTCTCTTATCCTCGTTGACTATTCGAATACCCAGGGCTCGGCCTGGCCGCGACGCGCCTCGTAGGCACGGATGGCGTCCGCCTGCTGCAGGGTCAGGCCGATCTCGTCGAGACCGTTGAGCAGGCAGTGTTTGCGGAAACCGTCGATCTCGAACGGCAGCGCCTGCCCGTCCGGCGTCAGCACTTGCTGATTCTCCAGATCCACGGTGAGCCGGAACCCGTCGCTGGCCGCCTCGGCCTTGAAAAGCTCGTCAACGGTAGCGTCCGGCAACACGATCGGCAACAGGCCGTTCTTGAAGCAGTTGTTGTAGAAGATGTCGGCGTAGCTGGGCGCGATGATCGCCTTGAAGCCGAAATCCATGAGCGCCCAGGGGGCGTGCTCGCGGCTCGAACCACAACCGAAGTTGCGGCGGGTGATGAGCACGCTGGCGCCCTGATATTGGGGCTTGTTGAGCACGAAGTCCGGGTTTTTCGGACGCGCGTCGTTGTCCTGGCCCGGGTAGCCCTCGTCCAGGTAGCGCCACTCGTCGAACAGGTTGGGGCCAAAGCCGGTGCGCTTGATGGACTTCAGGAACTGCTTGGGAATGATCTGATCGGTGTCCACGTTGGCGCGGTCCAGCGGCGCCACCAGGCCGGTATGTTTAACGAATTTTTCCATGACGACCGCTCCTTACGAGTCCAAATCACGAATGTCCACGAAGTGGCCGGCCACCGCGGCGGCGGCGGCCATGGCCGGGCTCACCAGATGGGTGCGGCCGCCGTTGCCCTGGCGCCCCTCGAAGTTGCGGTTCGAGGTGGACGCGCAATGCTCGCCGGGCTGCAGACGGTCCGGGTTCATGGCCAGGCACATGGAACAGCCGGGCTGGCGCCATTCAAAGCCGGCTTCCAGGAAGACCTTGTCCAGCCCTTCCCGCTCGGCCTGTTCCTTGACCACGCCGGAACCGGGCACCACCAGCACCTGCTTCACGGAGTCGGCCTTCTTGCGCCCCTTGATCACCTGGGCGGCGGCGCGCAGGTCCTCGATGCGCGAGTTGGTGCAGGAGCCGATGAACACCCGGTCCACCTTGATGTCACTGGCCCGGGTACCGGGTTTGAGGCCCATGTACTCGTAGGCCCGCTCCATGCCGGAGCGCTTCACCTCGTCCTGTTCGGCGGCGGGATCGGGCAGCAGCGCGTCCACCGGCACCACCATTTCCGGGCTGGTACCCCAGGACACCTGGGGTTTGATGTCGGCGGCGTCGATCCGCACCACGGTGTCGAACTCGGCGTCGTCGTCGGACACCAGGGTGCGCCAGTAGGCTTCCGCCTTGTCCCAGTCGGCGCCCTTGGGCGCCGCCGGGCGGCCGCGCACGTAATCGATGGTGGTGTCGTCCACCGCCACCATGCCGGCGCGGGCACCGGCCTCGATGGACATGTTGCAGACCGTCATGCGGCCTTCCAGGCTCAGGGAACGGATCGCGCTGCCGGCGAACTCAATGGCATGGCCGGTGCCGCCGGCGGTGCCGATCACGCCGATGATGTGCAGCACCACGTCCTTGGCGGTGACGCCGGGGCCCAGGTCGCCGTCCACTTGCACCAGCATGTTCTTCATCTTGCTGGCCACCAGGGTCTGGGTGGCGAGCACATGCTCCACCTCACTGGTGCCGATGCCGTGGGCCAGACAGGCCAGCGCGCCGTTGGTGGAGGTGTGGGAGTCGCCGCACACCACCGTCATGCCCGGCAGCACCGCGCCCTGCTCCGGCGCCATCACGTGCACGATGCCCTGGCGCACGTCGCCGATGCCGTATTCGGTGATGCCGAATTCACGGGTGTTGTCCTGCAGGGTGGTGACCTGGATGCGCGAGGTCTCGTCCTCGATGTCCGCGGCGCTCTTGAACGGGGTGGTGGGCACGTTGTGGTCGATGGTGGCCACCGACGCGCCGGCCCGCCACGGCTGGCGGCCCGCCAGACGCAGGCCCTCGAACGCCTGCGGCGAGGTCACCTCGTGGATGATCTGCCGGTCGATGTAAATCAACGCCGAGCCGTCCTCGCGTTCGGCGACCAGGTGGGCGTCCCACAATTTGTCGTAAAGCGTTTTGCCAGCCATAGGTCCTCGTCCTGGTCCTGGTTCAAAAAGGGGAATCTTCAGGGTAGACACACCATACGCAGGGGCATTCGATAATTCCAATTCATATTTTTTATGTTTAGGATTCCAGATGGTTATCCATAAGCGACCGGGAATTCCATGGACACCCACTCCCTCACCGTCTTCATGGCGGTGGCCGACACCGGCTCCTTCTCCGCCGCCGCGGAACGGCTGTTCCTGACCCAGCCGGCGGTGAGCAAACGCATCGCCCAGCTCGAACAACAGCTCGGCACCCGGCTGTTCGACCGGGTCGGCCGGCGCATCCGCCTCACCGAAGCCGGCGAGGCCCTGCGGCCCCGCGCCCGCCGCGTGCTGCTGGATCTGGAGGACATGAGCCGGGCGATCAGCGACCTCACCGGCGGCGTCACCGGTACCCTGCGCATCGGCACCAGCCACCACATCGGCCTGCACCGGCTGCCGCCGGTGCTGCGGCGGTTTTCCCGCGCTTATCCGGACGTGAAGCTGGATATCCACTTCATCGATTCCGAGGAAGCCTGGGAAGCGGTGCGCCACGGCGACCTGGAGCTGGGCGTGGTGACCCTGCCGCCGCAACCGGACGGCCGCCTGCACACCCAGGTGGTGTGGAACGACCCGCTGGTGTTCATGGCGGCGCCGGAGCACCCCCTGGCCCGGCTCGACCGGGTGCCCCTGGACACGCTCACCGGCTACAGCGCCATCCTCCCTTCCCCGGTGACCTTTACCCGCCGCATCGTGGAGAGCCTGTTCCTGGAACGCCGTCTGGAACTGGACATCTCCATGTCCACCAACTACCTGGAGACCATCCATATGATGGTGTCCATCGGCCTGGGCTGGAGCGTGCTGCCGGAAACCATGCTCGACGACACCGTGGTGCGCCTGAACGTATCGGACTCGCTGCCGGTGCGCCGGCTGGGCGTGGTCTCCCACCCGGGCCGCACCCGCTCCAACGCGGCGCGGGCCTTCATGGCCACCCTGGAGGAAAGCGCGGCGAACGCGTTACAATAGTCGTCCGCTTATCCGCTTCGAGGTGTTCGTCCAATGCGCCATTGATGCCGCCGTCTCCCCGACGGCCAGTCTCCACCGGCCCCCATACGCAGGGGGAGAACCTGGCATCCCTGGACATCCGCATGACGAATCCGACTATCACGCTGCACGACGTGTCCTTCGTGCTCCCGGACGGCCGCCCGCTGTTCGCCGATCTGAATGAAACCCTGGACGCCACCCGTACCGGCCTGGTGGGCCGCAACGGCGTGGGCAAGTCCGTGCTGGCGCGCATCCTGGCCGGGCTGCAGCCCCCCACCACCGGCCACTGCGCGCGATCCGGCCCGGTGCACTACCTGGCCCAGCGGGTGACGCCGCCGCCGGGCAGCACCGTGGCCGACCTGGCGGGCGTGGCGGAAAGCCTGGCCGCCCTGGCCCGCATCGAAGCCGGCGGCGCCGCCGGCGCCGACTTCGAACGGGTGGGCGATCGCTGGGACCTGCGCGAACGGTTGCAAGCCGCCCTGCGGCGAGCGGGCCTGCCTTGGCTGGACCCGGCCACCCCGGCGGCCCGGCTCAGCGGCGGCCAGGCCATGCGCGTGGCCCTGGCCGGCGCCCTGCTCAGCGAGGCGGACTTTCTGATCCTGGACGAGCCCAGCAACCACCTGGACCGGCCCGGCCGCCTCGCCCTGATTGATCAGCTGCGCGCCTGGCCCCGGGGCCTGCTGGTGATCAGCCATGACCGCCGCCTGCTCGGCGACATGGAACGGATTCTGGAGCTCTCGCCCCAGGGCCTGCGCCGTTACGGTGGCGACTACCGGTTCTACGCCGAGCGCAAAGCCGAGGAGCACGCCCAGGCCGAGCAGACCCTGGCCCGCCGCAAGCACGAGCGGCGCCGGGAAGAGGCCGCCCTGCGCCAGCAACAGGAACGCCAGCAACGGCGCCGGGCGCGCGGCGACCGCCACGGCAAACAGGCAAACCAGGCCCGCGTGCTGCTGGACGGCCAGAAGGAACGCAGCGAACACAGCACCGGCAAGCTGCGCCGCCAACACGCCGCCACCCGGGAACGGCTGCGCGCCGCCAATCGCGGCGCCGCGGACAGCGACCTGCGCATGCGTCTCGCCCAGCTGGGGCTCGACGCCGACACCATCGCCGCGCCCCGCGCCTCGCTCAGCGGCGGCGAGCGCCTCAAGGCGGCGCTCGCCTGTGTGCTCTACGCCGACCCGCCGCCGCGCCTGTTGCTGCTGGACGAACCCGGCAACCACCTGGATCTGCCCTCGCTGAATGCCCTGGAAACCCTGCTGCGCGCTTACCGGGGCGCCCTGGTGGTGGTGTCCCACGACGACGCCTTCCTGGCGCGCCTCGGCCTCACCCACGAGCTGGCGGCCACGGACGAGGGGTGGTCGCTGACGCCGTGGCACCCCGTGGAGCGGGACCGGTCTTGACCGGGCCCGCGTTCATCACGCTTTGCGGGAAACCTGCGTTGGCCGGGTATTCGTGGTAGGAGCGACTCTAGCCGCGATCTTCGACGCCTTTTATCGCGGCTAAAGCCGCTCCTACCGGTGGCGCCGAGGGCGGCTCATCGCGCTTCGGCGGCCGCCGGCAGGCGGCTGATCAGGGCGGCGGCGGCCAGGGTGAGCACGCCGGCGATCAGGAAGCAGTACACGCCCAGATGGGGCCAGGCCAGACCGCTGAGGCCGGAGCCCAGGCCCCAGCCGGCGCCGTAGCCGAGGCTGGAGTACAGCGCCTGGCCCTGGCCGGCGAAGGCGCGGCCGGAGGCCCGCTGTACCCAGGCGATGCCGCCGGCGTGGAAGCTGGCGTAACTGGCGGAGTGCAGCAGCTGGGCGGCGCCCAGCCAGGGCAGGCTGTCGCCGCACAGGGCCACCACCAGCCAGCGCACGGTGGCCAGCAGCAGGCAGGTGAGCAGAATGCGGTTGAGGGCGAAGCGGGTCATCAGGCGGTGCATGACCAGGAAGGCCACCACCTCGGAGACCACCGCCACCGCCCAGAGCGTGCCCACGGTGAGCTTGCGGAAGCCCATGTCTTCCAGGTGGATGCTGTAGAAGGTGTAGTACGGGCCGTGGGAGGCCTGCATCAGGAAGGCCACCAGCATGAAGATCTGGATGTCGCGGCGTTTAAGCAGCTTGATCAGACCGCCGTCGGCGTTGCGCCGCGCCTCGCCTTTCTCCGCCGGCAGCGCCAGGGTGGCCAGCCACAGCAGCCAGAGCAGCGCCGACATCACCCAGGGCAGCAGGGTCATGGGCAGATGGTCCAGGGCCGCGCCCACCAGGAACACGCAGGTGATGAAGCCCAGCGAGCCCCACACCCGCACCTGGCTGTAGCGGTGGGCCTGGTCGCCCAGGGTGTGCAGGGTGACCACCTCGAACTGGGCCAGCACCGCGTTCCAGAAGAAGCTGAACACCGCCAGCAGGATCGCCATGGACCAGATCTGGTCGGCCCAGAACACCGGCAGGAAGGCCAGCGCCGCCGCCAGGTTGCCGAGCCGGATAATGCGCAGGCGCGCGCCGCTGCGGTCGGCGAGCCAGCCCCACAGGTTGGGGGCCACCACCTTGGTCAGGTGGGGCACCGCCATCAGCAGGCCGATGGTGGTGGCGGAGAAGCCCAGGTCCTTGAGGTACAGCGACCAGTAGGGCACCAGGGTGCCCAACAGGCCGAAGTACAGGAAATAAAAGGCGGAGAGGCGCCAGTAATACGGCATGCCGATCCCTCAGGCCTGGCCGGGGATCGGCGCCAGCGGCGGCGTCACGTCTCCATTCTGCGCGCGGTGACGCAGGTAGTGGTCCATCAGCACCAGGGCCAGCATGGCCTCGGCGATGGGAGTGGCGCGCACGCCCACGCAGGGGTCGTGGCGGCCCTTGGTGACCACCTCGGTGGGTTCGCCGTCCAGGGTGATGGAACGGCCCGGGATGGTGATGCTGGAGGTGGGCTTGAGCGCCAGACTGGCGCGGATCACCTGGCCGGAGCTGATGCCGCCGAGCACGCCGCCGGCGTGGTTGCTGACGAACCCCTCTGGGGTGATTTCATCGCGGTGCTGTTCGCCGCGCTGGTTGACCACCTCGAAGCCGTCGCCGATTTCCACGCCCTTGACCGCGTTGATCGACATCAGCGCCTTGGCCAGGTCCGCGTCCAGGCGGTCGAACACCGGCTCGCCCCAGCCCGGCGGCACGTTGTCCGCGTACACGCTGACCCGGGCACCGATGGAGGAGCCGTCCTTGCGCAGGTCGTTGATCAATTGTTCCAGGGCCGGGATCTTGTCCACGTCCGGGAAGAAGAAGGGGTTGGTGTTGACCGCGTCCCAGTCGAATTTCTCGGCGCGGATCGGGCCGATCTGCTCCACCCCGCCGTACAGCCGCACGCCCAGCCGCTCGCTCAGGAACTTGCGGGCGATGGCGCCGGCGGCCACGCGCATGGCGGTTTCCCGGGCCGAGGAGCGGCCGCCGCCCCGGTAGTCGCGGAAGCCGTATTTCTGGGTATAGGTGTAGTCCGCGTGGCCGGGGCGGAAGGTGGTGGCGATGTTGCCGTAGTCCTTGGACTTCTGGTCGGTGTTCTCGATCAGCAGGCCGATGGACGTGCCGGTCGTCCTGCCCTCGAAGACGCCGGACAGGATGCGCACCTGGTCCGGTTCCTTGCGCTGGGTGGTGTAACGGCTGGTGCCGGGCTTGCGGCGATCCAGCTCCCGCTGCAGATCCGCCTCGCTGAGCGTCAGCCCCGGCGGGCAGCCTTCCACGATGGCGCCCAGGGCGGCGCCATGGCTTTCACCGAAGGTGGTGACGCGGAAGCGTTCACCAAAACTGTTGCCGGCCATATTCTTCCTCTTTAGGGCCACTCAGCCCGTGAAATGATCTCGGTAGTCTATCAACTGGCGGCGCTCCAGCATGAATACGCCCTGCCCGCCGCGCTCGAATTCGAACCACAGGAACGGCACCTCCGGCCAGGTCTCCACCACGTGGCGGTCGCTGTTGCCCACCTCGACGATCAGCACGCCGTCCTCGGTGAGCCGGTCGGCGGCGCCGGCCAGCAGCCGGCGGGTGAAGTCCAGACCGTCGGCGCCGGAGGCCAGGGCCAGTTCCGGCTCGTGGCGGGATTCCCTGGGCATCGCCGCCAGATCCTCGGCATCCACATAGGGCGGATTGGAGATGATCAGGTCGTAGCGCTCCGACAGGCCGTCCAGGCCGTCCGCCTGGATCGCCCGCACCCGGTCGCTCAGGCCGTGGGCCTGGATATTGGCGCGGCACACCGCCAGGGCGTCCTCGGACAGATCGCTGGCGTCCACGGCGGCGTGCTCCAGGGCGTGGGCGCAGGCAATGGCGATGCAGCCGCTGCCGGTGCACAGATCCAGCACCCGCCCGACCCGGTCCGGGTCCAGCCAGGGCTGGAAACGGGCCTCGATCAGTTCCGCCAGGGGGGAGCGGGGAATCAGCACCCGCTCGTCGACCTGGAACGGCAGGCCGCAGAACCAGGCCTCGCCGGTGAGGTACGGGGTCGGCACCCGCTCGTTGACGCGCCGCTTCATCAGGCCCACGAAGGCCTCGATTTCATCGGGCAGCAGGCGCGCATCGAGCAGGCGCGGATCGGTGTCCGCCGGCAGCGCCAGCACGTGCAGCAGCAGCGCCAGGCATTCGTCGCCGTGGTCGTCGGTGCCGTGGCCCAGGAACACGCCGGCCCGGCGCAGGGCGGATTCGCCCCAGCGCAGGCAATCGCGGGGGGTTTGCAGGGTGGCCTGGGCCTGTTGCTGTTCGCGGGGTTCGATCACGGCTACGCCTCCGAATGGGCGCGCAATCGTAGCATAATTTCGCCCCTCGACCCCCAGGGCGGGACCCGGGCCGGCGATTAATTAAATAACAATGACTTTGTTGCCATACGTGTTACATTGCCGAACCAATTGGAGAAACGCTATGCGCACCTGGTTATTCAAGACCGAGCCCAAGGACTTCAGCCTGCAGGATCTGCGGGCCGCGCCGGACCAAACCACCGGCTGGGACGGGGTCCGGAACTACCAGGCGCGTAACCGCCTGCGCGACGAAATCCAGGACGGCGACCGGGTGCTGATCTACCACTCCCGGGGCAAGAACCCGTCCATCGTCGGCGAGGCACGGGTTACCTCCGCGCCCTACCCGGACCCGACCCAGTTCAACCCGGACCATTCCGGCTACGATCCGCGCAGCAGCGAGGACATGCCGCGCTGGTATCAGGTGGACGTGCGCTACGTGACCACCTACAAAACGCCGCTGCCGCTGTCGGAAATGCGCCAGCGCGCGGAATTCGCCGACCTGGAACTGGTGATCCGCCCGCGCCTGTCGATCCAGTCCATCACCGACCGCCAGTATCAGCAGATCCTGGCCCTGTGCGAGCCGGAACTGTCGGTGGTCGGCGCCTGCTCCCCGGCCCAGTCCTGAGCCCTGCCCCGTCCTGAAGCATGAACGCCGCCGCCCGCCGGCGGCGCCCCATCTTCGCGCAGTCCGGCGCGCCGCGCCCGGCGCCAGCCGGCCCGAACCGGCCTTGCACGCCTTGGCATAGCCGTTGCAGCGCTCCCTTCGACAATACGATCGAGGGGGTCTCATGGAACGACGCGCCATCTTCTTCGCCCTTCTGCTTGTGCCCGTGCCCGGGCTGGCCGACACCCTGGAATATTCCGGCGCCGACGTGGTCTGGGTGGCCATCGCCGCGGCGCTGGTGTTTCTCATGCAGGCCGGCTTCGCCTTGCTGGAAAGCGGCCTGAGCCGGGCCAAGAACGCCATCAACGTGGTCATGAAGAACTACATGGACCTGTGCGTGGGCACCCTGGCGTTCTGGGCCCTGGGCTTTGGCCTGATGTTCGGCGCCAATCCCAGCGGCTGGGTGGGCCAGACCCTGTTCGCGCCCAGCCAGGGCGACAGCGACCTGTGGACCTTGCTGCTGTTCCAGCTGATGTTCGCCGCCACCGCCGCCACCATCGCCTCCGGGGCCATGGCCGAGCGCACCCGCTACCTGGGCTATCTGGCCGGCGCGGTGGCGATCACCGGCGTGATCTACCCATTGTTCGGCAACTGGGCCTGGAACGGCGATGGCTGGCTGGCGCGGCTGGGGTTCGTGGACTTCGCCGGCTCCACCGTGGTTCACAGCGTGGGCGGCTGGTGCGCCCTGGCCGGGATTCTGGTGGTGGGGCCCCGCCTGGGGCGTTTCGACAACCAGGGCGCGCCCCGGGAGATTCGCGGCCACAACCTGTCCTTCGTGGCCCTGGGCGGCTTTTTGCTGTGGTTCGGCTGGTTCGGCTTCAATGGCGGCTCCACGGTGGGCGCCAGCGTGGACATCGCCCTGATCAACTTGAACACCCAACTGGCCGCCGCCGCCGGTGCCCTCGGGGCCACCCTCTACCGGCTGATCACCCGGCGGCCGGTGCTGCTCACGGAAACCGTCAACGGCAGCCTGGCGGGGCTGGTGGGCATCACCGCCGGCTGCGCCACCATGGTGCCCGGCTTCGCCGTGCTCACCGGCCTGATCGCCGGGCTGATGGTGGGCCCGGGCAGCCGCCTGCTGCTGTCCCTGAAGCTGGACGACGTGGTCTCGGCGGTGCCGGTGCACGCCTTCGCCGGCGCCTGGGGCACCCTGGCGGCGGGCCTGTTCTACACCGGCGACCTGTTCGACCCGCAGCGCATCACCGTGCAGTTGCTGGGCATCGTGGTGGCCTTCGCCTGGGCGTTCTTCGCGGCGCTGATCCTGTACATGGTGGTCTCGCTCACCGCCGGCCTGCGGGCGCCGCCCCTGCATGAGCAGCGCGGTCTGGACGTCAGTGAGCACGCCGAGCTGGGCTATCCGGAATTCGCCCAGCCGCACCTCTACGACGCGGAGGTGGCCGACGGCCTGGAGACCCGGCCATGAGCCCGGAGGAACGCCGCCGCCGGGCCCTGGCCACGGGCCTGGCGCCCTACCTGGACGCGGACGCGGTAGCCGAGGCGGTGGCGCTGTGGCAGCGCGACTACGCGGACCGCCCGCGCTTCTCGCTGCAGGGCTATGTGAGCGAGCTGTGCAAGCGCTTCGACCTGGCCGGCCGGCGCCATGATCTGCACCTGAATCTGGTGCAGGCCATGTCGCTGCCGGACCGGCGCCTGGCCGCCGACCCGCTGGCGCGGCCGGACCGCCCGGACGCCGCCGGGCATCCATGCACGGCGGCCTTCCAGGCGCTGATGCTGGCGCTCTGGGAGGCGCTGAACGAGGCCGAGGCCGCCCAGCTGCGGCTCGATCAGCTCACCGATTTGCGCAGCGCCGGTCTCGACGACCCGCGCCGCCAGGCGATGGAATACTGGTTCAACCATTCCCGCGCCGACCTGGCGCCGCAGGAGCGCGCCACCCTCGCGGCGCTGCTCAACCGAAGCTACGTGCTGCTGTGCGAGCGCTTCGGGCCGGTGCGCGCGGACCGCCTGCTCAAGGCCGCCGCCGACCAGGTCCGCCGCCAGCGGCCGGAACTGGCCGGCGCCCTGGGGGCGTTGCTCTAGGGCCGGCCGGGTTGCCAAGGGTTCCACCGGGTCATTAAGCTTGCCGGTTCCTACCGGCACGAAGGGCCGCTGAATGAAACTACATCACCAGATTTTTCTGGCCATGGTGCTGGGCGGTCTGGCCGGCGCGGCCACCTCCGAGAGCACCCGGCTGCTGGGGCTGCCGCTCCTGCCCGCCTACGACCTGATCGGCGAGCTGTTCATCAATGCGCTGAAGATGGTGGTGGTGCCGCTGATCACCACCGCCATCATCAGCGGCATGATCAACGTGGGCGAGGACGACAACCTGGGCCGCCTGGGGGCCAAGACGGTGGTGTTCTACCTGGCCACCAGCCTGATCGCCATTCTGGTGGGTCTGGTGGTGGTCAACCTGATCGTGCCCGGGGTCATCGACGGCGAGCCCGCCAAGGACCTGCTCGGCCTGGCCAAGGAAACCGACCAGGCGTTGCAAAGCATCGAAGGCCGTGGCGCCGCGGACTTCACCGAGATCCTGCGCCAGTTGCTGCCGCCGAACCTGTTCCAGGCCGCCGCCGAGACCCAGATGCTGGGCCTGATCGTGTTTTCCCTGTTCTTCGGCTACTTCCTGCGCACCCTGCGCGGCGCCCCTGGCGAGCATCTGCGCCAGACCGTGGAAGGCATCTACCAGGTGGTGCTGCGCATCACCATGGTGATCATCCGCTTCGCGCCGCTGGGCGTGTTCGGTCTGATCGCCGCCACCGTCACCCGCACCGGCCTGGACGCGGTGGAACCGTTGGCGCTGTTCTTCATCACCGTGCTGCTGGCCCTGGCCCTGCACATGTTCGTGGTGATGCCGCTGCTGATCCGTTTTCTGGCCAAACGCTCGCCCTGGCGCCACCTGCAGGCGATGACCCCGGCCCTGCTCACCGCTTTTTCCTCGGCCAGCTCCGCCGCCACCCTGCCGCTGAGCATGGAGTGCGTGGAGAAGCGCTCCGGCGTCTCCAACCGTACCGCCAGCTTCGTGCTACCCCTGGGCGCCACCGTCAACATGGACGGCACCGCCCTCTATGAGTGCGTGGCGGCGATCTTCATCGCCCAGGCCTACGGCCTGGATCTGAGCCTCACCACCCAGTTCGTGATCGTGCTCACCGCCCTGCTCACCTCCATCGGCGTGGCCAGCATCCCCGCCGCCAGCCTGGTGGCGATCACCGTGATCCTGGGCGTGATCGGCCTGCCGGCGGAGGCCATCGGCCTGATCCTGGTCACCGACCGCCTGCTGGACATGTGCCGCACCGCGGTGAACGTCTGGGGCGACAGCGTCGGCGCGGTGCTGCTGGCGCGCAGCGAGGGCGAGGAAGACGTGCTGCGCCGGCCCATGCGCGAGCTCGACGCGGACCCGCTCTGAATGAAAGGCAAACCCGTGATGCTGATCACCGGCGCCGCCCATGGCCTGGGCCGGGCCCTGGCCGGCCTGGCCGTGGCCGAGCACCGGGTGGCCCTGCTCGACCGGGAGGAAGCCGCCGGCCAGGCCCTGGCGGACGAGCTGCGCCAGGCCGGCGGCGAGGTGCTGTTCGTGGCCGCGGACGTGAGCCGCGAGCGGGATCTGCGCCAGGCGGTGGAACGGGTGCAGCGGCGCTGGGAGCGCCTGGACGTGGTGATCAATAACGCCGGCCTGGCCACCGCCGGCCCGTTCGAGAGCCTGGACGAGGCCGGCTGGGAGCAGCTCTGGCGGGTCAACGTCATGGGCGCGGTACACGGCTGCCAGGCCGCCCTCACCCTGATGAAGCGCCAGGGCCACGGCCACCTGGTCAACGTGGCGGCCCTGGCGGGCGTCACGGCGCCGCCGGGCATGGCCGGCTACGTGGCCTGCAACGCCGCCGTGATCCGCCTCAGCGAGGCGCTGGCGGCGGAACTGGCGCCGCTGAACATCCAGGTCTCGGTGGTGTGCCCGGATCTGTTCCCCAGTGAACTGGGCCGGCGCATGCCGGCCACCGACGCCCTTAGCCGGGCACGGCTGCAGCGCGCCCTGGAACGGGCGCCGGAATCCGCCGAGGCGGTGGCGGAGCGGATTCTCGCCGCCCTGCCCAAGCGACCGCTGCACATCTTTCCGCAGCCGGAGGCGAAGCGGGCCTGGCGGCGCAAGCGCTGGCGCCCGGAGTGGTTCGTGAAAAAGATGATGGAGCAAGCCCGGCGGCTGCGCCGTCATTCCTAACCGGCGTCGTGGTGCTCCTTGATATAGCGGATGGTGTGCCGGTAATCCCCTTCCAGGGCCTGCTCGAAGCGTTCCGCGATCAGACTCTCCAGCTTGCGCCCGACCAGGGGCACCGAGGATTTCACCGCCACCCGGGTGGTCTGCACGGCGTCGTCGCCGTCCTGGCGCAGGGTCATGGTGCCGCCCACCTTCACCGGCACATGGCCGAGCACGAAGCGGTAATCCGCCTGATAACCGCCGCTGGCCGGATGCCAGCGGAACTCGGTGGTCAGCTCCGCCTCCTCGGGCAGGAACTTGCGGGCGACGCCGGGCACCTTGTCCAGGCGAATGGCGATCGGCTGGGCGATACGGATCAGGAAGCCGTCCCCCTGGGGTTCGAAAGCCTCGAACCGGTAATCCTCCACCCGGCCCCAGGCATAGCGCTGTTCAAAAAACGCCTTGCTGGTGAGGATGGCGTACAGCTCTTCCACGTTCACCGGATAGCGGCGTTCGACTTTCTCTTCCATATTCTCTCCCGAATGCACGACCTGGGCGGTACGGTCATGGGCCGGCCCAGGCCGGCAACGCTACACTGACGCCCGTACCACTGTCACTTTCCATCAATGCCACGTCCGTGTCCGTCACGACACCGTCCGTCACAACACAAGGAGGCCCCATGCCCACGTCTCGTCCCTACGCGCTGGTCCTGTTCGGCGCCACCGGCTTCACCGGCGGACTCACCGCCCGCTACCTGTCCCGCCATTTGCCGGCGGGCACGCCCTGGGCCCTGGCCGGCCGCGACCGCGCCAAGCTGGAGCGGGTGGCCGCCGGGCTGGACGGCGACGCCGACGCGCCGGCATTGCTGCAGGCGGACAGCGGCGATCCGCTGAGCCTGGCGGAACTGGCCGCGCAAACCCGCGCCGTGGCCACCACGGTGGGGCCCTATGTGCGCTACGGCGAACCTCTGGTGCGCGCCTGCGTGGAGCATGGCACCCATTACTGCGATCTTACCGGCGAGCCGGAATTCGTGAACACCCTGATCCCGCGCTATCACGAGGCGGCGCAAAAAGCCGGCTGCGCCATCGTCAACTGCTGCGGTTTCGATTCCATTCCCTACGACGCCGGCACCCTGTTCACCATCCGCGAGCTGGAAAAAGCTCACGGCGGCCGGCTCAACGCCCCGGTAACCGTGGAAGGCGCGGTGTCGTTCTCCGGTTCCTTTTCCGGCGGCACCTGGCAATCCGCCCTGGAGGCCTTCGCCCGGCCCCGCGCCAACCGGGACCGGCTGCGCGATGCCCAGAGCCGGTTGCAACGCTGGTACCCGCGCCCGGTGGGCGCGCTGCCGATGCGGCCGCGCAAGGACGAGGAACTGGGTGGCTGGCTGGCGCCCATGCCCACCATCGACCCTTTGATGGTAATGCGCTCGGCGCGGGCCATCGAGGACTATGGACCGTCCTTCCGCTACGGCCACTATCTGGTCACCTCCAGCCTGCCGAGGCTGGTGGGCGGCGCCGCCGGCGTGGGCGGGCTGGTGCTGGCCGCGCAGCTCGGCCCGGTGCGCCGGCGGCTGCTCAAGAGCCGCCCCTCCGGCGCCGGCCCGGACCAGGCCACCCGGGCGCGCTCCTGGTTCCAGGTGCGCCTGCGCGGGCGCTGCGGGGACACCGAGGTGCGCTGCCGGGTGGCCGGCGGCGACCCGGGCTACGACGAAACCGCCAAGATGCTCTCGGAGACGCTCATGGGGCTGGGGCTGGATACCACGCCGCCGGATCACACCGGCGTGGTGACGCCGGTGATGGCCCTGGGCGACCGGCTGGTGGCGCGACTCCAGGCCGCCGGCATGACCTTCGAGCGGGAAGCCTGACTCAGACGAAATACAGCAGCAGCCACTCGGCCACCAGGGCGGGCTTGTCCTCGCCCTCGATGTCCACGGTGAACTCGAACTTGAGCAGCCATTGGCCGGGTTTCTTCTCGGTGGCCTCCAGCAGGCTGGCGCGGGCGCGGATGCGCTTGTCCACCTTCACGGGGGCCATGAAGCGCAGTTTGTCGAAGCCGTAGTTCATGCCCATCTTCATGCCACGCGGCATGAGGAAATCCGCCATGCTGGTCTGCAAATAGGGCAGCAACGCCAGGGTCAGGTAACCGTGAGCGATGGTGGAACCGAACGGCGTCGCCTTGGCGCGTTCCGGGTCCACGTGGATGAACTGGTGGTCCAGGGTGGCGGCGGCGAAATCGTTGATGCGCCCCTGATCGATGGTGAACCACTCCGAGGCGCCCAGTTCCTGGCCCACGTAATCGCCCAGTTGGGCGGCTTCCACCACTTTCATATTGTTCTCTCCTGGCCGGTGGGGATGCGGCCAGGATAGCGCGCGCCGGCGGCGCCACCATGACGGGATGGCTCGCCGGCACGGCGCTTTTGGTCAGGCCCGCCCGGCGAGCCTGCTCAGCGGGACAAAAAGGCGTTGATCTCCGCCGCCACCGGCACCGGATCGTCCATATGCAGATGATGGCGCCCGGGCAGCCGGCCCACGGTGACGTCCTCCAGCCAGTCGATGCGGTGGTCGAAGCGGCCGTCGCCACCGAGGCCCTGCTCGCCCATGAGCAGCAGCGTGGGCGCCACGATGGCGCGCACGAAGCCCTCCACCTGCTCCTCGGTGAGACGCAGCGAGGACGTCAGCCGCAGGCGCGCGTCGGTGCGCCAGGTCCAGCCGTCCGCCACCCGTTCCAGGCCACGCTCGCAGAGCAGCCGGGCGGACGCTTCCTCGAGGCCGCCCAGGGCCGGCAGCCGCGCCGCCACCGCCTGTTCCGGATCCTCGTACACCGGCTTGCGTTTGTCGCCCAGGGTGAGCATCTGGTCGATGGCCTTGCGCAGGGTCTGCGGGGCGTCCTTGCCGGCGGTGGCCGGCGGTCCCAGGCCCTCGATCAGCACCAGCCGCTCGACCCGCTCCGGAAAGGTGCCGGCGAACAGGCAGGCGACCCCGGCGCCCATGGAGTGCCCGATCAGGATGAAGCGGTCCCAACCCAGTTCATTGGCCACCGCCAGCACGTCGCGCACATGGTCCACGTAATGGGTGGCCTGGTTCGGCGGGCGATGATCGGAATGGCCGTGGCCGGCGAAATCCAGGGCCACCAGGGGGCGCCCCAGGTGTTCCGCCAGCGGTTGAAAGGACGCGGCGTTGTCGAGCCAGCCGTGCAGAGCCAGCACCGGCAGGGCCTCGCCGTCACCGTCCCATTGCAGCCCGGCCAGGGTCTGGCCGAAGGCGCTGAAGCGTCGTTCGCGGGATGTTTCAGTCATGGCCGCCCTCCCGGTGATCGGCGCCGAGCAGATCGTCGAGGATGCCCTGGACCAGCTCGGCGGTGCCCTCGGGGCGCTCCAGCGGGTACATGTGGCTGCCCGGCGCGAACAGCCGCTTCATGCGATGGCGGCGGGCATGGCGGGCGCCGCCCTTGTGAAACAGCTGTGGGGATTTCTCCCCGGTGACCAGGGCGCCGGGCACCTTCAGCCGAGGCAGGGAGGTCACACCGGTGGGCGTCTCGCGGAACACCGCCACCTCCACCTCCGGGCGGAAGCGCAGCCGCCAGCCGTCGCCGTGGCGCTCCAGGCCGTGTTCCAGGTAATGCTGGAGCGAGCGCGGGTCGAACGCCTTGAACAGGCCTCGGGAATTGAAGTAGCTCTCCACGTCGTCCCAGCTGGCCCAGTAGTCCAGGCGCCCCTTGCTCTTTTTCGCCGGCGAGAAGCGGTCGCCCAGGCCGGTGGCCTTGGCGAGCCGGTAAACCAGGCCCTGGGGGCCGTTGGCCACCGGCGGATCGAGCATCACCAGGGCCCGGAACCAGTCCGGGTGACGATGGGCCACCCAGAACATCAGTACCGAGCCCATGGAGTGACCCAGGCCGATGATCGGCTTGGGCAGCGGTTCCAGAAACGCCTCCAGCTCCAGACTCAGGCTTTCCCAGTTGGCATCCACCGGGTAGCGCGGATCCTGGCCCAGGCATTCCACCACGCGCACGTCATAGTGCTCGCGCAGCGGATCCAGGAAGGTGTCGTAACTGTGGCCGGGGATGCCGTTGGCATGGGCGAAGGCCAGCACCGGCTTGGCGCCGGCCCGCGGGGCCGCGTCGTTCATTGTTTCTCTCCTCGCAACCGGGCTCGAAACCGGGCGGCGCGAAACGGCGGCGCCGCCACGAAAACGCCGATCATACCTTTCCCGTCGGTCAAACTCATTTACCGATTCGTTCGGCGGCCGGCGTGGTGGTGTACAATGCGCCGCAAACGGAGGTGATATGACGCTGATTTCATTCAACATCAATGGCATTCGCGCCCGTCTCCACCAGCTGGAGACGCTGCTCGACAAGTACCGCCCCACCCTGGTGGGCCTGCAGGAAACCAAGGTCCAGGACAGCGAGTTCCCGGAGCAGGCGGTGCGCGACATGGGGTACCACCCTTACTATTTCGGCCAGAAAGGCCACTACGGCGTCGCCCTGCTCACCCGCGAGCCGCTGGAAGCGGTGCACTATGGCTTCCCCGGCGACGACGAGGACGCCCAACGGCGCATGATCATCGGCCGCCTCAAGGACGCCCACGGTCAGCCGCTGACGGTGCTCAACGGTTACTTTCCCCAGGGCGAGAACCGCGAGCATCCGGTGAAGTTTCCCGCCAAGCGCAAGTTCTACGAGGACCTGCAGCGCTACCTGGAAACCGAACACGACCCGGCCCAGCAGCTGGCCATCATGGGGGACTTCAACATTTCCTCCACGGACCGGGACATCGGCATCGGCGAGCAAAACCGCAAACGCTGGCTGCGCGAAGGCAAGACCAGCTTCCTGCCCGAGGAACGGGACTGGTGGCAACGGCTGGTGGACTGGGGCCTGGTGGACACCTTCCGGCACCGCCATCCGGACACCGACGACGTGTTCTCCTGGTTCGACTATCGCTCCCGGGGGTTCGAGCGCGACCCGCGCCGCGGCCTGCGCATCGACACGGTGCTGGCCACGCCGCCGCTGCTGGAGCGGCTCACCGACACCGGCGTGGATTACGACATCCGCGCCATGGAAAAACCCTCGGACCACTGTCCGGTCTGGAGCCGCTTCGATAACCTGCCCTCATGAGTGTTCATTTCCACCTGAAGAAACTGCGCCCGGGGCTCGACACCCTGGGCTTTCTGATCGACGTCCTGATGATCCTGCTGGTGGTCGTCAACCTGTCGTTGATCCTGTTCGACTGGGTCTATCGGGTGGAAACGGTGCAGGAACTGCTGCGCGCCTGGGTGCCGGGGTTCTTCACCTTCTACAAGGAGCAGGTGCACGCCAATTTCTTCGAGATCGACCTGGCGTTCGTCACCGTCTACCTCACCGAGTTCGTGATCCGCTGGGCGGTGGCCATCGCCCGGGGCACCTATCACCGCTGGTTCTTCTACCCGTTCGTGCACTGGTACGACCTGCTCGGCTGCATTCCGGTGGGCAGCTTCCGCTGGCTGCGGATCCTGCGGGTGGTGAGCCTGATGTTCCGGCTGCAGAAGCTGGGCGTGGTGGACTTCCGCGACACCTACATCGGCCGCTCGGTGATCAAGTACTACCGGATCCTGGTGGAGGAAGTGTCCGACCGGGTGGTGATCAACGTGCTGGAGGGCGCGCAACGGGAAATCCGCACCGGCGGCCCGATGATGCACCGCATCGAACGCGACGTGCTGGCGCCGCGCCGCGAGCAGCTGGTGGATTACCTGGCCGGGCGCATCGCCGACGCCACCCGGCGCAGCCATGACCAGTACCGCGACCGGCTCTCCGAGTACCTGGTCTACCTCACCGACGAGGCCGTGCACCGCACCGCCGCAGGGCGCCGCCTGGCGGCGATTCCGGTGGCCGGGCCGCGCGCCATCGACCTGCTCGGCGACACCGTGCGCGACGGCGGCTCCGCCCTGGTGGACCAACTGGTGGAAGACATCAGCTCACCGGCCAACCGGCCACGCCTGGACGCCCTGATCGACGACTTGCTGAGCGCCTCCCACGGCGGCACCGAACAGCTCAACGAGATGGTCAAACAGACGCTGCTGGAAATCCTCGACCACGTGAAGGCCCAGGTCGCGGTGCAGCACTGGAAGGAAGAAGAACCGGAGTAACCCGCCTCAGCCAGGCGCCCGCATCCACAGCAGCCGGGCGCCGCCGGGGGCCGCCACTTCCACGTCCAGGGCGGCCACGCTGCCCACCCGGAACGCCGGCCGCGCGGTTGGGTCGCCGATCCAGGCGGCGGTGAGCAGCGACACCAGCGGCATGTGGCTCACCAGCACCGTATTGTCCTGCTCCGGCTGACCGATCAGCCATTCCAGGAAGTGCTGGGGGTGCGCCTCCGGCACCAGGTAACCGCAGGCTTCCTGGTCCATGCCGCCGAACGCCCGGGCGATGCACAGGGCGGTTTGCTGGGCACGCCGGTAAGGGCTGGCGATCAGCCGCTCCATGCGAACCCCTTCCTCGCGCAGATCCTGCCACAGGGACATCACTTCCAGGCGGCCGCGCTCGGTGAGCGGGCGTTCCGCGTCGGTGGGGGCCTGGGCCACGGCTTCGCCGTGGCGGCACAGATAGACTCTCAAGCGGTGCCTCCGTGAAAGCTGAATTCCACGTCGTGCTTGTGTTCGCCGCTCATCAGCCGGGCGATCATGGTGTCCAGCGGCTTGTCCTGGTAGATGATCTCGTAAAGCGCGGTGGCCAGCGGCATGTAGACGTTGAGCTGCTCGGCCCGGGTGGCCACCAGGCGAATGGTGTTGAGGCCCTCGGCGGTCTGACCCAGCTCTTCCAGGGCCTGGTCCAGATCGCGGCCGCTGCCCAGGGCGTGGCCCATGCGGTAGTTGCGCGACAGTGACGAGGAGCAGGTGGCGATCAGATCGCCGACCCCGGACAGCCCCAGGAAAGTGAGCGGGTTGGCGCCCAGCTCCACGGCGAAGCGGCTCATTTCCGCCAGGGCCCGGGTGAGCATGAAGCTGCGGCTGTTCTCGCCGATGCCGATGGCGGCGGCCATGCCGGACGCCACCGCGTAGATGTTCTTGAGGGCGCCGCCCAGTTCCACGCCGTAGATATCCGGGTTGTCGTAGACGCGGAAGTACTCACAGCTCAGCGCCTTCTGCACGGTCTGGCAGAGCGCCTGGTCGGGGCTGGCGATGACGGTGCCGGTGAATTTGCGCTCGACGATCTCGCGGGCCAGGTTGGGGCCGCTGAGCACGCCGATGCGGGTGTGGTCCCACTCGCGCTTGAGCAGCTGGCTCATGAGCAGGAAGCCGTCCTCGTGGATGCCCTTGGTGCAGCTCACCACCAGGGTGCCCTCCGCCACCTTGGGCCGGGCCTGGCGCAGCACCTCCACGAAGGCGCTGGACGGCACCGCCACGAACACCAGATCCGCGTCCTCCAGTACCTCGTCCAGGCTTTCCGTGGCGTGGACGCCCTCGGGCAGGGACTGGCCGGGCAGGTAGCGGGGGTTCTCGCGGTCCTCGTTGATGGCGGCGGCGGTTTCCGGGTCACGCACCCAGAGCCGGGTGCGGTGGCCGTTCTCGGCCAGGATACTGGCCATGGCGGTGCCGAAACTGCCGCCGCCGAGGATCGCGGCGGTGTGTTTGTGCTGCTCCATGGGCGGGTCCCCCTGGGCGCCGCGCCGCCGGGACGGCGGACGCGGCGCGTGGAAAATTTCCGGCATCATAGGACCTGGCGGCGCAAAATGCGATGGCCGCGCCGGAGCGCGGCCAGCGCGCTCAGGTCCGTTCGGCGTGCTCCTGGAGCAGGCGGTTGAGGCGGCGGGCGGTGGCCGCCGGGTCCTTGGGCAGCTGGCCCTCGGCGAGCAGCGCCTGGTCGAGCAGGGATTCCGCCATTTCCGCGAAGTCCTGGTCGTCCTGGATGCCTTGCAGACGCTCCAGCAGCGGATGGGACAGGTTCACTTCCAGGGCCGGCTTGCTTTCCGGTACCGGCTGGCCGGCGGCCTCCAGCATCATGCGCATCTGCGGGCCCAGCTCGTCCTCACCCAGCACCAGGCAGGCCGGTGATTCCACCAGCCGGCCGGTGGGCCGCACCTCGGTCACCCGCTCGCCCAGGGTCTCGGTGAGCCGGCCGATCAGCGGGTTGTCCTGCTGCTCCGCCTTGTCCGCTTCCTCGCGGTCGTCCATGTCCAGCTGCCCCCGGGCGGCGTTAACCAGTTTCTTGCCCTGGTACTCCTCCAGGTAGTTGACCATCCACTCGTCCACCCGGCCGGTGAGCAGCAACACCTCGATGCCCTTTTTGCGGAACACTTCCAGATGCGGGCTGTGACGGGCGGCCTCCAGATTGTCGGCGAGCAGATAGTAGATCTTGTCCTGGCCGTCCGCGGCCCGCTCCAGGTACTGGTCCAGGGACACGGCGCCGGGGGCGGCGTTTTCGGTGGAGGGGAAGCGCAGCAACGCGGCGATCGCCTCGCGGTTGTCCGGGTCCTCGCCGATGCCTTCCTTGAGCACCTCGCCGAACTGGCTCCAGAAGGTGGTGTACTTGTCGTCGTCGTTGCCCAGTTTCTTGAGCATCTGCAGCACCCGCTTGGTGAGCGCGGCGCGGATCTTGCGCACCGGCCCGTAGTCCTGCAGCAATTCGCGGCTCACGTTGAGCGGCAGGTTGGGGGCGTCGATCACGCCCTTGATGAAGCGCAGGTACAGGGGCAGGAACTGCTCCGCCTCGTCCATGATGAACACCCGCTGCACATAGAGCTTCAGGCCCCGGTTGGCTTCCCGATGGTAAAGATCGAACGGCGCCCGGGCCGGCACGTACAGCAGGCTGGTGTATTCCAGGTTGCCTTCCACCTGGTTGTGGCTCCAGGTCAGGGCATCCTGGAAATCATGGCTCAGGTGGCGATAGAAGTTCTGGTATTCCTCGTCGCTGATATCCTGGCGGGAGCGCTGCCACAGGGCGGTGGCGGAGTTCAGGGTTTCCCACTCGGTCTCCTTGTCCTGGTCCTCGCCGTCCGCGCCTTCGGCGCTCTTGGCCATGCGGATCGGGAACGCCACGTGGTCGGAGTACTGGCGCACCACGGCACGCACCTTGTGCTCGTCGGCGAACGCCTTGGCGTCGTCGCGCAGGTGCAGCACCACGGCGGTGCCGCGCTGTTCGCGCTCCACGGTTTCCACGGTGAATTCACCCTTGCCGTCGCTTTCCCAGTGCACGCCCTGGTCGGCGGCTTCGCCGGCCCGGCGGCTGAACACCTCGACCCGGTCGGCGACGATGAAGGCGGAATAGAAGCCGACCCCGAACTGACCGATCAGCTGGGCATCCTTCTGGCGGTCGCCGGTGAGGCTGGCGAGGAATTTCTCGGTGCCGGAGCGGGCGATGGTGCCCAGGTTCTCCACCACTTCCTCGCGGTTCATGCCGATGCCGTTGTCGGCGATGGTCAGGGTGCCGGCGTCCGGGTCCACGGACAGGCGGATCCAGGGCTCGCCCTCCCCTTCCATCAGGCTATCGTCGTCCAGGGCCTGGAAACGCAGCTTGTCGCAGGCGTCGGAGGCGTTGGAAATCAGCTCGCGCAGAAAGATTTCCCGGTTGCTGTAGAGGGAATGCACCATCAGGTGCAGCAGGCGGGATACCTCCGCCTGAAAACCACGGGTTTCGCGGTCGTGACTCATGGTTGTTGTCTCCAGCGGAATTCATGGTTCGGCCGGTGGCAAAGATAGGCCCGCGCGCGCCGATTTCAAGAGGCGCGGGCGCGGTGACCGGCATTCAGCCGGCCAGGTCGGCGAGCGCGTCCTCCAGGCGGGGAAAGCGGAACACGAACCCCTGGTCCTCCAGACGGCGGGGATAGACCCGCTGGCCGCCCAGCAGCATGTCCGACAGCTCGCCGAGCATCAGCTTGAGCAGCGGCGCCGGGGCCACCCAGGGGGCGGGCCGATGGGCGGCCGCCGCCAGGGCGCGGTGGAAACCGCGCTGGGTCACCGGGTTCGGCGCGGTGGCGTTGAACACGCCGTCCACCCCCGGCGTCTCCAGGGCCCGCTCCAGGATGGTGACCATGTCCTCGATGTGAATCCAGCTCAGCCACTGGCTGCCCTTGCCCAGGCGCGCGCCCAGGCCCAGCCGGTACACCGGCCACAGCTTGGCGAGCATGCCGCCGTCGCGGCCCAACACGATGCCGGTGCGGATCACGCACAGACGCATGCCCAGGGACAGGGCGTCCCGGGCCCGTTGTTCCCAGGCGTCGCACAGGCGGTAACCGAAGTCCTTGCGGCGCGCCGAGCTGTATTCAGTGAGTTCGGCGTCGCCGGCGTCGCCGTAGAAACCCACCGCCGAACCGCTGACCAGCACCTCCGGGGTGCGCCGCAGGCGCCGGGCGAGCGCGATCACCGCCGCGGTGGTCTCCACCCGGGATGCCAGCAGGCGGTCCTTGCGCGGCGCCGTCCAGCGGCCGCTGAACAGATTCTCACCGGCCAGATTGACGATGCCGTCCAGTGCCTCGTCATCATCGATTTCGTCCAGCGACGCCACCACCCGGGTGTCCGCCGGCAGCAACGGCCGGGCCTTCGCCGGCCGCCGGCTGAGCACGATCAGCCGGTGCCCGCCGGCCGCCAGCCGGGCGCACAGGGCGCGGCCGATGAAGCCGCTGCCGCCGGTGATCAGTACGTTCATTCAACCTCCTTGATCGAATCGATCTCGGTGACCTGGAAGAAGTATTCCATACTCCCGCTGCCCATGGGCACCGCCAGGGTGACACGCCGGTCGTCGGCGGCGCGCAGCAACCCCGTGTGGCGGTCGCCGTTGGCCAGGGTGACGGTAACCCGCCGCCCCACCAGCCCGGCGTGGTCGCCGGCCGGCGCCGGGGTCGCGGGTGCCGCCGGCGCCGGCGTCTCGGCGGGCGCCGCCGTGCCGTCCCCGGCCCGAGGCCAGGACAGGCGCGTGCCGTCCGCCAGCCGCACCGCGCGCAGGCGCGGCTCGCGCAGGGTGATTTCCGCCTCCCCGGCGCCCAGAGCCAGGCGCAACCAGAGGCGATCGTCGGCGACCCGGGACAGCAGGCCCCGGGTGCGCTCGCCGTCCTCGGCGATCACCGTAACACTCTGCCCGGCGTACCCGGCCAGGGCCGTGAAGGCCGGCAGGCGCCGCTCCGGGTCCGCCGGCGGGGCGTCGCCACCATCCCCGGAGGGCGCCGGAGCGGCCCGCTCGCCGCCCTGGTCGAGCACCCGGGACTCCATGGAGCCCGGCACCACCGCCCAGCCCACGGCGCTCTCCTCCAGGGCCATGCGACGCCGCTCCACGGTGCCGTCGCCAAGCTCCACGCGGGCCTGCACCCGACCTTCGCCGTCCGCCCGGCGCAGGTTCACGTTCTCCACCTGGATGCGCGCCACGGCGCCGTCCGGGTACTGGGTGAGAAGCTGTTGGCGCGCCACGTAGGCCAGGGTATCCGGGTGATCGAAGGTCAGATCCACCTTGCCGTTGCGGTAGCGCAGGTGATCGGCGTGGGCGGTGAAGTCGCCCACCAGGTAGCTGCTGTCGGCGTCCGGCAGCACCAGCTGGATGGCGCCACTGAAGCGGCCCTCGCCGAGCGGCGCCAGGGCCAGCTCCAGGCGGTAGCCGTCGTGAAAGATGCGGGTTTCCGGGTAACTGCGGCCGTCCGGGGTCCAGGACAGGTGCACCGGCGGGCCGTCGCTCTCCAGCGGATCGATCAGCAGGGTGCGGCGCTCCTCGATGTCGTCCGCCTCCCAGCCCAGCAGCACGCTCACCGACAGATCCGGCAGGAAGCCCTCCCCTTGCTGAACACTGAGCACGCCGTTGATCAGAGTGACCCGGGGCCCGTCCAGGCTCTGGCCATGCAGCCGCCCGGACAGCGGCTGGCCGTCGCCCTGCACCATCAGCAGCGCCGCTTCCGGCGAGCGCACGAAAGCGCTGGCGGTGGCATCCTTGGCGCCGTGCAGCACCTGGCCCGGGGTGGCCGGCGCCAGCACTTGATGCTGCACGTAGAACAGCCCCAGGCCGCTGACCAGGCACACCACCCCCAGCACCCGCAGCAACGCCAGCGCCCCGTAAGCGTCCCAGTGCTCCTGCACCTGGCGCCAGCCCGCCAGTGGCATCATGAACAGCAACGCGCTGTGGCCACGGAACGCGGCCTGCCTGACCAGCCCCACCGTGGCCATGATCAGCACGCTGACCCCGGCCACCACAAGCCATTCCGCCATTGGTTATTCGTCTCCCCTAAGCGCGGCGCCCGGCCGCGCCGCCATGAAGCCCTCAGCTTACAAAGCGGGCCCGGTGCAATCCACCGTTTGGCGGGCGCGGCGGGCACCGGCTGGCCGGGCTATGACGGTCGTCACACCGCGGGCGCCGGCGGCGCCGCCAGGCCGTGACCGGAAGCGCTTTTCCGGTCATCGGATTTCATCAAAAAAGTCTTGTCTGGACGAAAAGCAGACGTTATATAGGCGCTGAGGTGATCAGGAAAACGACCGGCGACGAAGGCACTCAGCACCGCGCCGTCCGGTTCGGCTCCTTGGCACCCGGTTGTTTAAGGCCGTTCCCCCATTTCCTGAAGGAGGCGACCATGAGTAACCGACGCGCTGAGACTGACTATGAGTCGGATGAACTACTGATGAATGATGACTACGAAGTGGATGAAGAACTGGAAGAGGACGTCCAGGAGGAAAAGGCGACCCGCGCTCGCGGTTTCAATATGGACATGCGCCATCGCATCGAGGATCGCTTGGAGGAGCGTCGTCTCAAGCGCGAGCTGAACGACTACGAATTCTTCGAACTGGAGGACGACGACGTCCTTCATTGATCAAGAGTATGGAAGGGATTCCCGGATTGGCGTTCGCGGCTTCGGCCGCGAACAAAAAAGGTTCATCGCGGATTCCCGGGAAAGGCGGCTTTGATCTTGAGGAAGAAGTAGTCGCTGTCCCGGTAGCCATAGGCCATACGCTTGATGACCTT
>MDTD01055763.1_pt1 | contig 47542 bp, 48 predicted proteins | sample 811221 | NCBI WGS metagenome assembly MDTD01 (sample SAMN05326646, study PRJNA326480) | marine metagenome | isolation source: seawater | place: Pacific Ocean: South West | collected 2011 | reverse complement strand
ATTTTCAAAAGAAGAAGAATATTTACGTCAGAAAGATAAGAAATTAAAAAAAATAATTGATGAAAATGGTCATTTAGCCTTTAAATCTAATAAACAAAATCAATTCGATACTCTTGTAGGGATAGTGGTTTCACAATTTATATCAACAAAAGCAGCAAATTCTATTTTTAGAAATATAAAAGAAAAATTTAATTCGAAATATTTAAATGAAAAACATTTTAAAAAATTGACTGAAAATGAAATAATGAAATTAGGTTTAAGTGCTAATAAAGCTAGAACTATAAAAGAGCTATCTGAATTTTTTCTGACTCATAAAATTGTTGATTTATCTGAATTAAATGATCAAAAATTAAATGATAATTTACTTTCAATTTTTGGAATTGGTCCTTGGTCTGTAAATATGTTTGAAATTTTTTGTCTTGGTAGAAAAGATATCTTTTCTTCAAAAGATGCAGGTCTTAGGTTGGGTATGAATAAAGCCTTAATGGTAGTTCCGAAAAGTTCTTGGGATTTATATGATGAATATGCAAAAAAATGGTCTCCTTATAGATCTATTGCATCTATTCATATTTGGCACACTGTGGACTAATTTAAAGAACTTTCAAGAACTAAATATTTTTAATAACTGAAATATTGTTAGGATAATTAATGAAATGAAATATAAGAACATATTTAAAGATGTAGTTTTTGTTTCACAACTTACTGGTGTTGATAAGAAAAAGATTAGAATTTTACTTTCAGTTATTCTTGCAAATTTAACAGTATTTTTTGATATTTTAGTCATTCTCGTATTTGCAAATCTAATTGATAAATCAAATATAAATGAGGCTTTTTATATAAAGTTTATAGCTGACAATCTTTTTCTATTACCCATAATTGTCATACTTAGATTTGTTTTTGTTTTTGTTGAAAGAATAAACATACAATCATTACAACTTAAGGTTGAGGAAAGCTTAAGAACTTATCTAATGTCTGAAGTCTTTGACAAAAGTAATTATTCTGTGGCGGATGCATATTTTTATGTGAATGAACTCAGCAGGCATGTGTCTTATTTTTATGGTGCCCTTGCGTCTTCTTTAAACTATGCTTTTCAGATTGCTATTTATTCAATTTATTTATTAACTACAAGCTTAGATATTGTTATATATTTTTTAATTGGTTCATTGATACTGTTTTTCCCTACAAGATTTTTCTTAAAGAAAGGAAGAGAGTATATACACGAGGCCTATCTTAATGAACACAAAACATTAGAAACAATTCAAAAAGTTCTGGAAAATATATATCTGATTAAAATTCTTGATACTACAGCAAGAGAGACAAACGAATTCAAGCAAACATTAAGAAAGTATTATTCATCCGTTCTAAATAACTACAAGTTTGGTGCAATAAATAACATAACTCCAAATTTTATTACAATTTTCATCTTATCAATATTGATTGTATTTTTTGATTTTGTGAAGTTTCTGACTTTGGAATTTATAGGTATTATGCTTAGACTTTTTCAAACTCTAGGAAATTTTAACAATACCTTGAATCTTGTATTTAATTCACATGTACATTTAGAAAAACTAAACCAACTTGAAAAAAATAAATTAAAAAGCCTAAATCCAATATTTGAATTAAATCAAAATTTAGAGACGGATGTATCTATAAATCTTGATAATGTTTCTTTTAGATATCTCGGTAGCGATAAGTATTTGTTTCAAGATTTGAATTTATCAATAGCTAGATCTGCTCACACAATTGTTACTGGTGACAATGGCTCTGGGAAATCAACATTAATGGGAATAATAACGGGAATATTAATTCCAGAAAGCGGTTCAATCAAATCATTCTCGGATAAGTTTTCTTATGTTGGTGCAACTCCATTAATAATTAAAGGTTCAATACGCGAAAATTTGCTTTATGGTAACCATTCATCAATCGATGATAAAAAGATTTTAAATATGATTGAAAAGTACAATTTATTTGATGATGAGAAATTTAGTCTTAATGACACTATTACAAATAAATCACTTTCATCTGGGCAGATGCAAAAGATTTCATTTATAAGAGCTTTATTATCAGAGCCAGAAATTTTAATACTTGATGAATCAACTTCAAATCTTGATTATGATTCAAAAATACTTTTCAATAATGAATTAAAAGATAGTTCTTTGACAATAATCAACTCTACCCATAATATCTCCGAATCTTCTTATGATTTTCATTTACACATTGATGTAAAAGACGAGACACGCTCAATTAGAAATATTTAGATCTTTATAATCAGAAATTTCATTTTCTGCAATTTCATCTAATCCATTGAAATTTTTGATATATTGAGCAGCATTGATTGATATATCTGACCAGTCATCTTCATTATTTAAATATTTTATAAGTAAATTTTGAATATTCTTTGGATCCTCGTAAATTAATCCATTTTCTAAGTTTTGAATTAGTTCGCTAATGTTTTGGCTTCTTTTTGCAATAACAACACATCCAGCAGCCATAGCTTCTAGTATTGATTTTGGATTTCCTTCAAATTTTGAACTAGAAATAAAAATTTTATAATTTTGAATATTTTTGATTAATATATCATTTGATACGGGAGGGTGAATTATTAAATGAACCTTTTGTTTTTCAGCATATTTAATTATTTCATTCTTTTGGGAGCCTTCTCCATATATATCGATTTCTACATTTGTATTTTTTAATGCATCAATTAGTTCAAAAAAATTTTTCTGCTCTTCAAGCCTCCCTACGCTTATTACTTTATTCTTATATCTTTTATTGAAGTTATTCCTTTCTTGAATCTTCATCCAATTTGGTCTTATCTTTACTTTGTAGTGGTTTTTAACTGACAATTTTTTTAGTTTGTTTTTATCTGATTTTGAAGTTACAAGATAAATATCAGAATACCTTAATGAAATACGAGTTAAAAAATAATAAAAAAATTGTTTCAAGTATCCTTTTCTGTTCAATTTACTAAAAGAATATAAATCATATCCAGTTCTTACTATCAAAGGCTTTTTGTATTTTAATTTTGATAAAATTGCTATCCAAGAACCAAAGAGTTGGTTTGTTTTTAACACATCTCCATTTACAATTTCTTTTTTTAATTTAATCGGAATTAAAAAAGATCTTAAAAAACGCATGTATTTGTTTTTGTCATATTTTAGATATTCATAAACCGGAACTATATCTATAAATGGATAGTTTAGAATTGTTCTATCATCGATTTTCCCAAAGGTTATAAATGTAAATTTTATTTTATATTTATCATTCAAATATTGATAAAAATATACTTCTCTTTCAAGCAAGCCACTAGTTTTCCAGTCAAACAACGAAATCCCATAAGTAAAGAATAGAATAACTCTCATTACGTTAATATTAACTAAGTGACAACATTTTCTTTTAAGTTAGTGAAATTGTAAATGAAAAATATATTGGTGATTCATACAAAGTATAGAAGTACCGGCGGAGAGGACATAGCCGTTGATAATGAAACCGAATTTTTAAAAAAGTCATTTAATATAAAAACTCTTTACTACTCAAATGAAATTAAAAATTACTTTTTACAATTTATTTATTTTCTTATAAATAGAAACTTTGAAAGTGAAAAAAAATTAAATAATGTTATTAAAGAATTTAATCCTGATTTTGTTTATATTCACAATACTTGGTTCAAAGGCTCTAATGGAATATTTAAATTTCTAAATAGAAAAAATATACCTTATGCAATTAAAATCCATAATTTTAGATATGATTGTACGAGATTTATATTATCAAAAAATCATTTTCGATCATCTAATTACTGTAATTTGTGTGGTTTAAATAAGAGTGACATGGGTCTTTTAAATACTTATTTTTTAGATTCAAAATTAAAATCTTTTTTTGTAATATTGTATGGTAAGAAATATTTCAAAATACTGAAAAACAAACAAACAAAAATCTTAGTATTAACAAAATTTCATAAATCTTATTTATCTAAAGTTTTACAAAAGGATGAAAACATTTATGTATTTCCAAATATTACAAACATTGTTCAAGGCATTGAAAACAATAAAGATAAAAAATTCATTGTTTATGCTGGAAGAATCTCCGACGAAAAAGGCGTTGATATATTGATAGATACCTTTAGAAAGGCAGAGCTAGAAAATATAACGTTGAGGATTATTGGTGGAGGTCCTAAGCTAAATCTTTTAAAAGAAAAATTTAAAGAACCAAATATTGAATTTTTAGGAATTATAAATAATGAAGAAACATTAAAACTAATTTCTAAATCTTTAGCAGTTGTAACAGCAACAAAACTTTATGAAGGACAGCCAACTTTATTGTGCGAAGCTTCAATGCTAGGAGTCCCTTCAATATTTCCAGACACGGGTGGAATCAAAGAATTTTTCCCTTCTAATTATAAATTAAAATTTGAACAGTTTGATTATCAAGATCTAAAATCGAAACTATTATTTTTGAATAACGAAAAATTATTGAATGAGATTGGAATAGAAAATAAGAATTTTTTAAAAAGTATTTTAGATGAGACTATGTATATAAATAAATTTAAATCAATAATAGATGATGAATAACAAATATTTTCTTTCTGTTTTGATGAGTGTTTATAACTCAGAAATTACAATAGAAAAATCTATTAAGAGCATAATAAATCAATCTTATAAAAATTTTGAGTTTTTAATCATGGATGATTTTTCAAATGATAATACTTTTTCAATTTGTAAAACCTTTGCAAACAATTATGAAAATATAAAAATTTATAGAAATGAAGAAAATCTAGGCTTAACGATATCTCTAAATAAATTAATTAGATTATCAAGTGGCCAATTCATTGCACGGCAAGACGGTGATGATGTGAGTCATAAACAACGATTTGAAAAGCAAATAAATTTTATTGAAAAGAAACAACTAGATGGATGTACAACACGGGCTAAGGTTGTCCAAACAAATAAATTAATTCCAGGTCTAAGTTTTTACTTTCCACAATCATTTTTAATCAAATACAAAAATCCATTTATACATGGGTCCTTATTAATAAAGAAAGAAAGCCTAATGAATGTGAATTGTTATGACGAAAAATATTATTATGCTCAGGATTACAAACTAATGTCAGATTTGTTAAGAGCAAAATCTAAAATATCAATCTTGAATGAACCACTTTATTTTCTAAATATGGAGAATAATATCTCTACAAATTTTTATGAAAAACAAAAATATTATGCAGATTGTGTCAGAAAAAATATAATACCAACTGAGGTTAGATGATTTTTCTAAGTAAATTGAATGAAGACTGGATTGTTGATCGGTTTAGAAAAGAGTGGTATGAATTTAATGGTCATAATTCTACAAAAAGGATAAGCAAAGCAGAAATTATTTGGTTGATAGCTCCATGGATGTGGAAAAAAATTCCTACCCGTTATTTAACTTCAAAAAAAGTAATTTGTACAATCCATCATATTGATGAGAATAAATTTGACGACCAAGAGAAAGATAATTTTTATCTACGAGATAATTTTGTTGACGAATATCATACAATTTCACTTAAAACATTTAATCAGTTAAAAAAGTTAACAAATAAAAATATCAATGTTATTCCCTTTTGGGTGAATCAAAATATTTGGTTTGAAATAGAAAATAAACAAAAATTGTTTCAAGAGTTTAATTTACAAAAAGACAAATTCTATATTGGTTCTTTTCAAAGGGATACAGAAGGAAATGATCTCTCTTCACCAAAACTTTCAAAAGGACCAGATAAATTTTTAGATGTTGTTGAATATTACAAAAAACAAAATGAGGAGGTTGAAGTTATTTTAACTGGCAAACGTAGACAATATGTCATTAAAGGTCTAATAGAAAGAGGGATCAGTTATCGATATTTTGAAATGAGTAATTTCGAAACTATTAATAAATTATACAATTGTTTAAATTTATACGTTGTTTCTTCAAGAGTTGAAGGAGGGCCACAATCCATTCTCGAATGTTCAATTACTAGAACACCAATAATCTCTACTGATGTTGGAATTGCTTCAGAAATTTTATCTCCTAGCTCAATATATTCTTATCAAGAAATTGGAAAGGCAAATCCCGACATCGAACATGCTTATAAAAATGTACAGCAGTATTTATTACCTAAAGGTTTAGAAAATTTCGATAAAATGTTCAAATAAAATGAAAATTAGCATAGGAACAAATATTAAAGATGGACCTTGGGGCGGCGGTAATTTATTTGCAATAAATTTAAGAGACTACTTGATAGAAAACAATCATGAAGTTGTAACAAACTTAAATGATGATGACATTGATATTATTTTGATAACTGAACCTAGAAAAACTTCTGAGTCATCAGCATTTACGCATATTGATGTCTTTAACTATTTGAGACACATAAAAAGCGATACTCTAATTATCCATAGAATTAATGAGTGTGACGAAAGAAAAGATACAAATTATGTAAATAAATATTTAATTAATGCAAATAAAATTGCTGATTCTACTATTTTTGTTAGTTACTGGCTGAAGGATATTTTCGAAGATCAAGGTATTAATAAGAAAAATAATATTGTGATTTATGCTGGTGCAAACAAAAAAATTTTTAATCGTGATGGTTTTATTCCTTGGGATGGATCTTCAAAAATCAATTTTGTTACTCATCACTGGGGAGCAAATTGGAATAAAGGATTTGAAGCATATATTAAAATCGATAATTTAATTAGCACTGATAAATGGAAAGATAAATTATCTTTTACGTATATCGGTAATTTGCCAAAAAAATTCTCATTTAAAAATGCAAAAGTTATTGAACCAATAGCAGGTGAAGAATTAGCAAAAGAATTAAAAAAAAGAAACGCGTACATTACAGGGTCAATAAATGAACCTTCCGGTAATCATCATATTGAAGCTGCTCAATGTGGCATTCCCATTCTTTATATAAATAGTGGAGGAACTCCAGAGTACTGCAATAAATTTGGAATAGAATATAGTATTAATAATTTAGAAGACAAAATAGAACAGTTACAGAAAGATTATGAGGAAGTAATTGATTCATTGAGATCTTATCCACACAATGCATTAAAAATGTGTGAGGATTATTTAAAACTTTTTGAAGAAATGTATTCAAATAAGAAAAACTATTTAGGAATGAGAAAATATAATCTAAGCTCCAATGTTTTTTCAAAATCACTTTATAAATTAAATAGGAAAATCAACCTTTAAAAATAATACGTTCTAATCTTTCATCAAAAATTTCCAAAGTATTGTTAGATAATATGAGATTTTTTCCTCGATCTACTAAATCAAAATAAAATTTCTTATTTGTTAAAAGGAAGTTAATCTTATCTTTCCAAATTGTGACTTCATTTTTTTCTAAAAATATAATGTGCTCATTATTTACAAATTTATCTGGCTCCCAAAAACCTTTTGTTCTTGTAATAATTACAGGAGTGCCCATTGATAAAGATTGGAGTGCCACACTTTGACCTGAAGGTTGTAAACTATCTAGTAAAGGGATAAGGGTTAAATGGGATTCTTCATAAATTGTTCTTAGATCTTTATCACTTATGTTTAAATCATCCCACTTTCCACTTAGTAAATTTACGTTTTTTGGGAGCTTAATGTTATTTTCTATTTTTTTTGTGATAATCACGAAGTCATAATCTTGAATTTCAGATGCCAGTTTTAATATAAAGTCATAGTCTCTTTTACCATCATTTCCAATAAATAGAATTTGCTTTCTAGGAGATTCATAATTCTTTTTTTTATTAGTATTCCAAAAATCAACATCTGTAGAGAATGGTAGAAAATACATTTTATTTTTAAAATTAAAATACTTTTGTTCTGCGAATTCATACTCACCATGACTTAAAAAAATTAACTTATCAAAAATAAGTGTAAAAAAATATATGAATTTATTTCTAAAAAATTTTTTTATAGGATTATTAACACTTTGATTATAAAGACCCATTATAAAAACAACAGATGTAAGTTTCTTTGATTTTATAATTTTAAAAATTACAGAAAAGCCTACTCTTTGATTTGTTGTTATTAATAAATCCGAATTTTTAATTATTGTTTTATTTTTTTTTGAATGTAGATATTCACTAAAAAATGGTAATCCAGATATTTTTCTTAGAAATTTATTTATATATGAAAAAATATTATTTTTAAAATCATCGTGAAACTCAATAATTTTATAGTCATTAAATTTATCCTTGAGATTAAAAAATCCATAAAAAAATTCTTTAGAAGATTCCTCTAAGTTATTTAAGCGATCTTTTCGACCCTTTTGATATATGTAGGTTAAATTTTTCATAATTTAAACATAAATAGATTTATTCATTTATATTATGTTATTAGGATTTAATTAATTTATTAAAAATTTATAAACCTATTATTCATTTTATGAATGTAACACTGAATAAAGCACTAGGGTATTTAGTTTTCCTTTTTTTAGGACTTTTACTGTTGTTCAACAGACCATTCGTCGGTATATACATATTAAATATACAAATAGGTAAATATTTAATTGCAGCTTCAGTCTTATTGAGCGGTTTAGCATTACTATTCTTTATTCTTAAAAAGGATATTTACTCACCATTAAAAATTAATAATCTATTGAAGATATTCTTTCTATCAAATTTGGTATTTTTAATCGGATTATTCATTCATAATACAAATCTAATGAGCTCATACACATTTAAGACAAGTTCATATATTTGGACTTTAGGTTATCTATTTTTTGCTTTTTTTGTATTTAAAGATTTTGAAAATAACAAAAACTTTCGGATGTTTTTTTCTTATTCTTTCATGACAGTTCCATTTATCCACTACATATTTTCAACTGGTTTTTTCCCAAATTTTATAATTGACTTTTTTAATAACTATGCTGACAAATTTGAATTTACAAAAGCATCAGATATTATGCTGTCTTTAATTATTGCTAATTTATTGAATCTTAAATTATCAAATAATAACTTTTTTAAAATTCTCTATTTTACTTTTTCCGTATCGTTCCTTTTGCCATTATTGCTGTTTATGAGCAGAGGATCTTTTGTCTCCGGAGTTTTCTTTTTTTTATTAGTAATTTTTTATTATCGAAAATATTTCATATCAAAATTAAGACTTACAATTTTTTTCGTTTTTATATCACTAATATCATCTCTAATTTCCTTGTCGAATGTAAGTGATATAGACTTTTCACTTAATTTTAACAACGATGAACCAACAGTTGTTGATGCTGTTCAATCAGTTAGTAAAAAAAATGAAACCAGAAAAGCTTTTCTCTCTCTCTATATTCAAGATGGAAGATTAATGTCGAAGGACAATACAACAAACTGGAGATTAGATATTTGGCAGGATGTTTTTGAAGATATGAATAAAAAGAATCTCTTATTTAGTGGATATGGACATAATGCAATTATTCCTGTTATGACAGATCCAACTGCTCCAGGAAGGCTTGGCAGGGATGGATTAAATGAGAATGTTCATAATTACTTTATAACAATATTTGCCAGAGGTGGAGTTTTTCAATTTATTCTTTTTGTAATTTTTTACATAACCTTACTAAGAATGTGGAAAAATAAATATGATGATTATTCTTTGCTAATTTTTTTGATTCCCGTATTATTTAATTCAACTCTTGATATGAGTATGGAAGGTGTTCAATATCCATTAGTTTTTTATCTCTTTCTTGGATACTTATTTCAGACTGAGCAAAAATATAAAATCTGTAATTTTAAGACTTAACATTTAATAATTTATCTGTATCATTGTTGATATGCCTACAGCTTTAATCACTGGTATAACTGGGCAAGATGGTTTTTATCTTGCTAAATTTTTATTAGAAAAAAACTATAATGTTCATGGAACCTTAAGAAGATCTTCAACCTTTAATACCTCAAGAATTGATGGTCTTATATCTGAGTATCGTGACAAAAATAAACTAACACTCCATTATTCTGACTTACTTGACTCTTCATCTTTAAATAATTTAATTAATTTAATTGAGCCCGATGAGGTTTATAACCTTGCTGCTCAATCTCATGTTGCAGTATCTTTTGAAAACCCAATTTATACAACTGAAGTTGGAAATTTAGGTTCAATATCTCTATTAGAAGCAATAAAACATTCAAATAAAAAAATAAAATTTTATCAAGCATCTTCTTCTGAGATGTTTGGTGGAGGTAGTAAGCAAAAATTAAACGAGGATTCTTCTTTTGAACCTAAAAGCCCATATGCAGCATCAAAAGTATTTGCTCACAATATAACAAAACTCTATAGAGAGTCATATGATTTATTTTGTGCAAATGGAATTTTATTCAATCATGAGTCTCCATTTAGAGGTGAAACTTTCGTAACTAGAAAGATTACACGAGCTGTTGGAAGAATACATTTAGGTATTCAAAATAAATTAACTCTTGGCAATTTAGAAGCTTCAAGAGACTGGGGTTTTGCAGGAGATTATATAAAAGCAATGTGGATGATGTTGCAACATAATAAATCTGATGATTGGGTGGTAGCAACTGGTGAAACTTATACTGTAAAACAATTTGCTGAAGCTGCATTCAAATATGTTGATCTTGATTATGAAAAATATATTCAATCATCTCAAAAATACTTTAGACCAAATGAAGTAGATTATTTACTTGGTGATCCATCAAAAATAAAAAAAGAATTAGGCTGGAAAAATGAAACTTCTTTTGACGATTTAGTAAAAATGATGGTTGATAGTGATATTAATCTAGCGAAAAAAGAAAAAGTCCTTCTTGATGAAAATCTGATAAAACCAACTTGGGAGTATCCAGTCTAGATTACATTGTCTAGATACCATTTATAGGTATATTGGAGCCCACTTTCTAGATCTGTTTTTGCTTTCCAGCCATAGCTATTTATCAAACTTGAATCTAAAAATTTTCTAGGATTACCGTCAGGCTTTGAATTATCAAAAATAAATTCACCATCATAATGTAGAGTTTTCTTTACAAGATTTGCTAGCTCATAAATAGTTACTTCCTCTCCACTTCCAATGTTTATTAAATCATCTTCAAGATTATTCTCAATTACAAATTCTATTGCATCAGCTAAATCCTCAACATATAAAAATTCTCTTTTGGGTTTACCACTACCCCAAATTTCAAAATTTTTTTCTTCATTAATCATTGTTTCATACATTCTCGATATCATGCCAGGAATTACATGACTTTCTGATTTAGAAAAATTATCATTTGGTCCATATAAATTGGTAGGCATTAGATTGATAACTTTATGTCCGTATTGCTTACTTAAAGCTCTACCAATCTCAATAGCTGATAGTTTTGCCATAGCATAGGGTGAATTAGTATTTTCTAACTTCCCTCCCATAAAGCTATCCTCACTAATTGGATTACTTGCATTCAGCGGATAGATACAACTACTTCCTAAATTTATAATTTTTATTTCTGGAAAAGGAATACATGCTTCCAATATATTCATATTTATCTTTAAATTTTCAATTATAAATTCTGTTCTTTTTGTATCGTTTGCATAAATACCACCGACTTTTGCTGCGGCATTGATAATTATATTTGGTTTTGTAGACACTATGGTTTTTATTGTTTGTTCAATATCAAAAAGATTTGTATCTTTTCTTGTTGATGAAAAAACATCATAATTATTTTGATTTTTATAAAGCTTTTTCGAAATAGAGCTTCCAACTAATCCATTGCTTCCAAAAATTAATATTTTATTTTTAATAACAGACCTTTCTGATTATTTTATTTTATTCATAAAAAGTTTTAATAGATTAAATTTAAAATTATTACACTTAACACATATGATAAATTTGCCACCTTTTCTAACTAGAGATATAAACCTGGATAAAGCTAATCTATTTAAAAAAATTAATCTAATTATTTTAGGGAAGTTCTTATCTTTAGTTATTAATAAAATTAATGGAAATTTGTTTTGTTTAATAATTAATACTTTTTTTAAAAGAGATGGAAAAATCTATTTTGAAGAAGACAAATATTATAAACTCTTAAAAAATAATGAAAAAGTTTACTTTCCAAATAAAAGAATTTTAAGAATCGTAAAAAGTGTAAAGTTTCAATATGATTTAATTATCGATACATACATGTTTGATGAAATTGGATTGAAAGATAATGACACTGTTATTGATTGTGGAGCAAATGTTGGAGAATTAAAGCTTGCATTAAAAAGTAAAGGACTAAATATTAACTACTACGGCTTTGAGCCTGAGGAGCCAACATATAAATGTCTATCATTAAATGTGGGTGATACTAGTAAAGTATTTCAAAATGCCCTAGGCAGTAAAAATGAAAGAAAAACTCTTTATCTTGATACAATCGGAGGCAATTCGTCATTAATTGATTTTGGAACGAACAACAAAGTGTCTATTGAGGTTATTGCTTTAGATAGTTTGAACATAGATACTCCTATCAAAGTCTTTAAAGTAGAAGCCGAAGGATACGAGCCCGAGGTTCTTGAAGGAGCCATAAAAACTTTAAAACTGGTTGAATACGTAACCGTTGATTTTGGAGCTGAAAGAGGAAAAAATAACAATAACACAGTTGTTGAGGTAAATGAGATACTGCTAGAAAATAATTTTAAGCTGACAAAATTCAGTAACTTCAGAACAGTTGGTTTATATAAAAATAAAATTTATGAATAATAATGATTTAGATGTATTAAAAAATGAATTAATTGGCTTTATTCATATTCTAAACAAAGGAAAATTTGAATACACTCCTGCATTAAAAGGTGTTACAAAGATTGGAGAAAGTATAAACCTAGGTTTTAATTGCTATGTTATCAAATGCTTATACATGTTAGATGAGTGGGTTAATTTGAATACTTCCTTAAAGGATGATTGGGTAAGCTATATTAATTCTTTTCAATCAACTAAAAACAACTTTCCAAAGAACTCCTTTGTTGATGATAATTATATAAAGTTTTTTAACGAAGGCATTAATATTGAAAGTCTTAAATATTTTACAAAAGATGTTTTGAATTATTTTGGTTTCAATTATGAAAGTAGAGAAATTTATCTTAACAGCTCTATAAGAGCAGAAACAAAACAAGCAATATCGACTTTAAACCAAATTAACCATAAAAATAAAGACTTGTACCTAGAATTCCCAAAAACTGAAATTGAAATAAATAGTTATTTAAACGGTTTAAATTGGGAGAAACCTTGGTCAGCTGGAGCACAATTTGCTTCTTTATGTGTTTTTGTTGATACTCAATTACAAGAAAAAGAAAATAAATTATGTAAAAGGGTATTAATTGATTTTGTCGATTATCTTGTAGATAAAGATTCAGGTTTCTATTTTAAAGGAAATACACCATCCAACCAAGAAATAATTAATGGAACAATGAAAATAATTACGGGTTTAGATTGGATAAATTATGAAATTCATTTTCCAGAAAAAATAATTGATCAGTGCTTAAAACTTAGCGTAAATTCCGAAGGGTGTGATATCGTCGATATTGTCTATGTTCTTTACAAATGTTCTTTAATTACAGATTACAAAAAAAAGGATATTGATAACTATTTTGATAATGTATTGATTGAAATTATGAAACACTATTTGAAAAAAGATAAAGGATTCTCATATTTTATAAATAAAAGCCAAACTCATTATTATGGATTAAAAATTACAAAAGGAATGAATACTGCCGATATTCATGGTACAACTTTACTATTGTGGGCAATTTCGATGATAGACAACTTTAAAAATGGATCTTCAAGATTTAATATTCTTAAACCTTAAAGATGAATAAAAATAATTTTTTATATTGTTTTGATGAAAATTATAACAAGCAAGCTTTAATTTCTATAATTTCTCTTTTAGACAACCTTAAAGAGAAAATAAACGTTTACATTATTCACAACAGACCAGATTCATTCATTAATCAGTTAGAGACTATAAAAAATAATAAACTTATAAATAGTATTCAAATTTTTCAGTATCAAAATTCAAGTATTGACCTTCCTAATTTGAATAATTCTCATGTATCTGAGGCAACCTACTACAGATTGTTTATCGAAAATTACCTGCCTGATGATATTGAAGAAATAGTTTACATTGACGCAGACATAATTTGTCTATCAGATCCATTGATTAAAATAAATGAGATTTTTTTAGAGATGAAGAATAAAAACAAGCATGTCGCAGCATTAACAGAGTTCTTCAAAGACGATAACTCAAAGAATCATTTTGAGCGGCTAAATCTTAAAAGTAAAAATTATTTCAATGCGGGTGTTATGTTGATAAATATCAAATTTTGGAAAAATAACAAACTTAAAAATAAATTTCTACAACTTATAGAGAGCCATAGAAAAGATATAAAGTTTTGGGATCAAGATGTATTAAATTCTTATTTCGATGGAAATTATTTTGAGTTGGATTCAAGTTTAAATTACAAAGTCAATTTAACGATGAAAGACTATTCAGAAGACTTTACAAAAAATGAGTTAGATAAAATTATTTTTTTACATTACGCAGGTAGTTTTAAGCCTTGGACGGTAAGGGGAGCGTACCATAAAAAATCTCAGTTTTACCATGATTATTTTCTAAAAATATTTAATAAATATTATCATATTGAAAATACTTGGAGAAAAGCTGCACTTTTAGAACTAGTTAAATCATTAATTACATTGAAGATTTTAAACGCAAGGCATCCGTTTAAATTTTTAATTTATTCACTAAAAAGTATTTTTCTACAAAAATGAAGTCATGAAAACGTTAGAAGAACAAAATTTAATAACGAGTTACAACTTTGCTAGGGGTTGTAATAAAGTTTTTGTAGAAGCAGTTACTCATGACCAATATGAAATAGTAAAAACAAATTCATCAAAAATAGTCGGTAAAAATAAGGAAATGATAATTTATAAAAATACAAATATAGAAATTCATGAAAATGACAGTATTTTTTGTCACAGTTCTTTTATAAAAGAACTGTTTTTTCATTTAAAAAAAATTAAGAATTTAAATAATTTAAAGCTTATTACTAGCCAGTCTGATGTACAAATCAATAAACAATTGTACAGAATTAAACCTGATTGTATATCTGAATGGTATTCAATAAATGTCAATTACAAAGCTAAAAATTTAATTCCTATACCTCTAGGTTTAGCTAATAATTACTCACCAAAAAATATTAGATTTTTAGATCTTAGGAATAACAAATCTAGAGAGAAAAAAAAGATAAACAAAATTTATTGTAATTTTAACCCAAATACAAATGATAAAGAAAGACAAGACATATTTCATATGTCAAAAAATGATAAAATATTTTCTTTTGATCAACCATCATTGTCAATAAGCGAATATATAAACAGAATAGACAAACACAAGTACGTTTTAGCTCCGTGGGGGAATGGGTTTGATACTCATAGAGTTTGGGAAGCTTTGTATCTTGGCTCAATCCCGATAATTAAAAGGCATATTACTTATCAATATTTAGATGAAAACTCAACTCTATTTATTGATGAGTATGAAGATATAAATAAGTCTACAATAGAGAATTTTGAAAAAAGATATTCTGAATTAAATAAAGAAATTTTAAATATTCAGTTTTGGATAATGAAAATACATAAAAATAAAGTAATAAGTAATGAGAAAAGTACATTAATTGAATCGAAGTTTATGACAATTTATAGAGTTGCAGAACAAAAACTTTTCTACAAAATACAGAGTTATAACAAGAAAATAAGATATTATTTTAAGAAAATTCCTAAAGCTTATTCTAAAATCGTAGGGAGAGCCTAATAATTTCTTCCAGAACCATGGGCTCCATCATAATAAAATAACGGTTGGTCAATATATGCTAAATTAGTTTTTGATAACAACCTTAACCAACAGTCGTAATCACCCACACCATTTGGCAGGCCGTCAAATCCTCCAATACTATTAAATAAACTTTTATCGACCATTACACTTGATGTAATTACACAGTTATGAATCTTTATAAATTCTAAATTCCAAACACTTGGATATTTAAAACTTTTATAATATTTAGAGCCTTTATATCTCTTTCTTATTTTTTTATAAAATTTTTCAGAGTTATACAATTTATAATTTTTATTCTTATCAAAAATTCCTTCACCAAAATAACCCTCAGTAGATGAAAATTTCAATTTAGTTGATTCCATTTTTTCTACTTGTATTGTTAGTTTATTTTTTAGCCAGATATCATCATCATCTAGAAATGCCACATATTTACCAGTAGCAAGTTTGACGCCCTCATTTCTTACTGCATCAGTAGGGAAACCAAATTTTTCTTTAAAACTTAAGTCAAGGTCAATCTTCAAAACATCTTTAAAATCATAGTTATAATATTCAATTTGGGATGAGTTATCATTTACAACAATAATTTCTTTATTTTTGTAATTTTGAGATTGCACACTTTCTATTGCATTAAGTAAATATTCAAATCGATTGTAACTTGGAATTATAATGCTAACTTTTGGTTCGGACATAATTTACAATTATTCTAATTATAGAGTTTGAATATAGATTAAATATTTTTTAAAGTTTTCCAAGAATCATGATTTAGATTTGGTGATTTTTGATTTCTAAACCAGGGTTTGGCAACAATTATTACCGAACTATCAATCTTGCCAATTTGAGATGCAATGAGTGAAAAAGTACTATTTCCTACAATAAAGTTTTCATAAGTTGTCATGTTAATAAAGTCATTTAATGTTTTATTTTTTTCTTGGTATGAAACAAATACTTCTTTCGCATCTTTGAATAACTCATTCTCAGAAAATTCTTTATCATCAGTGAATATAGAATAATTAAAATCTTCAACATTCTCTCTACAAAAATTAAGAGCATTTTCATAAAATTCTAGTGACAGTGCTTCATCCATATCAATATAGTCTGTTCTTCTTATGTGAAGTGCCGTAGACCCTTTATTTTTATTCAAATTATTCAAAACATCTGATTCTTGATATCTAGTAATTGATTTTTTTATAAATTCTATATTTTCATTAAGCAAATCTGTATTTTGAAAATATCCTTCATATTTATTTATGAATGATTTAATATTCAAATCTAAATTTTCATCATTTTGTAAATTAAATATTACATTTTGTCGATTGTTTATATTTAGTCTTGTATTTAGTTTTAATGATGAACTTATATCAACAAAAAATTTTAGGAATTTTCCAACTTTTTTTAGATTAAAAAAGTAAGGATCAATTTCCAAGTTTCTTTTTGTAATATTAGTTTTTTTATTTTTTTTATATTCTGAGGTATCAACAAATACTCTGATACCCATCTTTTTTAACTTGTTTGCAAACGAATATTGGAATAATTGATTTCCAAATCCACCAATTATTTTTACTATTGCAATTTTTTTAAACATAATATAAATCTAACTTTAAATTGTTTTTTTGTTTTTTTAATATAATTTTCTAAATCTTAATTTAATTAATATAGTTTTAATTATGAATTATATAATCATTCATACTGGTGAAATTCCAGAATATATATCTCAGACTTTGAACTCTATCCTGACAGTTGATAAGAATGCGAAAATCTTTTTTTGTTCTGATAATATCCAAAAATATAAAAATATTGAAAATATAAACATCAATGACATTAAGTCACCCCAAACTAAAAAAATAGAATCTTTAGATTTTTACAAAGAAACACCATGGCATACAAATCCTTTATGGATTACTTCATTAATGAGAATATTTTATTTAAATGATGTAATTAATAATCTAAATATAAGACAGGGTGTGCACTTTGATTCGGATGTAATAATTTACAAACCATATGAAAAAATTGAACAGTTATTTGATCAAACCAAATTTAATATAACACCTTTAAACAAAGAAGAATTAATTTTTGGATATGCATATATTGGTAATCAAGTTATTTTCAATAATATTGTAAACAAGTTTGCTAATGTTGTTACAAATGAATACGGTAATATGGTAAATGAGATGAAGTTGTTGAAAAACCTTCATACAAAATCTGGAGAATTTTTTAATCTTTTAAATATTCTTCCAAATGCTTCCGAAAAATATGTATTTGATCCAGCATCCTATGGACAGTATTTAGGTGGAACTCACACGAATCCATATCGTTTTTATAGAAGAAGATGGGCTGGAGATCATCATTATATTGGGAAAGAAATTATTGATAATCAGTTGACTATAAAGTTTAAAAATTACCCATACGTTTTAAAAGAAAACAAGAAGTACGAAATAGTTAATTTGCACATTCACTCAAAAGAGCTTAAGAAGTTTTTGCCACAAGGATATAAAAATTATTTAATTTGAGTTGATTAATCTTTTGTTTTCAACAATTAATAAATTATCATATTTTTTAAATTGATTTGGATTATGTGTTATATTCATAATCGTTCCATCAAATTCATCTAATAGTTTATTAATTACCTCTATAGAGTTTTTATCTAAATTAGTTGTTGCTTCATCTAAAAATAAAATAGAAGGTTCATTATATATAGCTCTAATTAGAGATATTTTTTGCATTTGTCCAGATGATAAATTATTTACTGATATTTCATCATTTATGTCAAAATCATAATCGAAAATTTTAAATTCATTTATTAGGTAGTTTAAATCTTTTTTGTCAGCCCCATCAATGTTTCCATAAATCAGATTGTCATAAAGACTTTCGTTAAATATAAGTGGAACAGGTCCAACATATCCAAATCTATCAGAATAAACATTTATATTTCCAGAATTAGGCTTGTAAACCCCAGTCATTAAACCTATTAATGTACTTTTTCCTGAGCCATTTGGTCCAGTTATAATATTATGACTACCTAATTGGATACTTACATTAAGATCTTGGAAAATTGTTTCATCAGAGCTTTGATATCTAAAGTTAACATTATCAAAGTTAATTGCAATTTTTTTAGTTACAAGGTTGCTATCAATTTTAAACTCACCGTTTTTCTGATATTCTTTAGTTTCAATACCTTTAAGAAAAGTATCTACATATATCCCTTTGGAAACTATATTTGCATACATTGAGGTTATCTGACTAAAAAACTGGGCTCCTCTAATCAAAATAAAGATACTTTCCAAGTTAAGAAGATTTTGAAGAAATGTTTGTGATAAGAGTATTGAGATTACAAAAGTTACAATAAAATTGAATAAATTGTGAGTTGTAAAAAATAATTTAGTATTTGTAAAAGAAATATCTTTAACTTTATCTATATTTTTACTTAATTTAGTTAATTCTGAATCTTCCTTTTTTAATATTTTAATAAGATAGAAATTATTTAAAACCCTATCTAAATTTCGATCTTGTTCATACACATATGTTCTATTAAGTTCTTCATTTTTTTTAAATTTGTTTAACAGTATAAGAATAGGTTTATAAAAAAAGATTGATGAAAAAAGTATTCCTATGGCTATATTTGTATTCAAATAAAGTAGCGAAAAATAAAATACAACTAATTGTAAACCAGTTCCAATAAGTGAAACAAAAATTCGGTAAATTTGGACTATATTAGTTGTCTCATTACCAACTTTGTAATTCACATAAGCAAATGAAATATTTTCTTCATTAAAAAGCTCCTTAGCTGCCTCTTTTCTAAGTGATGCTTGTGTGTTGATTACTAAAGTTTCTATATTTAAATGGTCAAAATAATATACAACAAGTCTTAAAACGACAGTAAATGGTAACAAAAATTTAAATAATTCTCTATCAATTAAATCCAAAAAAATATTTGAGGAAGTTTCTTGTCCCAATAGAGAAGTAATCATTATAACAATTGAAATTTCAACAAAAGCATTAAAATTTTTTGCAACTATAGAATTTACAATTCTTACTTTTTTTCTTTTAACTTTCAGACTTTTTGATAAATATTGAAATTTTCTTAAGTTAAGATAAAATCTTTTTAAATATTTCAAAATTTTACTCTTTCTTTTTTTAAGTCTATATTTCAGTTCTTATGTTATATTTGTTTTTGGCCTTACTAAGAAATTTATATATTATTTTATTTTTTTTAAGCAATTGATAAATACTATTTAATAGTCTATTTAAAAATGTTTTGTAAGATACAAGATGATATTTGAAATTTAAAAACCTAATCACTAGTAACAAATTAAAAACTATATAATCACTTAACTTAATTAATAAAAGCTTAAATATTCTTTTTTCCTTACTGTAAAAAAATTTCATTCTATTGTGAAGACTTATTAGCGAAAAAATTTCAAAAATTCTTGGAATACCCCAAGTATCTAATCTAAATCCATAATGATAATTATTAAAATTGATGTCATTTAATCTTGGAAAATTTTTAAAATCCTGCCTATATCCAGCATATGGTCTTATTTGATTATCAACAATTAATAACTTCCCCCAAGCTACATCATCAATTAAATCGTAGTTATGTAAATTTTTATTTTCTAAAATAAAATTAGTTATATCTTTAGAAAACAAGTTTCCCCTACCAGAAACAAAAGGTATTATTTGCTCACCGCTTGGTCTTACTGGTGGCCAAAAATCAAGCGGTCCAGCATAAACATTTTTTTCTGGAAGGTTATTAATAAATTTATCAAACTCATTAAAATTTATATAACTTCCTGTTGTTGTTGCAAAAAGATAATCGAACTCAATTTTTTCTTCATTTATATATTCAATACTCTCTATAATTTTTGGCAACATTTGCATATAACCACGTGGTGTTGTCAAGTACATATTATTACCATTAATTTTCCTTTCTGATGAACCACCAACAATAAAAAAAACTTTGTGATTAGTATTCTTTACCCATGTTCTTTTTATAAAAGGTATCATTACGTTTGAGGGATATTTTCCAGAATTTCTAACAAGAATAATGACTTTTTTTTTCATATCTATAATTACTATATGATAAACATCAAAATTTCTTTACCTGGGCAAAAATCTAGAATAAATATTTCTCAATTTATTGAAAACAATGAAAACCAAATTGAAAATTTCAAATTTCACATAAATACAAATATAGACAGTCCTAATTATTGGTTCATAATCGAGGATCTTGATAGAAGTCAAGAAACATGTTTCATATCAAAAGATAATATATATTTCCTTACCAATGAAACTTTATGGCATGATACTTATTGGCAGAGAGAATCAAAAAAAAACTTTTTGGATCAATTTTCAAAAATATTCACAAATTACGAACTAATACACAGGAGTACATTAACCTTGCCATTTTTACCGTGGATGATTAATGCTAATCATGGTGACAGTGTTTTTCATAACCACGAGAGAGATAAGACTTTTTTTAAAAATTTAAAATCTTTAGATAAAATCGAAAAGATAAGCATAATAACTTCAAATAAAATTATTTCTGATGAACATGTTTTAAGGTACGAGTTTGCAAAAAAATTAAAATCTTATTTTGGTGAAGATATTGAATGGTTTGGTGTTGGCATTAATGAAATTGAGGAAAAATGGGAGGGGATACATCCTTTTAAATACCACATAGCACTCGAGAATAAAAGACAAAATTATGTGATATCAGAAAAACTTTATGATTCATTTTTGGGCCTAAGTTATCCATTCTATAGCGGTGCTCCAAATGTTTATGATTACTTTCCAAAAAATTCATTAACTACAATTGATATAACAGATTTCAAATCCTCAGTAGACACAATTAAAGATTGTTTAAATAAAAATACATATGATAAAAATTTCCAATCAATTCTTATTGCTAAAAATATTGTTCTTAATGAATTAAATCTATTTAATAGAATTGTAAATATCATTAAAGATGAAATCACTACTACATCCAAAAAGCAAAAAATAACTTTGAAAGATACAAAGTCTTATATAAAAAACTATGAAAGAAGATATAAATTAAAAAAGAATTTATATAATTTAATCAAAAAATGAACAATAAATTATCCATTTATATACTTTTATAAAATGATAAGAATAGTAGATATTCAGGGTGGTTTTGGTAATCAATTATTTCAATACGCTTTTGCTTTGAATTTAATGAAAAAGGGCTTCAAAGTTTTTACGTATTTTGGGAAAGAGTATCAAAAGGGTAAAAAAAATAAAAGTTATTCAGAGGAAAGACAAATTATAATTGATAGTAAAGAATTTGGAATAAAAAAATTAAATACTATAACTTATTTTTTTCTCGAATTTTTTAAAAGAATACCTTATTTTAATAACAGATATTATCAAATAATTTTTGAAAAGGATTTCGATAACCAAAAAAAATATAATTATATTACAAGTTTTAATGGTTTCTGGCAGGATATTGTAACTGTAGAGAATTCTTTGGATGAAATTAAAAAAGTATTCTTAAATAAAAAATATTTATCCAAAGCCGAAAAATCAAGAACCTTGGTTCAGGTAAGAAGAGGAGATTTTGTTTCATTTAATAATGATTTAAAAATTGAATTTTATGAAAGTGCTTTATTAAAAATAAATAAAATTATTGAGGAAATTGATTTTGATGTTGTTACAGACGATGTTGAATGGGTTAAGAACAATAGTATATTTTCCAATGCAAAAAATATATTTCCACCAAGTGATGATAGAAATGAAGTTTTAAATTTATTTAAAAGAATGCTTACTTATAAAAATTTTATAGTTGGAAATAGCACCTTTACTTTATGGGCTGCTTTAATTTCTAGTGATAAAAATTCGAAAGTTATTATTGATGAAAAATTTTCATATCAGCTGAATATGAATGAAAGTAAATTATTTTCAGACTGGATTATTGTCAAGAATTCTTGATTATATCTTCAAAAATATAATCTAAATCTTTAGTGATAGACCAATTTGGAAAAGCTTGAATTAGATCTGAATTGTCAGTTATATACCATTTGTGATCTCCTAATCTATTTTTTTCAGAAATATTAAATAAAGCTTTTTTATTTAGTATGCTTTCACACTTTTCGATAGCTTCAATTACTGATACAGAATTATTTCGACCACCACCAATATTGTAAACTTCCCCATAAACAGGACTTTTTCTAATTTCCTCAATCAATTCTGCAACGTCCTCAGAGTGAATGTTATCTCTTACTTGAAGTCCTTCATAGCCCTCAATTGTGTACTCTATATCATTTTTAATTGAATTAATTAAATAACTTAAAAATCCATGAGCTTTTGCTCCATTATGGCTACCTCCTGTCAGACATCCTCCTCTGAGAGAAATTGTTTTCATATTGTATGTTTTACCATATTCTTGGACTATCAAATCAGAAGTTAATTTACTTATACCAAAAAAAGAATGTAAATTTTTATCAATACTCATTGATGTATCTATGCCGTTAAAATATTTATTGCTAGATTTTAAATCATATCTAGTCTCTGATCTACCAAGCTCTAAATGATTTGGATTATCACCGTATACTTTATTTGTTGACATGTAAATGAAAACTGGATCATTTAAATTATTTTTTGATATTTCCAATAAATTTAAAGTAGCGATTGCATTAATTTCAAAATCAATCATTTTATTTTCTCTTGCCCAGTCATGAGATGGTTGAGCTGCACAATGGACTATCATTTCAATATCTTTATTTTTTAAAAAAATATTCTCTATTTGGTCATTGTCACGTATATCTATATCAAAATGACTATAATTTTTTTTTTGTATTTAAAAGTTCAAGATTTTGTTTATTCGAAGCATTCTCACCAAAAAAAATTTTTCTTTGATCATTATCAACACCCAATACTTCTATATTTTTATTTAGGTAAAAATTTGATATTGTTGATCCAATTAAACCTAATGAGCCTGTTATTAAAATTTTCATATATTATTTAGATTGTAATTAAACATAATTTTTATAATTTATTAAATATGGCATCAAATTGAAGTATTTTTGAATTATTTTGGTAACTGAAATTATAAATTCCAAATAGGTCGTATTTTTTTTGTTCAAAAAAGTTTAGATAATGATTGAAGCTTTTTTGTTCATCGTATTGATTAACAACTAATATTTCTAGGTATATAACTTTTACTTTTCCAGATGAAATTATACTATCAGCTCCTTCAAGTACTTTATATTCAGAACCTTGAACATCTATCTTTAAAATATCAATAGCTTTTATATCATGATTTTTTACAAACTCATCAATAGTGTCAAATTCACATTCAACAGTCTGAATTTTTTTTGGTGTTTTATACCCGAAACTTTCCATTGCTCCATCAATTAATTTTGTACTTGAATTTATTACTGATAAATTTGGATCGCCATCATCAATATAACTATAAAATTTTTCTCTACCTTTAAAATTACTAAGGCCAATATTAAAAGCTTCTGTATTCTCCAATAGTAAAGAAGTTTTTTTCAATTCTTGATAGCTGTTTTCAAAAGGTTCAAAACTATATATTTTTGAATTGGGAAAATATTGTTTAAAAATACTTAATGTTTCACCTTTGTGTGCACCAACGTCAAAAATTGTATTTTTTTTATCATATTTAATTAATTCTTTTAAAGCTTCAATATATCTTGGAGTAGAAAACTCATCGTCACTCAATTTTGAAAGAATATCATGAATTTGACCTTTTTGGATTTCTTCATTAAGCAGTTCTTTAATATAATTTTTTAATCTTATTTTTTCGTTATTTAAACTTTTATTGTTATTTTTGACGTCATTAATTTCTTTAATATATGAAATTTTTAATCCGAAAATTCTAAATATTTTATTAATTAGTTTTTTAAATTTATTCATATTTAATATGACGTTCTAAAGCTTTGTATTTGGTCTGAAATATAGTTTGAAGTATATTCCATATTAAAATATTTTGTATTACATTCTTTTCCATAATTTAACATTTCTATATGTTTATTAGTGTTAAGTATTTTTTCTATTTTTTCATGAATTGAGTCTATGTCTTCAAGTTTTATTAATAGAGCTAACTTTTCCCATTCAATTTTGTCCTGAAAAGGTAATAAGAAATTATCACTTATGTAAATAGGTATGCTTCCTAAATTAATACTCTCATAAAGTCTAAATGAAGTTGGTCCATAACCTCTTGGACAAAGGGTAAATATTGACTGTGAGGTTAATTTTCTAAATTGCTTGTTATCTTTTTTAGAGGCACTTATCCCTAAATAATCAATAAGTTTATAGCCGTCAAAGTTTTGGTACATCTTAAATAATTCCTCTCTTATTTGGTGAGTATTCCTACCTAAATATCCAACTTTGAATTTCTTTCTTGTAAATAAAGTTGGTGTTTGTTTTTCGGTTAAAAGAGGAATATTTATATATGATAAATTATTATTTTTTGGAGTATTAAACATACCACTACAGCTAAACACGATCGTATTATTTAAATTAACTAATGGTCCACCGTCATACTGAGTAACAGTAAAAAATTTATTATTTTTAAAATCTAATTTATTAATGAAGTTTTTAAGCATTTCAATTTCTTTTCCATACTTATTTTTTACAAGATAATTTGTCCACTGTATTGGCAGGTATGTTAATTCTGTCTTTATTTCTTTTTTAATATAATCATTATAAAAATAACCCTCAATTCCAATGGATTTGTTATGAATTGGGTAGTTTAGTACAGATAAATCTATCAATTCTTTTGGTATGTTTTCAATCATTTTGATTTTTTAATTTTTCTAACAAAGTAGTTACTTTCTTATCTGCTTTATCTTTATGTGATACATAATAGCTGTCTGGTCTTAAACGATGGTAATGTGAAAGGCCTGACAAAATTTTAATTTCACAATTATTTGATAACCAAAAATAAGAGACTGCTAGTGCGTCTGCTGATGCAAAATCTTCAATTAATCCCTTTTTACAATTATCTAGATATGTATTCTTGTCGAATAACCAATTTCCTAAATTTAAAACAAAATCCATATTCTTGCTTGTTATATTGCTTACAGGTATATTTGATTGAATATTTTTTTTACTTATTAAAGTATCATTTTGAACAAGCACAATCTTATCAATAATATTTTTAGAGATCGTAACTTTTCCTTTTTTAAAAAGTTTTAATGATCCAGGAATATATAGTGTGTTTTGTTTAAAATCTTTTTTTATACTCATTTTTAAATAATTTAAAGATTTTTTATCAGGAATATTATCTGAATCAATTTGATAGACGATATTATTTTTACATTTTTCTATTGAGCAAAACTTATTTTCAAATCCTCCTAAATTTTTTTCGTTTCTGAAGAGTTGAATTTTATTTTTGTACGTTCTATTTAAGTTATTTACAATTTTTTTTATCTTTCTAAATTCTTTTAAATCGGAACAATCATCAGAAACTATTATTTCATCAGCAAAATTACTCTCAAGAAATGGAGATATGCAACTTTTTAAATATTTTGATGAATTGTATGTTGGAACAGCTACGCTAATTTTATTCATTTTTAAGCTATCGTCATTATAGTTATTAAAGTGAATAGTATTATTCAACAATTTTTTATATATAATTTAAACAAATTTTGTGAGGAAAATTGCTAATTAGTTTTAACAAACTTATAAAAAAATATAACCTAAAAATAAGAGGTGTATCTCACTTTGGTGCGCATAAAGGACAAGAAGTAAAAAGTTATTTAGAAAACGGTATAACAAATATACATTTATTTGAACCACAAAGAAATGCTTATGAATTATTAAGTTATAAATTTAAGGATGTAGATGAAGTCAATTTGTATAATTTTGGTCTTGGAGACTCAAATGAATCAATGACCCTCAACGTAGAAAAAAATAATGATGGAATGAGCTCTTCTGTATTAGAACCACTTGAGCATAAAAAATATTATCCAGAAATTGAATTTAACGAGTGCGAACAAATAAATATAAAAAGATACGAGGATTTAGGTCTGTCAAATGTAAATTTTTTGAATATAGATATACAAGGTTTTGAATTGGAAGCGTTAAAAGGATGTGGAGACAAATTATATGAAATTGATTACATATATGTTGAAATTAACAGAAAAGAACTCTATCTTAATAATCCACATATAAGTGACATTGATAAATATCTAAGAAACTATCTCTTTTTGAGGGTCAAAACTATCTGGGCAAGTTCAAATTTACCTTTTGGTGACGCTCTCTATATAAAAAAAGATAATTTATCAAAAAATTATATAATTTTTTGTAATGCTAAATCCTTATTGTGGTCGACGGGATTATTTTATGTTTTCATTGACTTTTCTAGGACAATAAAAAAATTTCTTATCAAAATTAGAAACTATTTAAAAACTATAGTGTAGATATGTCTAATTTTTGGTCAGAGAAATTACCTGTAGGATATTATGACGAAATTCTTAAAGATGAAAATAATATAAAAAGAGGCATACAAAAAAATTGGCATATGACAATTTTTAAAAATGTCTCTAAAAATATTACTGATAAAATGACTCATCTTGATTATGCCTGTGGCCCAGGTACTTTTATTGGAAAATTTACAAATGCAAAATCAATTGGAGTTGACTTGTCTGAACAACAAATAAAATATGCAAGTACCACTTATCAAAATGAAGGAGATTTTTATACACTTCAAGATTTTAATATCAAAGATTATGAAGGAAAATTTGATGTAGTCACCGTTTTAGGTTTATTGGAATTCATTGATTCAAAAGATGCTGAACAACTAATTGATAATTTACTAAAGCTGATTAAGCAAGATGGAAAAATAATTTTTTCAACTCCTAATTATGGTGGTTTGATGAAAATTCTTGAATTGATATTGAACAGATTAGGTCCAATAAATTATAAAAATGAATTTAAAGTTAGATATACAGAAAATAAAATCAATAAACTTTTTTCAAATATATCGCAAAATTATAAAGTCGAAAAAATTGTTAATTTTGGAATATTTTTGTCCTTTTTAAATATAAGAATATCAAATAGAGCTATTTCACTGATCAATAAACTGTTTAATGGATATTTTGGATTTGTTTTTCTTATTTCAATACAAAAAGAGGATTAAAAAAACCTAATAACTTTTTTAGTGATACTATTTAAAATATGCAATTACCAAATATTAGTATTATTTTACCTACATTTAATGAGGGAGAAAATTTAAAGCAGTTAGTACCTGAGCTGTTAACCGTTTTTAGAGATTTAGATTTGAAAGACTCAGAAATTATAATATCTGACGACGGATCTACTGATAATACAAAAGATGTTTTAGAAAAAATAGATTTTAAAGACAACAATGTAACTTTACTAGAGCGCTCTGCTAAGCCTTCTCTTCCTATGTCAATATATGATGGAATTTGCTTGGCAAAAAATGAAGTTATTATGTGGTTAGACGCAGATGGCTCTATGCCAGCTGCTACTGTAAAAAAAATGATACAAGCATATTCAACAGGAAATAAAAATATAATAATTGCTTCAAGATTTGCAGAGGGCGGTGGATATAAAGGAGTTAAAGAAATAGGAAAAACAACAATTATTGATGCCATAAAAAATGTAAAAAATTCAAAAGATTCAGTCTCAGGAATGTTGTCTTCAATAATTTTTAATAAATTATTAATTTTTTTACTCTCAAGTCCAATAAAAGATATAACAAGTGGTTTTATTATTGGTGAAAAGAAATACTTTCATAAATCATATTTTGAAAATTCTTCGTATGGTGAATATTTTGTTTATCTTTCTGCTGGCTTAATAAAAGAAAATATAGCTATTCAGGAATTAGGTTATATATGTGAAACGCGTGTTCATGGTGAATCTAAAACTGCAAGTAGTATTTTTCAATTAATAATGAGAGGAATACCATATATTAAGGCTGCAATTATATGTAGAATAAAATAATGGATATACATGATGACGATGGCAATACACTAGCTACAGTCATAAGATTTCAGGATATTTCTAGTGGAAAAAATTTTATCACTGATAATCAATCTGAATTTCAGCTTGCTTCTTTTGGTCTAGATGAAAATACAATCATTGAAAGACATTATCATCCAGATCAAAATCGAAATATCTTAAAAACAACGGAAGTTTTAATTATCTTGGATGGAGAATTAATAATTGAAATTTATGATAACGATCTAAATTTTGTAGATCAAGTTTTGCTTAAAGAGAAAGATACAATTGCCCTTGTTGATGGTGGTCACGGAATTACTTGTAACAAAGATACAAAATTTATCGAAGTTAAACAGGGTCCCTATAAAGAAGATATTGATAAAAAGAGATTTTAAATTGATTAGAGTATTTGAGCCAAGAACAACAATATATGACAAATACTCAGTTCTAAAAACACTCACAAAAAATAACATATCAGGAACAAGTCCTGTAATTCAAGAGTTTGAAACAAATTTTGCTTCAAGGTTTAATCGTAAATATGGTGTAGCTGTTTCAAATGGTAGTGTTGCACTTGATATCGCATTTAAATCATTAAATCTTAAAGAAAACGATGAAGTCATTCTTCCTTCTCACACAATAATTTCATGTTTATCAGCAGTAATTAGAACAAATGCAACACCTGTTTTCTGTGACGTTGATCCTATTTCATGGAACATGACCCTAGACAATGTAAAAGCAAAGATAAGTCAAAATACAAAAGCAATTTTAATGGTACACACTTTTGGTTTACCAGCACAAGCTGAAGAAATAGAAGAGTATTGTAATGAAAACAAAATTTTTCTCATTGAAGATTCTGCGGAAGCACACGGACAATCGTATAAAGATCAATTGTGTGGTTCATTTGGTGATATTTCGACGTTTAGCTTCTATGCAAATAAACATATAACAACCGGAGAAGGTGGAATAGTATTAACAGACTCAAAACAATATTATGAAACATTACTTCAATTAAGAAATCTAGATTTTAGAAGTAGTGAAAGATTTAAGCATGAAAATCTTTTTTGGAATTATAGAATGGGTGGACTTCAAGCATCTTTAGGTTTGTCTCAAATTAAAAGTTTAGAGAGAACTATAAAACTAAAAAGAAAACAGGGAAATTTCTACCAAAGCCTTTTAGAAAACTATAAAGATACTATACAAACTCAGCCAGATTTCTATTATCAAAAACCAAACCATTACTGGGTTTTTGGTATTGTACTAAAAACAGACAATATTAGAGATGAATTAATAAGCTTAATGTTTAATAATGGAATTGAAACAAGACCATTTTTTTGGCCTCTTCATTTGCAAAATGCATTACCTAAAAAATATAGAAAAAATGAATCATTACCAAATTCTGAGAAAATTGGCAAAAATGGATTATATATACCAATAGGTCCTCATATCAATAAGAAAAAACAAAAATTTATTATTACTTCATTGATTAAAAATATAAAGTCACTTTAATTTTTTATAATATCATATGTCTCTAACAGACTAGAAACAATGAAATCTGGTTTGAAGTCACTTTTATATTCGTATTTTGTATTTTCAATATAAATAGTTTTCATATTACATTTTTTTCCTAACTCTATGTCTGTATGTTTATCGCCAATAACCCAAGATTTTTTTAAAGAAATATCAAAGTCTTTTCTTGCATTCAAAACCATTCCTATATTAGGTTTTCTGTTTTCTGATGGGTTTTCATTTGTAGAAACATCAAAGTAAATTTTGTCAATTCTTCCACCACTCTTATTGATTCTTAAAATAATTTCATCATTTATTTCATTAAGTTCTGAAATACTGAAATATTTATGTCCAACGCCGCTTTGATTTGAAATAATTATATTTATAAAATCAAGAGTACTTAATTTTCTTAATCCATCTAAATTTTCTTTTTGAATTTTAATATTATCTAATGAATCTAAATATCCAACATCGTCGTTTATAGTTCCGTCTCTGTCAAAAAAAATAGCTCCTCTAGAAGCCTCCTCATTTGCAAATAAACTTGTAGTTGAAATATTTTCTATCATTGGGTGTGAAACTATTTTTGTTCCATATCTTTTAAGAACAACGTTTTCTACTGGATTTGTTATCCATTCATTTGTCAGAAAATAAAAATCAGGTCTTATAATATCTAAAGAATTATTTGGTATTAATTCATCAAATGAATAGAGATATAATTCTTTAAAGTCATTATTAATACTATTTATCCTTATATCCAAATTATTGAAAGGTCTCTGGTTTCCCTTATATGTTTTTATACTTTGATCACTATTTATTAAAACAAACAAAAAATCCACTTTTTCAGAGCAATATCTTAAAGCATACTTATGACCTTTGTGATAGCCATCAAATGAACCACTTATCGCTCCAATTTTTTTACTTTGGGATTTTATTTTATTAACCTGTGTCAAAAGCTCTTTAGTGGTTTTAAGAATCAATTTTGATCATTAAATTATTGAAGCTTCAATATTCATACAAATAATCTGTCCAATTGTGATGTGAGCCTGTTGTACGACCCCAGTCTTAGATGAAGGAATTTTTATCGTATTATCAGAATAATCAAGTACATTTTCATCATTTTCACCGACTAAACTAAACGTTTTCATATTAAGCTTTTTTGCTGTCTTAAGAACTTCAATTATATTTTTACTTTTACCAGACGTAGACAATACAAATAAAAAATCTTTTTCACTACAAAGTGCTTCAACTTGTTTTGAAAAAATATATTCAAACCCAAAATCATTCGCTATTGATGTAATAACGGATGTGTCAGTTGTTAGAGCTACTCCTGGAATTGGTAGTCTATTTTTTTCAAATCTTCCAACAAGTTCAGCAGCTAAATGCTGTGAGTCTGATGCCGAACCACCATTTCCACAAAAATAAATTTTTCCACCTTTATTAAGTACATCAATACATATTTTTGAAATTTCTAATATTTTTTCAGTAAGTTCTAATTGATATTCTGAAATTTTTAAGGACTCAGTCAAATAGTCTTCAATATTTTTTTTATTTATTTGTTTAGAATCAAATTTTTCAATCATAAAATTAAATTGTTAAACATATACTAATATCAACCTAGCAAATTAAAAAAGAAACTAATGATAAAATCCATAGCAAAAAATTATGTTTTAGGCCAACCTTGGGGAGGTCTTGGTGATAATTTACAATATTCAAACTTACCAAGCTTATACAGCAACAAGGGGGATAATTTTTCGGTATCAGTATTTAATCATGAGAGAAATAAAAATATATATAATTTTTGTTGGAAAAATAACCCTGATACTCTCGGAAAAGTATTTAAAAAACCAAATATCGGATGGAATATTTGGATAAAAAATTTAGAAAAATATAAAGATAGAAAAGAGATAAATATAATTCAAAAGAATAATTTAATACATGGTTTTTCAGAAGGGGATGGATTTCCAACTATACAACTAAATAAAAAATACATAAATTTAGAAAATGAATTTGAATATATATCAGATTTCAATTCAATAACCTTAGTGCCTTCTGAGAAAGGGTGGAAAAATATATTTAAAGAAATTGGAAATACACATTTAAAAAATCTTTCGTTTCCCAATGTAAAAGACCTTACATCCTCACCAAAAAATTTTGATGAAAAAGATAACTTAATATGCTCCTCATTCGACGATCTTATAAGTATTCTTTCAAAGACAAATTATTTTATTTGTTTAAATTCTGGATCTCATATTATTGCAGCTAGTTTAAAAAAATATATTGGAAAGCCTGATAATATTATTTGCTATATTCCAGGAGCAAAAGATGTTGACCACCCTGAGGGAAGGTTTATGTTTGATAATGTAGAGTATAAAAAAATAGAAGGATACCATAGGGGTCCAGAAAATGATAAAAAACAACGTAGATATGAAAAATTTTATTTAAAATATCTCAATAAATAGTCTTCAAATAAATATACTTAACATGTGTCAAAATATTTAATTACTGGAATTACAGGATTCGCCGGTCCTCATTTGGCTAATCTTCTTCTAAAAGAAAATCATGAGGTTCATGGTTTAATAAGAAACTCTAATGGTAGAGAGCAAGACATTAGGGATGTAATGAATGATGAGGAATACGCAAATTTAATATTTCATTATTCTGACTTGAATAATCGTAAATTACTTGATGAAATATTTATAAATAATGAATTTGATGGAGTTTTTCATTTGGCTGCACAGTCACACCCACCTACAAGCTTTCTTGATCCAGTGGGAACCTTTAATGAAAATATAATAAACAGTGCGAACTTAATTCAATCAATTGTTGAAAATCAACCCAAATGTAAATTTATGTTTTGCTCTACTTCAGAAGTTTATGGAAATATTGGAGTTGACGGTAAAAAAATTCACTGGGACTCAAATTTGAAACCATCAAATCCATATGGAACCTCAAAAGCAGCAATTGATCTATTCATGCAAGAAAGAATGACTAATAATTTTATTGATGGTTTTATTACCAGGGCATTTTCGCACACAGGCCCTCGTAGAGGTAAAAACTTTTCAATTTCTTCAGATGCTTACCAAATTGCAAGAATTATGAAAGGTTTACAAGACCCAGTATTAAAAGTAGGAAATCTTGAAAGTGTAAGAGTAGTCATTGATGTAAGAGATACTGTCAATGCCTATTATTTAGCTATGATAAATGATAATTCATCAAACAAAATTTTTAATGTATGTGGTGACTTTCCACAAAAAATGGCTTATTTTACAGATAAATTGATCGAATTTTCAGATAAAGATATAGAAAAGGAAATTTCTAAAGAGTTGTATAGAGATATTGATATTCACTATCAACACGGTGACTCATCAAATTTAAAAGAGATAACTAAATGGAAGCCAGAAATTGATATTGACCAAACACTAGAAGATCTCTTAAATTATTGGCTAAAGAAAATTAATTAATTTTTGTATATTTTTTATTTTCTTTTCCGGCAACATTTACGCCAGATTTTTGAACCACTTGCGTAGCCATATCTTGAGCAAAATTAATTGCTATTTCTATATTTTTTGATTTCAAATATTCAACAACCAATCCAGCTAGAAATGTATCACCAGCACCAGACAAATCTCTAATCTCAACTTTATTGTTAATGTTAAAAATTTTATCTTTATATAAACATCCTTTATTACCTAGGGTAATGATAAGGTTTGTATCTTTTAGATTCTCTTTTTTATCAATATAGGATTTTGAATTATTATATTCCATCTCATTTATTTTTAAAAAGTTAGCGCTCTCACACCACTCACCTATTTTTTTGTTTGTTTGTAAAAATGTATTTTCATTTAACTCAAGAATTTTGTTGATGTTTTTATCAGAAAGGAAACCTTTATTGTAATCTGATATAACTATTGCATCATAACCTTTAAAGCTATAATCATTGATATAAAAATCAAAGCTATCATCATCGGGGATTTTATCATTTTTGTCTACTCTTACTACCATTTGATTGCTTTTTGAATCCACGAGCCTAATTTTTTCAATTATTGTATTGTTTGTTATTAGGTCACAATCAATACCCATCGAGGATATGTTTCTAGCAACGTTAGCTGCCATACCTGGGTTTTCTGACTCATACTCAGGCAGAAAAACAGGAACTGGGGCTTCTGGACTTATCCTTTCGATATTTCCATAACTGAATATATCGGTACATGAATCTCCGATTACGAGTATTTTCATTATTTTATGAACCTCATCTTTTTAATACTTTAATAAGTCAATTATTTTTTGAGGAGTAATTTTTAATACACTTGCTATTATTTTTAATCCAAATTTTGGATAAAATATTTTTTTCTTATCTAAATTTCTGAAGATTATTTTTGAAGCTTCATTTGCTGAAAGTAAAAAAGGAGGATTTTCATGACCTTCAGACATTTTTGTTGTAATTTTTCCAAATCTAAATATCAAATAATCTTCGAGTTTTAATTTTATAATTGATTTTTCAAGATTTCTTTTGGTCATGCCATATATATAGTTCTTATGTCTAAGCTTTGCAGCAGCCATCGAGGATAAGAATATGTATTTGGTTTTATCCGAAAGATTTTTTTTTAATACAAATGTTAAAAAGTATGGTATTAAAAAGTTTATTTTTTGAGTCTTTTCAATTTCCTCATGTGAAGGAATTTTAAAATCTCTATTTTCGGCGAGGTAGCCATTAAAAAAAATAATAACTAAATTATCATAATTTTTTAAGAAATCAGCGATTTTCTGAACGTCACTTAAATAATCCTTAACCAAAAGACTTTCATTATCTTCTAAATTCAGATTTTCATTAGACGTTATCAATACATGGTTTATTTCTTTTGTATTTAATAGATTTGAAAATTCCATAGCCACTTCTGATGAGGCACCTATAAGTGCGAAGTTTTTATATTTCATTTTTATAAGCCCCCTATAAAAAAGGATAAACCAAAGAAAATTAAAGAAAATAAGATATTTTTATTTGTAAATATTACTTCTACAATTTCTTCAGTCCTCGCTTGAATAGTATCTTTTCTAAAAAAGTAAATAAAGAACATATATGAAAACAATGAAAATAATAATAATAATATTCCATAAAAGTTGATTGCACTTATTTTATCGATGAATATCCAAAGTAAGTACGTTATACACGATAATAGAAACGACCAGTCCATAATATTTTTTAATTCAATATCTTTGTAATTTTCATTTAAAAAGTTTTTCACTTTAGAGCTAGAGTCAAAAATTTGTTCACTTTTTAATATTGAATATTTTTTTGCTGAAACAATTCCTAAGCTTGAAAAAAATACAAAAAAGTATAAAAATACAGAGATATCAATATTTAATGCAACTCCTCCCAAAATGAGTCTCACTAGAAATAAAAAAGTAATATTTATTAAATCTACATATTTGATGTACTTAAATTTTGTTGTATAAAGAGATGTAAAAGCAATATATATCGAAGTAAATAATAATAGTTGAACATTTAGATTAAAAATTATTACATGACCAATTATAAATAAAAATACCATTACAAATTTTGCAATATTTTCTGATATTTCCCCCGAGGCTATTGGTCTCATTTTTTTTGTTGGGTGATTTATATCTGAATCTATGTCAACAATATCATTAAATATATAAGAAGAGGAAACAATTAAAGAAAATCCAAAAAATAAAATAATTAGGGTTACAATATTTTTCTGACTAATTTCATTTGATGCAAACATTACTACATAGATAATTAAATTTTTGCTCCACTGTCTAAGTCTTATTAATTGAAATATCAATATTTACCTTTTCACATATATTAACTTATTTTTTTAAAGGATTTCTGAATCAAAAATAAGAAAATGTATTTATGATTAAATCATTATGGAAAATTTTAATCATGAAAAAAATTACTATACTTCAAAAATTCAAAATTCAGTAAATAAATTAAATGATATAAAATCTCAATCTGTCATTTTAAAAACACATACAGGTCTTGGTGATCAAATAATATTAAATGGACTAATAAATGAAATATCATCGGATTTTAAAGAGTTATTTTTGCCAGTTGACTCAAAAATCTATGATGTTATAAAATTTTTGTATTCCAAATCAAAAAATGTAAAAGTAATTATGTTTGAAAATGATAAAATAGAATTTCTTGAAAAATTTTCCAGTAAAAAAGAAATAGACATTTTAAACATTGGTTTCGAAAATGTAAAAAGAACCCCATTTAACTTATCATTTTATAAACAACTCAAGATTCCTTACTCTAAATCATTTACAAATTTTGATTTTCCTAGAAATCTAGATATGGAAATGAAACTATCAGCTCATTTACTTAATTTCTATGAAATACAAGACAAAAATCGACTAACTTTAATTCACAATGAGTCTTCGAAAGGGAGATTTGATTTAAAAGGAATAAATGGTTCTTCAATTTATGTTACAAAAGAAAGTGATATTTATAGTAATTTGTTTTTTTATACTGGACTTATAGAAATAGCGAGGGAAATTCATTGTGTTGATAGTAGTTTTCTTAATCTCGTCGAGAGATCAAAGACTAAAGCCAAATTATATTTTCATGATTTATTCGGAGCATCTATTGAACTAAGAAAAGATTGGTATCATATAAAATATGAATATTGAAATCCCAATATCATATGGTGAATTACTTGACAAACTTTCTATTCTCGAAATTAAAAAAGAAAAAATATCTGATAAAAATAAACTTGAAAATGTTGTTTATGAATTCAATATTTTGAAAAAATTATCAAATACAATAGAACAGAATCACAAAGAGGAATTTAAGGATTTGTACACACAACTAATTGAAATAAATAAAAAATTATGGGAAATTGAGGACAAAATAAGAATTCTTGAAGCAAATAAAGACTTTAATGACGAATTTATTCAACTAGCAAGAAGTGTTTATATTGTTAATGATGAACGTTTTGAACAAAAAAAGTTGATTAATAAAACATTTGGTTCAGAAATCATGGAGGAAAAGCAATATATTAATTATAAATGACTAAATTAATTTGAAAATTTAAACATGAAAACTGAGCAATTAAAAATTTTGACTATCGGACTTCTTTTTGTTGGTATTTTTCAATTAAGTTATGCATTATTAACTTTCACTAACAAACTTACAATCAGCACGGCTTTATTTATTTTAATATTAATATTTTTTGATAAATTTTATTTTTCAGTTTGATTATGAATTTAGACTTTCAAAATATTATTTTTAAATATGCAAATTACTTATTTCTATTATTCATCCTTATAGTGACTCAAAATGAACTTCTTAATTATGAAACTATAGAGTGGGACATTTCTTCTTATTTAGTTGCTTCACAAGATATAAAAAACTTTCATGTTCCAAATCAAAATCAATGGGAGTCAAAAGGACCAATTTTTATTTATCTTTATTATCTGTTCTCAATTATCTCTGGAAAAAGCTTTGTAATTTTTAAAATTATAAATGATCTGCTACTTTTTACAATCTCTATAGTTCTGTATGAGATAACATACATCAAGACAAGTCAGAAATATATTGCATTTTCAGCTTCTTTATTCTTTATTTTATTTATGAGTCAGCCATGGGCGATAAGTGGTTATTCTGAAATTTATTCTTTATTATTTTTATCCATATCATATTTACTACTTTTAAAATTTAGATACTCTAAAAATATATTTGTTTTTATAGGTATTTTATTTTCCATTTCTACATTAATTAATCAAGGAACAGTCATTTTTTTAATACCATTACTAGTTTCTGAATATTTTCGTAGTAACCAGAAAAAATTTATTAATAATAGTTTTAGAATTTTATTTGGCTTCTTAATTCCGCACCTGATTTTTCTTATTCTTTATTTAATGACAGGTTTAATAGATATTTATTTTGCAACATTTGTAACAATTCCTCTTGGATATATAAGTGCAAATTACTCTACGTTTTATGAACTCATTGTGTTTTCAAGAGAATTATTTGAATATAATTTATATTTATATATTTCGTTTTTGACCTTATTCTTTTTTATGTTCAAAAATTTCTTTGAAAGTTATAGTTTTAAAATTAAAACATCATTATCGAACATAGATATTTTAAATGTTTTATTTGGTTTAATTTTTTATTTTGTTGGTTCTCATAATTACTATCATCATTTAATCTTTTTTATTTTTTTTGTATCCATTTCAGTTGGTAATATTTTCTATGATAAGCAAAAAAATATTTTCTTTCTCTTTACTTTCTTGGCTTTTTTAACAGTATTCCAAACCTCTTTTGAGAAATCATTCAATAATTTAAGAAACTATGATTCTATCCAAAACGGCTACCCTTTGTACAACTTATCTAAAGTTATTGATAGTAATTTTGATAATGACTACACAATACTTGCATTAGATTACAATTTAATACTTTTCTATTTAGATAAACCAAATTTTGCCTATATTGTTCATCCATCAAATCATTTTGAAGATTTTATAATTGATGTTCTTTCAGACTTGGATAAAGTTGAAAAAAATTATATTGAATCATTAATAAATGAAGAACCAGATGTAATAATTTGTAATCCAAGATTAATCATTAGAGGTGAGCCTGTTGATTTAAGATCAAAATTTAATTGTGAAGTAAGTGATTATAAGAAAAATTATTTGAAACTTAACACTTTATCTTATAAAAATAATGAAAATCTTAACTTTTACTTTGACCCTTACAAGGAAATAAGCGTATTTATCAAACAAGGATAAAAATTTATACCCATATATTTGAAAATAAAGAATTGACAATTCTCGTTATCAAATCATAAAAATTTGGTGATATTTGATTTGGTGATATTAAATTAACTTTTCCATATATGTATTGTTCCTGAAATAAAAATGTAACTCCAACTATTAATAGTATGAGTGTCCTCTCAAATGTCGCATTTGAGATTCTTTTATTTTTAAAATCGATAATCATTTTTATTACTAGTGGCAATATAATTATGCTAAATATTCGACTTGTGTCTAAACCAAGACTTGTAGCAAAAACGCTGACAATCACGACGGATAAATATTTTATTATTTGTTGTCTCTCGGACGTAAAAACAAAATATAACAATATAATAATTGTTCCTAGTAAGCCAGACCAAAATAGCTCTAAGAGATTATTTGATACGAAATCTATAGAATTTTTTAAAATTCCATCATTAAATATAAATCTAATTCTTGATCTTCCACTAAAACTAATAAAGTTTAAATATAAATTTATTAGAAAATAACCAATAGTGAGACCAATAAGAGAATACTTAAATAATTCTTTATTTCTTTTCTTGCTTGATAACAAAAGAATATTAACAAAGACAAAAATTGCTATACCGTAATGGTTGATACTTAGTAAAGCAAAGTAAAGTAATATTTTAAAATCTATTTGCTCATTATCCTGTAAAATTTGCTTTGAAATAATAACAATTAGAAACACACTTATGATATCAACATATCCCATAAACCATGAAACTGTAACCAACCAACCTGAGAATAAAAAAATTGTAGAATAATTGCCTAAAAAATCTATATTTATCAAAATAAGCAACAAGAAGATCTGAGTAATTAAATATATAAATACTAAAAATACATCAATATTTGTAATTTTTAATATGTTCGATAAAAGAATATAAAATGGCGACTCTATAAAAAACTGATTTTTTTCAAAGTTTCTATCAAAAAGATTTTTACTAATTTCTAGGTGATTTTCAATGAAATCTATATAAGTCAATTTATATACAATATGAATAAGCAACTGTGAAATTAACAAATTTAAATAAAAAGTTTGTTTTTTAAAAAATGGTTTTTTCATATTCTTATACCTTTTGTAAGACTAATGAGTATTCATGATAAATAATTTTAAAATCATCAAAAATTTCAAGATTCAAAATTATTTTTGCCCCTTTTCCAGGCGTATAATTATTACCAAATTGTTTTCTTCTTTCTTTATATATTTTTGTTGAACTTTCTGTCAAGTTTGAAAACATGGAATAATCTTTTGGCGTATCATCAATGGCAATAAGACATCCGCTTTTTAGATATTTTTCAATTGAACGAAATTCATTGTATCCATGATTTTCCGAAGGCTCAGGATTGTTTAGGTCAACATCGTAACTATCAAGATAAACTACATCAAGTTCTTTTATATCAGTTTTATTCATACTTGATAGATACTCTACGCTATCAGAAACAACAAATTCTATATTTTCGTTTAAATAGGATAAAAATTCATTTCTAATATCTGGATTGAGGTCTACTGTAGTGAATTTTCCACCAAATTTTTTAACGTAATTTAAAAATAAGTATGAACTTTTTATTCCATATGCTGAGCTTCCTGTTTCTAAAATTTTTAAAGGTTTATTATCAAAATTTGAAAATAAAAACTTAAACATTCCATAATTTATATGTTTAAAACTTGAATAAAAATTAAAGTGCAAATTAATTAGTTCATCAACATTTTTTACTTTATTAAGTTTTCTTTTGTATGAAAAAAATTGATATCTTTTTCTGGATTCAACTATTTTTCTTTTTAAAAATAAAAAATACCTAAATGGATTTAAGTATTTCACCTTATAACCAATTAATTTTTTGAAAGATCATTATTATAAATGTTATATGCATATCAATAATAATCATATTTAAAAAAATCAATCAAGATGAAAAAATTAAGAAATTTAACTAAAAATAAAAATTCAAAAAATGTATTTACGAAAGAAAATATTATTAATGATTTTAAAAAATATGAAAAGCACTTCTCAAGTGAAGATAGTGATACTAACTGGGAGTATGGAATTTTTTCAGAGTTGATAAAAAATCACATAAATCCATTGCAAAATTTAACACTTGTTGAGGTCGGAGTTGCTAGAGGGGGAAACATCTTGGATACTTTTTCTAGAATTGATGAATTCATTAAATACTTTATTGGTATTGATCCTTATATATCTGGTTATGATGAAACTGATATATTTTCACATAAAAAACAAGAAGAAATGGATTACTGTTATTCATATGTTCTTAAAAAAATCCAAAATCCAAAATTCAAACTTTACCGAACAACTTCCGAAAAGATTGCACCTCTATTTAATGATGAGAGTGTAGATGCTGTGTACATTGATGGAGACCATACATATGAAGGAGTACTAAATGACATAACATCATGGAAAGATAAAGTAAAAAAAGGAGGGATTATTGTTGGTGATGATTATGAATTATTTAGTGGTGTAAGAGAAGCAGTGAAGAAATCATTTGAAAATTTTAATGTTGAAAATAATTCTTGGTTTGTAATTAAGGATTAAATGAGTAAATTTTCTTTTAAGAATATAATAATAATTTCTATTTTGATACCTGCTTGCACTAGCGTTGGAAATAAACCTTCTCCTCTCTTCGATCAAATTTGTAATAAATATAAAGTACCTTTTATTTGTCAGTCACAAAGATATGTGGAGATAATTGAGTTAAAAGAACAAGTTAACTTTGAAAATAATTGTGAAGAAATAAATTTTCAAGATTACGACGATAATAGTTTGTCATATGAAGAGAAAGTAACTATTTTTTCAAATACTAAAGATATTTGCTTAGACAAATTATCTATATTCAGTGACAATTCAACATTAAGAGAAAGTAATATTTGTTGTTCTTTTTTCAACACATTTAAAACTGGTCAAAAATCTTTTATGTATTTTGACAAATATAAAGATAAAGTAGTGTTTAGTTTAGGTAGCGGGATTATTGGTTATATTGAAATTAAAAATATGCTCGATGAACAATTTACTTATGAAATAATTGAATCTAATTTTGAAGAACTTATCTTAGATGAAAATATCTATGAACCTAGTTGGTTTGGAGTAAAAGACATTCTTATTGATGAAAGTAAGATATTAATTTCTTATTCAAAATTACACACAAAAGGCTGCTACAACACATCTGTATTAATTGCAGATATGGATCTAAAGTATCTTGAATTTAATGAGTTTTTTACACACAATGAATGCGTGAATGAGAACAACAAACCATCTTTTAGTGGTCATTCTGCTGGAGGCAGACTTTTAAAAATAGATGAAGATAGATATTTATTCACTACGGGTGAATATCTAAATAGAAACTTAGCACAAGATCCATTATCTAATCTTGGTAAAACAATTATATTAGATAGCCTGGGCGAAAAAGTAAAAATTCATTCAATAGGTCATCGTAACTCTCAAGGGCTTACAGAAACCAATAATAAGAACCTTTTCCTATCAACAGAGCATGGACCAATGGGAGGCGATGAAATCAATCTATTAGATTTAAGAAATGAAAGCCAAAATTATGGATGGCCTATTTCTTCTTATGGAGAACACTATGGTAATGTAACAATTGAGGGAGCACCTTTAAAAAAATCACATAAAATTTATGGATTTATAGAACCAATTTATTTCTTTATCCCTTCAATTGGTATAAGTGAAATTGAAAAAGGACCTGATAATGAATTTGTCCTTGCTTCACTAAATAATAGAAGAATTTATAATATTATCTTTGATGAAAATTATACAGGGCTTAAATTAATCCAATCATATAAAATTGGCGAAAGAATAAGAGATATTTTATATATACAAGAAGAAAATTTTTATATTTTATCCATGGAAGATACTCCAAAAATAGGAATTTTTAAAAATAACTAAATTATTCTCTATCTATGTGTTTGAAAATTAAGTTATTAATGTCATCAAAAAGTTTTTGATAATCTGATTTAGAAATTTGGGATTTATGAGAAAAGTTTTTTTCCACAGGACCATAATCATTATATAAAAATACAAAATCGAAGAACTTCGAATATTTATCAAACACTTTTTCTGTAAGAAACTTATCTTTTTTATCTAGATTCACGATCAGATATACTTTTTTTAAATATCTTTCAGGAAACTTTTTTATTGAGCTGAAGTCCAGCATCCATACTATATCCGCATTAATTAGAGTATTTGTTGAAATATCTTGATGAAATTTATACCATTTATTTCTAGTTTCTTTGAGCTCTTTATTTTGGCTTACTGGAGAAAGATAAATTTTATTTGGATCTTGGTGTACGATAATCCCAAAAATTTTATGTGTACTTGGAGATAAATTGACTGATTGAAATTTATAAGATATCAGAGTTAGTAAAGATTGATCCTGTCTGTGATTTGATCTGTTACTTCCAGAAGGAGCTATTAGATCTTTATTTTGAGATGCTTCAAACCATTCATTGACAATAATTCTTGCAAGATTATTTTCACTGTTAAATCCGATCATACCTGACGCTAAATTTTTTTTATTTTCATTCAATTTTTCATAATTAAATAATTCAATTGTTTTGGGATGTGTCCAATCTTTTATCTTTCCGGCACTTTTAGGTATATAAATTCCTTGAGAAGTAAGTACAACTTTAAGTAATGTAAGTTTCTTGGTTACTATATCACCAGCATCAAGCCAGACAACTAAGCCTCCACTTTTAAACACTACTTCCTTAACAATGGCGCTTTTCCATGCGTAATCTCCTAATTTATTGTCTTCGCTTGAACGTTCTGAAAAAAATTTTGGATATTCCTCAAAGTTAAATTTATGGAATTTAATATTTTTAAAATTTTTATTTAGGTAATCAGCTTGTTCTTTCGTGAAACCAAGGTCATACACAATAATTTTTGAGTTCAGCTCATGTTCTAATATTGAATGTAGCAAGTTTTTTATACTTTGAAAATGAGTAAAATCTGAAGCTGTAACTATTGTTAAGTTGTCATCAAATAATCTTCTTTTTTTAACTATGTTCTTTATGCAGTACCAAAAAACTTTTATAATATCCAAAACAACGCTCGTAAAATAAACAAAGATTGTTTTTATTTTTTTTAATTTGATTAAATTCATTCTCTGTCATTAAGTATAAAAAAATATAAATTTTTGTTTAAATCTATTAGAATTTGAACATTCATGATACTTTATGGATTACTGTTGGTTAAATATTTTCTAATTTATCTTTATTTTTATTTTGTAGGAAGAGGCACAGTCTTAATAATCAATTATAAATTTTTTAAAATAAAAAAAATACCAAAGAATTTGTTGTTAACTAAATCTTCTATTATTTTTCCAGTTTTAGGAATGGCTGTAGTAGGAAATGTACTAATTTTTCTGAATTATTTTTTTAAACTGAACAGTTTAGTTGTTGCAAGCATACTCATATTTTTAATATCATCAAATTTGATAAACCTCCAAAAAAGAATAAATATCAACATTGAAAATTTAATAAGTTTTATTTTATTTCCTTCGATATTAATTTTTTCCACATTTGATATTCCCTTCAATTATGATGCAGGATATTATCATTTGTTACATCAAGCATGGTTAAGAGACAGTAATCTAATAATTGGAATGGTAAATATCTTTTGGCCATTCGGCATGTCATCTATCTACGAATATTTGTCAGCAATTCTTTGGTTTGATAAATCTTTTGTTTTACTTCATTTTCTAAATTTAATTTTTGTACAAATACTTTATCAATTTTTATTTTTTCAATCTTTAAAATCAAAATTCAATAGTTTAAAATTTGTTTCCATATTTATTCTCATTTATTCAATTCTTGACAATTTTGGTTTTGAGGGGGGTAGAAATGGATTTTTGTATATACAGGGTGTTGGTAAACAGGATACAGCTGTTGGCGTATTGTTTTTTCTTCTATCTATTTATATGATTACTGCAATAAAAAACAAAGAGATAAACGATTTAGATTTTATTTTATGTTCTTTATTAGTTTTGTTTATATATGAGATAAAAGTGAGTAGTTTAATGATATTTCCACTTTTTATAGCTTATCTTTTTATGATGATGAAAAATAAACTTACTCTAAGCAAAACTATAAACTACTTGTCACCGGCATTATTTTTTGGAACTTTATGGTTTTTGAAGAGTATATTAACAACAGGATGTTTGGTATTTCCAGTAAATATCACATGTTTTGAAAGTTTTGATTGGTACGTAAAGAATTCGACAGCTGATTATGAGGGTATAACAAAGTTTGCAAGTTATAATTACGAAATTGGCACTTCCTTTGCTGAATGGATTGAATTTACTAGTTCCTTTGAATATAGAAAATCAATCTTTTTAAATTTTATTATTTCTCTTTTTCTGATTTATATTATAAAAAGTATCTTTTTCAACAAAAAAAAGAACCCAATAAGCTTCAATACCTTTGTAGTTAGTTATTTAATTTTAAACTTTCTTTACCTTCTGTTTTACGGACCTATCCCAAGATATGCAATTGGATTTTGTTTATTGACAGTTTCTATACTTGGTTTCTTTGTTGATAGTTCAAAATTTAATATTGATAAGAAACTGATATATTTTTTAACAATCTTTTCTATAGTTTTTATTGTTAGAGTAAACTCTTATTATTCATTTTTAGACTTTAAGACTTTTCAACTTTTTGATCCAAGAACAAATCAAGAAATATATATTGATATTGGATTCAGTAGCTTTAATGATAATTGGGTAATACCAAATGAAGGTGATCAATGTTGGGCAAATCTAAAATGTAGCATGGCCAAAGCTGACATAATTATTGAAGATGGTTTTTTTAAAACAGCTTACAGGAATGTCAATTCTTCTTAAAATTAATATTATATGGTAAGAACTTTTGCTCGGTTTATCATCTTATTAATTGCTAATTTTCTTACTTTATTTTTTAGTAAAAATGTAGATGTTGATCAGCTGATAAAAGACTTTGAATCTTTAAATATGAGCAATAATTTTTCTTATGAAAGCTTATATGTTTTTATATCTTTCTTAGTTACACTTCTAAGCTTATTTCTTATTTACTTTTTTCGACCTTTTTCAGAGATGTATTTAATTTATTACTTTAAAGTTTCTTATTATTTTTTCATAAATTTAGTTTCAATATCAAGTATTTTTATCGTTCTACGAATTGTTGGTTACTCAAGATTAAATTTATTAATTTATTTAATCACAATGTCAATTTTTCTTCTTCTGTCGGAAAAAATATCAAAAAATTCAAATTCTCCTTTTTTATAGTTCACTAAATATATTATTTAAAGGAAAGTGACTCATCATCGCAGATAAGTTATGTAAAAAAATGATCAGTAATACCATTATTGTCGCTGAATAATATCTATAATTTTTATTTTTTATATCTTCTAATTTTAAAACAGTCATTAATCCAAGAAGATGAAATAAATGAATTATATACGTAGCTTTATTAGTATCACCCTCAGCTTGTGGAAAACTTATTAAAAACCATAAATATCCAAATATTGTTACAAGTGTTGCCATGACTAAATACAAATTAAAATAATCAGTAAATATTTTTTCTTTTACTTTCCTTGATGTAAAGCTATTTTTGAACCCAATAATCAACATTATTGTTGGAAATATTGAAAGAATATTGACTCTCGCAAGGTAGTCACCGATTATCATCTGATTTCTTCCAAATTCTAGATTTCTACTTGTGAACGTAAAATATCCCCAATAATCACCCCACAAGTCAGAGTATAAAATGGGTAAAAATTGATTTTTAAAATAGGGTCTAATTGGTTTTGTAAATACCATTGATACTTCATTTCCAATTGGTAAATAGAAACTTAAAGGTTGATTATTAAATCTAAATGGTATTGGTTCTTGATTGAATTTTGTAAAAGAACCATATTCAACGAATAAATTTATATAGAACCATGAGGAAATTAAGAAACCAATCAAAAAAGTATAAGTTAAAAATTTAAAATATTTTAATCTATGTTCTTTTTTTATAAAAAAGTATAAAAGAAAATAGGCAGGAAATAACAAGAAAGCCCATTGTCTGCTAAGAGCCAAGAGCCCAATGATGAATCCAAAATAAAATATATCTAATTTGTTGTATACAAAAGACTTTTTTAATAATAATAAAAATCTATATAGTAAGAATGAATTTAGAAGCAATATATAAGTCTCAGCCCTTATCATCGCAATCGTTCTGTAGTTTGCAGTGAATAAACCCAATACAAGTAAAACAGACAGATAAATTTTCTTATCGGTTCCTTTAAATAGCTTCACAATTTTCATGTACATATAAAGAAGTGCCAAATACATAAAGCTTTGAAAAATTATATTTAAAAAACCATAAATTTTTTGACAGGTCTCGTATATATTTTCAAAGGAAAAATAACTTTTACAAATTTCATTTACAAATGCAGGAAATAAGTATGGAAAGGGAGGACTGAAAAATTCATATGTTAAATTTGATGATGGTTGATTTAGTCTTCCCGGTATATAAAGATTTAAAAAGT
>MDTD01001465.1_pt1 | contig 47551 bp, 46 predicted proteins | sample 811221 | NCBI WGS metagenome assembly MDTD01 (sample SAMN05326646, study PRJNA326480) | marine metagenome | isolation source: seawater | place: Pacific Ocean: South West | collected 2011 | reverse complement strand
CGGCGACATCGCCGATGGCATAGACACCGTTCATCGAGGTCCGGCAGGTGTCGTCGATGCGCAGGCACGCGCCGTCGGTCGCAAGTCCGAGGCTTGCGATATTGGCGCTTTCCGAGCGCGGTCGCCGTCCGACGGTGACGAGGATCCGATCGGCGGGAAGAACCTTTTCCGCGCCGTCCGCCGTTTCCACTGCGAGGCCGTCGCCGCTCTCGCCCTTTGCTTTCGTCGCAAGGTGAACGTCGATGCCGAGGCCGTGCAGCGTCTTGAGCACGGGGCGGGTGAGGGCGCTGTCGTATTGCGGCAGAATGCGGTCCTCCGCCTCGACGATGGCGACCTTGGCGCCGAGTTTGGCGAAGGCGATGCCGATCTCCAGGCCGATGTAGCCGGCCCCGACGATGCAAAGGGTCTCCGGGACCTTCGTCAACGCAAGCGCCTCGGTGGAGGAGATCACCTTGCCGCCGAACGGCAGGAACGGCAACTCCACAGGTTCCGAGCCGGTCGCGATCACGACGGCCTGGGCGCGGATCTGGACGGTGCTGTCGCCGGTGGTGACCTTCACGGTCTTGCCGTCGAGAAAGGTGGCGCGGCCGGTGACGAGCCGGGTTCCTGCCTTCTTCAGCAGGCCCGCGACGCCGGCATTCAACCGACTGACGATGCCGTCCTTCCAGGCGACGGTCTGGGCGAGATCGATGGTAGGCTGCTCCGCGCGAATGCCGAGCGGCGACTGGCCGTTGTAGCGGGTCAGCTTGTGAAATTCCTCGGCCGCGTGGATCAGCGCCTTGGAGGGGATGCAGCCGACGTTGAGGCAGGTTCCGCCGGGTTTCTGCTCGTCGACGACGATGGCGTCGATGCCGAGCTGTCCGGCACGGATGCCGCAGATATAGCCGCCGGGGCCGGCGCCGACGATCAGCAGCTTGCAGGTCAGGTCACTCATCGCCTCACTCCTCGACAAACATCAGCGCAGGGGTTTCCAGCAGCGTTTTCAGCTTCTGGACGAAGACGGCGGCATCCCATCCGTCGATCACCCGGTGATCGAAGGAGCAGGAGATGTTCATCATCTTGCGCGGGCGAAACGCCTCGCCGTCCCACATCGGGCGCGTGGTCATCTTGTTGATCCCGACGATGGCGACCTCCGGGTGATTGATGATCGGCGTCGTCGCCAGCGCGCCGAGCGGCCCGAGCGAGGTGATGGTGATCGTCGACCCGCTCAACTCCTCGCGGCTCGCCTTGCCCGTGCGCGCCGCTTCGGCGAGGCGCGCGAGCTCGGCCGCGTTCTCCCACAGGCTTGCCGCTTCTACGTGGCGGGCGACGGGCACGGTGAGGCCCGCCGGCGTTTGCGCCGCGATACCGATGTGCACGGCATCCGACTGGTGGATCACGCCGGCGTCGTCGTCGTAGCGGGCGTTCATCTCCGGCTGGGCGGCAACCGCATTGACGATCGCCCGCATCACGAAGGGCAGCACCGTGAGCTTGCCGCGCTCCGCGCCATGCGCGGCGTTGAGCTTGGCGCGCAACTCCTCCAGCGCCGTCACGTCGATCTCCTCGACGATGGTGATATGCGGAATGCGCGACCAGGAAAGCGCCATCTTCTCCGCGATTTTACGGCGCATGCCGACGACCTTCACCTCGCGGGTGCCGGTCGCGGGAAGCCGCGCGCCGCCTCGGCCCGTCACCGGTCCGTGCTCGACATAGGCGTCGAGATCCTCGTGCAGGATGCGCCCGGCCGGACCCGAACCGCCGACGAGGCGCAAGTCGATGCCGGCGTCCTGCGCCCGCCGGCGCACCGCCGGGGAGGCAAGCGGCTTCTCGCCCTTGGCCAGCGGCTCGCGCCGGACCGTCGCGCCGGCACGGGGCGGTTCGGCGGCCGGTGTCTTTGCCGTTGCGGGCGTTTCCGCACCCGTGGACCTGGGCGCGGGCTGGTCGGCGTCGGCATCGGCGGTTCCGGTTTCTTCCGGTTCCGCCGCCTTCGGTTCGGGTGCCTTGGCAGGTGCGGGCGCGGCGGTGTCGTTGCCGTCGCCCTCGACCTCGATCTGGATGAACTTGTCACCGATGGCGATGACATCGCCGGGCTCGCCGCACAGCCAGACAACCTTGCCGGCAACGGTCGAGGGAACCTCGACGGCGGCCTTGTCGGTCATCACCGTGCCGAGGACGTCGTCCTCCGCCACCTCGTCGCCGACGGCGACCTGCCATTCGGTCAGCTCCGCTTCCGCGATGCCTTCGCCGACGTCGGGCAGGGTAATCGTGTAAAGGCCCATGTTCTAACCCTCCAGAACTTGGGTGAAGGCTTGCTTGATGCGCTCCGGCCCCGGGAAATAGGTCCATTCCTGCGCATGCGGATAGGGCGTGTCCCAGCCGGTGACCCGCACGATCGGCGCTTCCAGGTGATAGAAGCAGCGCTCCTGAACCAATGCGCTCAGCTCCGCGCCGAAGCCGGAGGTCTTGGTCGCCTCGTGAATGACGATGCAGCGCCCTGTCTTGCGCACCGACTGCTCGATGGCGTCGAGGTCGAGCGGGAGCAGCGTGCGCAGGTCGATGATCTCGGCGTCGACGCCGGCTTCCTCGGCCGCCGCCTGCGCCACATAGACCATGGTGCCATAGGCCAGGACGGTCACCGCCTCGCCGGCACGGGCGATCTCCGCCTTGCCGAGCGGGACCGTGTAATAGTCCTCCGACACATCGCCCAGTTCATGGTTCTTCCAAGGCACCACCGGGCGGTCGTGATGGCCGTCGAAGGGACCGTTGTAGAGCCGCTTCGGCTCCAGGAAGATCACCGGATCCGGGTCCTCGATGGCGGCGAGCAGCAGCCCCTTGGCGTCGCGCGGATTGGCCGGCATGACGACCTTCAGCCCCGAGACATGGGTGAACAGCGCCTCCGGGCTCTGGCTGTGGGTCTGGCCGCCAAAGATGCCGCCGCCGGTCGGCATGCGGATCACCATCGAGCAGGTGAAGTCGCCGGCGGAGCGATGGCGCAGGCGCGCGGCCTCCGACACGATCTGGTCGTAGGCGGGATACATGTAGTCGGCGAACTGGATCTCCACGACCGGCTTCAGCCCGTAGGCTGCCATGCCGATCCCGGCGCCGACGATGCCGCTCTCGTTGATCGGCGCATCGAAACAGCGATGCGGTCCGTATTTCTTCTGCAGGCCGGCGGTGCAGCGGAACACGCCGCCGAAATAGCCGACATCCTCGCCGAACACGACAACGCGCTTGTCCCGCTCCATGGCGAGATCATGGGCGTTGCGGATCGCCTCGATCATAGTCATGCGGGCCATGTCAGTATCCTGCCTCTTGGCGCTGTTCGCGCAGGTGAGGGGGCATTTCGGCAAAGACATCGTCGAACATGCTGCGCGGGGACGGCTTGTCGCCGGAAATCAGCGTGCCGTTTGCTTCCGCCTCGCGCTGCGCGCTGCGCACGGTGTCGACGATCTCCGCCTGGGCCTGGGTGTGCCGGTCCTCGCTCCATTCGCCGATGGTGATCAGGTGGCGCTTCAGCCGGTCGATCGGGTCACCGAGCGGCCAGGCGGAGAATTCGTCCTTGGAGCGATAGGCCGACGGGTCGTCGGAGGTGGAATGCCCGCCGGCGCGATAGGTGACATGTTCGATCAGGCTCGGCCCGAGGCCGGAGCGCGCCCGTTCCGCCGCCCATTTCGCCACGGCGTGCACCGCCAAATAGTCATTGCCGTCGACGCGGATCGCCGGAATGCCGAAGCCGTGGCCGCGCGCGGCGAAAGTGACCGCACCGCCGCGGGCCATGCCCTGGAAGGTGGAGATCGCCCACTGGTTGTTGACGATGTTGAGAATGACCGGCGCCTTGTAGGTGGAGGCGAAGACCATGGCGGCGTGGAAATCGTTTTCGGAGGTCGAGCCGTCGCCGATCCAGGCCGCCGCTATGCGCGTGTCATGCGAGATCGCCGAGGCCATCGCCCAGCCGACCGCCTGGATGAACTGCGTGCCGAGGTTGCCCGATACGGAAAAGAAGCCGTGGTCGCGGGCGGAATACATCACCGGCAGCTGCCGGCCTTTCAGCGGATCGGCCGAATTGGAATAGATCTGGTTCATCATCTGCGTCATCGGGTAGCCGCCCGCGATCAGCAGCCCCGCCTGACGGTAGGTCGGGAAATTCATGTCGCCGTCTTCGAGCGCCATGCGGAAGGCGCAGGCGACGGCCTCCTCGCCGAGGTTCTGGACGTAGAAGCTGGTCTTGCCCTGCCGCTGGGCCTTGAGCATGCGTTCGTCGAACTGGCGCAGCGTCATCATGTGGCGCAGGCCGTTGCGCAGCGCCTCCGCGTCGAGGGTTCCGGCCCAGGGGCCGACGGCCTCGCCGGCCTTGTTGAGCACGCGCACGACCGAAAACGCCATGTCGCGCATGTCTTCCGGCGCCTCCTCGACCTCCGGCCGGCGGACGGCGCCGGCGCGCGGGATCTCGAAGTCGGAGAAGTCAGGCGTGTCGCCGGGACGGCATCCCGGCTCGGGAACATGAAGGGCAAGCGGCCTGGGTTCGGTCATGGGGCCTCCTCCTCGCGTGTTGGCCGGGCCGTCCTTGCGGATCGGGTCGGCGGAAACGTCAGCCCCTGTCGCGCTCCTGAAGCAACGCGCGGGCGGTGATCAGTCTCATGATCTCGTTGGTGCCTTCCAGAATGCGGTGCACACGCAGATCACGCAGCGTCTTTTCCAGACCATAGTCTTCCAGGTAGCCGTATCCGCCAAGCAGTTGCAGCGCATCGTCGGTCACCTTGAATGCGGTGTCGGTGACGAAGGCCTTGGCCATGGCGCAGAACTTGGTGGCGTCCGAGGCCTCCGTGTCGAGTTTCCATGCGGCCTGGCGCAGGAAGGTCCGCGCGGCCTGAAGCGAGATTTCCATTTCGGCAAGGCGGAACTGCAGGCCCTGGAACTGGTCGAGGCTTTTGCCGAAGGCGGTGCGCTCGCCCATGTAGTCGAGCGCGGTCGAAAGGGCGGCCTGCGCCCCGCCGAGCGCACAGGCGGCGATGTTCAGCCGTCCGCCGTCAAGCCCTTCCATGGCGTAGGAAAAGCCACGGCCCTCCTCGCCAAGAAGGTGGTCGGCGGGAACCGCGCAGTCGTCGAACTGGACCTGTGTGGTCGGCTGTGCCTTCCAGCCCATCTTGCGTTCATGCGCGCCGAAGCTGAGGCCATTGCTGCTGTCGGGCACGGCAAGTGTGGAGATGCCTTTGGGACCGTCGGCGCCGGTCCGGCACATCACCACATAGAGATCGGAATAGCCGCCGCCGGAAATGAAGGCCTTGGCGCCGGACAGGCTGTAGCCGTCGTCGGTGCGGGTCGCGCGGGTGCGCAGGGCCGCGGCATCGGAGCCGGAGCCGGGTTCGGTCAGGCAGTAGGAGGCGACCGCCTCCAGCGACACCAGCCGCTCCAGCCACTGGTCCTTGAGCGCATCGGTCCCGTATTTCGCGACCATGTTGGTGCACATGTTGTGGATCGAGATGAAGGCGGCGACCGAGGGGCAGGCGTGAGCCAGAGCCTCGAAGACGAGGGTCGCGTCGAGGCGCGAGAGGCCGGTTCCGCCAAGCTTCTCGGGAACATAGATCGCGCCAAAGCCGAGCGCGCCGGCCTCTTGAAGCATGTCGCGCGGGATCGTGCCGGCTTTTTCCCACTCGTAGGCGTGGGGTGCGATCGCGTCGCGACCGAAATCCCGCGCCGTGTCGAAAATCAGTGTCTGTTCTTCCGAAAGCCCGAAATCCATTGCGCCTCCGCTCCCTGGCAAGCCCCGCCGCCGGGAAGCGACCCAGCGGAAAACCGGCGGCGTGTAATAGCCCGTATGATTGCGCGCAATGGTCGAAATTTCTTGCCGTATTTGCTGAATATCGCGGATGGTGCGGAATATTCTTTTTACGTAGCGGGAATTCGCAAAAGGAGATTTCCATGGGGCGAATGCTGGATGAAATCGACCGTCGCATTCTCAAGGCGCTGGTCGCGGACGGGCGGCTGTCCAACACGGAACTGGCGCGCGAGGTCGGCCTGTCGCCGTCCCCCTGCTGGCAGCGGGTGCGCAGGCTGGAGGAAGAGGGGATCATCTCCGGCTATACCGCGGTTCTCGACCATGCGGCGCTCGGCGTCGGCGAGACCGTGATGGTGGAGGTGTCCCTCGACCGTCACGACGCGGAGGTGCTGGAGGAGTTCGGCCGGGTGATGGCCGAGATTCCGGAAGTGCTGGAGGTGTACCTGATGGCCGGCGACTACGACTATTTTGTCAAGATCGCCGCCAATGGCACGCAAGGGGTGGAGGCGTTCCTGCGCGAACGCCTGTTCAAGGTCGCCGGCCTTCGCCACTCGAAGTCGAGCTTCTCGCTGCGCTGCCTGAAGAAAGTCGTGTCCTTCGTCCCGGACTGAGCCGTCGCGCCGGCCTAGCGCGCACGCCCGAGCAGCGCGAGGATGAAGGCCGCGCCGATGGAGGTGGTGACGATCCCCACGGGAAGTTCCTGCGGCGCAAGCAGGCTGCGAGCGACGATATCGCTCAGGAGCAAGAGGCAGCCGCCGATCAGGGCGGAGAGCACGATCAGCCGGCCATGCAGCGGCCCGGCAAGCCCGCGCGCGATATGAGGCACCATCAGCCCGACGAAGCCGATCACCCCGCTGATCGAGACGAAGGCGGCGGTGGCGAAGGCACAGGCGAGAAACGTCAGTTTGCGCAAGCGGGCAACGTCGACGCCAAGCGTGCGGGCAGTGTCGTCGCCGGCAAGCAGGGCATCGAAGCGCCGGTGCTGCGCAAGGGCGAAGACAAGAATGACCGCAAGACCGGCGAGAGCCACGGGCAGAAGGTCCCAGCGCGCGAGCCCGAGACCGCCAAGCGACCAGAACAGGACGGAATGCGCCGCGCGCTGGTCGCCCGCGAACACCAGATAGTTGGTGAAGGCCATGAACAGGAAGGAGACGGAAAGGCCCGCCAGGACCAGCCGCGCCGGTCCCTGGTCGCCCATGCGGGTCACCAGCATCAGCACGATGACCGAGGCGGCCATGCCGCCGGTGAAGGCGGCGGCCGGCAGGGTCCAGATGCCGAAGAGATCCCCGGTGATCGTGATCACGAAAACCGCGCCGGCGGCCGCACCCGACGACAGGCCGAAGAGAAACGGGTCGGCCAGATCGTTGCGCGTTGCCGTCTGGAGCAGGCAGCCGACAATACCGAGACCGGCCCCGACCATCAGCGCCAGAAGCGCGCGGGGCAAACGCAGGTCAAGGATGATGCGGCTGCTCGCGCTTGCGTCGGACGCGGCACCGACGAGCGTCGCCACCACCTTGCCGAAGGGTAGCGCGGTGGAGCCGGTGGCGATGGCCGCGACCAGCAGTGCGAGCAACAGAAGCGCGAGCCCGGCGATGGACAGTGCAAAGCGCACGGGGCTCAGAACGCGTCTGGGTGGAGGGCGCGGGCGAGCTTGTCGATTGCCGCGATGTTGGCCGGTCCCGGCGTCAGTTCCTCATAGCGCAGCTTGATGAAGCGCTCGTTCTTGATGGCGCTGGTGTGCTGCATCACCGGGTGGGTCTTGAGGAAGCGGAAGAGCGCGTCGCCGCCGGCGCCATTCTGGTAGTCGAGCAGGATCAGAAATTCGGGGTCGGCAGCGGCAACGGTCTCCCAGGAGGTCGTGCCCCAGCTCGTGTCCATGTCGCCGGTGATATTGGTGCCCCCGGCGCTGGAGATCATCGCGGTCGGCATCGCGTATTTGCCGGCGGTGAAGGGCTTGTCCTCGCCGGAATCATAGAGAAAGACCCGCAGCGGTGCGCCGTCGCCGATGCGCCCGGCGATCTCGGACACCTTCGCCTTCCAGTCGGCCACAAGGGTCTGCGCCGCAGCCTCCTTGTCGAAAATCCGACCAAGCCGCAGCATGTCCTCGTAGAGAAGGTCGAGGCTTGCCGCCGGACGGTCCTTGTCGAGATGGACGCAGCTTTCGGTGAGGATCAGCGTCTTGATGCCATGGGGTGCGAGCGTGTCGGGAGTGACCTCGCCGCCGGGCTTCATGCCGTAGTACCAGCCGGCGAAGAAGAGATCGGGTGCGGCTGCGACGAGGTTTTCAAGCGTCGGGTATTTGGGCGCAATTTCCGGAATGTCGCCGCGCTTCTCGTCGAAGGCCCGGCTTGTCTTGTACCAGCCGCTGATGCCGCTGACCCCGACCATCTGGTCCTGAAGGCCGAGCGCGAAGGCCATCTCGCTCATGTTGATGTCCTGCACCACCATGCGCTGCGGCACGCTTTCGAAGGTGAGCGGTGTCCCGCAATTGTCGACCGTCACGGGATCCGCGACAGCGCCCGCGACCGTGGTGAGCAGGGCGGTGAGGGAAACCAGAAAACGCCGCATTGGACTAAAGCCCTTTCGAATGTGCGAGAGACGATATGTGAGCGAGCGAGACATCGAGGGCGGTCAGGTGCCGGTCTTCGCTCGGGTGGGGAAGGCGATGGAAGCCGACATCGAAGACCTTGCGGATGTTGGCGAGACTGAGCACCTCTTCCGGGTGGCCATAGGCCTCCAGCCGGCCGCCACGAACAAGCGCAACGTGGCTTGCAAAGGCGTCGATCAGGGTCAGGTCGTGCAAGGCGGCGACCACGGTGATGCCGAGACTGGCCACAAGACCCAGCAGCGCGCCCCGGGCATTGGGGTCGAGGTGGTTGGTCGGCTCGTCGAGCACGAGCAGCTGCGGGCGCTGGCAGATCGCCCGGGCAAGCTTGGCGCGCTGGCGTTCGCCGCCCGACAGATTGCCGATGCGCCTGTGCGCGAGATCGTTCAGCCCGCACAGCGCGATGACCTCCGTCATGGTCCGGCCCGGCGCAGGCGTGCCACGCCACCCCGTGTGCGGCAGGTGGCCGAGGCTGACATATTGCGCGGTGGTGAGCCGCGTGTCCGGTTCCTCAAGCTGGCCGACATAGGCGATGCGACGCGCCCGTTCGGCCGGTGTGATGTCGCAAAAGCGCTGGCCCCAGAGGCGGATATCGCCGTCGGTCGGCTCGGAGAGACCTGCGATCATGCGCACAAGCGTCGTCTTGCCGGCGCCATTGGGGCCGACGACCGCCAGGATTTCCCCGGCATGGACGTGAAAGCTCATGTCCTCCACCAGCCTGGCCTTGCCCGGTGGAGCGTAGCCGACGCCTTCCAGCGAGATCGCGACCGGCTTGCCTGTGGTGTGGCTCATCGCGCTTTCTCCTCCAGGGATCGGGACGCAGGAATGTTCGGCGCAAGCGCCGGCAGTCGCGCGAGCGTCTTGTTGACGAGTGCCGGCGGTCGGCTGCTTGCAGAACACCATCCGTCCGCAAGCCCTGCGTATTGAACGGCAAAGGCGACAAGGGCCGCAACGTCGGCCTCCGGATCTATGTCGCCGAAAAGGTAGGACGCCTTTCCCTCGGCCTGAAACGCAACCGTGCAGGGGCGCGCGCAGCCGGCCATGCAGGCAACGTCGACGAGCGTGAACGCCGCAAACGATCCGGTCCGGCGCGGGTCTGACGCCATCGCATCGCGCAAATGTTCCAGGAGTCGCGCGCCGGCACCGGGCGAGCCGTCTGCGCGCCTGCCGCATGTCGTACAGACCGCAATGCGGTGCGGACATGCTTGCGCAGAGAGTGGGGAAACCACGTCAGACGTGTGTGTCAGGTCGCGGGTCATAGCGCTCCTGCAAACCGGCCGGCCGGGTGCGGGAAAGACGTCGCCATGTCTGATGTTGGCTCTGGGGCCGTAGATCGGTCATTTTGTCCATCCTCCCGGACGCCCCGCCCGGATAGAAAAGTTGCGCGTGGATGGCAGGTCTCCTGGCTTGCGGGTCGTCGCCGGGCCGCGCCTTCCCGCCCGAACGTGGGGCAGTGGCATGTGCGGTCGGCTTTCCGCTCACAGTTGCGGGGGCAGCCACGGTCTCGGTCCCTTCTGGGTACGCCTCACCGTGTTCCCTTTTCATGTCTCGGGCGCTTTGGCCCTCGACAACCATCCAACGCGAAACTTGCAGATTGCGCGGTCCCGCGCAACCGGCTTGGCGTGTCCGGCGCTATTCGGCCGGTGCGAGGCAGTCCTTGAAGGCACGCGCCATCCCGTGCATCAGCTCGACGTAAAGGTCGGCTGAGTCCGGCAATGTGCTGCCCAGAGGGTCCAGCGTACCGGTGCGCGCCGGGGTGCCCTCGATCACCACGTTGACCAGCTTGGGATTGAATTGCGGTTCGGAGAAGACGCAGACCGCCCCGGTGTCCTCAATCCTGTGCTGGATCTCGGCAATGCGCGCCGCACTTGGCGTGGCTTCGGGGGAAAGCGTGATGGCGCCCACCTGAGAAAGGCCGAACCGTTTCTCGAAGTACTGATAGGCGTCGTGGAAGACGACATAGCCTTGTTCCTGGACGGGAGCGAGCTCCGCGGCGATCTCCTGCGTCATGGTCTCGATGCGGGCTGTCAGGTCCGCGGCATTCTGCCGATAGCGCTCGGCGTTTTGCGGATCGGCTTGGGAGAGCGTCTCGGCGATATGCAGGGTCATTGCCTTGGCATTGGCAGGATCGAGCCAGACGTGCGGGTCGGTCGCGCCTTCGCCATGGTCGTGACCATGGCCGTCATCGGCATGTGCCGCCTCGGAATGCCCGTCGTCGTCATGACTATGGTCGTCATGCTTGTGGTCATCATGTCCGTGGTCGTCGTGCACATCGGCTCCGGCGTCGCGAAACGGCAGTCGCGTGACGCCCGGCGCCTCGGCGAGGGAGATTGAAACGCCGTCGGTCGCGATGGTCTCCAGCGGCTTGTCGAGGAAGGTTTCCAGATCGTGCCCGACCCAGAACACCAGGGTCGCCTCCTGAAGTGCGGCCGCCTGGGAGGGCTTCAGGCTGTAGGCATGGGGAGAGGCGTTGCCCTCCACGAGAAGGCCCGGCGTGCCGACATTCTTCATGACGCCCGCGACCAGCGCATGCACCGGCTTGATCGAGGCGAGAACCGTCATCTCGGCGCTGATTGCCACGCCGGACGACAGGCCGAGCAAAGAGGCGGACAGCAACAGGGTTTTGATACGGGACATGGAAGCTCCAGGGTGGCGTCTGTCATGTTATAAAATCACATCATTGCGTTATGCTATAACGTGTGGCATAGGTTGATGCAACACCTGTGACCGAAAAATTCCGGTCTCTGATCCGGACATGGGGATCCCGTGGTTTCGAATTCCGATCCGACCGGCGCTCCTGCGCCGAGCAGCCCGCTCGTCTCATTGTCGAATGCCGGTGTCCAACGCGATGGCGCGTGGCTTGTGCGCGGGGTCGATCTCGCGGTTCGCCCCGGCGAGATCGTCACGCTGATCGGGCCGAACGGCTCCGGCAAATCCACCACCGCCAAGATGGCCCTCGGCATCCTGTCGCCCGACGAAGGCAGGGCGGAGCGCCGCCCGGATGTGCGCGTCGCCTATGTTCCGCAAAAGGTGATGATCGACTGGACGTTGCCGCTGACCGTCGAACGCTTCCTGTCGCTCACGGCAAGGGCAGATCCGAAAGATGCCAGGGCAGCGCTTGCCGCGACCGGGATCTCGCATCTGCGCTCTGCGGAGGTGCGCAATCTCTCCGGGGGCGAGTTCCAGCGGGCGCTTCTGGCGCGGGCGATGTGCCGCAAGCCTGACTTGCTCGTGCTCGACGAGCCGGTCCAGGGCGTCGACTATACCGGCGAGATCGCGCTCTACGATCTGATCAAGCGCATCCGCGACGATCTCGGCTGCGGCGTGCTGCTGATTTCCCACGACCTGCATGTGGTGATGGCGGCGACCGATCACGTCATCTGCCTGAACGGGCATGTCTGCTGCCAGGGCGCTCCGGTGGCGGTCGCCTCCAGCGCGGAGTACCGGCGCCTGTTCGGCGGGCGGGCATCGGACACGCTGGCCGTTTACGAACACCATCACGATCACACCCATTTGCCGGACGGGCGCGTGCGCCATGCCGACGGCACGGTCACCGATCACTGCCATCCGCACGACACGGCACAGGATCACGGTGCAGAGGGTGCCACGACGAGCGAGGAGAAGACCCGCCATGCTGGATGATTTCTTCGTCCGCGCGCTTGTCGCCGGCATCGGCGTTGCCGCCGTGGCGGGGCCGCTCGGCTGTTTCGTCGTCTGGCGGCGGCTCGCCTATTTCGGCGATACGCTCTCCCATGCCGCGCTGCTCGGCGTGGGGCTGGCGCTGCTGCTTCAGGTGAATGTCACCCTTGCCGTTTTCGCGGTCTCGGCCGGCGTATCGCTCGCGCTGCTGGCGCTGCAACGCCGCGCCTCGCTGTCATCCGATGCGCTGCTCGGTCTGCTGTCGCATTCCGCGCTGGCGCTGGGCCTGGTGGCGCTCGCCTTCATGACCTGGGTCCGTTTCGACCTGATGGGGCTGCTCTTCGGCGACATTCTTGCGGTCTCCGTCCACGACATCGCGCTCGTCTATGGCGGCGGCGTGGTGGTTCTGGTGGTGCTTGCCTGGATCTGGCGCCCGCTGTTCGCCGCCACCGTCAATCAGGAGCTGGCCGAAGCGGAAGGCCTTGAACCGGAGCGCGCGAACATCGTCTTCATGCTGCTGATGGCCGGCGTGATCGCCATTGCGATGAAGATCGTCGGCGTCTTGCTCATCACCGCGATGCTGATCATACCGGCCGCGACGGCGCGCCGGTTCGCTTCAGGCCCCGAACAGATGGCCGTTCTGGCGGCGCTGTTCGGCATTGTCTCCGTCGTGGGCGGATTGTTCGCCTCGCTGGAGTGGGACACGCCCTCGGGGCCATCGATCGTCGTTGCGGCACTTGCCCTGTTTCTCGCCAGTCTCAGTCCGCTGGCGTCCTGGATCACACGCGCCCTGCGCCGCAGCGCGGGCCCGCAGTCTGAGGTTATGCACCGATGAGTGTCAGTGAAGACGACCGCACGGGACTGACCCGCAACCAGGGCCTCGTGCTCGAAGCGCTTTCGCGCGCCGACGCCCCGCTCAGCGCCTACACGATCCTCGATCAGCTGCGCGACGCCGGGTTTCGGGCGCCGCCCCAAGTCTACCGTGCACTGGAAAAGCTGGTCGAGAGCGGCCGGGTGCACCGGCTTGAGAGCCTGAACGCCTTCGTCGCCTGCCAGCACCCGGGGTGCGACGGGCATACCACGGTCGCCTTCACGATCTGCGAGCAATGCGGCCGCGTGGCCGAGGTGAGCGATACCGCGCTGGTCGAGCGCATTCGCGAGATCGCAGACGCCAGCGGGTTCCGCGTGGCCAAGTCGACGGTCGAGCTGCGCGGCCTTTGCGCGGATTGCGCAAGCGCCTAGTTGTCGCTGGCGGCGGCCAGGCTCCGGTGTCCCGGTGTCTGCACGCGGGCCTTGCGCAGTGCCTCGGCCACTTCGCGTCTGTCGTCCCGGTTACCGATCGAATGGGCCGCATCGCTGGCGATCAGCCGCAGATGCTGGTGCAGCACGCCGGCATGTTCCTCGCGCACCACCACCGCCATGCGTCCGATGGCGGCGATCAGATGCAAGAGCACCATCACGTTGCCCCGTGCGGCACGGCGCAGGGGATGGAGCGCGGCGCCGACGATTTCCTTCACGTCGAGAAGTTCCAGCCAGACCCTGGGGTTTCCGTCCTTGTCGCAGATCAGCGAGGAGGGCGCTCCGCGTTGCAGGACCATGGCAAGCGATGCCGACAGGTGATCGAGCGCGCTGATCGCCGTATAGGGATCGTTGATGCCGGGCGACAACGCCCGCAAGGCGATCTCGACATTCAGGTGGACGTTGAACTGGATGTCGCCATCGGGCGCCCGCACATCCTCCAGATAGATCGCATCGCGAACGGCCCGCGGGTCGATTTCCCCGTCATCGTCATGAATGTAGGCAACGGGCGTCTTTGCCACGACGAAGGCGCCAGGGCGGGCAATCACCCGCACGAAGCCGTCGCCGGACCGGGCGGCCGAGAGCAGCAGCTTCGATTGGACGGCGGTGACATAGCCGGATTTGGTGGAATGGACAGGCCGTCCCGGCGTGGTCGGCAGGGCCTCGCGATCGGTCGCGGATTCATGCGGTTCGTCATCGAGCAGCCGATCGATCGCGGCGCGAAGCTTGCGCTGGGTGCGACCGATTTCATTGTCGACCATGACGCGTTGCGCGGTGTCGTGCACGAAATACACCACCACGAAGAAGCTGGTCGTGGCCAGCAGGATCGCGACGGCGACGGCGATGCGGGGGACTTCCGTCTCCCCGACGACGTAAAGAACAATCAGCGAATAGAGGAAGGTTCCCCCGAGCATCCCGATCGTCGTCTGATTGACGCGGTTGTCGGTGAAGGTTTCAAGAAGCCGCGGCCCGATGTTTCCCGTCGCCAGGGTGAAGACGACCAGCGTCAGCGAGTAGACGAGGCTGATGACCGTCATTGTTGCCCCGGAAATGGTTCCAAGCACGGCGCGGGCGCCGCTCGCGCTGATCGCGAGGAAGGGAACGAGATCGAAGACCGGCCCGAAAACGTCCGTGCGGTCGACCCAGACGGCGGCGGGCGCAAGCACCAGTCCAAGCAGCGCGAGAACGGCGGGAATGAACAAGAACCCCCGCACCATTCGTCTGAGGCGGAGGATGAATTGGGATTTTTCCAAGGTCGGCCTCTGGTTGGCCCTGATTGCACGTCATCGCTCCTTGATGGTCGGGAGCGCGTGACAGGGCGCGTGTTGCTGCGCAGGATACACGGGCGGTGTCGCAAGGCGATACCCGGCACTGAGGAGAAAGCGGAAGGTGGCAATGCGGTCAGGTGCGAGGGATGGGGTTTGGTGGCCAGAGAGACGCGCAGATGCAGCGCGCCGTGACGCTCGGGCCGGATCCTGTGCATCGGCCGGCACGCGCCGTACCCGCCATTTGCGCGCGCTCGGTCTCGTGGTCATTTCCCTGTTTGCCGCAACAGGGAGCGCTGCGGGTGCCGGCGGCCAGGCCGTGGCGGATCCGGTTCCGCTGCCTCAGGCCAAGCCTGTCGAAACGGGCGCAAACAACGACGCCCCGCCGCAGGCTGCCTCGACCTGTGCCGTGCAACTCGCCGAGGCCGGTGCGGTTTTCCGCTCTCTTCCAGTGCCCGATCCCGGACCTCTCGGGTGCCGGATCGACGACCCCGTCCAGCTGGAGCGGATCGGCGATACCCGGTTGAGCCCTGCGGCGACGCTGTCCTGCACGACCGCCCTGAAGCTGGTGCGGTTTGTCCGAAAGCCGCTGAGGGAAGAGGTTCGCGTCACGATGAACACGGAGATCGCCACGCTGCATGTCGCCGCCTCCTACGATTGTCGCGGACGCAACCGGCAGGCGGGGGCGAAACTGAGCGAGCATGGTTACGGTCGCGCAATCGACGTTCGCGGGCTGACCCTTGCCGACGGGGGCGACTGGGCCGTGTCGCCACGGGACCCGGAGGATACCTCGCCCGCGGCCCGGTTCCAGAGGCGGGTCCGGGCGCTCGCCTGCGGCCCCTTCACCACGGTTCTGGGGCCGGGATCTGATGCCTATCACGACGACCATTTTCACTTCGACCTGGCGCCGCGCAACGCCGCCTATTGCCGGTAGCCGCGCACGGCTGGTCACTTTTGGCGCAGCGGCGGTCTGTCACATGGTGCCTGAGGCGACCTACGCCGAAATACGTACCTGAGGGGCAATATGGCTTTAACCCAGGACGGAAAGACATGCTGAATTTGGTCTATCGCATCCCGCTTGTCGGGCTGTTCATTCGCAGTGCCGTGCAAGGCTCCTATGCCGAGCGGCTGGCCTTCGCGATCAATATCCTCGCGCTTTTCGGCATCTGCGTCGCGATCTTCGGCTATCCGGTGATCATCGTGGCGGCCCTTGTGATGACCGCCGTCATGTTCACGATCATCGTCGGGGTGACATCGCAGGCGCTCTGGTCGCGATCGGTGGACTGAGCATCCCAGGCTTCGCTACCGCACGAGCGAGCGCGCTTTGGAATTCAACGCCTCCATGAGTGCGGTCATGCTGCGCTCGGCGGCCGCTTCGTCGTGTCGGGTGATGTCCTTCATCACCTGCACATGCAGGGCCGCCGACGCGCCCAGGTCCCGGTCCGAGCTGTAGCGCACCCAGAACCGGCGGGAATGGGTCTGCAGGGGGGAGAGCATCTTTCCCAAAAACGGATTGGCGCAAGCCGTCTCGAGAATGGCGTCGAAGGTCTTGTCGGCCTTGAGAAAAAGCGGGACGTCCGCCGTCCGCGCCGCCGTCTCCATCGCTCCGGCGCACTCGGCCAGGCGCTCGCGGTGGGAGGCGTCCGCGAAGCGGGCCGCCTTTCCGGCAAAGATCGGTTCCAACGCCAGGCGCGGTTCCAACACGCGCAGATAGTCTTCCGGGCGGATATCCGAAATGCGGATGCCCGAGCGTGGCACGATCTCGAGCAGCCCCTCCCAGGAGAGCCGCTGGATCGCCTCGCGCACCGGCGTGCGGCCCAGCCCGACCTGTTCGATGATCTGCTTTTCCGTAAGCGCGCTGCCGGGCAGCAACGCGAGGGACACGATTTTTTCCTCGAGACAGAGATAGGCGGCATGCGCCTGCGACGTGTTCGGTCTTTCCAACGTGTCACTCCGTGTGCCGTCCGACCGAATTGATATATCAGGGGTTGACACCGCGCAAGCGCATGTGAATATCATTGATATATCAATATGGAGGCAGGTCGCAGGTGGCGTGGCGTCTTCCCGGCGGTACTGACGAATTTCGCGAGCGATGACGCGCTCGACGCACAGGAAATCGAGCGCTGTTTCGCGCTCCGTACGGAGGCCGGGGCCGACGGCTTCAGCGTGTGCGGCTCGCTTGGCAAGGCGATGACGTTGGAGCCTGATGAAGAGCTCTAGACCCTTGCCTTCACGAGTTCCGTGACGGGTCTCGTCGCGGCGTTTCCCGAGAGACTGTCGCGATCTGCAAGCCGGTGGAGACGGCTCCGGAGCCCCGCCCGGACCCGCCGTCGTTGGGTCCGAGCAGTCCGTCAGCTCGAATGCGAAGGGGCAATCCTTGAATTCGCGGAGACTGGCGGTTTCGTAAGATCCTGCTTTGCTTTAGAAATTCGTGCAAACACGAACGTCGCGGGGGACGGCAAGGTCCCGCGCGTTTTGGCATTCAACAGACGAGGGCACTCATGATCATCGGCAAGCATCTGATCGCGGGCGAATGGGTTGGCGGCGACGCGACGTTCCAGTCCGCGCCGGTTTCCGGAGAGACGCTGGCCTTCCCGGTCGGTGGCGCCGCCGAGGTCGATGCCGCCGTGCGCGCGGCGGAAGAGGCGTTCTGGTCGTTCGGCTACAGCGACAGAAGCACCCGGGCCCGGTTCTTGCGCCGTGTCGCCGACGAGATCGAGGCACGCGGTGCGGAGATCACCGAGGTCGCGACGCAGGAATCCGGGCTGCCGGTGCCGAGGATCGAGGGCGAGCGCGGCCGCACCACGGGGCAGCTGCGGCTGTTCGCGGATCACATCGAGGCGGGCGCCTATCTCGACCGCCGGCATGATCCGGCACTCCCCGACCGCAAGCCGCTTCCGCGTCCCGAAATCCGGCTGCTTCAGCGGCCGATCGGGCCGGTCGCGGTTTTCGGAGCGTCGAACTTCCCGCTGGCCTTTTCGGTCGCCGGCGGCGATACCGCCTCCGCGCTGGCAGCCGGCTGCCCCGTGGTGGTCAAGGGCCATCCCGCTCATCCAGGCACCAGCGATCTGGTCGCGCAGGCCTTTGCCGCCGCGATTGAAGCCGAGGGTATGGATCCCGGCGTCTTCTCGCTGATCCAGGGCAACACCAATGCGCTCGGCGCGACTCTGGTGCAGCATCCGCTGATCAAGGCCGTCGGCTTTACGGGATCGCTCGGCGGCGGGCGCGCGCTCTTCGACCTTTGCGCCGCGCGCGACGAGCCGATCCCCTTCTACGGCGAGCTCGGTTCGGTCAATCCGGTGTTCGTCCTGCCGGCGGCGCTTGCGGCGCGCGGGGCCGATATTGCCAGCGGCTGGGCCGCGTCGCTGACCCTGGGCGCCGGGCAGTTCTGCACCAATCCCGGCGTGGTGATCCTGCAAAAAGGAGCTCAAGCCGATGCCTTTGTCGCCGATGCCGTCGCGAGCCTGTCCTCGGTCACCAGCCAGACAACACTGACCGAGGGGATCGCTTCGGCCTTCGCATCGGGGCGGGCGCGCGTGCGCGACGTGACGGGCGTCGAGGCGCTGTTTGAGGGGAGCTGCGACACCCGGGCGGTCGCGCCGCAGCTCTACCGCGTCGCGGGCAAGGTTCTGCTTGCCAGCGATGCGCTGCTGCATGAGGTCTTCGGCCCGCTCGGGATCGTGGTGATCGTGGACGACGGTGACGAGATGCTGGCGATTGCCCGCATGCTGGAGGGGCAGTTGACCTGCACCCTGCAGATGGATGCCGCCGACACCGAGATGGCGTCCCGGCTGATGCCGGTGCTGGAGCGCAAGGCCGGGCGCATTCTCGCGAACGGCTTTCCGACCGGGGTCGAGGTCTGCGACGCCATGGTGCATGGCGGGCCGTACCCGGCCTCGACGAACTTCGGCGCCACCTCGGTCGGCACGATGGCAATCCGCCGGTTCCTGCGGCCGGTCAGCTATCAGAACCTGCCGGCCGACCTGTTGCCGGCCGACGCGCGTTGAGGCGAGAGGGGGCTTACCGGTGCGGGGCGGCAAGCCCGCGCCGGTGCTCGGCGCGCGCCACGTAGATCGTGCTTGCGACAATGATCGCCATGCCGAGCACCGTGTTCCAGGCCGGGATCTCCGCAAACACCAGGTAGCCCGCGGCAACCGCGAAGACGAGCCTGAGATAGGGGAAGGGGGCAAGCGCCGACACCTCGCCGGCGCGATAGGCCTCGATCGTCAGCCACATGCCGCCGGCCCCGACGAGCCCGGCCGTGGCGAGCAGCAGGAACCCGGTGTCGGATAGCGGCTGCCAGTTGGCGATGGCGAAGGGCAGGGTGCCGAGCGTCGTCACCACGCCGATGTAGAACATGATCGTCGGCGTCTTTTCGGTGCGCACCAGAATCCGGTTCATGATCACCAGCACGGCGGCAAGGGCCGCGCTTGCGATCCCGAGCAATACCGCCGGCTCGAAGGAGGCAGGCGTCACGCCCGCGGCAATCACAACACCTGCAAAGCCGACCAGCGTCGCGATCCAGCGCGCGGCGCCGATGCGCTCGGCCAATACGGGTGCCGCCAGCAACGCGACGAAGAGCGATGTCGAGAAGGTCAGGGTCGAGGCAAGCGCCAGGTCAAGCAGCAGGAAGCTGATGTAATAGAGCGACCAGACGCCGAGGCTGGTCAGGCCGCGGGCAATCTGTAGCCCCGGGCGTTTCGTTCCGAAGCCGCCGCGGGCCGCGACCACCATCGCCGTGCCGAGCAGCAGCTGCGCGAAGGCCCGGAAGAAGACGATCTGGGAAGTTGCCGCCTCATCGCCGGCAAGCCGCACAAGCAGCACCTCGCCGGTGAAGACGGCTGCGGCGAGCATGAGCAGCAAGGCACCCTTGAGATTGCCGCTCATGGCCGCATCCCGTGCTGCCGCCGGCTCACGTCGACGCCTTGTAGGGCGCGTAGAGATCCGGCGTCTGGTTGCCGAGACGGCGAATGAAGTCCACCCAGGCGACCACGCCGTCGTCGATGGCGCTGAGGCGGAAGAACTCGTTGGGCGCGTGAAAATCCTCGTCCGCCGTGGAAAAGGACATGGTCACCGTGTCGAGCCCGAGCGCGTCGCGGACGATGTCCGAAAGCGGAAGCGTTCCGCCCATGCGCACCCGGACAGGCGGCTGGGCGAGGGCGGTTTCAAGGGCTGCCTCGGCGGTGAGCAGCAGCGGGTGATCGGCCGGAACCGAATAGGCCGCCGTGCCGCTGTCGCGCATGTCGAGCGTCAGCTCCACGCCTGCCGGGCAATGACCGCGCAGGTGGTCTTCAAGCAGGCGCACCGCGCGTGCCGGGTCCTGGCCGGGACCGAGGCGGGTGGTGATCTTGGCGAAGGCCTCGCACGGCGTCACGGTCTTGGAGCCCTTGCCCTGATAGCCGCCCCACATGCCGTTGACCTCGACTGTCGGTCGATACCAGAGGCGCTCCAGCGCGGTAAATCCGGGTTCGCCATGGCTGTCCGCCCCGATCCCGGCAAAGAAGGCCGCCTCGTCGAAAGGGGTCTCTGCAATCCGCTCGCGCTCTTCTGCGCCGCGCGGCGTGGCGTCATCGGCAAACCCTTCGACCGCGATGCGGCCGTCGGCGTGGTGGAGGCTCGCAAGCAGTGCCGCCATCTCATGAAGCGCGTTGCGCACGGCACCGCCGAAACGCCCCGAATGCAGGTCCTTGGACGCAGTTCTTAAAGCGATCTCGCAGCGCAGGCTGCCGCGCGAGCCGACGTTGATGCTGGCAAGATCGGCGCGCCAGCGGGCGCCGTCGGCGGAAATCACCGCGTCGGCCTGAAAGAGATCGCGGTGACGCTCCAGGATATCGCCGAGCGTGGCGCTGCCGATTTCCTCCTCGCCCTCGATCAGCAGGCGGACATTCACCGGCAACTTGCCCTCGACCGCGAGAAAGGCGGAGAGCGTCTCGATGGCGATGGAGACCGGGCCCTTGTCGTCCGAGACGCCGCGTCCGTAGAGCCGTTCGTCGCGGATTTCGGGCGCGAAGGGCTCGGACTGCCAGAGGTTGAGCGGATCCGGCGGCTGGACGTCGTAGTGGCCGTAGACGATGAAGGTCGGCGCCTGCGGCGCGCCGAGCCATTCGGCGTAGACGGCCGGATGTCCGCCGGCATCGATCTCCCGCACGCCGTCAAAGCCGGCCGCGGCAAGTCGCTCCCGCAGGATCGCGCGCGCACGGGCCATGCCGTCCGCGTATGCCGGGTCGGTGCTGACGGAGGGGGCAGAGACGAGGGTGCGAAGGCGCTCAATGATAGCGCCGCGGTCGCCTTGCAGCCGTGAGAGGACAAGATCGCTCATGCGCGGCCCCCGTCGACGCTCAGGATCTGCCCGGTGATCCAGGCCGCCTGGTCTGATGCGAGGAAGAGCGTTGCGGCGGCGATGTCCTCCGCCGTGCCGAGGCGCCGGGTGTGGATGGATTGCACGAGGCGCTGCTGGCCGTCGGCGCCCATCGCCTCCCATTGACGCTCGGTGGTCGGATTGGACCGCACGAAGCCCGGGGCGACGGAGTTGACCGTGATGCCTTGCGGCCCGAGTTCCAGCGCTAGCTGGCGCACGATGCCAACGAGCGCGTGTTTGGCGGCCGTATATGCCTGAATGCCGGTCAGCGACGGCCGCAGGCCCGCACCCGAAGCGATGGCGACGATCCGCCCGGCGCCCTTGTCGCGCATATGCGGCGCGCAGGCCTGCGCCAGCCAGAAGGCGGCATCGACATTGGCCCGGAAGATTGCGTGCCAGGCATCCTCGTCGATCTCTTCCAGCGGACGCCCGGCCTGGCCGCGCGTGCCGCCGGCGGCATGCACCAGAATGTCCGGTGCCTTGCCCTGGCCGGCGAGGTCGCCGACCATCGCGTGAACCGCGGCCCGGTCGCCAAGGTCGACGCCGAAGCAATCTGCGTCGAGGTCCTTGGCGGAGGCGGTGAGCCCCGCCTCGTCGATATCGACGAGGGTGAGGGAGGCGCCGGCCTGCTGCAGGCCGAGGGCGATGGCGCGCCCGATCCCTTGCGCGGCGCCGGTCACCAGCGCGCGCTTACCGGCAAAATTCAGCTGCATCGGGAAATCAACTCCTGAAGGGTCTCCGGCGCTTGCGGGCGCCGTCCGTCCTCGATGTCATGGATCAGGTCGACCACGGCCCGCAGTGCCGGCGTCTCGACGCCGGCTTCCTGCGCCAGACGCACGATGGTGCCGATCTGCTGGTCGACCTCGGTCTTGCGCTTGCGCACGGCCAGGTCGCGCCAGATCCCGGTGTGGGTCTTTGCCGTTTTGCTGGTGAACCCGACGAGCGCCTCGATCGAGGCATCGGTGACCTCGTCGGTGGCTTCCGGGGCAAAGGCGGAAGGGTCGAAGCCGTTGAAGCCGCGCGGCGTGACGCCGCGCGCGCGGGCAACGGCCATGACCTCGCGCCCGAGCGCACGCCAGGCCGGACGGCGGTCGGGATCCGCGAAATTCGCCGCCATGGAATCGTCGGTGAGCGCCGTGCCGAACAGCATCGCGCCATAACCGAGCTTGCCCCAGAGCCAGCCCCAGATGTCGTCGCTCAAGACGGCATCCGGCTCGAAGATCTGCATCAGGCGGAACATGTCGCGGGTGCGGTCGCGGATCGAGCCGTCGATCTCGCCGATCACCACGGCGCCGCGATTGCCGAACAGGATCTCGCCCGGACCGTGCCAGTCGCCGCCGAAGTTGACGAAGGCGCCCATGGTGCGGTCGGCGCCGACGACCTCGGCGATCTCCAGTTCGTTCAGGCCGTTCTGGGCGGAGAGGACATATCCGTCCTCGGCGAGGAACGGCTTGAGCGCGGTAGTGGCGGCAAGCGTTGCCTGCGCCTTCACCGCCAGGACGACGCGTCGGTAGGTGCCGGTCAGTTCCTCGGGCGTCACACACGGCACGACCTGGCGGAATTCCTCCACGGGGCCGGTGATCGACAGGCCGGACGTGCGGCATGCCTCCACGTGTTCGGGAACGATATCGACCATCACGACGTCTTCGCCCGCTCGGGCCCAATAGGCCCCGAGCGTTCCGCCGATGGCGCCTGCGCCCCAGATCAGGATCGGGTCGGCCATGGTCCCTCCAGAGCGTCTCGCACTTCCGCAACGCCGGTGTTCCAGATGTCGAGCATCACGGCATCGTCTTTTTGATAGTCGCCGCCGAAGGCGCCGTCGCCGAGCAACTCGCGGGCAAGGACGGGTTCGGCCGCCTTGGTCGCGACCATGTCGGGTGCGGGCTTGGGCGTCGCCGGGCACGGGGCAGGCGCATGGGCCAGCCGCGTCCAGGGGTAGTTTTCCATCCAGTTGGCATGGCTGCCGCTGGGGTCGACCGACTGGACCTTGGCCCATGTTTTCGGGGCGCTCCACCAGTTGTGGAACTTGATGCTCAGATGCGGAGAATCGATCATCAGCTCGTTGGCGACGGCGCCGGCCGGCTGGTTGCCGCCATGACCGTTGACGATCAGGATCCGGCGGAACCCGGAGCGGTCTAGTGAGGCGATGACGTCTCGGATCACGGCCGTCAGCGTTTCCACGCGCAGCGTGATCGTTCCGGGATAGCCCGCAAAATAAGGGGCGAGCCCGAAGGGCATCACCGGAAAGACGGGAACCTTGAGCGGTTCGGCCGCCTCGACGGAAACGCGCTCCGCCAGGATGGAATCGACGCTCAGCGACAGCTGGGCATGTTGCTCGGTCGAGCCGATGGGCAGAATGCAACGGTCGTCCTCCGCGACCCTCGCCTCAACGTCCATCCAGTTCATCTCACTGATGCGCATCGCAGTTCACTCCACACGACGTGTTTGTTTTTTTGGCTGATCCCCGTCCGTCTCGATGCGGGCGGGCCAGCGGGTTGAGGCCATGACCAGTTTGGCCATCAGGCCGGACAGCGTCTCGCGCTCGGTTTCGTCCAGCGCCTCGAGCATCATGTGCTCGTAGTCGACGAACCGCGGGAGCGATTCATTGAAGAGGGTTCGCCCGGCCTTCGTCAGCCGCAGCACGTTGCGCCGCCGGTCGGCGTCATCGGAGCTGCGTTCGATCAGTCCGAGGCCGACGAGTTTCTGGGTGGCGCGGCTGAGGGTGTTTTGCGGAAAGCCGGAGGAGATCGCGATGTCGCGGGCGACGGAGCCGTCCTTCAGGCCGAGCGAATAGATCACCACATATTCCGGCCGCGATAGGCCGTAGGTTCGCTCCACCCATTCGTAGAGCGGGACGTTGTAGCGCAATGCCAGATAGTTCAGCCGGTAGGTGAGCCAGCAGGGATTGTTCCACAGCTTCGCCGCCGTCATCTCGTCGAGGTCAGACAAGGGCGCGCCGGGTGAAATTTCGGGCATCGCGCTCTCCGCGAGTCCCGTGGTTGCGGATGCGATACCGACCTGGTCCGCGCGTTTCCGCCGTGCTCGTTCTGGCTCCATGCCGAAAATCTCTGCCTTCAAAATCGACTTGACGGCACCAGAGTGGCCCATCATTCTGAGATAAACAAGTTCCATTTGGAAATATACAAATAGGAACTAATCCAGATGGAATCTGTTGAACTCACGGCGGCGGCACGGTCGCTTGCCGCATGAGGGGAGAGGAGCAACTAAGCCATGAAACGACACTCGAAAGCCTTTGCCTTTGCCGTGGCCCTGTCTGCGGTCGCGTCAACGGTGAGCGCCGCGGACCTGACCGTTGGCGTGCGCGGCGGGCCCGAATCGATGGACCCGCATTATTCCGCTCTGGGATCCCAGGCCGACGCGGTGAAGCACATTTTCGATCCGCTGGTGTGGACCGGGGATGACCTGCAGCTGGAGCCGGGTCTTGCCGTCTCCTGGAAGCCGGTCGATGAGGACACCTGGGAGTTCAAGCTGCGCGAAGGCGTGAAATTCCACGACGGTTCCGATTTCACCGCCGAGGACGTGAAATTCTCGATCGAGCGCATCCCGAGCGTTACCGGCCCGACCACGACGGAGATCTATGTCCGCCGGGTCAGCGAGGTCGAGATCGTCGACGATTACACGCTGAACATTCACACCAACGGTCCGGCGGCGACCCTGCCGTATGACTTCGTGCGCCTGTTCATCGTCTCCGCCGAAGCGGCGAAGGACTACTCCACCTCCGAGACCTCGGCGGAAGGCTTCAATTCCGGCAAGGCGGCGATCGGAACCGGTCCGTTCAAATATGTGTCCTGGTCGCCGAAGGGCGATCTCGTTCTTGAGCGGTTCGACGACTACTGGCGCGGCCCGGCTCCCTGGGAGACGGTGGTGCGCAAGGAGATCTCCGACGATGCATCGCGTCTTGCCGCGCTCAAGGCCGGCGATGTCGACGTGATCAACTACGTCTCCTCCGCCGACTATCTGGCGCTGGATTCCGATCCCAATATCGCGACCTTCATCGGTGATTCCGTCTATGTGATGAACCTGCAGCTCGACCAGCGCGAGGAAACGCCGAAGGTGAGGGCCAAGGACGGCAGCGCGCTTGCGGAAAATCCGCTGCGGGATCCGCGCGTGCGTGAGGCCATCGATCTGGCGATCGACCGCGAAACCATGGTCGAGATCGTTCTTGAGGGTCTCGGCAAGCCGGCCAACCAGATGATGCCGGAAGGCTTCTTCGGCTATTCCGACGACATTCCGACCCCGGAATACGACGTCGACAAGGCGAAGGCGCTGCTGGCCGACGCCGGGTATCCGGACGGGTTCCAGATCGACCTCTATTGCACCAACGACCGTCTTCCGGGCGATGGCGCAATTTGCGAGGGGCTTGGCCAGATGTTCGCCCAGATCGGCATCGACACCAACGTCAATGCCATCTCCAAGACCGTCTACTTCCCCACGCAGGCGCGCAAGGAATACTCGGTCTTCATGAACGGCTGGGGCACGCTTACCGGCGAGGCTTCCTACACGCTCGGCTCGCTGGCTCATTCGCCGAACGACGAGGTGAAGATGGGGGCGTTCAACCGCATCGAGTACAAGAACGATGAGGTCGACCGCCTTCTCCAGGCCGGTGCGCAGGAGCTCGACGCCGACAAGCGCAAGGCTCTCTTCGAGGAAGCGATGGAAAAGACGATGGCCGACCGTGCCTACATCTCCATCGTGGTTCTGCAGTCGGTGTGGGCCGGTGACAAGGACAAGGTTGTCGTCACCCCGCGCGCCGACGAGGAAACCCTTGCCTATTACATCAAGCCGGCGAAGTAAGCCGCTGGCATAACGGGCGGTCGCGGCACGTGCCGCGGCCGCCTCTCCATTCGTCCGTCATCACCTTCATCGTCTGGCACGACCCGAGACTGGACCGAAATGTCGAGCTTTCTTCTGAAACGTCTGCTCCAAGGGGTCGTCATCATGGCGGCGATGTCGGTGATCGTCTTCGCCGGCGTCTATGCCATCGGCAACCCGCTCGATGTATTGATACCGCCGGAGGCGACCCAGGACGTGCGGGAGCGCACGATCGCCCGCTTCGGTCTCGACAAGTCCCTGGTCGAGCAATATTTCCTGTTCATCTCCAATCTGCTCAAGGGCGATCTGGGGCTGTCCTACATCTACAACGAGCCTGTGCTCAGCCTGATCGGCAACCGCCTCCCGGCGACGCTCGAACTCGTGCTCACCGCCGTTCTCGGCGCGACGTTGATCGGCGTGCCGCTCGGCATCTACGCCGGCTACAAGCCGCATGGCTTTGCGGCGCGCGCGATCATGGCGATCTCGATCCTCGGGTTTTCCGTGCCCACCTTCTGGGTCGGGCTGATCCTCATTCTCACCTTTGCCGTCTCGCTTGGCTGGCTGCCGTCCGGCGGACGCGGCGAAACGGTGGAGTTTCTGGGGATCGAGTGGAGCGTGCTGACGCTGAACGGCTGGTCGCATCTCGTCCTGCCGGCGATCAATCTGGCGCTGTTCAAGCTTGCCATCATGGTGCGTCTGGCCCGTGCCGGCACGCGGGAGGTGATGCTCTCCGACACGGTGAAATTCGCCCGCGCCGCCGGCCTTTCGGAAATGACGATCCTGTCGCGGCATGTGCTGAAGCTGATTTCCATCCCGATCGTCACGGTCTTCGGGCTGGAACTTGCCTCGACGCTCGCCTTCGCCGTGGTCACCGAGACGATCTTCTCCTGGCCGGGTGTCGGCAAGCTGATCATCGATTCCATCAAGAACCTCGACCGCCCGGTGATGGTCGCCTATCTCATCCTCACGGCAGGGCTCTTCGTCACCATCAACCTGTGCGTCGACATCGCCTATGCGCTGCTCGATCCGCGCCTGCGGCGGGGCAGAGCCGAATGACCGATAAAGCCGTTTCCCCCTGGCGCAACCTCTGGGTCCGCTTTCGCGAGGACCGCATCGCGCTCGCAGCGCTGGTGGTCGTCGGCATCATCTTGCTGCTGGCCCTTTTTGCGCCCTTCATTGCACCGCAGGATCCTTACGACCTGTCGGGTCTGTCGCTGCGCGACGCGCGGCGTCCGCCCGGCTGGGTCGGATCGGGTGGATATGTCCATTGGCTCGGCACCGACGCGCAGGGGCGCGATCTGCTGTCGGCGATCCTCTACGGTCTCGGCGTATCGATCCAGATCGGCATCTTCGCCGGCGCCGTCGGCCTGGTCATCGGAACGACCATCGGCATTCTGGCGGCCTATCATCGCGGCTGGTTCGAGACCGTGCTGATGCGCATCATCGACCTTCAGCTGTCGTTCCCGCCGATCCTGCTTGCGCTGGTGCTGGTCGCTGCACTCGGCCAGGGCAAGGCGCAGCTGATCGCAGCACTTGTCGCTGCCCAATACGCCTATTTCGCGCGCACGGCCTTCGGTGCCGCCTCGGCGGAACGCTCCAAGGATTACATAGAGGCGGCGCGTGCCACGCCGCTCTCCAACACGCGCATCGTGTTCCGCCACATCCTGCCGAACGCGATGCCCGCGCTGATCGTCGTCGCGACGGTACAGGTCGCCTATGCCATCGCGCTTGAATCGACGCTGTCGTTTCTCGGGCTCGGGCTTCCCGTCACCGAGCCCTCGCTCGGCATGCTGATCTCCAACGGCGTGAAATACATGATGTCTGGTCGCTACTGGATCTCGGTCTATCCGGGCATCGCCCTGATCATACTGATCGTTGCCATCAACCTTGTCGGGGATCATGTCCGCGACATCCTGAACCCGAGGCTGAACCGATGAGCGGCGCATCCCCGACCACGAGCGATGCGCCGATCCTGGAGGTGAGCGAACTCACCACCCAGTTTCACACCCGCGCCGGCGTGGTGAAGGCGGTCGACGGCGTGTCCTTTTCGCTTCACAAGGGTGAGATCATCGGTCTTGTCGGCGAATCCGGGTCCGGCAAATCCGTGACCGGCTTCTCGCTGATCGGTCTGGTCGACCCGCCGGGCCGGATCGTTTCGGGATCGGTGAAACTCGACGGACAGGAACTCGTCGGGCTGAGCCCGGCTGCGCTTCGCAAGGTGCGCGGCGCGCGGATCGCCATGGTGTTCCAGGATCCGATGATGACGCTCAATCCGGTGCTCACCATCGGTCAGCAGATGCAGCTGGCGCTGAACGCCCACGAGAAGCTGTCGAAAGCCGCGGCCCGCGCGCGCTCCGCCGAGGCGCTCACCCGGGTCGGTATCCCCGACGCCGAGGCGCGGCTCGATGCCTATCCGCATCAGTTCTCCGGCGGCATGCGTCAGCGCGTCGCCATTGCGATTGCCCTGCTGCATGGCACGAGGGTGATCGTCGCGGACGAACCGACGACCGCGCTCGACGTGTCGATCCAGGCGCAGATCCTGAGCGAGATGCGCGAGCTCGCCCGCGAGATGGGAACCGCGCTGGTGTGGATCAGCCACGATCTCTCCACCGTTTCCGCACTCGCCGACAGGATCCTGGTCATGTACGCCGGGCGGATCGTGGAGGAGGGGCCGACGGCGCAGGTCCTGCGGTCACCGCGTCATCCCTATACCGCCGGCCTGCTGCGCTCGCTTCCGGCGATGGCCGAACCCGGCACGGATCTCGAGCAGATTCCCGGAACGACGCCTTCGCTCCTGAACCTGCCGCAGGGGTGTCCGTTCCGCCCGCGCTGCGACCGCGCAACGGATCTTTGCAGCGAGGCGCCGCCGATGACCCCGGAAACCGGGCGCGGATACCGCTGCCACCATCCCCTTCTGGACGGAACACCCGCATGAGCGATGCCTTCATCACCATCGAGGATGTCTACAAGCGGTTCGCGCCGCGCGTCACGCTGACCGACAAGATCGTCGCGAAGCTCGGCGCCAAGGTCGACATGCGCCCCGTGCGGGCCGTGGATGGCGTGTCGCTTCGCGTCGAACGCGGCAAGACGCTCGGGCTGGTCGGGGAATCGGGGTGCGGAAAATCAACGCTTGGACGGATGATCGCCGGGATCATGGAGCCGACGTCGGGCGAGGTGCGTCTCGACGGCGAACCGGTGATGAAGGACGGCAGGAAGGCGGGAACCCGCATCCAGACGATCTTCCAGGATCCCTTCGCCTCGCTGGATCCCCGCATGCGGGTCGGCGACATCATCGCCGAAGGCCCGATTGCCCACGGGCTGACCACAAAGGCCGGTGCCAAGGCCTATGTCGCCGATTATCTGGAACGCGCCGGTCTCGACGGCTCCTTCGTCGACCGGTTTCCGCATCAGTTTTCGGGTGGCCAGCGGCAGCGGATCGCAATCGCCCGCGCCCTTGCCATGCAGCCGGACGTTCTGGTTTGCGACGAGCCGGTCGCTTCGCTCGATGTGTCGATCCAGGCGCAGATCGTCAATCTGTTCCTGAAACTGCGGCGGGAGATGGCGATCACGCTCGTCTTCATCTCGCATGACCTTTCGGTTGTGCGTCACGTTTCCGACGACGTGGCGATCATGTATCTGGGCCGGATCGTGGAATCGGGAAAGACCCGCGAGATCTACGCGGATCCCAAGCATCCCTATACGCAAGGTCTGATGGAGAGCGTTCCCAAACTGCGCGTGGAAGAGGACGAACTCGTTCACTTCAAGCCGATCCTCGGGGAAATTCCGTCGCCGCTCGCGCCGCCGCCGGGGTGCCACTTCAATCCGCGTTGCCCCATCGCCGAAGCGGTCTGCCGCACCGACGATCCGCGCCTGCGGGTCCTGTCCGGTGATCACGAGGCGGCTTGTCACCTGGCTGGCTGAACAGTCCGGAGCCGTGTCCGTGTCCGCGTTATTCCGCGGCCACGGTCGGCTGAAAGCCGGGCGCGGCGAGGGACGCGCGCTCGACGATATAGGTTTCCAGATTGACTTGCTGGGGCGCAGAATTGTCCCGGACCTGCGCCAGCAGCACTTCGGCGGCAAGCCCGCCCATCTGGCGGTGCGGCACATGCACCGTGGTCAGCGCCGGCTGGATGACCGTCGCCAGTTCGATATCGTCAAACCCGGTGATCGAAACGTCGGCCGGAACCTTCAGGCCGAGCTCGTGTGCAGCGCGCACCGCGCCTGCGGCCAGCACGTCGTTGCCGCACATCACCAGCGTGGGACGGGGGCTCGCGTTCATCAGCTCGACGAAGGCGTCGCGTCCGCACTGGATGGAGTATTTTGTTTCCAGAACCGGCATGGCATCCGGGTCGAGCCCGGCCGCATCGAGCGCGGCCCGCGCACCCGCCACACGGTCGCGGGCACGGTCGTTGTTCTGGGTAAAGGCGGAGATGAAGGCGATCCGCCGGTGCCCGAGTCCGATGGCCCTTGCAGCCAGTTCGCGCGCGGCGGCCTGGTTGTCGAAGCCGACGCAGGAGAGGGCGGAGACACCCGTCCCGGTCCAGGCGATGACCACCGGGATATGCCGTTCCTTCAGAAAGTCATAGATCTCCGGATCCCGCTCGGCGCCGATCAGCAGGATGCCGTCCGCGCCCCGCGCGATCATGGTGCGGATCTGGTCTTCCTCGATTGCCGGATCGTAGGACGAGCTTGCCACCAGCATGGTGGCGCCATTGGCAACGAGTACCTTCTGAAAGGCTTCGAGGCCGCGAGCGAAGATCGCGTTTTCCATCGTCGGGATCACCGCGCCATAGGTGTTTGTGCGCTTTGCGGCAAGCGCGCGGGCGCCGAAGTTCGGCGAATAGCGCAGCGCGCGAACGGTCGCCATCACGCGCTGGCGCGTGCGTTCGGAGACCTGATCCGGTGAGTTCAGGGTGCGCGATACAGTTGCGGTGGATACGCCGGCGGCCCTGGCGACATCTTCCAATGTCGGCAGATCGGACTTTGGCGTTTTTTGCTCCATCGTTCTCAAGGATCCTCGTTCGGCTCCAGATATACTGGGTTTTGCCGGATCCGCAAACGCGGCAATTCTACCGGTGGAAAGGCTTGCAATTCGAAATGTAAGCGCTTACAAATAGGGCATCGGCGTTGGAGGACGCCGTAGGGAGGTCTCGATGTTTTTGATATTGGCCGCGATTTCGTTCGCCATTTTTTTCGCGAATGTGTTGTTCGCATCCGCCGGATGGGTGTCGCCGCTGGGAAATCTCGGCGAGTTGGCCCTTCTGGTTGTCGCAACGGTCTGTTTCGTTGTCGCCGTGCTTCAGGCTGAAAAGCGCGAATATCAAAAATAACAATTCTTCAAGGTTGCTGACTGGGAGGAAAGCACATGACTGCAGATGACACGATTCAATCGGCCGAGCGCCGTAATTTTCTCAAGCTGACCAGCGCGGGCGCCTTTACCGCCGCGATCGTTGCCGGCGCAGGTGGCATGCTGTGGTCATCGGAGGCTGCCGCCCAGACCGCCAAGGAAGAGCGGGAGCGTGAGGCCGCGGCCGATCACGTCATGACCATCGCCACCGCCTATGTGCTTGGCGCGTCGCGCAGCTACCCGATCCTGCAGCTCGACCTGAAGGAAAACATCCAGAACGCCACCAACGGCAAGGTTTATGTGAAGCTCGCGCCGGGCGGCCAGCTCGGTGCCGGTGGTGCGCTTGTCCAGAAGGTGCAGGGCGGCACAATTCAGGCCGCGCAGCATTCGATCTCGAATTTCGCGCCCTTCGCGCCGGCCGCCGATCTGATCAATCTTCCCTATTTCTGCGGGTCCAACCAGCGGTTCGTGAACCTTGTGAATTCCCAGGTCTGGAAGGATCAGGTGCATCCCAAGGTCGAAGCCAAGGGCTTCAAGCCGTTGTTCTATGTGGTGATCGATCCGCGCGTCGTCGCCGTGCGCAAGGGTGGAAACCTCGTGATGACGCCGGGAGACCTGTCGGGCGTGAAGTTCCGCGTGCCGGGCTCCGAGATGCTGCAGCAGTACTATCGCCTGGTCGGCGCGAACCCGACCCCGGTTGCCTGGGGCGAAACGCCCTCGGCGATCAAGCAGGGTGTTGCGGATGCCCTCGATCCGTCCGTCGGCGCGCTCTACGTCTTCGGCTTCAAGGACATCCTGAGCCATGTGACCTTCACCCAGGCGGTGCCCGACAGCCAGATCTACTCGTGCAATCTCGAGTGGTTCAACAGCCTGCCGGCCGACGTTCAGGAAGGCATCGAGTTTGCCTCCGAGATCACCGCGCAGCAGAACCTCGCCAAGGTTCCCGCTTCCCGCAACTACGCGATGGCGGAACTTCGCAAGTCCGGTGTCGAGTTCCATGCGCTCAGCGACGACCAGCTCGCCGAGTGGAAGGAGGCCGGCGGTTACCAGCGCAGCGAGTGGGACGGGTTCAAGGCCGATCTTGCCGGTTCGATGGATACCTTCGCGAAGTTCGACGAGGCGGCCGGCACCATGGGTCGCTACTACGTCCACGACGCCTGAAGGCGTGGATGATCCGGCCGGCGCCGTTTCCGGCGCCGGCTCCAGCTTCAGACGCACATCGCCTGCGGACCCAGTCCGCCAACGGCACCTTCGTGCCTGAAACCGGGTGCAGCGACCATGTTGAAAACCCTGAATGAAAATGCGGAGCGGTGGGCGCTTCTCGGCTTCTACGTCATGCTCGTTCTGACGATGGCCATCGAGGTCGTCCGGCGGGAGGTCTTCGCCTATTCGTCGATCTGGGGCGAGGAGATCGTCCGCTATTCCTTCATCTATCTCGCCTGGATCGGTGCCGCCTCGGCGGTGCGCGAGCGCGCCCATATCCGCATCGATGTGATCCTTCACTACCTCGGGCCACGCGGCAAAGCCTTCATCTACATCCTTGGCGACATCGTGATGTTCGCGGTGGCTCTGGTCGCTCTCTACTGGTCGTTCGAGACAGTTCTCGTGTCCTGGAAGTTCGGGTCCGTCACCGATGGTCTGAGGGTGTCCAAGGTGTGGTTCCTGATGGCCGTGCCGGTTGGCTTTTCGCTGATGGTCGTTCGACTGCTTCAGTCATTCGCCCACGATCTTCAATCCCTTCGAACCGGTGCGCCGGTCTTCGAAGGCAACAAGATGTTTGATTGAGGGCGCGCAATGCTGTGGCAACAACAACTCAACACGGTCGAGCTTGGCTGGGACTTCTACCTGCCGGTTTTGATCTTCGTCGTGATGTGCGCGCTTGCGATCCCGGTGTGGGCCGCGATCGGTGCGGCCGCCATCGCCATGCTCTATCTTTCGGGCGCGCTGCCGCTCTCGCTTCTGGGGGAATCCCTCTTTGACGGGATCGATGCCTTCGCGCTGACCGCGATCCCGCTGTTCATTCTCACCGGCGACGTGCTGGTGCGCACCGGTCTCAGTCGCAAGTTCCTGGATGTCGCCGAGGCGCTGACCTGCTGGACCAAGGGCGGCTTCGGCTCCGCGACGGTGCTGGTCTGCGGCATGTTCGCCGCGATCTCCGGCTCGGATGCGGCGGGTGCGGCTGCGGTCGGGCGGATGACCATCGCCCGCCTGGTGGAAAGCGGCTATCCGCGCCCCTACGCCTGTGCGCTGGTCGCCGCCGGCGCCTGTACCGGCATCCTGATCCCGCCGTCCATCGCCTATATCATCATCGGCCTCGTGCTCGGCATTTCGGCCTCGACGCTGTTTCTCGCCGCCGTCATTCCCGGCGTCGCGATCCTGCTTTCCATCCTGATCACCAACATCGTGATGAACCGCATCTACTCCTTCGAGGGCGGCGGCGCGATGACATTCGGCGAATGGGCTGCGCGTCTGGGAACCACACTGAAATCAGGCTGGTATGCCTTTCTCGTGCCCGGGATCATCTTCTACGGGATTTTCTCCGGCCGTCTGACGCCGACGGAAGCCGGCGCGACAGCGGTGATCGTGACGATCATTCTCGGCTTCATCCTGAAGACGCTGAAATTGTCCGACTTCCCCTCGATGCTGATCAGTTCTGCGAAGGTGAACGGCGTGATCCTGCCGATCATCGCCTTTTCGCTGCCGCTCGCCCAGGCACTCGCGATCATGGGCGTGCCGCAGGGCTTCGTGGCAGCGGCAACCGGCATTTCGGAAGACCCCACGGTTCTGATCATCATGATGATCCTGATCCTGGTCGCGGCCGGCTGCGTGATGGAGACAACGCCCAACATCGTGATCCTGGCACCGATCCTCAAGCCGCTCGCCGACAACATCGGCATGAACGAGATCCAGTTCTGCATCATGATGATCACGGCTCTCGGCGTCGGCTTCATCACGCCGCCCCTTGGATTGAACCTCTTCGTCGTCTCGGGCCTCACCGGTGAATCGATCCTCAAGATCGCCGTCTACGCCGTGCCCTTCGTCCTTTGCATGCTGATCGTGGTTCTGTTGATCGCCTTCGTTCCGGCGATCTCCACGACGCTGCTCCCAGCAATCTACCAGTAGGAGCCGTTTCGGATGTCCCGCAAATATCTCAAGAAAGCCGATCTCACGCCGACCAGCGGTGCCTCCGACGTGCGTGACACGGTGCAAGCCATCCTCGATGACATCGAGACTAGGGGCGAGCCGGCAGCGCTGGAATACGCCGCGAAATTCGACCGCTACGACGGGGCCATCAAGCTCACGCGCGCCGAGATCGACGCGGCGATCGCCAAGGTTCCGGAAAAGCTGAAGAAGGATATCCAGTTCGCCCACGACAATGTCCGCCGCTTTGCCGAGGCCCAGAAGGCGACGTTGAAGGACATCGAGGTCGAGGTGGTTCCGGGGCTGATTGCCGGGCAGAAGAGCATCCCCGTGCGGGCTGCCGGCTGCTACATCCCGGGCGGGCGCTACAGCCATATCGCCTCCGCGATCATGACGGTGACGACCGCAAAGGTTGCCGGATGCGGTAGCATCACCGCCTGTTCGCCGCCGCGCCCAGACGTCGGCATCGCGCCCGCGATCATCTATGCAGCCGACCTGTGCGGCGCGGACACGATCCTCGCCATGGGCGGCGTGCAGGGCGTGGCCTCCATGGCCTTCGGCCTGTTCGATCTGCCGAAGGCCGATATTCTCGTTGGTCCGGGCAACCAGTTCGTGGCGGAAGCAAAGCGCATTCTGTTCGGCCGCGTCGGCATCGACATGTTCGCCGGCCCGACCGACAGCCTGATCTTGGCCGATGAAACGGCGGATGCGGAGATCGTCGCCGCCGACCTCGTCGGTCAGGCGGAGCATGGCTACAACTCGCCGGTCTGGCTGGTGACGGACAATGAGCCGCTCGCCCGCAAGGTGATGGAGATCGTGCCGCGCCTGATCGCCGACCTGCCGGAGATGAACGGCAAGAACGCCGAGGCCGCCTGGCGCGATTATGCCGAGGTGATCGTCTGCGACGACCGCGAGGAAATGGCCGCCACCTCCGACGACTATGCGCCGGAACATCTGACGGTGCAGGCGCAGGACCTCGACTGGTGGCTGGAACGCCTGCAGTGCTACGGCTCGCTGTTCCTCGGCGAGGAGACGACGGTCGCTTTCGGCGACAAGGCGTCGGGGACCAACCACGTGCTGCCGACCTCGGGCGCGGCGAATTACACCGGCGGCCTGTCGGTCCACAAATACATGAAGATCGTGACCTGGCAGCGGGCCACCCGCGACGGCGCGAAGCCGGTCGCCGAGGCAACCGCGCGGATCTCGCGGCTTGAGGGCATGGAAGGCCACGCCCGAACGGCGGACATCCGGTTGAAGAAATATTTCCCCGACGAGACCTTCGACCTGACCTCGGGGATGTGAGAGCCACAATGTCCGTTCCGTCTCCTTCCGCATTGTTCGACCTGACCGGCAGGACCGCCTGTGTCACCGGGGCGAGTGCCGGTCTTGGCCGGCGCGCGGCCGACGTGCTCCTTGCCGCCGGCGCCAGGGTCGTCGGCGTCGCGCGGCGTGCCGATGCTCTGGACGACTGGGCGCGTGCTGCCGGGGATAGGGCGGCCTATGTGGTCGGCGATCTGGCGCAGCGCGATCAGGTCGCCGGGATCGCGGAGCGCGTGAGCGCCGCATTCGGCCCGCCCGACATTCTGGTGAATGCGGCAGGGATCAACACCCGCGAACCCGCCGACGAAATCACCCCGGAAGGCTGGGATGTGACGCTCAACCTCAATCTGGCCGCGCCCTTCTTTCTGGCGCAGGCGCTGGTACCGGGCATGCGCAAGGCCGGCTGGGGGCGTATCCTCAACTTCGCGTCGCTGCAAAGCTATCGCGCCTTTCCCGGCGGGCTGTCCTATGGCGCCACCAAGGGTGGGGTGGTGCAGATGACGCGGGCCATGGCGCAGGCCTGGTCGGCGCAAGGGATTACCGCGAATGCCATCGGTCCGGGCTTCTTCCGCACCGAGTTGACGGCGGCCGTTTTCGCCGATCCGGAGCGCGCCGCGCGCAATGCGGCCGCCACCTGCATCGGCCGCAACGGCGAGCCAAGCGACATCGACGGTCCGGTGCTGTTCCTGTGCTCGGATGCCGGCGGCTACGTCACCGGGCAGACGCTGATGGTCGACGGGGGGTTCACCGCGAAATGAAGGCACTTGTCTATACCGGCGAGAAGACGCTGGACCTCCGGGAGGTCGACATGCCGGTTCCCGCCGAGGGCGAGGCGCTGGTGCGTGTCGAAAGCGTCGGCATCTGCGGCTCCGACATGCATGCCTATCTGGGGCATGACGAGCGTCGCCCGGCGCCGCTGATCCTCGGGCACGAGGCGGCCGGAACGATCGTGTCCGGGCCGGAGACCGGCCGGCGTGTGACCGTCAATCCGCTGGTGACCTGCATGGCCTGCGAGGCCTGCCGCTCGGGCCGGGAAAACCTGTGCGCCGACCGTCAGATCATCTCCATGCCGCCGCGCGAAGGCGCCTTCGCACAGTTTCTCGCGATCCCCGAGCGCAACCTCGTGACGGTGCCGGATCACGTGTCCTTCGACCATGCGGCGCTGGCGGAGCCGGTCGCCTGCGGCTGGCATGCGGCGAAAATGGCGCAACGCGCGCTGGTCAAGCCGCTTGGCGAGGCGCGCGTCCTCGTGATCGGGGGCGGTGCCATTGGTGTCGGTGCGGCGTTGTCGCTCAGGGCGCAAGGGGCAAGCGACATCACCGTGGTGGAGCCGAACGGCCCGCGCTGCGCTTATCTGGCCGATCAGGTGAAGCTTGATGCCCGCGATCCGGGTGCCCTTGAGGCGCAGCGGATGTTCGACCTGATCGTCGACGCCGTCGGCTATGCGGCGACGCGCGAGGAGGCATCCCGGCGTGCGGCACCCGGCGGGGTGATCGTCCATATCGGCCTGGGGCAGGCGAGCGGCGGTCTCGATATCCGCCGCATGACGCTCCAGGAGGTCACCTTCATCGGCACCTATACCTATACGGCAAACGACTTCCGCGAGACGGCGGCCGCGATTTTCGACGGTCGCCTGGGCGCGCTCGACTGGGTGCTGCAGCGCCCGCTGGGGGAGGGCGCGGCGGCATTTGCCGATCTTCTCTCCGGCTCCGTCACCGCGCCGAAGATCATCCTGAAACCACATCTGACCTGAAAGGAAAGCCGGATGGCTGAAATCCCACACCTGCTCGTCCACCAAGCGGAGGACAACGTCGGCGTCGTCGTCGTCGAAGGGCTCAAGGCGGGCACCGACATGCTGTGCTGCATCACGCATGACAACTCGACGTTTCGGCTGACCTCCAAGGCGGATGTGCCGATCGGGCACAAGATCGCGCTGAAGGACATCAAGGCCGGCGACACCGCAATCAAATACGGTGAGGATATCGGCAAGTTCATCGCCGACATCGAGAAGGGCGCTCACGTCCACACCCACAATTGCAAAACCAAGCGCTGGTAAGGACGGTTCCCATGGCTTCGAAATACTCAAACATCACCATCAATGCCTACCGGCGCGAGAACGGCCGGGTCGGCGTGCGCAACCACGTGGTTATCCTGCCGCTCGACGATATTTCCAACGCGGCCTGCGAGGCGGTGGCCAACAACATCAAGGGCACGCTGGCGATCCCGCATGCCTATGGCCGGCTGCAGTTCGGCGAGGATCTCGATCTGCATTTCCGCACCATCATCGGCACCGGCGCGAACCCGAATGTCGCCGCCTGCGTGGTGATCGGCATCGAGCCGGGCTGGACCCAGAAGGTCGTGGACGGCATCGCCGCCACCGGCAAGCCGGTGAAGGGCTTCTCCATCGAGCAGAACGGCGACCTCAAGACGATCATGGACGCCTCGCGCACGGCCAAGGAGTTCGTGCATTTCGCCTCGGAGCTTCAGCGCGAGGAATGCTCGATCTCTGAGCTGTGGGTCTCCACCAAATGCGGCGAGAGCGACACGACGACCGGTCTCGGCTCGTGCCCGACGGTCGGCAACATGTACGACAAGCTGCTTCCCGAGGGCATCTACGGCTGCTTCGGCGAAACTTCGGAGATCACCGGCGCGGAGCACATTTGCCAGAAACGCGCGATCAACGAGGAAGTCGGCGAGCGCTGGTACAAGATGTGGAAGGCCTATCAGGATGATGTCATCTTCGCCCATCAGACGGACGACCTCTCCGACAGCCAGCCGACCAAGGGCAACATCGAGGGCGGCCTGACCACCATCGAGGAAAAGGCGCTCGGCAATCTGGAGAAGATCGGCCGCACGTCGCAGTTCATCGACATTCTCGGCCCCGCCGAGGCGCCGAAGTCGGGCAAGGGCCTCTACTTCATGGACAGTTCCTCGGCGGCGGCGGAATGCGTGACGCTGATGGCGGCCGGCGGCTATGTCGTGCATACCTTCCCGACGGGGCAGGGCAATGTGATCGGCAATCCCATCGTGCCGGTGATCAAGATCACGGCCAACCCGCGCACGGTGCGTACCATGAGCGAGCATGTCGACGTCGACGTATCGGGCATTCTCCGGCGCGAGATGACCATCGACGAGGCTGGCGACGAGCTGATCGAGATGATCCGGCGCACGTCCAACGGTCGCGCGACGGCGGCGGAAGCGCTCGGTCATCGCGAATTCTCGATGACAAAGCTCTACCGCAGCGCCTAAACGCTAGGGTCAACATTCAATGCTGCCCGGGCACGTCGTCCGGGCAGCCTCAAAGGTGCCTTGTGGTTTCAGCCTCGCTCACGAAATTCAAGTCCGGCTGGGGGCCTCTGTTCCCCGGCCTGCTGCTCGCCGCCACTGTCGCGACGGCGGCGAAATTCCTGGGCGAGCACTACGGCGCGCCGGTCATGCTGTTCGCGCTCTTGATCGGCATGGCCTTCAATTTCCTGGCGAGCGACGACCGTTTTGCCAAGGGCATCGAGTTCGCCTCCAAGTCCTTGCTGCGGGCCGGTATCGTGCTGCTTGGCATGCGCATCACCGGCGCTGATATCGCCTCGCTCGGGCTGTCGACCTTTCTGACGGTCGTCGGCCTGATGGCGCTGACCATCGGGTGCGGCTTTGCCTGCGGCCGGATCTTCGGCAAGGGCTGGCGGTTCTCGCTCTTGACCGGCGGGTCGGTCGCGATCTGCGGCGCCTCGGCGGCGCTCGCCATCGCCTCCATCATCCCGCATAACGACAAGACGGAACGCAACACGCTGTTCACGGTCGTTTCCGTCACCACGATCTCGACCATCGCGATGATCGTTTATCCGATCCTGTTTTCGCTGCTTGGCCTGAATGACGCGCAAAGTGGGTTCCTGGTCGGCGCGACCATTCACGATGTCGCGCAGGTCGTCGGTGCCGGCTACTCGATTTCCGCGGAGGCCGGCGACGTCTCGACGATCATCAAGCTGCTGCGGGTGACCATGCTTCCCGTCGTGCTGATCATCGTCGTGCTTGTGCTCGCCCGCTCCGGTGCCAGCGGTGGCGGAAAGGTCCGCCTGCCGCTCTTCGTCGTCGGCTTCGCCGGACTGACCACGCTGAACAGTTTCGGCGTCATTCCCGACTTCGTGACGACGGTCGGCGTCAACGCCTCGTCTTGGATGCTGGTGATCGCGATTTCCGCGCTCGGCGTGCGCACCAACATGAAGGACATGCTCCAGCTCGGCTGGCAGCATGTCGCCGTGATCCTCGTTGAAACCCTGTTCCTGCTGATCCTCGCGCTGATCGCGGTCGAGATCGGTCTCGTCGGCACCGCGGCGTTCTGAGACGGTCGTCCCGGACACGCCGGCCGAAGCCCGCGCGTGACATGACGCCGCAGACTTTCATCAAGCTAAAAACAGGTATTTCAAATACCGCTTAAAGGGAGTAGGTGTCGATCAACTCTTGAATATGGGGTTGGTGATGCGACGGACGGTCTTCGCGGAATTCGGATTGCATGCGCTCATGCGGGAGGCCGGGTGATGACCTCCACGGCCAGACAGATGCGCGAATGGCGCGGCAGCGCGGTCCTGAGCTACGGGTTTCGTCCGTTCTTTCTGGGCGCGGCGCTTTGGGCCGCGCTCGCCATGGGTCTCTGGATGGCGATGCTCGCCGGTGCGATCACGCTGCCGACGGCCTTCGACCCGGTGTCCTGGCATGCGCATGCGTTTCTCTATGGCTATCTGGGAGCAGTCGTCGCGGGCTTCATGCTGACAGCCGTGCCGAACTGGACCGGGCGGTTGCCCATCGTCGGCTGGCGGCTGGGCATTCTCGCGCTGATCTGGCTTTCGGGGCGCGTCGCCGTCTCTTTCTCGGCCGGGCTGTCGCCCGGTCTCGTCGCCGCCATCGACCTTGCCTTTCCGGTGATCTTCGCCCTGGCAATCGGGCGGGAGATCGTCGCGGGCAGGAACTGGCGCAATCTGGTCGTGCTCGGCATGCTCGCGGTCTTCATTCTCGGCAATGCCGTGTTTCACTGGGAGGCCGCACAGGGCGGCTATGCCGCCGGCGGCATTGGAGTGCGGATCGGTCTCGGCGCAGCCCTCATGATGATCGCGGTGATCGGCGGGCGCATCATTCCCTCGTTCACCCGCAACTGGCTCGCGAAACGCAAACCCGGACGCTTGCCCGTTCCGCCCATGCAGCGGTTCGACAAGCTGGCGCTTGCGGCACTGCTGCTGGCGCTGCTCCTGTGGATCGCGGCGCCGCTCAGTGCCTTCGCCGGGGCCGCCCTGATCGCAGCCGGAGCGCTGCACCTCGCCCGCCTTGCGCGATGGGCCGGTGACCGGACCTTCGCCGAGCCTCTGGTGACGGTGCTGCACGCTGGCTATGCCTTCCTGCCGATTGGCGCGCTGCTTCTGGGAGCCGCGATCCTGTGGGAAGACGCGCTGGGACGGACGGCGGCGCAGCATCTCTGGACGGGCGGTGCCATCGGCATGATGACACTGGCCGTCATGACGCGGGCGACCCTGGGCCATACAGGGCGTGCCTTGCGCGCGTCCGGCGCGACGGTTGCGATCTACGCAGCGCTTGCGATCTCGGTGCTGGCACGGGTCGCGACGGCCCTTTGGCCGCAAGAGGCAATGCTCCTCTATGCGGTGTCCGCCATTCTTTGGCTATTGGCCTTCGCCGGATATGCGGCCGTCTACGGTCCCTCGCTGCTTCGGCGTCCGCCGGCCAAGGCCGGGTAGGGGGCGCGGATGGCCGACTGGGCGGAATTCGCGCTCGCCTTCGCGGTGTTTCTGGTGACGCATTCGGTGCCGATCCGCCCGCCGCTGCGTCCGATCCTGATCGCCCGGCTCGGGCCGCGCGGGTTCACGCTGGCCTATTCGATGCTCTCCCTCGGCGTCCTCGCCTGGCTCATCGCGGCTGCCGGTCGCGCGCCCCACATCCCGCTGTGGTATTGGGCACCCTGGCAGAACCATGTGACGCTGGTGCTGATGTTGCTTGTCTGCCTGATCCTGGGCCTGTCCATCGCGCGCCCGAACCCTTTGTCTTTCGGCGGAGGGGCTGACGATCGCTTCGACCCAGATCATCCCGGGATCCTGCGGCTTGTTCGCCATCCGCTCCTGCTGGCGCTGGCGCTATGGGCCACGGCGCATCTGGTTCCGAACGGCGATCTGGCCCATGTGCTGCTGTTCGGCAGCTTTGCGGGCTTTGCCCTGATCGGCGGGCGGCTGGTCGACCGCCGCAAACAGCGGGAACTGGGGGCGCAATGGCACAGGCTCCGGGACCGCATCGCGGCGCGGCCCGTGATCTCCCAACCGGCTTCCTGGACGCAGCTCTTGCTGCGCCTTGGTGCCGGACTTGCGCTATATGCGGCGCTTCTCCTGGCGCATCCATGGTTCTTCGGCGTCAGTCCGCTGTCCTAACTCAGCCCGCCGCCTGCAATCAGGTGGAATCGTCGTCGATCAGCGGACTGGGCTTTGCGAATTTCTCCAGATCGTGCTGGTCCTCGATGGTGATCCGCGTGCCCGTGACAGTGACGCCATAGGGCTGAAGCCCCTTGAAGGCACGGCTCAGGTTTTCCGGCGTCATTCCGAGGAAAGAGGCAAGCCGCCGTTTCTCGAAGGGCAGATCGAAACCGGTGTCGCCGGCAGCGCGCTTTTGCTGGCGCAGAAGAAAGTTCGCAAGACGCTCAAGCGATGTTCTGAGCTTCAGGTCCTTCTGGGTCTTGATGACGGACCGGTAGCATTGGGCCAGTTCCGTGACGATCGCGCGCGCGAAGTCATTGTCCGCGTTGAAGACGGCGCGGACATCCTGGCTCGGGATCAGCGCGATCCGGCTCTTCTCCAGCGTTCTTGCCGACATGAGATTGGGCGCATCGCGGATTGTCGCGGCAAGAATGAACGTGGAGATCGGACGGACGGTCGCCATGCTGGTCTCGCGCCCGTTCCAGCTGCAAAACAGATCGACCGAGCCGGTGAGAACGACATGCAGGAAATCGCTCGGATCTCCCTCGGTGATCAGTTCGATCTGGGGCGGGAAGGCCTGCACATAGGCTCCGCGCATGAGCGACATGAAGTTGTCATGCGCCATGTCCGAAAACAAATGGAGCTCCCGGATGTCAGGATAATCCGACTCGGGCATCTCTTTGTGCACTTGGCTTCCCCTCCCTGGCAGCGTCCGAAGGCTTGATAATTATCAAGCGTCAAATTGACTTGCGTTTCAACCCGCCTTGATCACCACATGCCGAAGACGTGATAATATTCGGCAAGTCATTTATTTATAACGGTTTTTCCCGTTCGATTGACTTGGATCAATCAGTTGGGCCGTTTTGTCCCGCAGTTCTCTCCTTACGCCTGTCGCGGGTCAACGCGCGGGCACTCAGGTTGGGAGAGGCAGCTCATGCACACACTCGACGGCGTCTCGCGTTCGGATCAGTACCGGGCCCTGGGACTCAGCACCTTCGCCTTCACGGTCTGCTTTGCAGTGTGGACGATCTTTTCGATCATCGGGGTACAGATCAAGCAGGACTTGGGACTGAATGACACACAATTCGGCCTGCTGGTCGCAACCCCGATCCTCACCGGGTCGGTAAGCCGGATCTTCCTCGGCGTCTGGACCGAGCAGTTCGGCGGGCGGATCATGTTTCCGCTCCAGATGCTGATCACGGCCGTCGCGGTCTGGTTGCTGACCAGCGTTCGGACCTATGAGGTCTTCCTCATCGCGGCCCTTGGTCTCGGATTGGCCGGCGGCTCCTTCATCGTCGGCGTGGCCTATACCTCGCGCTGGTTCGACAAGGAACATCAGGGAACCGCGCTCGGGATCTTCGGGGCGGGCAATGTCGGCGCCGCCGTGACCAATTTCGCCGCGCCCTTTCTGGTCGTCGCCCTCGGCTGGGAGGGGACCGCGCGCGTTTACGCCATCGTTCTCGCTGTCGTGGCGGTGCTCTTCTACCTGCTGGCCAAGACGGATCCGGTGCAGGAGGAGCGCAGGCGCTCGGGCGCCGGCCCGGTATCGGCCGGATCCATGCTCGAGCCCTTGAGGAACATGCAGGTCTGGCGTTTCGCCACCTACTATTTCTTCGTCTTCGGGGCCTTCGTCGCGCTGGCCAGTTTCCTGCCGCGCTACTACGTCGGCGCCTACGGCATGGCTCTGACCACCGCCGGTGTCTTCGCAGGCCTCTACTCGCTGCCCGGGTCCGTCTTTCGCGCGCTTGGCGGATGGATGTCCGACAAGTGGGGCGCGCGCTTCGTGATGTATCTCACGTTCATCGGCTCGCTCGCGATCCTCTTCATCATGAGCTACCCGCAGACGAGCTACGTCGTGCAGGGCATCACCGGGCCGATCGAATTCAGCTTCGGACTGTCCGTAGGCGTGTTTGTCGCGATGACGGTGATCCTGGGCTTCCTGATGAGCCTCGGCAAGGCGGCCGTCTATAAGCACATCCCGGTCTATTACCCGCATCACGTCGGCTCGGTCGGCGGTCTGGTGGGGATGATCGGCGGCCTGGGCGGGTTCTTTCTGCCGATCGCCTTCGGCGTTCTGCTCGACCTGACAGGGGTCTGGACCGCTCCCTTCATGCTGCTCTTCGTCATTGTCGCTGTGTCGACCGTGTGGATGCATGTCGCCATCCGGCGCATGGAGCGCACCCGCCATCCGGGCCTCGCCGAAGAGAAGTTCCTCTCCGACGTGCCGCAGGAGCCGCACCCCGCTCCGCAGCCGCGCGCCTCGCGCACGTCCCCTTCGGCCACCCAGCCGGCGGCCTGAGTTGAGAGGCCGGCGGCCGCCCCGACCGGGTCCGGCCGCCCCCCGCAATCCGCGTCTGAAAGGACCGACCCCATGACGATCACCAACGCCAATGCTGCTCGGCCGGGCCCGACCCTGACCGACTGGCGGCCCGAAGACGAGGCCTTCTGGAAGGCCAAGGGCCATGCCATCGCAACCCGCAATCTCTGGATCTCGATCCCCAACCTGCTGCTGGCCTTTTCGGTCTGGATGGTCTGGTCGGTCGTGGTCGCCAAGCTCCCGGCCATCGGCTTCGACTATTCGACCGGCCAGCTGTTCTGGCTTGCCGCGCTGCCGGGCCTGTCCGGCGCGACGCTCAGGATCTTCTACAGCTTCATGATCCCGATCTTCGGCGGCCGTAAATGGACCGCGATCTCGACGGCCACCCTGCTTTTGCCGGCGCTCGGGATCGGCTTTGCGGTGCAGAACCCCGAGACGCCCTACACGGTGTTCCTGGCGCTTGCTCTGATGTGCGGCTTCGGCGGCGGCAACTTCGCCTCGTCGATGGCCAACATCGCCTATTTCTACCCGAAGAAGACCAAGGGCAATGCCCTGGCACTGAATGCCGGTCTTGGAAATCTCGGCGTCTCGGTGATGCAGTTCGTCGTGCCGATGGTGATCACCGCCGGGGTTTTCGGCGCGCTCGGCGGCGAGCCCGTCACGCTTGAGGACGGCAGCCAGCTCTGGATCCAGAACGCCGGCTTCATCTGGGTGCCGTTCATCGTGCTCAGCGCTGTCGCCGCCTGGTTCGGCATGAACGACATCGCCGACGCCAAGGCCTCCTTCAGGGACCAGGCGGTGATCTTCAAGCGGTTCCACAACTGGGTGATGTGCATTCTCTACACCGGCACTTTCGGCAGCTTCATCGGCTATGCCGCTGGCTTTCCGCTCCTGATGAAGACGCAGTTCCCGGATGTGAACGTCCTGCAATACGCCTTCCTCGGCCCGCTGGTCGGAGCGCTGAGCCGTGCGGCCACGGGCTGGGTCTCCGACCGCTTCGGCGGCGGGCGCGTCACCTTCTGGACGTTCCTCGGCATGATCGTCGCGGTCTGGGGCGTGCTGCAGTTCCTGCCCTCGGCGGCCAGCCCGACCGGAAACTTCTGGGGCTTCTTTGCTTGCTTCATGGCGCTCTTTTTCCTGACCGGGGTGGGCAATGCCTCCACCTTCCAGATGATCCCGACGATCATGCGCCAGGAAGTTCCCCGGCTTATGCCGGAGCTGGACGCGGCCGCGACCCTTAAGCAGTCGGAGCGCGAGAGCGCCGCGATCATCGCCTTCACCTCGGCGATCGCCGCTTATGGGGCCTTCTTCATTCCCAAGGCCTACGGCACGTCGATTTCGATGACGGGCGCTCCCAACGGCGCGCTGTGGGGCTTCCTCGCCTTCTACGTGGTCTGCATTGCGATCACCTGGATCTTCTACAGCCGCAAGAACGCACCGGTGCCGTGCTGACCCATCCACGCCCCCGGTCGCGCGGCCCGCGCGCGCCGGGGAGCCACAGGAGATGACGACATGAGCCACTTGCTCGACAGACTGAACTTCCTGACGCCCAAGCAGCTGGACACATTCTCCAACGGCCACGGTCAGGTCACCCGCGAAAGCCGCGACTGGGAGGACACCTACCGGAACCGCTGGCGGCACGACAAGATCGTGCGCTCGACCCATGGCGTGAACTGCACCGGATCGTGCTCCTGGAAGATCTATGTGAAGTCCGGGATCGTGACGTGGGAAACCCAGCAGACCGACTACCCGCGCACCCGGCCGGACCTGCCGAACCACGAGCCGCGGGGCTGCGCGCGCGGGGCATCCTATTCCTGGTACCTCTACAGCGCCAACCGGGTGAAGAACCCTCTGGTGCGCGGCCGGCTGATGAAGGTCTGGCGCGAGCTGCGTCAAAACCTGAGCCCGGTCGAGGCCTGGACCAGGCTGCAGAATGATCCGGTCCTGCGCGCCTCCTATGTCGAGACACGCGGCAAGGGCGGTTTCGTGCGCGCCACCTGGGACGAGGCGACGGAGATCGTCGCCGCCGCCAATGCCTATACCGCCAAGACCTACGGCCCGGACCGCGTCTTCGGGTTCTCGCCGATCCCGGCGATGTCGATGGTCAGCTATGCTGCCGGATCGCGCTATCTGAGCCTGCTCGGCGGCGTCTGCATGAGCTTCTACGACTGGTATTGCGACCTGCCGCCGGCAAGCCCGATGACCTGGGGCGAACAGACCGACGTTCCCGAAAGCGCGGACTGGTACAACGCCGGCTATCTGCTGCTGTGGGGGTCGAATGTGCCCCAGACGCGCACGCCGGATGCGCATTTCTACACGGAGGCGCGCTACAAGGGCACCAAATCCGCGGTGATCTGCCCCGATTACTCCGAGGCCGCGAAATTCGGCGACGTCTGGCTGAACGCGAAACAGGGCACCGACGCAGCGCTCGCCATGGCCTTCGGCCACGTAATCCTGCGCGAATTCCATCTCGACCGGCAGACGGAGTATTTCGAGGACTATTGTCGCAAGTACTCCGACTTTCCGATGCTGGTCCGGCTCGACGAGACGGACGGCAAGATGGTACCCGGCCGCTTCCTGCGTGCCGACGATCTCGACGGCAAGCTCGGCGAAGCTAACAATCCGGAATGGAAGACCGTGGCCTTCGACGAGGTGTCGAACGGTCTGGTCGCGCCGAACGGGTCCATCGGATACCGCTGGGGCGAACACGGCGAATGGAACCTCGAGGAACGGGCCGGCACGGCCGACACGAAGCTGAAACTCAGCCTCGTCCTTGAGGAGGATCACGACGATGTCGTCGGCGTCGACTTCCCCTATTTCGGCGGCGAGGCGATCGGTCAGTTCCGGACCGACGCAAAGCACCCGAAGGTTCTGACGCGGAACATTCCCGTCAAGCGCGTGCAAACGCCGGACGGCGAGATCGTGGTCGCGACGGTGTTCGACCTGTTCTGCGCCAACTACGGCCTCGACCGGGGCCTGGGCGGAGACTGGGTGACCGGCGACTATTCCGACGACATGCCGGGCACGCCGGCCTGGGCGGAGAAGATCACCGGCGTGTCCGCCGACAAGATCATCCATGTCGCGCGCGAATTCGCAAGAAATGCGGAGAAGACCAACGGCAAGTCGATGATCATCATCGGCGCTGCGATGAACCACTGGTTCCACATGGACATGAACTATCGCGGCGTCATCAACATGCTGGTGATGTGCGGCT
>MDTD01139924.1_pt1:15000-47562 | contig 47562 bp, 42 predicted proteins | sample 811221 | NCBI WGS metagenome assembly MDTD01 (sample SAMN05326646, study PRJNA326480) | marine metagenome | isolation source: seawater | place: Pacific Ocean: South West | collected 2011 | reverse complement strand
TGGAAAGCGATCTCATCAATCGTCTTGAGAATGCTGGCCGTCTGATCGGAAGAGTTCTTGATCTTACCGATCGTCTGGGTCAGACGTGTCATTGCTTCGTTACCCTTGACCGACATCTGACGGGCTTCTTCAGCCATCTTGTTGGCCTGCTGGGCATTCTCAGCATTCTGACGAACCGTAGCATTCATTTCTTCAAGTGATGCACTGGTTTCTTCCAGGCTTGATGCTTGTTCGCTAGCACCTTCAGCCATTGACTGGCTGGAACTGGAGACCTGATCCGATGCCTGGGATACCTGAGCGGAACCGGATTCCATGCCATCGATGATGCGACGCAAGGGACGGATGATGCCAGAGGCAATGAAGAAAGCCAGGACACTCCCGATAATCACGGTGAAGATAGCACCTGAGGAAGTCATCACGGAAGATGAATCAATCTGAGCATGCATCTTTGTCGATTGGCCATCACCAAGCTTGACACATTCTTCAATGAAGCTGTTACTGGCAGCAACAAGTTCAACTTCCTGTCCTTGCTGCTTGGTGTACAACTCATCCCATTGATCAAGTGATTCGTGATAATCCAAAGTCAGTTGCTTAAGTTCACGAACCATTTTCTGATCCTGCGGTTCCTTGAGTTTGGTCACAAGTTCGTCACAAATTCCAGCAATCTGGAGGACAAAATCATGATTCTTTTCAAGATCAGCCGGATCATGACGTGCCATGAAATTCTTTTCTGTAATCCGTGCCAGACCTGAGAGAATAATCATCTGGTTTGCAGCATCGGCCGTCCAACTCTTGGCTTTTTGAGACTCGACGGCAGTGTGTTGCAATTCCTCAAGTTCTTTCTTCTGCATATCTGCCAGTTGTTCGCAATCACCAAAAAAATGCGTGGCATGTTTAACCATCTTGGTAATCGTGTCGTTTTTGGCAACAAACAAATTAGCCCACTGATTGAAAGTCTTGGCATAGCCATCCACATTGGTGAGCATTTGCGACACCATTTGCCGATCATGTTCTTCCTGAAGGCTGTTGAGCAATTCATTGCAGGCTTGTTTTAAAGACTTGATATTGTTGGCCATCTGATCTAGATATTTCTGATCCTGGCGCAGCATAAAGTTCTTTTCAGTGATCCGACAATCCTTGGCAATACTGATCATTCTTCCAGCTAACCCTGATTGATCGATTTTACGCTTGATGACCTGCTGATCAGCGTTACCAGATTTGACTAATTCAAGCATTTCATCACGTTGCTCGGCAGCCAGTTTTGTGCAGCTTTCCTGAAACTCACGTGCGATCTGAACAAGCTTGCCAGCCAATTGATCCTGCTGTGCATGCATCTGAAGCCAGTCATTAAAACCCTTTTTGTAGGCCAGGCCATTTGCCTTGATACTCTTGACCTGATCCTGGTCAGCTTTTTCTTTCAAACGTTCAATGAGTTGATCGCAAGTCATCGAAATCTGGGCGACAGTATTGTCATTGGCAATGATGTACTTGTCATCATGTGTTTCCATGTACTTGAGTACTTCAACCCGACAGGACTTGGACAGCGTCAGAAGGTCAGCTGATGCTTCCACCGTCCAAATTTTATTGGCTTGATCCACCCGGTTTTTGTCCATCAGCTCAATAAGCTCAGCTTTTTGACTACTTGCCAGATCCTTACATTCCTTAACGAATGTACGGGCTTTCCCAACCATGAGATCATTGGCCTGAGCCTGCTGCTCTTCCAGACGAACCCAGCCAGCGAGCGCCTCTTCATAGATTTTGGCCTGACTATTGGCCTTCATGATGCCGTCACGATCATTTTGATCTTTGAACTTGGCATGTGTCACAGCGACCTGATCATAAATTTTCTTGACGGTTTGTGCGTTTTCTTCAAGTGCCTTTTTGTCACCTGAACGCATGTAGACCAAATGCTGAATGCGAGCTAACCGGGCATCAATGGCCAAGGTCGACGCGTCATTGGCTTTATCCACGATCGTTTCGATCTGATTAACCGATGAATATCCGACATACCCAAGGACACTTGTCAGAATCAGAACCAGTGCAAATCCAGTTGCAATTTTTTTCCCAACAGTCATTTTCCCAAACATTTTTAATACTCCACATAGGCAGGTAATCGATGTTTAATAATTTCCCCGGACCGTTTACGCTGCGGCTGAGGTATTGTTTTCTTTTTGTATTCCAGTTGTCTTCACCAGTTGGTTGAGGTCCATAGCTGACAAGACACGTTGAATATCTAAAAGCATGACGACGCGTTGACTGATCTTGGCGACACCGCAGATATAGTTCATGCTCATATCCGCACCAATACTTGGCAGGTTATCAATCTGACCTTCCTGAATATCAAGGACTTCGTCGACCTCGTCGACGAGGATGCCGATCTGGATCACCTGGTCTTCATAGGTCATTTCCACAACAATGATGCAAGTCACTTCTGTGTCATCAATGGCTTGCATACCAAATTTCAGACGCAGATCCACCACGGGAATGATCCGACCTCGAAGGTTGATCACACCACGGACATACTCAGGTGTGCGAGGGACATGTGTAATATCCATGAGTCCAATGATTTCGCGTACAGCGAGTAAGGACACGCCATACTGTTCCTGACTTAAATGGAACGTGAGGTACTTCCCCACTAATTCGCGGATATTGGTTTGATTCAAGGCCAATTCCTGTTCCGACATAATTTGATCTCCCAATGAGGTGGCCTCGAACGAGTGAGGCATTAACTTCAAAAGTGTTTTGCCCAAGACACGTTTCGTCGTGCTTGTGCCCCAAATGCGCAAAGAAAAACATCAACCACGCAATTGCATTGGTCTGCAGGTCGGGGTTGAATCGGATTTACGAATAACCATTGCCACAGCAGATGCTGTTCAATAGAGAAGTTAAATTTCAAAGGCACCATGTCGTCCATCGGACAACTCCCGCAGGTATCCATGCCCGGAAATCCCGCCGGTTTGTTCATCGGCTGATAAGTGGAGTTACTTAATATTGTCGATCTTTAAATTCGTTATTCAGATATCAGACATAAGACATGCAAAAAAAAGTTTGGTTACAATATCTCTTGGTAGCGCTCGTAGCTCAGTTGGATAGAGCAACGCTTTCCTAAAGCGTAGGTCGCAGGTTCGAACCCCGCCGGGCGTATTGCACACGACCCATATCCCCTAATGGAGATGTGGGTTTTTTAACGCGCACATATCAGTAGGAACAAGACGGTTTATATCGGCGGTTTATGGCAAAAACACTAATCACAGGTTATCTGGATCAAGTGAATCCAGTATAAAGCCGAAGATTCTTGGGCAAGGACACCAGGAGTATTGACCATGAATCAAAGACCAATTGTTCTCATCGCGGATGATGATCCAGATATGATCGATCAAATGGAATTGGTTTTTAAACCGGTAAAAGATCAAATCGAGTTGATTATCGCACGTGACGGCATGCAAACCGTGAACCTTTGTCGTGTTCATCAACCGAATTTATTGTTATTGGATCATGGGATGCCAGGTCTTGATGGCTTTACGGCTTGCCAGATGATCCGCAATATGAATCCAGATCACGAAATAGATATCTGGTTTATTACCGGACTGGTTTCCGAGGATGATATGCCTCTGGCCATGGAAGCTGGTGCCGACTGCTTGATTCACAAGCCGATCAATATTGTGGAACTTCGCCATCAACTACTTCGACATCTGCACTTGGATGAAGTTTCTGATCAGGAAGACATCATTGATATGACAGATTTCGAGGAACCGGAAAAAGATCAGGACGCAGCATAATCAGTTAACACGTCTCAAAGTGTTGTTCGTTTTGCTCATACACCTGATCCAACGTTAGCATATGCATTCCCACGGTCACCTAAGTCGGTGGCCGTTTTTTTTATTGGAACGGATGCGTATTTAAAATGACCGGTGTTCGCCCCACTTCCCGCTGGCAGGATGTCTGCTTTCTTGCCATGCTCGCAGCATGTCCTCCTTTATCCATCGACATGTATTTGCCTGCCATCCAAACCATCGCACGGGAAATGGATCATCCATTGAGTACGGTGAATTTGTCACTCGTCCTTTGGTTCGTAGGCTTCTCCATCGCCCTGCTAGTCAGTGGACCGTTATCGGATCGATATGGACGCAAGCCGGTCCTCTATGGTGGTTTGGGATTGTTTACAATTGCATCATTAGGATGTGCAGCGAGTACCAACATCGTAATGCTCATCAGTACACGCATCCTCCAAGGCATTGGTGCTGGGGGCCCATCAGCGATGTGTCTGGCAATCTGTCGTGATCGCTATGAAGGTGACCGGCGCAAGAAAGTCCTGGCTACAGTCAGCATTTTGCTCACCCTTGCCCCTATGCTTTCGCCAGCCATCGGGACGCAATTGCTCATCTACTTTCAATGGCAAGCCATCTTCATCCTTCAGGCGTTCTTTGGAATCGGCCTGCTGATACTCACCGTCGGGCAAACTGAATCCGCAATCCAACTCAGCGATACCCCGCTGTACAAAACATTCGGACGCTATGGCAATCTCCTGAAAAATCGAAACTATGTCCGCAGCACAATCGCATTGGGAACACTCATCGGGCCATACCTTGGGTATGTCGCATTTGCGCCGATTGTCTATACCAGAATATTCGACCAGAATAATCAAACCTTCAGCCTACTCTTTGCACTCAACGCCCTGCTATACATGACGGGCGCACTTATGAGTACACGTATCAGTAAACGCATGGGTGATCACGCCCTGTTGACTCTTTGCATCATCAGTACCCTCGCAGGCGGATTAGGCATCACGCTCATCGGCCACCTGCATCCAGCCACATTTGCTTTGACCATGGGATTGATCACCTTGAGCTTTGGCATGACCCGCCCGATCAGTCAACACATCATTCTCGAACAAGTCCAGATCGATGTCGGTGCAGCTTCATCCATGTTGGTGTTCTATCAATTCATGATCGGAGCAGCATGCATGACAATCGCAGGGCAACCCTGGCTTGCTCCCATCGTTGTCTTTGGCTGTATGGCAATGGCGATCTCAATCATCGTGCTGATGATGTGGCTGATGCTGCACAAAAAGTTAGCGTCAACTGACAACGAACCCCCAACGCTTCAGGAAGTCATCCAGGAATAGTAGTCGGATATAGAGAGCAAATTAAAACGGGGAATGTGTCAATGATGTCTATTTAAAAGACTATCAATCATCCTGCTCTTGATCATCCATCTGGGGCAATTGGTCAGACAACCGATCCAGAACAATCGCAATCGCAGGCGGCTTGCCGTTACTGAGTACGGGGATGGTGCGAAGCAAGCTACGGTGATTGGCTTGAAGGATGACTTCGTCGGACAAACCTTCAAGATGTGCTGACTCCATGGATACACAGCCGTCACCAATACCAGTGGAAAGCTTTTGAACCGCATCACTGAACTGGTGAATTTCCGAATCGTTATTGTTAAAAAAGTCTGCACATTTCTTTTCAAAGTCGCGAATCTTATCAGTCTCAATTGGACTTGCGTTACCGATGATGCAGGTCATGGTGACATCTTCAGGTAACGGTCTTGCGTTGAGCGTAGTGAGAAAATCACTGCCCGGTAGTAAGTCAATCTTGGCTTCACCGGCACCATCAAAGACCGCGCCAAACAACACACCATTACCAGAAAACAACCGGACGGCCTGATCACGCATTTCGCCAACGAATTGAAAATGCGCCAGATCCGAACCGTGATGCGGTGTGCCAACAGTGATAAGCCGCTGCACTTTCGGATACCCAGTCATCTTTGGATCACTGAGCATTTCACGACTCACCAATCCCCCCATGCTATGAGCAACAATACTGATGGATGTCATGCCAGTAGCAGATAGTTTGACAAGGTGCTGTGTGAAAAGTTTGGCGCTATCGGTAATGGGTTGATCATTGGGATAAACAAAAACCAATGGCGTATGGCCGGCTTGCTGCAATTCAACGATCAACTCATCCCAAATATCTCCCGGCTCATCCAAGCCATGTACAAGCACAACCACACGATCCATTTGAAAGGACTTGGGCAGTGGCGCCAAAACACCTTGCGGTCGCAATGACCATAAACCGTATTGATCATATGCCTGGCTGGCAAGGTCGGGGAACCATTGTGCCATCTTTTCGCGGAAGCTACTGCGAATGGTTTTATCCTGGCGTCGAAGTTCTGCATTGTTTACGCGCAAGACCAGTTGATCGTCATCGACTTTAAACGTCACCACACCGCGGGTGAGCTCGCCCAGGGTTTCGAGTTTAAGTTCACCAATCGCACCAGTGACGGGAATTTTCATATCCGCACAACGTCTTCGCACCATCTGACTTTGAATGCCAAGCCAATCCAGAAGTTGACCCAGGAGTTGGCCCAAATCCACATTGCCGGACGTCAAGGCCAAACGGGCTTCACTGATTAATGGATCATCGGTTGATGGCGCGGTATCAATCGTCGGCTGCGCGATAGCGGTAAGTCCAACAAGTAAAACCAGGACGATGGCAAGCCATCCTGAACGATTAGGAATTTGTCGCATATTTTCACCTGGAGGTCTGTCCCCAAAAACGTCGCCACCCCAAATATCAGCACTCTATGATACCGTATTCAACGGCTAATAGATGCAGCAGACATATCAATGATGGGTAACGCCTGAGGCTTGATCGACAATATCAAAGGTGTATTGCCCAGCAGATCACCATCTAACTGCACAGGTGTCGGCTGCGATGAGATTACGTTCATACTTCTTGCATGACCAACCGCCACATGAGGATGGCCGATGTGTTTGCCGGTCTTGACAAGGTATAGAAATCGCAGAAGACTCAATCGTCCGGGCTTCTTCCACATGACCCAATGCAAATGCCCATCATCGAGCTTGGCATCAGGTACGAAACTCAATCCCGTTGCATAACGATTCACATTAAAGACCAATAGCTCAAATCCGTCGACCTGTTTGCCATCGACTATCAAGCTGATGCGAGGGAAGTTGTAATGCAAAACCGACTCCATCGCTGGCTTGGCATAACTGTGATGCTTTACACGTCGTTGGCCATCAGGCGTGCGTCGCCATTCTGTCACGCGTTGGACCACATCCGCATCAAAGCCACATGAAACCATAATTGTAAAAGGTTGATCGTTCACCATTCCCAAATCAATATGTCGAACTTTTGCAGCATGAATCGCTGATGCGATTTCCTGAACTGAACGATGAAAGCCCAACTCCTTGGCCAGCAGGTTTTCATTGCCTAGTGGGAGAATCGCGGTCGGCAATTCGTGACACAAACCTGTCACTCCTGCCACCGTTCCATCACCGCCGGCAATCACCAGACAACGACACTGAGATTTAAATCCCGGGTCTGCCAAGCATAGTTCTCTTGCTTTAAGGTCCCAGATCATTTGTGTTGGGATTTGCAGATCGTGTAACGCAGTAACCAATCCTTCGACGCGTGCACGGTTATCCTTAGCCCCGCTGTAGGGATTACCCATGATGGCTACAAACCGATCCGACCTGCTGTGCAATTCAGACATGTGAAGAATTGTACATAGCCCATGTGATGATGGTTGCGATCGAACTTTGATCGAACATGTAAAATCGATGTGGAACACTTTTAAAATACTATGTCGACGAATAATGGCATGGACAACATACACGATAATGATTTTCACGATTCACACATCACCAACTTGCAAGTCCTGTGAAAGGATGTATACTGCGTAGCTCACATATGGATTGCGGGGTAGAGCAGCCTGGTAGCTCGTCGGGCTCATAACCCGGAGGTCGTTGGTTCGAATCCAGCCCCCGCTATTACTTGATTAAACAGGACTTGCAGCAATTGCGAGTCCTGTTTTTTTATGCCAAAAACGGCCAACTGTACCCTAAACTGTACCCTAAGAATTGGCCAACATGAAAAAACCGGACACGCCGAAGCACTAACTTAGCAGTGATGTGAGGTGTTCGGATGGCAAGTCTCAAAAAGCGCGGCAACCGCTACCAGATTCAGTATTACGTTGGCAAACAACAAAGGCGTATCAGCCTTGGTGATATTCCTTACCAGGTCGCCAAGGAAAAGCTCCGCCAGTTCGAGTCAGCCCAGTTCCGTGGCGATGACATCGTAACCGTCACACAGACACCGATTGCTGAAGTCGTCGGTGCCTACGTCGATCACATCCGTGCCCACAAAACGGCCAAGAGTGCTCAGACTGACGTGTACTACTTGCGAGACGCGTTCGGCCCCATCTGCGATCAACTCAAACGCAATCCCCGCACACCATCGAGCGGATCGCGCAAGAAGCCGGTCATCATTCCCGTGGACAAACGCAAGCGGCGCGTGGTGATCGAAGCCAACACATTCGAGCAGATCACCACCGCTGATGTCGCCATGTTCATTGCTACCCAGGTGCAGCAGCGTGGCCTTGCCCCCAAGACAGCCAATCGCTATCGGGAAATTCTCTGCCGCCTGTTCAACTGGGCCATGACCCAGAAAGGCATCAACATGCCCGGTGACAAGAATCCGGTCGCCAAGGTTGAGCGCTACCGTGAACGCCCGGGAGCCATTCGTTATCTCACCTTGCCGCAGGTTGAGGAACAGCTTCACTCCCTGCGGTTCAAGCCCCAATTGCAAACAATGGTGGCCATGCTGATCTATGCGGGGTTGAGACGTGCGGAACTGCTATGGCTGACAACCGACGATGTGGATTTGAGGGCAGGGCGTTTTGGCATCATCCGCATCCGTGCCAAGGCGTATCAGGGCGAGACATGGCATGGCAAAACCCGTGGGAGCGTCCGGGCCATCCCCATCAGTTCCCAGTTACGCCAATACCTTGACCGCTACACCCCACGCCCCGCCGATGGCCCGGATGATTCGGATGCATGCTGGTATTTCCCATCCCCACAGGGAACCCGTTGGGATGAAGATAATTTCTCGGCGGATTTGAGAGCCGCCAACCGTGATGCAGGCCTGTCCTGGTCATCCCTGGACTTCCGCCACACCTTTGGCTCACAACTGGCTCAGAATGGCGTCAGCCTTTACAAAATCAGCCAATTGATGGGAAATTCCCCTGAAATCTGCCGCCGCCACTACGCCGCCCTGGTGCCTGAGGCAATGGCGGATGAGGTGGAGTTTGAAAAAATAAATATTTCTCAAAGCATGTGATCTGGTATCAATTTATTTCCTTGGACAAATTCCTCAACCAAATGCACATTAGGGTTTCTCTCAAATATATCCTTTGGAACATGCTCAAATACGATCATCTGAAAAGTGCCACCATTTCCAACTCTATTCTGAACATAAGTGTCTAAAAGCTTAAAAGCATGTTCAATTTTATATCTATCTGAATCATGCTTAAACGTTTCTTTGCCATCACTATTTTTACTTTGACCATAATATGGCCTACTAGGCTGGTCAATTATTAAAAAAGGCGCAACAAATGGCGAATGATTAATAAAAGCAACCTCATGCATTGATAATGAAAAGAATAGATGCAAAAACATATGATTTGAGCTACTCCCTATATGCTCTATTACAGCGCTTTTTGGTTTTCGAAGTGACAAAATTTTATTTTTATAGTCAAATACCGGCAAATGCTTAGAATAATTTTCCAAAACATTAGAGACTTGTTTTATATATCCTCTCACCTCCTCTTCGATTAATCCAATGACTACCTGACGCTGATCCTTATAGTCAGCAACCATAACTCCTTCCCGTTTTACCTTTAGACGGTCAATTTCTTCATGCATCTGCTCAAGCATTTCATTACCATCTTTGCGATACAAATCCATTTTAGCCTTAATTTCACCAAGAAAAATATACTTCTCTTTCATGCTTCCGAAGCTTTTTATTTTACTAGGAGTAGACAAAAGTTCATTTTCCAATACTTTTCTCTTATCATCCAACTTCTTAATTTCTCCTTTGACTTGCACTACTATTGGATTTTGGGACGTAATATCCTTTTTTATTGATTCCAATTGCAATTTCAAAGAATTTAATAAAGAAGATAATGATTTTGTCTTGACTATTTCCGAAAAATTATCTTGCAAATATTTTATAGGTAATAAACTATCAAGAATCTGAGTCATATTTTTCCTGTACGTTTCGGACTCTCCTAAAAATCGTTTTAGATTCTGGATTTTCCTCTGTACAGAAAAGTATTCTCTTTCATCGTTGCTCTGCCATCCACCTTCTGGCGCGTTCACATGATCATCATCTACCAAAGACCTTATTACATCCATAGAATCTGTTAGATTTAGTCCAGGATCAACAAGTGATAATTCTTTTGCTTTTTTAATAAGTCCAGATTGCTCCTTTTGGAACAAATCAGATTTCGTAGAAACCGCCTTCAGTTTCTTCTCAAGTCTTGCTATTTTTGCATCTAACTCAGACGCAATCTCTTTCTTCAATACGTTTTCAACATTTTCAATACCTATTGCCAAATCAAAAATACGTGGCAGTGCTTCACGGTACCGTTTTATCTGCTGTTTATCAAAAAAGACTCCTTGATCACTCTCTATAATATTGCCTGATATTGTGTTGAACATTAAAAAATATCTTAAAGATATTTTTGACTTTGCAGACAAATTGCTCCCTCCAAAAGGCATAACAACATCGCTGTCTATTCCAAATTCTGGCTCAATCAGTGATTTTGCTGCGTTTTCAGAAATATTTGCATGTGGATGCTGGGGAATCTCGCCTTGCGATGAAAAATAATATTGATCAGAGCACTTGGCTCGAAACAATGATTTTCTAGCAATTGTGTATTTTTTTGAATTAAAAAACACTACAATTCCATACCAATCAACATTTTCATTCAAAACATCCTCAGATATCTTGACGGAACTTGAAAACAAGCAATAATCTATAATATGCATTATTTCAGTTTTGCCTGTACTGCTGCGACCAGTGATGACATTCACCTTATTGGGTAAGAATTCAACTTCTCTTCTCATCCCGTTATTCAGCCACAGAACCAATTTTTCTATATGCATATTCACAGCTTAACCCTCAAATTCAAGTACAGACTACTAGAGTCTGCTTCCAATATTTTTAAAATATTCTCAGAAGCATCAAATATTTTCTTCGCCCGTTTCCCCATTGATATATCATATGTCATTTTAGTATTAGAGCTAACAAGACCATCAACAATAGTTAAATATCCCATATCAGACAAAAGCTGGAGAGAATTAACAGTCAAAAGAAGAGAATCCTCATAACGTTGGTTAAAATTAGATAAAAATGGCATTTTAAGAGCAATCAACTCTTCAACTGACCGTATATAAATATTTTTTCTAGAAAGGTATGACAACAAGCCACTATGAGATATTAACGGGTAAATTAAAAAAATTTTTGACAACTCAATTTTCACATCGCGCCCAACAACAGAACCTATAGAAACGGCGCACATGCCTAAATTATTGAACAAGCCAGATGTAGTTAAGCACACACTCACTGTTTATATTTCTCCCAATCTGCACGCCAGCCAATTTCTGGCACATCCGACAATAGGTAAAACATTCCATTGCTCATTCCTATGCCTAATTCCTGCCCTTGTATCACTAGATCTATTTCTCTAATAGCATCCAAAACGTTTTGCCCAGATTTATTGCAATCATTATCCGCACCTATATTCCTAAATTCACTTCTATGTTTATTTTGCCACCTAACGAACGCATCCTCCCTGAGTTGCTTAACCTCTTCATTTGTAGCATCCCCGTCTTGAATCCATTTCGAAATATTGTTTTCAAGTTTCAATTTATGCCTAGTGTAATCGGCAATAATTTCAATATCAGTTTCAGAAAAATTGACATCCCCGATTTCGATTAGCTGTTTGACAAATACCTGAGACTCCAAACAATCAGGCATGTCGCCAGGCAGAATATGAATTGGTAACACTTGCGACCTTGACAACTCATAATATCTCCTAAAATTTTTGTAAAACTCGTCAAAAGATATTTGAATTTTATCACCCGTATTTATTCTTATAAAATTATCCAGTCTTATTGCAGAATCTATACTGGAAAAAACTTCATCGACCCGTCTCTTTTCAACCTTGTCAGAGATAATAGCACTTTTACATTTGTCAATAATATCAGTTTCTGACAAATCAAAAGATACATTCTTAAAAAAACAAGAAAGCACCTCATCATCTAAATCAAGAATATCATTTATATAACCTTGCAATATAGTATCCGTAATTCCCTCAATTGTTGTTTTCAGGCATTCTTTAATTTTGTCGCAAAAATCAGGAGAAAGTCGATGCTGATTAATACAATTCAGTATTTCAACTGTGTCACTTTTCGACTTGTTTGAGAATATAACGAAGCAGGTTTTTGTTAAAAATTTAAGTTGAGAATCTACACACATTCTCCCATCATTCTGATCGGATATGATTTTGCTCCAATTTGAAAGTGTCTTCCACAAATCAACATCTGAGTTTCTTAGGTTTATTGGACTTCCGTCGGCATTTTTCTGTGTAGTATGCTTAACTTGGTAATATATGTGAAAATCATTATCCAACTCAGTATGCACATCATCTTTAACTTCAAGCCCTACTGACTCACCTTCTTTTAAGGACAATAACTTCCACAAAAAAAAATAATATTGAAAGTCAAAACCAATAGATTTTTTTTCGCTTGAAATTTTTTCGCTTTGTGTTTTTTTTGAGACCATTTTGAACTCTTGCTATTTATCTACAAATAATCAACTTGCAATTGAATGATTACAACGTTTTGGTGTAATTTGCAAAGCCTAATCCCCCAGTCGATAAATCAGGTAAATAAAATCAATGGTTCTTATAAACAAGGACGACTTCGACTCACACTACAATACCAAATGCTAGTTCACATAAAAGAGCTAGATATTGCAAAAATGAACATATCGCCTATTTGATAAAACCCTATTGTATAACGCACCATATCTTTTTTCAACACAGAAACTTACAGTTTTTCTCCAAAAAATCATCTTCAACGAATAGATCAATTAGAAAACCCGCTTTTGCTCAAACTCCTCCACTTCCTTTCGGATGTAGCGGACGATGCCGTTGCGGCCTTTGCCCAGGCAGACGCGGCTGAGACCGGCACGACGGGCGATGCGGTCAACACTGGTGCGCGAACACTGCCAGCGGTGTTGGAGTTCGTTGGGGGAAATGTACGGAGATTGGTCTTGCAAGGCTGACTGTTGATTGCTGGGCATGGCGTTGCTCCCTTATTTACACGATGGTGAAGCTGCATGATTACGACTGATTGACACACTCCATTGTTCTAAGTGTTCGAAGTGAACCAGATTTTGCAGGGTAAAATTATTACATCAAAACGGCGGAATAAGTCAGATCAGTTCATCTGTGCCAGACACCTGTATGGACGTGGTGACAGATATATAAACGTAAGCGTGCATGTTCCATAAACGCTTACATGAAGTTAGCAACATATCTCATGATTTCAGGTGTTTCACCGGCGATGTTTGCCCGTCGCGTGAAGACCTCACGCACCACCATTCACCGATATATTCAAGGCACACGCAGGCCATGTCGGATCATCATGCAACGGATTGCTGATGCCACGGATGGTCAGGTTACGGAATCTGATTTCAGGCCTGCCAATGACGAAGAGGATGATGCAGGAGAACGCATTTTCCCCTGGACAAGAATGAATGAAGAGCAAAAAGCCTCGCAAGACCGGGCGTTTGACGCGATGATGCAAGAGCCGCTGGAAGGTCATGGGCCGTCCCATGTGATTAAGACCATCCACGCGATCCTGGGCAATCGTGTTACCAAACGCCACGGTCTGTACTACCTGGATGGACGGCGGGTTTCACTGGTCATGCTGATCCGTAAAACCAACCGTCACCTGATAGCGCGAGGCTTAAAGCCACTGGCATATCCGGGTATTCTTCGCCCGGATGATCTTGAGGCCTAATCGTCAATGACCTTGAGCAAGGCCTTCTTGCGGAACTCCTGTAAGAGGGCCTTGCGGTCATTGATGAAGCGATACATGGGTTTGCCGTTAGGGCCTGTTGAGGCGATAAGCTTCATGAGCCGTTCATCCACGTCCTGCGGTGTGCCACCGATACCAAGACATTCGATGACGATGCCACTGCTTTTAAGCATGCTGACGGCAGAAAGTGGAGTCCCCCTGCCGTTGTGGTGTCCATCAGACAAAAAGATGATGCGCCGGTTATGCTTTGGCTGCTGTCGCCTGAGAAAATTACTTCGGGGTTGTGCACTATTAGGTTGGGCAGCAAAGACCTGTGAAGCCAATTCCAGGGCATTGGCAAAATCGGTGGTGTAGCCCGGTTGCAGCGGCTGGATGCCTGCGTGAAACGCGTGGGTGTTCGTGACAGGTGTCAAGGGAACAACCAAATCTGCGTCACTGTCAAAGCCGATGATGCCGACCAGATCGTTCGGGCGCTGTTTTGCAGTGACCTGCACGAGTTCCAGACAGGCGGATTTGGCAGCCTCCAGCCTTGTGGGGGGATAGTCATTTTCGATCATAGAGCCAGAGCAGTCTATCACACAGAGGCTCAAAACTGCATTGGGGGTATCGGAGGTTTTCATTCGTTTTCTCCTTCCAGAGAGGGTTGACCAGACTTGTTGTAGTGAAGTTGAAGATCAGCGGACTGCCCGCCGATGGGATCAAAGGCAGTAGCGGTCAGAAGGCCGTTGGTGTCGATATTGAATTCGACCATGATGCGGTGGGGTTCGCCGTAGCGTGGCTCAAGACCCGTCAGTTCAAAGCTGCCAAGAGACAGGCAGGTGTCCACATCCTGGCCTTTTTCGCCCTGGAGGATTTCAACCACGGCATCGGTTACACCTTCCTCGCTGAGCATGAACTCCTTGGTGATCTTGGAGGGCATAGGAACCGACTTGGCCAGAACCGTGGTAAAAACCTCTTTGCCTTGAGCATTCAAAGCGCGAAGACCAAGGGCATGGGCTGTTACATCTCTTAGCAGCAACCCACGCGACGGCAGAATGGTTCCTTCATCCACCTGCACATGGCCCTTGGATTCCCAGCCTTTCAGGGCAGCGCCCAGTGAGACGCAGTGCAGGGCATCCCCCTTGGCCAAGGGCTTGCCGTAAAATTTTTCCAAAGCTTCGAGGACACAGAAAAGCTGTGAGCCGCCACCAATGGGAATCAGCTCGATTACGTCATCCAGGGAGATTTGTGCGTCATCGAGCGTCTTTTTGAGGCATGCGATGATCTGCTCAAGCAATGTCGCACATACGTGACGCATATCATCCTGCGAGAAGGCCACCAGCTCCTTATGGTCATCCGTGACCACTGGGATTTTGACCGACTCAGAGCGGTTTAGCCGAAACTTGCTTTCCTCCGCGCGTCGCCAAAGATCGGCATACACTTCTGGATGACTTTCATGTGAGATTTTTTGCCCCGTCTTTGACTCAAACCGGGTAATGACCTCATCAACGATCACTTTCGTAAAATCCATGCCGCCAAGCTTGGACACACCGTTGGTTGCGATAACTTCAAAGCGATTACCACTTTTTGTTACCTGCGAAACGTCGGTTGTGCCCCCGCCCACGTCACAGACCAGGCGAATACCATCAGGCACAGTGCGTTCGGTGTTTGCACAATATGCAAACATGGCAGCGGTTGGTTCATGGATTAAATCCACTTCTTCAAAACCAGCCTGCTTGGCAGCTTTGATAGTGTCTTCTTTCTGCTTGTCTGTATAGTTTGCAGGCACTGACACGACAGCATAACGATGGATCAGGCCTGTCTCTTTCTCTGTTGCGGCTTTGGCAAGTTCCATACAAATCTGGGCGATTTCATGGGCATGCCATTCCTTGCCATTATTGTCAGCATAAAGAATCTTATCACTACCCATTAATCTCTTGGCGTTTTGGATGAGGTTCTGAGGGTCAAGCACCCCCATGTTCAAAGCTTCAGCACCAACATAGTATTTACCTTTCGAATCAAAATAGATTGCCGTGGGGATGCTGGTTCGACCGTCATCATGGGTGACGGGTTGTGCTCTGCCAGACTTGCCAATAAAAGCAATTTTGGTTGCATGCGTGCCATAGTCAATACTCATAAGTGACTGACTACGTACTTGTTCTCCAGTTAGCATTTTGGATGCTCCTACAACGGAATTAAAGAAATGGAATTACCCCAGCATTTCACAATTTAAATTCTGGGGTTTAGACGTTTTTGATTCTTCAGTGGGTTGCATCAGGTCAACTTCAGCAAAGCACAAGACTGTGCCTTTGTAGATCGCACCACAGAGCACGAGACGTTTGACCTGAAGGTTTGCACCATGCGTCGTGCGTACGCTGGTCTTGGGTTTCATGGTTGTTGGATTGAAGGGATCACCAGGTGCAGGCTGAATGAGATCGATTTGAAACGCTGCCAGCAATTCAAGCAGCAGGTTTTCAAGTAACTCAATCGCGCTGCTGTCTTCCAGCCAATCGTGAAGTGCTTTGATGATATGAACGATATCACGGGCAATCGGTCTTAAGAATGTGCCTTGAAGGTAGCTTTCTGAGAACTTCTCCAGCCTGTCATCATTCTTCTGAATATACTTTTGCTGAGCGTCAACATTTTGCTCCTGCCGATCCTGACGCGCAGATAGGTTTGCAAAATGCGCCATGAGTTTGGTATCTAACCTGCTGAGGTTGGTTGCAAGATCAGTCACCTGCATACCAAGCTGGTCAATACACTCCTGCTGTTCTTGATAGCCGTGTTTGAAGTTTGACAAATATCCGCTCATCCCATCAGCCCAATCACATAGACCAGATATATCTAATTTGACCAAGGGAGATGAGTGACTTTTCCTCTTGCCGTTTGCGACTCTCGACAAAAAATCCTGTGACTTTGACATTGCGTCTGTCCTCTCGAAAAAAGGGTTGGTGAGATCCGCAATATCAGTGCATTGATATGAAGTGAATTTTCAGAAGAACCATCTATTTCATGAATATTATGGCTTTGGCTTCTGTTTGATATGTGGCGATTGTGCTTGATGGAAAATGGTGGGTGGGGTGCGAAGCTTGGCAGACTTGCGGGCGTTCTCCTCAGCCTGAATCTGCTGGTCGTTCTGGTCAATGGTGGTGCGCAGCTTGCGGAGTGACGCAAAGAGCTGACCCAGAAACAGACACGTTGCCTGCATCTGCAAGATGATGCCTGCGCCCCAGCAATACTCAATCACCTGTCCTGCAAGAAGCAGGAACAGCGATTCAATGGTGATGACGATCATAGGCCGATTGATGGCTGGATGAAGATGTGCGATCCAGGGAATGCCTGTCATCAGGCTGTGAATATCATGGCGTGTGATGGCTTTGAAATACTGAATCAACCCAACAACAAACACCACCGCGACCAAGACAACACACCAATCCTCCTTAAGCCAAAGGCAGAGCATCATTAGCACACCGCCAGCACAGCTTAAATTCAGAGGGCTGACAATGCGCCGTCCCACACGGTAATGCAGGATGACTAACCAGGGCAGGGAAATCAGCACCACCACCCATTCGAACTTGGGGAACAACTCGCTCAAAAGCTGCTGGGTTTGGCGACTTTTCCTGTATCCCTGTTCAAAGCACTGCAAGATTTCAGACAGTGGACCGGGGGAATCAGACATTGGCAACCTCCATATCAGATTGCACGTTGATCGAAACTGACAAACATCCACGGCTGACCGGTCATGTGGAACTGACGGCCCGTCTGAAAGACAAGTGCCTGTACCTGGTATTGGTTTTCAGGGCCACCGCGTTTGAGTTGTGTCATCTGCGACGCCAGGATTTGCGATTCCAGTGATGGGTTTACTCCACTGGATTGACTCGAATGATTGCCATCGTGTTTGTTGTCGTGACTGACTGATGTGTGGGCACGATATGTCCATTCCCGATTAATCAGTTTTTCCAACCACTCGTTGGTTTTAGTGCAGGAATTGGCGGCCATGATCTTGGTGCCAAGGTTTCCCAGCAGGGACTCGGTCTGCGCTTCGGCTGACGCCCCACCGCCAAGCCGATCATGATAGGCACTTAACGATTGGGTGAGATAAACGGTCGCAACCCTTGCGCTGCGTGCCGTTGCCTGAAACAGCGCATCGGTTGAGACGATCATTTCCTGAGCTTCATCACACCAAAGGAACACCGGCCTGGGATTGATATTGATATCCCGGCGCTCACAGGCAGCCTGCCAAATGTATTTAAACAGTATCTGACAGATGCGCCCTGTAAATCCATACTCCTTGGATGGCATTGCCAGAATGATGATTCTGCCTTGAAAACTGTCTTCGGGCGTGAAGTTTAAATCTGTGCCAAAGAGTTCACGCAAATGCCCCCGGCAGAATGCGTCTGCCATCGTGGTAAAGGTCTGGGTCACATTGGCACGGGTGCGTGGGTCTTGGTTGGGGTAATCTGCAAGCCAGAAGTTTTCGACCATCACATAATCCGCATGTTGTCCTGCCGATTGATGGGCCTTAGTCAGGCATTCAAAACAGTATGACTGTCTTTGCCAGCCTGCTTCTGAAATCTGATCAGCATCAATGGGCGCAGATGTAATCACCTGAAAGATGGCACGCATCGTCAACTGCTGGCCTGCCATCTTTAATAGATCAATCGTATTGCGCAGCAGAGTTGATGCTCCGCGTTCAAAGAACTTGTCATTGCTGCCACCACCTTTGCTGGGATCGGTTGCCTCCAGCAGTGTCAGGAACAAGCGCACCAGGTTTTCCGTGTCACCCGCACCGGGGCCGGATCGTGTGCATTCATAATCCAGAAAGTTAAAACGCCACGGCTGGTCGGGGGCCACAATCAGTAAATCAGATTCCCGCCCTGTTAGCTGGCAGTAGCGCTGCCAAAGATGCAGTTCATCAATCTTGGTTGTCAGCACCAGACCGCCATAGCCGTGCCGTAAGTAGGAACGCGCCAGCATCGCACCTGGGCCGCTGGTTTTACCTGATCCTGACCCGCCAAAAATCTGCACGCCTTCAAAGCTGTCCCGCATTCGCCATTCATCTTTTGCGGACAGCTGCAAGATCACATCGACTCGCGCCACTTTGGGTTTACGGAACAGCTTTAAAAACACCTGACACCTCCTGCCAATCATTAAGTGCTGCAAGTCAGGGATTTTTTGCTGGTAACAAGGCAGGACAGAAAAAATTGATCGCGCTACGCACTAAAGAAGAAAGACAACCAACCGGGGAGGGTGCGATGCGCGATATTTATCAGGAAGTCACAGACAAGATCATTCAAACAATGGAAGAAGGCACCGTGCCCTGGCGAAATCCCGTCATGGGCATGGACAGAATCACCAATCCCCGCAGTCTTGCAACGGGTAAACCCTATCGCGGGATCAACGTGTTCCTGCTTGCGATGCAGGCCATGCAGTCCGGCTATCGATCCGGTTACTGGCTGACATTCCGGCAAGCTGCACAGATGGGCGGTCATGTCAAAAAAGGTGAGGGCAGCAGCCTTGTCATCTTCTGGAAACTACTGGAAAAGAAAGACCCGGAAACTGGCGAGAAGAAAAAACTGCCGGTTCTGCGACACTTCAACGTCTTTAACCTTGATCAGATTAAGGGTATTGATTTGAAGGCTGAAGACGATATCCCCGATCGCCAATTCAATCCCATTGAAACAGCAGAGCAGGTGATTGAAGGCTACAAGAACGGGCCGGTGACAATGCATGATGGTGGCAACCGGGCATTTTATCGCCCCGCAACAGATACGATTCACCTGCCAGAACAAGAGCGTTTTGAGAGTGATGAAGAATATTACTGCACCCGGTTCCATGAAATGATCCACTCCACCGGCCACAGCAAACGCCTGGATCGCAAAATGGACACCGCCCCCAAACCATTTGGCAGCCCCGATTACAGCAAGGAAGAACTGCTTGCCGAAATGGGCGCCGCTTTCTTAAGCGCCCATGCGGGTATTGCCCCGGTAACATTGAAAAATTCCACCGCCTACATCCGCGGCTGGCTCAAAGTCTTGAGGAACGATAAGCGACTACTAATCCACGCCGCAGGCGGCGGACAACGGGCTGCGGATTTTTTACTTGGTATAAAACAAAAACAGATGTAGAATGCGCCAATCAATTCATTTACTTGTAATGATCATGAACGACGGTTCGATGATGTTGAGGGACTTACATGCAAAACAAAACGACTACAAATCAAGAAGAAGAATTAATGCTGGCTGAAGTCCAGAGACGAGAAGAGGAAGCTCAAAAGCTTTACGATGCATTGTCTTCAGTTGAGAAAGAGCAAATTCAAAAAGTTATTGACTTAGGGCGAGAATACCTTCAAAGAGGGCAAAGCAAGCCTAATGAAAATCGCAGCGAACAGTTGGTTGAAAAAATCTTTGAATCATATGGCTCCCAACTTGGTAACCATATCGTTAAAATGATGTTTGATCAGGAAGTCGCAAAACAAGCCGGTTAATACCCGGCATCACCAAGCTTCCTTCTAATTTCTTTTACGATGCGGCATATTGTAGAGGCAGATACTCTAGTATCCTTAGCAATTTCTACCTGTTTTTTTCCGTCACGTAAAAGTGAAAATATTTCATACTCTCTGGGAGTAAGAATATTGTTCGCATCCAACAACAGATCACGAACCTTCTCTGCAAGCAACCAGTCTGCGCAACTTGGCTTATCTAACGCGTCTTTCGGTGCCTGTCTAAATTTTTTTCTTTTTCGCTCAAAAGTTCTTGCGTACTCAGGAACCTTATAATTTCTTGAATATGTATTTAGATCGTCTATACGATCAAGGTGTTCAAGCAGATATGCTAAAACATTACTTTGAACAAATTCCAATTTGCCATTGCACTTTGATTGTTTGCCACAATGCTTCAAAATGGTCGAATGAAGTCTTTTTAAGAACTTTTCAGATTCGATCATCTTTCGGTTTCTTCTTTCCTTCTTCTTTTTCTCAGAACCAGACATAACAAAACCTCATTTCTAAAGAAAACAGCGCACGTAAAAACGACAGCAATCAAAAATGAATGCCTATACTCTCTATTCACCTAATACCAACCGATTTATTTCTGAATTTTTACATACGACAAAGCGCAGCAAAAAGGTTCTTTTCGATATAAAAAAGAACAGAGCTACGCTTAATCTAGTTAGGAAACGTGCTTCCGACTCAATAGTTGTTAATTATCATGATCAACCCCTTGATGATTGATTAACAATTCTTGAGCGAAATCTGATTCATCGACACGGGGAATTCCCACAGATGTAATGGGATATGTTCGACTACCAGCTACCCAAAATACACACACAGCAATTCAACTCTACAAAATTAAAGAAAAATTACCAGACCATTTTCCGTATTTATAAAATAAATTTTTAGATTATTTTTACATCTATATATATGGATATTTGGCTGATTACATTCAGACCCTTTCTGGCAATTGCCATCCCCAAGAGACCACCAATCCACAGAGATGGCATCTCTTGAAGTGATTCGAATTCTCCTTTGTTCGAGCAAACTTTTTGAGCCATAGACCAATATCCTATAGCTCATTTTTCCTTTCATTTTGGGCCATAGAATGTTATTCTATAGCCCATGATATGGAACTGGGAACAACCTGACTGGCCGAATTTCACCTTTGATGCATCTGCATTGGAAGGATTTGAGGCTGAATTTCTGCACCGAGCGGGTGTCCTGCTGGGGGCACTAAAGCACATTGATGATGATGACCGCCAGCAACTGGCAGTGGACATTCTGAGCGAGGAAGCGATCAAGACCTCCGAGATCGAGGGCGAAATCCTTGACCGGGACAGCGTGCAGTCTTCTATCCGTCGCCAGTTTGGTTTGGCTGCTGATGACCTGAAAGTCAGACCGGCTGAGCGTGGCGTGGCTGAGATGATGGTCGAGTTGTACAACCACATTGATGGCCCCTTAAAAACCAAGCGTCTGTTTACCTGGCATCGCATGCTGATGCAGGGCCATCGCTGGATTGACAGTGTTGGCGGCTATCGCAAGCATGCTGAACCCATGCAGGTCGTCTCCGGCAGAGTCGATCAACCCAACGTGCATTTTGAAGCCCCGCCATCTGCTGATGTGCCAAAGGAAATGGACGGATTCCTCAAATGGTTCAATGACACTGCACCTGTCCCCGGCAAGTCTCAGGCGTTGCACCCGGTCATTCGCGCGGGGATTGCTCATCTGTATTTTGTCTCAATCCATCCGTTTGAGGATGGCAATGGACGCATCGCACGGGCCATCTCTGAGTTGGCATTGTCCCAGGCCTTGAAGCGGCCAACGCTGATTGCCCTGTCGCGCACCATCGAGCAGAACAAGAACGCTTACTACGATCAACTGGAACACAGCAACAAGGCCAACGAGATCACAGGCTGGTTGACTTACTTCGGTCAGACCATCCTGAATGCCCAGGCTGAAACCCATCGGTTCATTGTGTTCCTGATTGAAAAGGCCAAGCTGTTCGACCGCGTACGCGATCAGATCAACGAGCGCCAGAGTAAATGCCTGCTGCGTTTGTTCAAGGCTGGGCCGGATGGTTTTGTGGGCGGCTTGAGTGCGCAAAACTACATCAGCATCACACGGGCATCCAAGTCCACTGCCACCCGTGATCTGACGGAACTGGTTGAGATGGGCGTGTTGGATAAGTCCGGCGAGCGTCGTCACACACGCTATCGTCTGAACATCAAGCTTCCGGCGGACTTCACGTAACGCTGATTTCCAATTATCTTTTTTGCTTCCATGACACTTCCTGTGGGTCTCCACGATCCGCGTCTGGCAACGCCTTTTCTGCCTTAGCTGACCGCTAAGGGGTGACGTCTGCTGTTTATCTGCTCTTCTTTTCTCTGGTCACATTTGTTTTAAGGTTGCTGCAAATCTGGCATGACTTGATGCACTAAGAGAGAGGAAAGGAATGGTGTCATGCTGCGGATTGCTCCAGCTAAAACGTCTGCCGGTGATGTGAAGAAGTATTATCTTCACGCGGAGAGGGAACACGCGCTGGCGGACTATTACACGAAGAGTGAAGCCATCGGACAGTGGCATGGCAAGGCGGCGGCGCGCCTTGGGCTAAACGGTCAAATCTTCAAAGAACACTTTGACCTGCTCTGTGATAACCAACATCCAGCGACAGGTCAACAACTCACGCCACGCAACGCACCGGGGCGGCGGGTTGGGTTCGATGTGTCATTCAACGTGCCCAAAAGTTTGAGCCTGCTGTGGGCGGTCAACCATGATTATGAAATCATCGAGGCCATTGAGAAAGCTGCCAACCAGACCATGAAGCAGATGGAGCAGGACGCCCAAACCCGCGTGCGTGCGGCAGGTCAATATAAGGATCGCAAGACTGGCGAGCTTGCCTGGGCCAGCTTTGTCCATCACACCAGTCGCCCCACTAAAAGCAATCCCGTGCCAGATCCCCAACTGCATCTGCATGCGTTTGTATTCAACTGCACGTGGGATCAGGTTGAGGATCGCTGGAAGGCTGTCCAGCCGGGCCGGATGCACCAGTCTGCGTATTACTTTGAGAGCATCTTTCACACCAAGCTGGCTGCTGAAGTCCAAAGGCTTGGCTATCCCATCATGCGATCAGGTCGCAAAGGCTGGGAGATTGCGGGCGTGGATCGCAACATGATTACCGCTTTTTCCAACCGCACCCGTGAGATTGAATCCAGAGCACAAACACTTGGCATTTTAGATGGTGATGCCAAGGGCAAGCTGGGTGCCATGACACGACTCAAAAAAGCTGATCACTACACGCTGACGCAGTTGCGTTCCCATTGGCTAAGTCGCATGACGCCCCAGCAAAAAGACATCCTGCATTCGGCACGACAGCGAACAACCGCCCCAACCATCAAACCAGATCAGGCCTTGGATCACGCGGTCAAACATTGCTTTGAGCGTTCGGCGGTGATTGAAGATCGCCGTTTGATGGCAGCGGCCCTATGGCATGGGGTTGGCAGTGTGGATGTCGATGACGTGCAACGCGTCATGAGCAAACGTGACTGGCTCAACAAAACCGATGAAGCGGATCGCACCTGGCTGTCCACGCAGGGTGTTCTGGATGAAGAATTGGCCATGTGCAAGTTTGCCCGTGAAGGTCGCGGCCAATACGCCCCGCTGGGTGATGTGGATCGTGTGATTCACCGTCGTCCCGGCTTTACGTTAAATGCCCAACAACAGGCTGCCTGCCGACACGTCTGGTCAAGCCATGATCGTGTGATCGCCATCCGTGGCGCGGCAGGCACTGGCAAAACCGCCATGATTCAGGAAGCCATCACTGGGATTCAGGCAACGAACACACCTATTGTTGCATTGGCCCCGTCAGCCTCCGCATCGCGTGGTGTGCTGCGCGATGCTGGAATTGAGGATGCGGACACAGTGGCGCTGTTCCTGCAAAATGATCAGCTTCAGGAAAAAGCCCGTGATGGTGTAATCTGGGTGGATGAAGCCTCCCTTGTGGGTACGCGATCACTGGGTGAGATATTCAAGAAAGCTCAAACGCTCAACGCCCGGATTGTGTTGTCGGGTGATCCGATGCAGCACAAGTCCGTCGAGGCAGGCGAACCCCTTCGCGTACTGGAAAAATACGCAGGTATTCGGCCTGCGGAAATCACGCAGATTCTCCGCCAGAAAAATGCGTATCGTGACGCGGTGCAGGCCTTCAGTCAGGGTAAAGCTGTCCAAGGCTTAAAGCGTCTGGAAAAAATGGGTGCCATTCACGAGATCGCAGGCGAACTGCGTTTTGCGACGATGGCAGAAGACTATGTGAATCTGATTGCCAAAGGCAAAGATGTGCTGGTTGTCTCCCCAACGCATGGGGAAGGTGATCAGGTCACACGAGCCATCCGCTTGCAAATGAAACAACAAGGCCGTTTGAGCAATGATGAACATCAGCGAACCTGCGATACCGATATGCAATGGACTGAAGCAGAAAAATCAGATTCGGCCAGCTATGAAACAGGTCAGCGGCTTTACTTCCACAAAGCCTGCAAAGGCATTGCGGCTGGAAGCTGGTGGCAGATCAGCGATGTGAATCACGACCACATTCAAATCCAGTCCGACAAAGGCAAAACATGCGCATTGCCGCTGGACAAAGCCAAGCGATTTAGCGTCTATCGCCCCGGCAATATCAACCTTGCTAAAGGCGATCTGATCCGCTGCACACAAAACACCTGGGACGCGGGACGTAAGCGGCGCATCAATAATGGGACGGTCTATAAGGTCGCAGGCTTTAACCCACAAAATGGCAACATGCGCGTCAAACCCATCAACGGGGCAGGGCACAGCACCGAGATTGCAGCCGACAACGGCCTGTTCACCTATGGCTATTGCACCACCAGTCACGCAAGCCAGGGTAAAACTGTTGATGTGGTCTTGATCAGCCAGGGCCAGGAATCATTGGGCGCGTCTTCGGCCCGTCAGCTTTATGTCAGTGTCAGCCGGGGCAAGGATGCGGTTCACATTTACACCGATGATCAATCCACCTTGCACAAGGCTGCGATGGAACAGGAATCGCTGCAAAGTGCCCTTGATCTGAATGACGCTCAGAAGAAAGCCAAGCTGAACTTTTACCAGGAACACGCCAGCCGTCAGTCATACTCCCACTGGCAGCAACTCCAGCACTGGTTGCATAACAAATGGCAGCAGCAAAAACAGCGTGTCCAAACTCGCAAACGTCATGCACTGGCCATGACAAGGAGCTATACCTATGAGCGGTAAACCACCCAGCCTGATGGATAAATACGTGAAGTCGCCGCCGTCTTCACCATCATCGCCGCCATCAGCTCCAACTCAGTCACCACCGTCAACGTCTTCGGATCAAGACGACAAGCCTGTGGAAACCCAAAGCCACACGATTTATCCCGTTCCCGTTGCGATGATCGATGTCCAATGGCCGGACGGCGGGCGAATTGCCTGGCCTTACCAATACCTTCGTAAACTCCAGTTCGTTCCTGACAGTGGCATTGTGTTGACATTCTCTGAAGAATCAGTGCTGGTGCGCGGCTATCGCCTGCTGCCCATCTATCATGGATTGCTCAGTCACCGCATCGGACGCATCGCCATCTGCTCCAGATCAGACATACAGCAGACATCAAGCAGCCCCATGATCACCGATATTGATGTGGTTAATGAAGAATAGGGTAAAAAAACAAGACCGGCGGATGAAGGCCGGTCTTGCATGGATTCAAGGGAGAATCTGATTACTGCTTTTTGGCAGTTGGTGTCTTGTCATTGCCCTTTTCGCTTGCTGCGGGCTTTGTTGCCTGCATGGCGGGTTTGGTTTTGGGCTTGGGATCGTTTTGATCCGGGGGATGGAGACCGTTGGTCATGGTAAAACTCCGTAAGGGTAAGAATTCCGTGGTGGTATTTTTTTAAGGTGTCTCTCTGACAAATCCAGAGGACAACACATATTCCAAGTAAAACAAGCTCAGTGGTGATCGTCATATCAGTGTTTATCGCAAAGCATCGGAGGACCGCGTCCCCAATGATCAAAGAAACGATGCAATTCGAATAAAACTGGTAATAACGGTAGAACCCATCTTTGATGGTGTCTAAATGTTCTTCTCGGCCAATGAGTGCAGCATGATTTACGGCAGGTCTCTTGATACCGGTCAGTGCGTTGATTTGATCGATGGTCATCCATCGCAGGCCGCTGATCATCACACCCAGGCCGATCATGGCAATCAGACCATAAAAGAAATACAGCAGGCCTGCGATCTCGGTTTTGCCATCGGGCTGCATCATATACCCAATATCCGGGTGAATTTGCCCCAAGGCCAGTAATACAATGAATCCTGGCACGATGTAGGCAATGATGATTCCAAACAGTTCGCTGATGCTTTCTGACATTCTCGATTCTCCCCTGGTTGTGCAGCTTCAAGCTGAATAACGGGAGAATGCCACAACCTGGGAAGAATACCAAGTCCCATCTTGAAAGATCAGGGGTGCTTTTTAATGGCTCAAGTTGTACCATATATGGGTACATGACGTGGTCAATATACCTTGTACCTAATATGGGTTCAAGTCGACCATCACGTGTAGGGCCTCTCCACGATCCAGTCTATCGGTTACTGTGTCAGCAACTGCGGCAGTGGCGGGAAGATGCAGGACTGACACAGCGTGATTTAGGCCGGAAACTGAAGAAAGTCCACACGTTCGTGGCTAAAAGCGAGCAAGGCGAACGCAGACTTGACCCGATTGAATTCATCCGCTGGTGCGAAGCCTGCGGCGTGGATCGTTCTGAAGCCATTCGCCAGATCAAAACGTAAAAAAACCGGACGGTGTTTGCCGCCCGGTTATCATCAACGTTGATCAGTTAAATTAATACTCGTGTGGTCTAAGCAGTGTGGTAGATGATCTATCCGCTTCGGTGATAATCCAGATGCGACTACCATTGGGCATGTTGTAGGCACTAAATACCCGCGACATTTGTTCAAGATCACCTTCGTGTTCGATGGCAAGATTGTTTAGATGCTGATCGCTCTCACACAGATCACCCCAGTCACCTGTCACGTGCCGATGGATTAATTCCAGTGCGGTCATGTCGTTGGCTTCGAGGGCTTCGCGTGCACCCGGCGTGGCGTACATGTTGCCCAGATTGAACAGCGGCTTTCTCATGATGCACTCCCTTCTTCACGTAATTTAAGAATGCGGTCTTGTGCAAGATCAGCCAGCTTGGCAACGTTCATCAGATCGTCCGATCCAAAGCTTGACGTATCCTGCCAATTGCCGTTCTTGTCCTTGTACATCCGCATGATGCATACGCTGTAGCGGGGTTGTCCTGATTTGGCGTTTGCCCAGATGGTGGCTTTGAGCCAGCCAATCCTAATTTCGCCAACGGGTTTGTTTGTATCAGTCATTGTTAATGATTCCTTTCATTGGTTGTTGATGATGTGGGACAAGGCAGGCGGTGGATTGAGGTGTAGCGTCAAGGGGTTGGTGCGGGCCGGAACGCAAGTGACAACACGGCCCCTTGACGATGCACCGCCAGCGACTACGCTCACACATCAGTCTCAACAGCCCAGTGAATGAGGAAGTTCAAGAGACAAGACAAACTTGCCCTGGTGAACATCTTGGCAGGCCAGTTCACAGGCGCCGCAACCGCGCCACAAATCCAGCAAAACCGTACGTTGCATCATCAAAGACAAAGACAGACAACAGCTTGGCGCGTTACGACGAATAGATCGGTGACAGTCCTGATCGCGTTGCCTGGTTGTGCTATGCACAGATAGCCAAACAACATTGCAGGAGGGACAGCCATATGAATGACACTGAGCAATTGCCGGTCAGCTATACACCGGATGAAGCCGCACGCATCCTTCGCGTCAGCCGCAACACCGTGGATGCTTTACGGGCACGTGGGGAACTGGGGTACTGGCGTGTGGGGCGGCGGGTATTCATCACCATCGAACAGCTAAAGGCGTTCATCAAAAACCAAAGCGAGGGAACATGCAGCAACGACACAAGCGATTCTTTGAATACCAGGATCATTGGCTCAGCAAGAGACCGGGCAGTGACAAATTCTACATCACGTTCTATGACGGCAGACGACGTCATATCCGTCGCACGTCATCGGGCACGACAGATATTGAAGAAGCCAAGCAAGTTCTGATCGCCTTCGTCGCGGAAATCAGCCGTGAAGATCGCACAGCCCCGGACATGGTGGCGATTATCGAAGTGATCAACACCTATCTTGAGGAACACATGTCAAACAAGCCTACCTTGGAATGTTCCATGTATTCCGCAAGGCTGCTGATCGACTTTTTTGATCGCCAGCACATCGGGCTTGTGTCTGACATCAAACCTTTTGTCATTGATCGCTTCATAAAGGAAAGAAGGGATAAAGGCGTTTCCGACTCAACAATTGCCCGGAACCTGTCAGTGCTTCGGGCAGCGTTGAACTATGCCAAACGTCAGCAATTGCTGGATTATGTACCCCATATCAAGAGTCTTCCCAAAGCCGCCCCACGTGAACGCTGGCTAACACCCGATGAAGCCCGTCGCCTGATTAATGCCTGCAACGAACAGCATCACAGGGATTACATCATGATTGCTCTGCACACACTGGCCCGGCCCAGTGCAGTCCTGGGACTGACAACCAATCAGGTTGATCTGGAGCAGAACATCATTAACTTTTTGCCGGAGGGAAAACAGCAATCCATGAAACGGCGGCCAGTCGTGCCAATCTCAAACACGCTAAAGCCAATTCTTCAACGGTGTATCACCAGTTCAAAATCCGGGCATATCATCGAATACTATGGCAAACCAATCACAACCAACGTCCGCAAAGCCTTCAAACTCGCAGCAACAAGGGCAGGGCTTGGCAACGATGTCATCCCCTATACTCTACGCCACACAGGTGCCACATGGCTTGCCATGCAAGGCGTCAGCATGCGCCAAATCGCAGGCATGATGGGCCACACCGTCCAAGCCACAACTGAAATGTACGCCAAACACCACCCCGACTTTATGCGTGAAGCCACCGATGCGCTAGACAATATATTTACAATGTAATTTCGTCTGAGCCCCCAATGATGGTTTATTTGCTGCCTTGTCTAGGTTGCCAGCAAAATAACTCAACGGCCATGTCATTCGCGTACTGCCAGATTGTATTGACATGGCTCATTGTTATCACAAACAATATTGTTTTGGCATGGTTGGTCTGGTTTTTATTTTACAAAGCCATATCGAAACACCACGTGTTATTGTTCTAGCTATTCACCGTAAATCACCTTTGTGCATCCTGGTCCGGATAGTGAACTGCGCCCACCTGAGATAGGTATTATATTTATCTGTGTACTAATCCTCTCCTTCAATCTGATCAAAAACCTGCACTACAGATTGAGCCGATTGGACGACGAACTCGGATTGTCGCTCGACGAGGCCAAAGCCTGCAGCGCCTTTCTGAATAAGATGAGACAGGATTAAACCCTGAATCAGGAGATTCACACCAGACTGATTACAGGCAGCAGCCCAGACACCTGAGTTCATCCCATACACAAAACAGCAACGCCTCGAAGAGTCCGCACGCTTCGAGGCGTTTCTTTTTCTCAATAGCCACTAATACACTACGACTTCGGTCGTAATTGGCAGCGGATTGTCTCAGGACGCTGGCATCCATCATAACAGAACGTAATCGGCTTAAATCAGCAAAAAACAATTGACTTTGGGCTTCACCTCAGTATATTTGCAAGGTGGATTAAAGTTGGGGTGTTGTATTTACAACATTCCTTAACTGCCTCTGTTGAGGTCATGGCAAAACGCAATAGCCCCCAAGAGGAGTATGAGACATGGCAGAAATAGATGGTCGCTGGTTGTCAGTGGACGAAATATGCAAATACCTTGGGATCGGTAAGGATACCGTCTACAAGTGGATCGATAAGCACGGAATGCCCGCTCATAGAATGGGCCGCCTGTGGAAATTCAAAAAAGATCAGGTAGATGCATGGGTTGAGGCTGGCGGCGCGGCTTTTCATATCACCGATGAAAAAGAAGATTAATAACTCGGAAAGATGGAAGACCGAATATGATCGATAAGAAAAGCAAGCTATCGCTTAATGACCTTGAGCGTCATTTATGGGAAGCAGCACATATCATTACAGGCCCGATCGATGCGTCTGACTACAAGACGTACATCTTTCCCATTCTCTTCTTTAAGCGGGTTTGTGATGTTTATGATGAAGAATTTGAAAAAGCCATGGAGTTCTATGGCGACGAAGAAATGGCAAAAGCGCCAGAACAGCACCGTATTGAAGTGCCAGAGGGGTGTCATTGGAATGATGTCATTGCCGCAACAAAGGATGTAGGTAAAACACTGAAAGCTGCTTTTCTTGGAATCGAAAAGACAAATGCCCGTCTCTATGGAATTTTTGGAGATGCGCCATGGACCAATAAAGAACGCCTACCAGACCATCTCCTTCTCCAACTCCTGAATCACTTCAATAAGATAAAGATCGGTGTCGGTCATGTTCGTGATGACGACATGGGTAGAGCCTATGAATATCTGATCAAGCGATTTGCTGACAAGGCCAACAAGAAGGCCGGAGAGTTTTATACGCCACGATCAATCGTCCGCTTGATGGTCAATGTACTGGCCCCTCAGCCCTGTGAAACAGTCTACGACCCTGCCTGTGGCACCGGCGGCATGCTTTTGGAGACCGTTCATCATGTTCGTGAGCATGGTGGCGACCCACGTTTACTGAAGCTCAAAGGGCAGGAAAAAAATCTGACAACTGAAGCGATCGCCCGGATGAACCTCTATCTCCACGGGATGGAAGATTTTGAAATACGCCGCGGAGATACCCTGAGAGATCCGAAGTTTTTGACTTACGACCGCCTGGAACAGTTTGATTGCGTAATCGCAAATCCTCCCTTCAGCCTAAAGGAATGGGGCCATGAGAAGTGGTCTTCTGATCCTTTTAACAGGCATACGTTCGGACTGGCACCCAAGACAAATGGTGACTTTGCATGGGTCATGCACATGTTCACTTCCATGAAAGAAGGTAGCGGCCGCATGGCTGTTGTTTTGCCTCATGGGGTTCTGTTCAGATCCGGTGCAGAAGCGAAGATCCGCAAAAAGCTCTTGGACTTGGGCGCTGTTGAGGCGGTGGTTGGATTAGCAGGCAATTTGTTCTATGGAACAGGAATTCCTGCCTCCATCCTTGTTTTGAGAAAATCAGTCAAAGCAAAATCGCCGGTGTTGTTTATCAATGCAGAGGAAATCTATACCAAAGGCCGAGCCCAAAACACAATGACCACAGGACAGGCCGACGAGATTTATCAACTCTACAAGAAACAAAAGCAGAGCTCCTTTGAAGAAGAAGGTGTTACCCGTTGGGTCGAGTATGCGGAGCTCAAAGAAAATGATTTCAATTTAAATATAGCAAGGTACGTCCAAAAGCCGCTCGAAGAAGAAAAGATAACCGTAGAAGAAGCCCTCCTGGATTTCAAAGCCAAGTTGGCTGAACTTGAAACTGTGGAAAATGAACTGGAACTGTTGCTTGAACGGGAGGGTTTTGAACTATGAGTCTTTCGCAACAACAACTGGAAAGCATGCTCTGGGGAGCCGCAGAATTTCTGCGGGGTCAAATCGATGCTTCCGATTATAAACAGTACATATTCCCGCTACTCTTCTACAAAAGACTATCGGACGTCTACAAGGATGAGTATGAGGAAGCCCTTGCATTTTCTGATGGAGATGAGGGATTTGCCGCGTTACCGGAGCAGCATCGATTTATCATTCCTAACTCTGCACGCTGGGACACACTGCGTGAAACTTCGACCAACATCGGTGCTTTCATACAAAAAGCCCTTCGGGCAATCGAAAAAAGCAACCAGCGTCTTTACGGTGTATTCGGAGATGCTCAGTGGACAAATAAAGAACGACTCCCTGATCATCTGCTTGCTTCCCTCGTAGAGCACTTCAGTAAAATTCCACTGGGAATAAAGGCTGTCGCTCAGGATGATCTGGGGGAGGCTTATGAATACCTCATTAAAAAATTTGCCGATGATTCCGGACATACAGCCGCTGAGTTTTATACCAATAGGACGGTCGTCCACCTCATGACACGAGTCATGGAGCTGAAGTCCGGTGAGAGCGCATATGACCCAACATGCGGCACCGGCGGCATGC